>Ga0187771_10002791_pt1 | contig 12098 bp, 11 predicted proteins | sample 0116_SJ02_MP15_1_FD_133139 | JGI IMG/M metagenome (GOLD analysis project Ga0187771, IMG submission 133139) | Tropical peat soil microbial communities from peatlands in Department of Meta, Colombia - 0116_SJ02_MP15_10_MG | ecosystem: Environmental > Terrestrial > Soil > Wetlands > Peat | place... | reverse complement strand
GTTCATGAAACCGGCATCGCAGCCGATCAGCGCGCCGCCGGGGAATGTGAGCTTGGGCACCGACTGGTAGCCGCCTTCGGTCAGCGCGCGCGCGCCATAAGCGAGCCGCTTGCCGCCGGCGAAGGTGTCGCGCACCAGTGGATGCGTTTTGAAGCGCTGGAATTCCTCGAAAGGCGACAGGTACGCGTTCGTGTAATTGAGATGCAGCACGAAGCCGACCGACACCAGATTGTCATCGAAATGATACATGAAGGAGCCGCCGCCAGTCTTGCCGTCGAGCGGCCAGCCGAACGAGTGCTGCACCAGGCCCTTGTGGTGCTGCTCGGGCGCGACCTGCCACAGTTCCTTCAAGCCGATGCCGAACTTCTGCGGGTCGCGGCCTTCGCCGAGGCCGAACTTGGCGATGAGCTGCTTGCCGAGACTGCCGCGCGCGCCTTCCGCGAACAGCGTGTATTTGGCGCGCAGCTCCATGCCGCGGGTGAATGAATCCTTCGGCTCGCCGTTCTTGCCGATCCCCATGTCGCCAGTGGCGATGCCGACGACCGCGCCATTGTCGTCGTACAGCACCTCGGCGGCGGCGAAGCCGGGATAGATCTCGACGCCGAGCGCCTCCGCCTTGCCGGCGAGCCAGCGGCAGACGCTGCCGAGCGAGACGATGAAGTTGCCGTGATTGTTCATCAGCGGCGGCATGGCGAAATTCGGCAGCCGCATGCCGCCATTCGGCCCGAGCCAATAGAAGCGGTCGTCGCTCACCGCGGTCTTGATCGGCGTGTCCTCATCGCGCCAGTCCGGCAGCAGGCTGTCGATGCCGACCGGATCGACCACCGCGCCGGACAGGATATGGGCGCCGACTTCGGAGCCCTTTTCCACGATCACCACTGTGATTTCGGGGTTAAGTTGTTTGAGGCGGATGGCGGCGCCAAGGCCGGCCGGGCCGGCGCCGACAACCACCACGTCGAATTCCATCGCCTCGCGGGCAGGCAGGTCGGTCATGTCGGTCTCCTTGCTTTCCGTATTCCACTTTTGCACAGCGGGGGCAATCGCACGCGGAGCGTGCTAGGTTTGCGTTCATGACCCTCCCCCGCGAAAGGCCGGCGCGCGACCTCATCGACTTCTATTTGGAGGCGGGCGTCGATGCGCTGCTTGGCGAGCAGCCGGTCGACCGCTTTGCGGCGGCTGAGTCGGCAGCGCCGCCGCCGCGCGCGCCGCAGCCAGCTACGCGGCCGCCCGACTTCGACATCAAAGGTCGCACCGGCCCGCCATTGGCGCCGCCAGCGCCCGAAGAAGCCGCCATGGCTGCGCGCGAAGCGGCGAAAAGCGCAAAAACGCTCGACGACCTGCGCGCCATCCTGGAAAAATTCGACGGCTGCGCGCTGAAGGCGACCGCAACGCAACTGGTGTTTGCCGACGGCAGCCCGAAGTCACGCGTGATGTTCGTCGGCGAAGCGCCCGGCCGCGACGAAGACATCGAGGGCCTCCCTTTCGTCGGCCGCTCGGGCAAGCTGCTCGACCGCATGCTGGCGGCGATCGGCCTCGACCGCACGAAGGTCTACATCGCCAACATCGTTCCCTGGCGCCCGCCCGGCAACCGCACGCCGACGCCGCAGGAATCGGCGATCTGCCTGCCCTTCATCAAGCGGCAGATCGAGCTCGCCGATCCCGACATCCTGGTCTGCCTCGGCGGCCCCTCGGCGCAGACGCTGCTCGGCATCAAGGACGGCATCACCAAGACGCGCGGGCGCTGGTACAAATATTACACCGGCAAGCGCGAGATTCGCGCAATGCCGACCTTCCACCCCGCCTTCCTGCTGCGCAGCCCGCTGCAGAAGCGTTTCGCCTGGCGCGATTTCCTGGCGATCAAGAAGGCGCTCGATCAGACGGCATGAGCGTCGTTGCCGGCTCGGCCTGGCAATCCATCAGAGGAAGACCATGGATGCGCGGGGAAGCCCGCGCATAACGTGCCGCTTCGCTAACGATACGCCACCAGGATGGCGCCGGCCGCGATCAGCAGGATGCCCAGCCAGTTCGGCGCGCTGAGCCGCTCGCCAAGAAAGAAGACGCCGAACAGCGCGACCAGCACCACCGACAATTTGTCGATCGGCGCTACCTTGGCCGCCTCGCCGAGCTTGAGCGCGCGGAAATAGCACAGCCATGACGCGCCGGTGCCGAGCCCCGACAGCAGCAGGAACAGATAAGTGCGCGTGGAGATCTTGCCGGGCGCCTGGAATTCGCCAGTCACCGCCAGGAGAAAACCGAGAGTGACGATGACTACGATGGTGCGGATGAAGGTCGCGAGATCCGAGTTGATGTTCTCCACGCCCACCTTGGCAAAGATGGCGGTGAGCGCCGCGAACACCGCGGAGAGCACCGCCCAAATTTGCCAGGAGGAGAACGCGCTCATCCGGAAACCGCGAACTTGATTGCGAACAGCACTGCCAGGACCAGCACCGCCGGTGGAGCGTCCTTCAGCCTGCCGGAGATCAGCTTGGCCAGTGCATAGGTGATGAAGCCCAGCCCGATGCCGGTGGCAATCGAATAGGTCAGCGGCATGGTGATCGCGGTCACCACCGCCGGCGCGTATTCGGTGATGTCCTCCCAGTCGATCTCGGCCAGCCCGCGCGCCATCACACAGGCGACATAAAGCAGCGCCGCCGAGGTGGCGTAGGCCGGCACCATGCGGGCGAGAGGGGCGAACAGCAGGGCGAGCAGGAAGAAGATCGACACGAAGGCGGCGGTCAGCCCGGTGCGGCCGCCGGCAGAGACGCCTGCCGCGCTTTCGATGTAGCTCGTCGTGGTCGAGGTGCCAATGATCGAGCCGAACATGGCGGCAAACGAGTCGGAGATCAGCGCCTCCTTCATGCGCGCGAGCTTGCCGTCCTTCATCAGCCCGGTGCGATGGGTAACGCCGATCAGGGTGCCGGCGTTATCGAACACGTCGATGAAGAGGATGGAGAACACCACGATGAGGAAGGTGCCCTCGAACACGCGCGAGAAATCGAGCTGGAACAGCGTCGGTCTGATCGAGGGCGGCAGCGACACGATGCCCGAGTAATGCGCGAGCCCGAGCGGGATGCCGATGACGGTGACCGCCAGGATGCCGATCAGCGTTCCGCCGATCATGCGTCGGTAGTTGAGCGCGACGATGAACACAAAGCCGATCAGCATCAGGATCGCAACCGGGTTCTTCAGATCGCCCATGGTGACGAGTGTCGCCGGCTGCGCCACCACCACCTTCGACTCCTCCAGCGCGATGATGCCGAGGAACAAGCCGACGCCGGCCGACACCGCGAGCTTGAGGTTCTGCGGGATCGACTCGATGACGTATTGGCGGATGCGGAACACCGAGACCAGAAAGAACAGCACGCCGGAGCAGAACACGGCGGCGAGCGCCTGCTGCCAGGTGTATTTGTAGGTGAGGACCACCGTGAAGGCGAAGAAGGCGTTGATGCCCATGCCAGGCGCGAGCGCGATCGGATAATTGGCGTAAAGCGCCATCACCATGGTGCTCACCGCAGCGGCAACGCAGGTGGCAACGAACACCGCGCCGGCATCCATGCCGGTCTTGGAGAGGATCGCCGGGTTGACGAACACGATGTAGACCATCGTGAGAAACGTGGTCAGGCCGGCGATGAATTCGGTTTGAATATCTGTGCCATTCTCCTTGAGCCCGAAATAGCTCTCCAGCATGCCCGCGAAACCGCCCTCGCTCGCCCTCCCCTCGCCTTCGATCTGACTTGCCTGCTTGTCCATGGGACACTTCCTCCCGCCGGCTGCCTCGATGGCAAGCCTAGCCGCTAGCGGCGCCGCCCGCAGGGCGACTTGTGGATGATGTGGATACCCCGGAGTTCCGAAACGTCAGGGCTGCGCGGCGCCCTGCGGCCGCTGCACCGCCCAGCCGAGCCGGATCAATGGCAGCAGGCCCTGGATCGCGCGCGGGAACGAGCGCGGCACTTCCGGCACCATATCGGGAAACTCCGACTTGAGCATGGGCGGCGCGGTGCGGGAATTTTCGGCGGCGGCCCAAACCAGAAGGCCACCGTGCTGGCGAATATCGGCGGCGCTCGCCCATGGGCTGCGCTGCGGCGCCCAGTCGAAGTAGACGTGCGGCCGGGTCGGGCTGCCGAGCGCGATGAGCGGCGCGAGCTCGGCGTCACCGGTGACGTAGGCGAGCGGCTGGCCGGTGCGGCGCTGGAAGCTATTGGCGAAGAACGTGGCTTCGGCCTTGGCCGGCTGCGTCACCTTGAGGTTGACCGAAGCCATCCACGGCAGCGCGACGATACCGAGCACGATGATCGCGGGCGGCGCCACCAAGAGGCCGAGCCAGGTGAAGGACACGATGCGCTCGCGATAGACCGGCACCCGATTGCCGGCGGCCACCACCACCGCGAGACCGGATAGCACCACCAGCGGCGCCACGCGGTCGAGCGGACCGAGGCGGCCGTTCACGAACACGATGGCAATCGCTGACGCCATCGGCATCACCGCGAAGAAATAGACGAACCAGCGCCCGAACAGGTCGACCGGATTGCGGTCGATCAGCGGTGCGCGCTCTTTGCGCCGCCGCGGCCAGCCGGTGGCAAAAGCGACCAGCACGCCAAGGCCGAGATGGCTCGCCACCAGCGCGAGACAAAACCAGACGCCGGGCGACAGCTTGCCGGAGACCGTCTCATTGAGCCCGCCGACTACGAGATCGCGCGCGCCCTTGAGCCAGGCGAGATGCGGGAAAATCACGATGATGAACGGCAGCACCGCGAGCCATGGCTCGGGATGGGCGAGCGCGGCGCGCCCACGCGGGCTCGCCAGCGTGAACACCAGCATCAGCGCGATGAGGATCAGGCCGACATAGTTTGCGAGCAGCAAGAGACCGAGATCGAGCGCGAGCAGAAACCAGTAGCCGCGCTCGCCGTCGCCGACGGCGCGCCAATAATGCAGCAGCGCTAGCGCCCAGAGGGGCGCGGCGAGGATCGCCGGTCCGAAATTCGGGCTCGGCACGGCGAAGGCGGCGATACCGACCATCAGCAGTACGGCGAGTACCGCGTGTCGCGTGCCGACGATGCGGCGGCCGAGCGTGAACACCGCCCAATAAGTGAAGACGATGCACGCTTGCGCCAGCGCATAGAGGCTGAAGCTCCCGCCGACACGGAACGCGAGCTCGCCGAGCCAGAAGGCGAGCGGCGGCCCGAGATAGCTGCCGAGGACGAATTCATGACCGATGGCGAGCAGCAGCGGCACGTCGCCTGGTGGCGCCGAATAAAACAGCGCCGGCATCAGCGTCCACAGCGCGGCTTGCGTGAGCGCCACGGTCCAGAACGCCACCGTTGGGCGCCCGCGCACGAATTCGATGATCAGAGAGACGTAGTGCATCGGCCCGAGCGATCCCTCCCGCGAAAGGGGCGGGATAAAAGCACGGGGCAGCGATAGCGAAGCCGGGCTAAAGAGGCAACAACGCGGCGATGGCCTCGTCGGGCGCCCCGGCCATGGAGGCGAGCTTTTCCGCCACCGGGGCGAAGGATTTGCGGTGGTGGATTGTTGGGCCGAGCCGGGCGAGCGCCGCGAAATGCTCGGGCACGCTGTAGCCCATATGGCGTTCGAAGCCATAGCCGGGAAATTCGCGGCCGAGCCGCATCATCAGCCGGTCGCGCGTGACCTTGGCGACGATCGAGGCGGCCGCAACCGACAGGACCAGCGCGTCGCCCGAGACCACCGCCTCGCAGTCGCAACCGCAATCGATCTTGATATTGCCGTCGACAAAGACGAGCTTGGGCCGGACCGGCAGCGCCTTGACCGCGCGCGTCAGCGCCCACAGCGAAGCGCGCAGGATATTGTCTCGGTCGATGCGCGCGACCGCTCCGAAGGCGACCGCTACCTGCGCCGTGGCGCAGATCTTGTCGTAGAGCTTCTCTCGCGCTTCGGCGTCGAGCTTTTTCGAATCATTGAGGCCGCGCGGGATGCGGTCGGGATCGAGGATCACCGCCGCCGCCACCACTGGGCCGGCGAGCGGCCCCCGGCCCGCCTCGTCGCAGCCGGCAACCGGCAAGATGCCTGTGGCCATCGCCCGCCGCTCGCGCCGGAAGGTCGGGCGTAGGATTGGCTCCTTGAGCGGCAGGCGCTGGGCGGCGGCTTTGCGAGGCATCGCGCGCCATGGGTACGCGCGAAACAGGCGAAGTCAATTGAGAGTTTCGCCGCCGGTGAATTGCGGGGGATAGGCATGTCGTCCCCAGCAAAGCGAGAGTTCGCCACAACATCAGAGAAGTCAAAACAAACTCAGCTGCTCGCTCGCTGGCTTGGGATGGCGGAAGTGCTCGGTCGTAAGCGAGGATTTGCTGATGTTAAGCCCGAGCTTCTCGCAGGCCACCTCGAAGCGCCGCCCGATGAGATAGGCGTAGGGCCCGGTGCCCTTCATGCGCTTGCCCCAGGCTGAATCGTAATCCTTGCCGCCGCGGGTATCGCGGATCAGCTTGAAGACGTGCTCCTCGCGGTGCGGAAAGTTCGCACGCAGCCACTCGCGGAACAGGTCGCGTACCTCGAGCGGCAGGCGCAGCAGCACGTAGCCCGCTTCCTTCACGCCTGCGGCCGCCGCCGCGTCGAGGATGCGTTCGATCTCCATGTCGTTGAGCGCCGGAATCACCGGTGCCACCATCACCGAGGTAGGCACGCCGACCTGCGCCAGGCGCCGCAGTGTCTCCAGCCTCCGCATCGGCGTCGCCGCGCGCGGCTCCATCTTACGCGCTAGCTCGGGCTCCATCGTGGTCACCGACAGTGCGACCTTCGCCAATTTGCGCTCGGCCATGCGCGCGAGAATGTCGAGGTCGCGCAGAATCAACGCCGATTTGGTGACGATGCCGACCGGATGGCCGGCGCGATCGAGCACCTCCAGGATACGGCGCATAACCTTGTAGCGCCGCTCGATCGGCTGATAGGGATCGGTATTGGTGCCGATGGCGATCACCTTCGGCTCGTAGCCGGGCGCCGACAATTCCTTTTCCAGGAGCTCGGCGGCCTCTGGCTTCACGAACAGTTTGGATTCGAAATCGAGCCCCGGCGACAAGCCGAGATAGGCGTGCGTTGGCCGCGCGAAGCAATAGACACAGCCATGCTCGCAGCCGCGATAGGGATTGATCGAGCGGTCGAAGCCGATGTCGGGCGAGTCGTTGCGGGTGATGATCTTGCGCGTCGCGTCGGTCGTGACCGTCGTCTTGAACGGCTGCAGTTCGTCGAGCGAGCGCCAGCCGTCGTCGAAGGCGATGCGCGCCAGCGGCTCGTAGCGGCCCGAGGCATTGCTCTGCGCGCCGCGTCCGTGCCTACGCTCGTGCTCGACCACGACGCCGAGCAGTTCGGTCGCTTCGTCAACATAGACGCCCGCCGGTTTGGAGGGCAGCTCCTTTTCCGGCGGGCGTCTCAGGGCTGCGTAGTTTCGAGCCATACTCATAGCGTAACCAAACGGCAAGAACATAACAAGAACAATTTGCGAGCGGTACCCGGATGCCAGCTCGACGGCGCGACAGATAAGTCAGACATCAAAATTGTGCTGCGGCGGTCACACAGCCAAAGATTAGTTCGGGACAAGATGCGGCTTATGACGGACTTGATTGACGCCAGACCGGTGCCGGCCGTTTAATCTCGCCAAATGTCTCAATTCGCAGGGGGACTCCTTATGCGTCGCATTGGACTTGCATTGCTCGCATCGATCGCTTTGATTGGCAGTGCGGCAGCGGCCGACCTGCCGGTGAAGGCACCGGTCTACAAGGCGCCCGTCATCGCACCGCCATACAACTGGACCGGCTTCTACATCGGTCTCAATGCTGGCGGGAGCTGGGGACATCAGGATAACGACCTTGTCACCGTACCCGGGGGGGTGACCTTGTTGTCGAACTCCGACAACTTGGACGGCTTCATTGGCGGCGGTCAGATTGGCTACAACTGGCAGGTCAACCAGTGGGTCCTCGGCATCGAAGCCGATTTCCAAGGCTCGGCTCAAAAGGGCGACGGAAGTTTCGCCACCACTACCATACCGGCAGGATTTTTCGCTGCTGCACTTACACCTGTAAACATAACGAACGCCTATACGGATAAGCTCAACTGGTTCGGCACAGTGCGTGGCCGATTAGGTTGGGCATTTGATCGATGGATGCCCTACATTACCGGCGGCTGGGCATACGGTCATGGTGAGATTAGCGGCACGTCGACAATCAGCGGCGGCAGTGCGGGGTCCTCGTCTTTTAGCGCGTCACAGAATTATAGCGGCTGGACCATCGGCGGCGGCGTGGAATGGGCGTTCTACAACAATTGGAGTGCCAAGCTCGAATACCTATACATCGATTTTGGCGACGGACCGACAGTGGCGGTGGATCCGATACACAATATCGTCAGCGGTAGAATGACCGACAACATCGCGCGCTTGGGCGTCAACTACAAATTCTGACGTCTCTATCCCCGCGCTAGGACACAAGGCCGCGGTCACGCGGCCTTGTTTTTTTCGCGCGACGGCGATTGCCGCTTTTCGGGTGGCTCATTCGATAAATGATCGTGATAGTGTGCGGCACCATGCTGAGCGCCATCATCGCCACTTCCGAATCAGAGGACACCCTGGTGCCGACGCTTGCGGCGCTGGTGCCGGGCGTCACCGCCGGCCTGCTCGGCGAAGTGATCGTGGCCGATGCCGGCTCGCGCGATGCCACTGCCGAAGTGGCGGAAATCGCCGGATGCGGCTTTCTAGCCTCGCAGGAGCCGCTCGGGCTGCGGTTGAAGGCCGCGGCCGCCGCGACGCGGGCGCCGTGGCTGATGTTCCTGCGCGCCGGCTGCGTGCCGGAGGTCGGCTGGATATCCGCCGCCGAGCGGTTCATCGAGGCGAGTGGCGGGCTCGATTATTCACGCGCCGCCGTGTTCCGGCCCCCCGGCGTCGCCGATCTGCTGCGCCCGGGCTTGGCCGAGTTGTTCGAACTCGTGCGGGTGACGCTCGGCGGCGGCGCCAAGCCCGAGCAAGGCCTGCTCATCGCGCGCCAGCATTACAACCGCATCGGCGGCCACCCGGCAGGCGCCGACGCGGAAGCCGCGATGTTGCGCCGGATTGGCCGGCGGCGCATCGACATGCTGCCGATCGGCGCGCGCTTCGGAAAGTAATCGTCGTTCCGCGGTGTGCCGCAGGCGCGAACCCGAAATTTAGAGCGCGACAAAAGCCTTCGTGGTCCGACCATCGCAGGCCGATCTTTCGCGGTGCCTGCCGAAAGATAAAATCCTGGATACTTGACTTTGTCAACTAACTAGCCGATGCTGCAGGCATGCGCAATCAGCTCGAGCAACGCACCGGTGCCGTGCGCCGCTTCAACCGCTTCTACACGCGGCAGCTCGGCCTGCTGCGCAAGACCTATCTCGACAGCCCCTACTCGCTCGGCGAGATGCGCGTGTTCTACGAGATCGCGCATGGCGAGGGGGTCACCGCCACCGACGTCGCCCGCGTGCTCGATCTTGACGCCGGTTATCTCTCGCGCGTGCTGCGCAATTTCGAGAAGCGCGGGTTGATCAGCCGCAAGGCCTCGGCCAAGGACGCGCGGCAGAGCCATCTCTCGCTTACCGCGCGCGGGCGCAAGGAATTCCAGCCGGCCGAGGAGCGCTCGCAGCGCGACGTCGCCAGCATGCTGGGCAAGCTTGACGCCCGCAACCAAGCCAAGCTGATCGCCGCGATGCAGACGATCGAGCACCTGCTCGATCCGGATGCACCTGCGCCGCCGCGCAGCTATCGCCTGCGCGCGCCGCGACACGGCGATTTCGGCTGGATGGTGTCGCGTCACGCCGAGCTTTACGCGCAGGAATACAACTGGGGCGACCCGTTCGAAGGCCTGTGTGCTCAGATCGTCGCCCACTTCGTCAACAACTTCGATCCGGCGCTCGAGCGCTGTTGGATCGCCGAGATGAATGGCGAGAACGTCGGCTGCGTGATGCTGGCAAAGGATGCGCCCGGCGTCGCACGGCTGCGCCTGTTGCTGGTCGACCCGAAAGCGCGCGGCCTCGGCCTCGGCCAGCGCCTGGTCGACGAATGCGTGACGTTCGCGCGCGCAGCCGGTTACAAAAAGATCACCCTGTGGACACACAGCGTTCTGACTGCCGCGCGACATTGTTACGAAAAGGCGGGATTTACCCTTACTTCCGGCGAGAAGAAGCATAGTTGGGGTCAGGACGTCGTCGCCGAGTATTGGGATTTGACATTATGAGCGAGTGGCCGCCCGAGCTTGGCGCGCGGACGGCCATCACTCACATGGCGAACCTGCAACGGCTGCGCGCGGAGGTGCGCAGTGAAATATTGCTGCGAATATTCGCCACCCGCCTGGCGCTACGCCCTTGCACCCTTGGCCTTCGGCCGCCGCATGTGCTCGTCAAGCCGCGGCAGGATTTCCACGAAATTGCACGGCCGGTAACGGTAATCGAGCTGCTGCACCAGAATCTCGTCCCAGGCGTCGGCACAAGCGCCGGGCGAGCCCGGTAGGCAAAAGATGTAGGTCGCATTGGCGACGCCCGCGGTGGCGCGCGTCTGGATCGCCGAAGTGCCAATCTTCTTCTCGCTCACCAGAAGAAACATCATCGAGAAGCCGTCCATCTTCTTCTCGAACAGCGGCTCGACAGCCTCCGGCGTCACGTCGCGGCCGGTGAAACCGGTGCCGCCGGTGGTAATCACCACGTCGATGAAATTGTCGGCGATCCAGGACTTCACGTGCTGGCGGATCGCCTCGACGTCGTCCTTGACGATGGCGCGCTCGGCAAGCGTATGCCCGGCTGCGCGGATGCGCTCGGCCAGGAGATTGCCGGATTTATCGTCGGCGCGTTCGCGCGTATCGGACACGGTCAGCACCGCGATCTTCAGCGGCACGAATTGTCTGCTGGGGTCGATGCCGGGCATGTGCGCGTCCCTAGAGTGAAGCCGCCGCGAAAGTATCGCAGGCCGAGAGCGTGCCCGCTTTCAGGCCGGTGGTAAACCAGCGCTGGCGTTGCGCCGACGTACCATGCGTGAAAGCATCGGGCACCACGTAGCCGCGCGCCTGCTGCTGCAGCCGGTCGTCGCCGATCGCCGCCGCTGTCTGCAGCGCCGCCTCAACGTCGCCGGGCTCGATCGAGTTCCAGCGCTGCTGCGAGTGATGCGCCCACATGCCGGCGAGGCAATCGGCCTGCAGCTCGATGCGCACCTGGATGCGGTTGGCGTCTGTCTTGCTGCCAGCTGCGCGCTGCGCCGCCGCCGCCTTCGGCAAGATGCCGAGCTGGTTCTGCACGTGATGGCCGACCTCGTGCGCGATCACATAGGCCTCAGCGAATTCGCAGGCCTTGCCGCTGCATCCGCGGAAGCGCACCTGCATGTCGCGGAAGAACGAGGTGTCGAGATAGATGCGCTGGTCGGTCGGACAGTAGAACGGGCCCATCGCCGCCCGCGCGAAGCCGCAGCCGCCCTCTTCGCCGCCGGCATAGAGGCGCAGCCGCGGCGGGCGATATTGCCGGCCGGCGCTGGAAAAAATCTCGGCCCAGGTGTCCTCGGTATTGCCGAGCACGGCGGCGACGAATTGGCCGGTGCGGTCGGTCGGGATGCCGGTGCGCCGGTTCACCGGCCGAGAGTCCTGCTGGTAATACGATCCGCTGCTGACGAGTTCTGCGCCGCCGATCAAGATGCGCGGGTCGATGCCGGTCGCCCAGCCGATGAGGCCGAGCACGATGACGGTGCCGATGCCGAGCCCGCCGCCGCCAAACGGCAGGCCGAAACCGCCGCTGCCGTAGCCGCCGCCGTAACCGGCGTCGCGATCGTCCTCGATATTGTCGCTGCGGCGGAAATCATCCCAGCGCATTGCAATCCCCTCCCCAATCGTGCGGCGCGATCATCGCATAGGCCTTCCGTTGCCGCTCATTTCAAGCTCTTTCGCGCGAGCGGCGTGGCCGACCAAGTTCCGGTTCAATAGGCAGAATTTGCCCAGTCGCAGGTGCGTCTCATAAACCGAATTTTCACCTTGGACCGACATGATGCCGGCCTGTCGGTTGTAGGTCCCGCGTCGCCGACCGCGTCGCCTGAGTCAGAGTCCTGAGTCATGGTTGTGTCGCGTCGCGGGGCGCCCTCACGGGCGCCC
>Ga0187771_10002790_pt1 | contig 12100 bp, 11 predicted proteins | sample 0116_SJ02_MP15_1_FD_133139 | JGI IMG/M metagenome (GOLD analysis project Ga0187771, IMG submission 133139) | Tropical peat soil microbial communities from peatlands in Department of Meta, Colombia - 0116_SJ02_MP15_10_MG | ecosystem: Environmental > Terrestrial > Soil > Wetlands > Peat | place... | reverse complement strand
TTAGTCGTTGGTCGTTCGCATCCAGCACGTTGTGTTGAGCGACTGACGCCGGACCACTGACTAGGACAGAGATTTGTCGCGGAGAGGTGCGTGAGCGGTTGAAACGATCCGCCTCGAAAGCGGACATACCTTAACGGGTATCGGGGGTTCGAATCCCTCCCTCTCCGCCATTACTTTTGTTATCTGGTGCTTGCAAGCCGGTGATACCTACACTGATACCAGAATCAGCGAGGATCACCGATGGCAAACCGGGAAGTCAACCTCACTAAAAGAGTCCAAACCCCGCTAGGAATGCGGTATTGCCGGGTGGTGCTGTCTGCCAATGGCCGCGTCAAGCCGGATTATGTCCACGTGAACGGACACCAAGAACGGCATCCCGAAGGCGCGTATTACCTCGAATGGCGCGAGAAGGGGAGGCGGGTCCGCCTCTCCATCGGTAAGGATGCTGCCGATGCCAGCACGCGACGGCTACGCAAAGAAGCGGAGCTAAACGCGGTCAACGCGGGCGTCACCGTTGTGCCTGAGAATGGCAACGGCCAACGTTCCATTTCCGCCGCCGTTGCCGAGTATCTAGAAGAAGTCAGAATCAGCAAGAAGCCCAAAACCTATGCCGCTTACAGCAAAGCGTTAGCGTATTTTGTGGAATCCTGCCCCAAGATTTTGCTGACGGATATTGATCGTAAGGATTTGCTGAAATTCTGCGCTTTTCTAAGGGAAGAAAAGGAACAATCACCGCGTTCTGTCTACAACAAATTTGAGAACCTGATGACATTTCTAAAGGCTCAGGGTATTCGTGGGTTAGTTGGAAAAAATGACTGGCCTAGATTTGTGGAAGAGGAACCGGAAGTATACGAGAAGGAGGAACTGGACACGCTCTTCAAAGCCTGTGACCCAGAAGAACGGCTCTGGTTCGAGTTCTTCTTGATGACAGGAATGCGTGAGCAGGAAGTGATGCACTGCTCATGGGATGACGTTAACCTGGCGCGGGCCATTGTGACGGTGCGATATAAGCCCGAATACGGTTTCAGCCCAAAGAACTACAAGGAACGCGAAGTTCCCATACCGGCGCAGCTCGTAAAACACCTGAAGGCGTGGAGAGCAAAATCTGACAAAACCTGCGGACTGATCTTTCCGACCGCCGGGTGCAAGCCTAAGTTGGATTTTCTCGATTGCCTGAAATCATGTGCGGAACGTGCCCAGCTAGATAAGCACAAGTTCTGGCTACATAAGTTCCGTGCGAGCTTCGCCACGTGGGCATTATGGGCGGGCGTTGATCTGCGTACCGTACAACAGTGGCTTGGACATTCTGACATGGAGTCAACGATGCGCTACCTGAAGCCATCAAGGAGCCAGCAGGTACGGCAGAAGGTTAACGAGATTTTCATGGCTTTTTGACCGGTGCTTCGTACTCTTCGTCAATCCATTGCGCACTGTTCGTCAGTTCCGAAAAGTAACCTTGGAGCGCATCCGTGTAAACAATAGCGGCTTCATACGAAGGGATGGCTGACGGCTCACCGGCGAGAAACTTTTCCAATTCCGTCAGCGGGTCATGGATTTGTTTGTAGTGGTACTTAATGGCATCGTAAGTTTCGATGCTCAACCCTCTCTCGATTAACATCTTTTTGAAATCGTCCAACACGGACTTCAGTTCACCAATACCCCACTTACCCATTCCGACAATCGTGTTCTTGCGAAGGTCTTCAGAGATTTTTTCAAATGCATACAGCACAAGGTGGAATCGAGCGTATAGACTTTTGCCCCGGAACAGGTTCTTGTGCTCTTCATCTTTGCGCTTCACTTCAGTCACCACCTCTGACAGAATGCGCACGACTTCGGTGCGTTGCTGCTCGATCAACTTCAGTACAGGCACATGGTTGAACAAATCTCCGTCCTTTTTCGAGAAGGACAACAACTGGAAAGAATCCTTGCTCATCGTAATCCGGCTGATGAAGTTGGAAGACACATCCCCTTTGTTCTTATGCTTCGTAGGATGTCCGATACTTGCGTGCCTCGCGTCTCGCACATCCTTTAGGGCATCAGGTAGCTCTAGTGGCATACCCGGACAAAGAATGCAGATCATGTGTCCGAGTGCATCCTGCTGAACTACGAGTGCCTGAAGCACCCCATAGACGCGCAAGTATTTCTCGCCGGGATTCTCGGGAAAATCCCCTTCCAGGTAGGCACCGACCGCCAATTCCGTGTCCTCAACGGCATCGAACGCGGCACAGAGTTGGTGCCAAACAAAGCCATCGGATAGCAAGTGTTCCTGATGCCTAGGATTGCTTGCGTAGTCCCTAATCCACTGCATGAAATCATTCAAGGTTTGCAATTTCTCTTTCGGCATAATGCTATTAGAAGCCTACCACGTTTCGCCTTGTGTTCGCTGTAGAGGTTCTGCTAGGCTGGTTTCTTGGTCATGGCTCTTTGCTCCATGGACTTTTGGGTCAAGCTTGCACAGATCACGCAAGGCTTCCTGACGCCTGTCATTGCCGTCCTTCTTGGAATAATCACATACCAGTTCCAACGTCAGCAGACTGAGACTCAAGAACGGGCTGCGGAAACGCACCGGCTTCAGTATCGTTTTGGTTTGATGGACCGGCGCATGAAGGTGTTCATCGCAACTCAGGAATTCATTTCGCACGTCTGTAGGCTGGGACGCGTTGACTCGCTAGAGCCACCGCAACAGAGAAGTTTTTGAAGTATATGGACTTCAGGAAACCGTGAGCTGTGGCAGAGAAAACCAGAGCCGAAGAATTGCATGATGAGTATCGTAGGAAGGTGTGGGAAGACTCCGCCTCTCAGAGCGAAAGTTTTGACCGGTACTTACTAACACTTTCAGGTGGAGCACTCGGACTCTCGATAACTTTTCTCAAAGACGTTGTGCCGCTCCACAATGCAGTCTGCATTCCTCTGCTGATTATTTCATGGCTGTGCTTCATCTTCTGCATTTTGATCACGCTGGTTTCTTTCCGACTGAGCATCCATGCGCTTGAGCGCACGGTTCCTTATCTTAATGAGTTTTACTTGGAAGGAAATGCAGAAGCGTTCAATAAGCATCTCGAAAGTGTGTGGACTAAAGCAGTTGGTTGGTGCGCCTATGCCGGAATATTTTTCTTCGTGCTCGGTCTGTTTTTTACTATGCTGTTTGTGAGTGCAAATTTACTGGGAGGTAAAGCTGTGAGCCAAGAAAACGTGACGAAGGTGGTTTCATCGGGAGACGTAGGCAAAGGGGTAAAACCGCCTTCGATGGTCCCGCTGCAAGAAGGAGTCAAACCCGCACCGATGACGCCTGTCCAATCGACACCCGCACCTACACAACCGACTCAAACGAAACCGGCACCCGCTCCTCCGCAGTCGCAAAAGAAGTGAGAGATTAGGGAGGATACAGAAATGGCGAAATCAATGGACGGGATGAAGCCGCCACAAATGACTCCCGTTGGTGAGGATCGAGGCTTGAAACCGCCTCCCATGGTGCCTGTGCAACCACAACCGGCACCCGCACCGGCTCAACCGGCACAAACCGACAAGAAGTAGACGATTGCCAACGTTGTTGGGGTGGAAGCAGCAGGCGCGTGTTGTATCGGAAATATCGCATCTCGTTGTACAGGAATTTTCCTAGCTGGTAAGCCATTTTATTGAGCACGAAGCCAATTTGCTACAGCTCGCGGATCAAATCGGACACAGGTCCCTACCCGGAACGATGGAATTTTTCCTGCTGCCGCTTGCTTAAAAATTGTGACTTTCGAGACGGAAAGCAGCTTCGCAAGTTCCTCAGCAGTTAGCGCCCGCCCAATACGCTCGATTTGTTCCGCCAGACCCATCTTGATTGTTGATAATTCGACGCGGGAATTCACAAACCTCTAAATGCCCGTAAATTTCGCTAAGTTGAAAGTCCTTGCTGCGAACGAAAGAATCTCAACCGTTCAATTCCACGCGGAGTTATTCGATAAGCCACTCGGGACCAACCTTGCGCCCTTTCCAGGAGTCCTTGTCTACAAAGTCGAGATAAATAGCTGTAGACAGAACTGCGCTGATAACTGTTGTGTAGACAATTCCGAATCTGATCCGGTGTCATAAATCTCGAATTAGCTGCGAATATCTCAAGCACTTTTCTTTTGTTCATGGTTTTCCGCTAGTGTGTAACGGCCTCCAAGATCGACAACAAGCAGGCGTTTTGTGAAATAGGCAAACAAAATGACTCGGCTGTAGACAGAAATCGAAACATTCAATCGTTGTGATTCCGTGCGAATTCTAGCGACCAGTTCCGAGGGCAATCGGAGATCGAGTTTCGCGTCCAGAACTCGCCGTGGATCGGGCAAGCCAGAAAAGTTGAATTGGCTTTCTAGGGCGTGCGCCAGAATCCAACGAACAGCCTCTGGAACACTCGCATTGGAGTGGGCTGCGTTCCGGCGAATCGCTCTTTCCAGTGCAGAAGGCAGGCGGAGGGATATAACGCTGGTCATCGGCTCCTCCTTCGACGGCCTGTAAACGGCAAGGCACGTGCTCCCCGGTTAGTAGGGCCGTCAGTCTGCTCATCCTGCTCGGCACTCGGCTGAACGATGCTGGCCGGAGAGCCTTTGAGTTCCTTTTGCAAGAGACGCATGGAACGGGAACCGTTGTAGAAGATGCGAGCCGAACAGAAGCCGCAATTGATAAAAGGCCGCTTGGTCCGGGTCACGAACACGGCAACTTTGTGTCCGCAGACCGGGCAGGGAGCCGTCCCTAGCTCAGGCATAGCCGGTGCAAGCTCTAGCGGCGGCGTTTGCTCACCGCTTTTTTCTTCTGAGCGTTTCCTTACCAGGCTTCGGAAGATGCTCCCGCGTGGTTTATCTTTGTTCTCATCCATGTCGAATTCACCGTTTCCAAATCATCTGCATTGGTCGCCCGCCTTTAGAGATTTATCTCTAAACGCACTATGACTCTAGGGCCTCACCTGTTTCGCGGTCAGTTTCACGGAAGAGGAAAGACATGAAACATTCCTGGAAGGAGAAGCTGGACGCAAAGGGCCTGAAAGTTGTGGAAGTTAGCGCCAAACTGCGCCACATCAGGCCGCTTGCCAATACCGATTTCAGCGAGATCACCCGCTGGCTTCGGGAGCAGAAAGAAGTCCTGTCGGCCTATCCTGAGGTGGAACAGAAGAGAACGGTCAAGCTCGATCCCAAGTTCATTCCTCTTTTTCTTCGAGCACATCCAGAGATTGAGCTGGATGAACGAGAACTGCAATACCTGTTTGAGCACGAGGAACTGAATGTGCTTCGGGCTGAGGAATTGGAACTGACGCAGCGCATAACAATGGCATTAGAAGCCGATCAAACGAAGAGAATCGAAGCTTATGAAGCAGTGGCGGGCATGATCGTCCTGCTGAAACGGTTATCTTCTGGCGGGCTGACAAAGCAACTTGGCACAAAGGCTCCCAGCCGTTCTCAACTTTGGTGGGCAATTGCGCAGAACCTCGATTGGGCCGCAGAGATGCTTCGCGGAAACGTCACGCCGCCGCCAGGCAGACTTAATGTCGAACTTGCAAATTTGGCCGATGCAATACTTGAACACCAAAAAGCACCACTGACCCAAGTGGAACTTTACGAGGCTCTGAAGGCGGCAGAAGCAGAACTGCCCGAAGACCCGGAGGCTTTTCGGTTATGGCTGCACCGGGCCAGAAAGCAAGGACTGATTAAGAACTTTCAGTCCAGGCAAGTGAGAATGCCGCGCTGAACGGTGCCTGCTTCTCACGCCAAAGCCAACTTAACACCGTAACGTTCGCGCCAGCGGCTGCCGCCTTGCCGCCTGCCACCACGTGATCTTCTTCGCCAGCGCCCGCAAACTGTACTTTCATGGCCCGCTCCGTCGCGGCCTTCGAGTAGCTTTCCATGCCCGCATGGTCTCCTACCCCTGCCGCCCGCAAAGCGGACAGATCACGTGCTATCTGAACCGGACATATCATGTGCTAACCACGGGTGATCCAAAATCACTTGACAATCCGCGAACTCTGGCTAATTATTTCGCGCACAGTTCTTTCGAGGGGGAAGAACTGAGATTGCTGTACCGAGGTGCGCTATGGCCCGGTTCGCTGTTGGGGTGTCCCTCTCTCTCGCTGCCCTCCGCTTCTCGCTGATTGTTCTTTTCACGAGTTTGGCAATCGCTCAGAACCCCATTGATGGCATTCAGCCCTTCTCAACAGACAAATTTGGAGTCGATCTCGCATCCAGCAACGTGCATACCTCGATTCCTCTACACGGCGGAATTTCCTTGGTATCCGATTCCAATGCCTACCTAAGTGGGGCGAAGGGCTGGATAGTTACAAACGGATTCGGCGATGAGCCACAAGTGTCTGCAATTGTTGAATGGTCAGCTCAGAAGCGTGGCTACTGCAACGGTCACGATACCGACACTATCACTTATGGCTACGTGGTAGTCGATGGAAATAACACCCGGCACCCGCTGCCATCAAGCGTTCAAAGCGATTTGCAGGGGTGCTACGTGATAAACGGCACGTATCAAACAACCGACGGCTCTGGTTACACAGCGGAGTTTTCAAATAATACGGTTACAGCCCTATATGACAAGGCAGGCGACAACTACGTCGGCGGCCTAAGCAACCCGGACGGTGTATATCTTTTGAAAGAATCTTATTCTTATGGCTCAAATTACACTCAAACCGTGTACACGGGCGCTTTGTCAAGTACACCAGTGTTAACAAGCACGGACTACACCGACGGAACGTCAAACACCTACACGTACACTAACTCGGCGTGCTCTGGAGGAACCTGTAATTACGCACTTTCCTTTGTTCCTCTGTATATCTGGACTGCTTTTAGTTGCTCGGGCGATATTGACATCAACAGTGTCGGAACGACGTATTTTCCTTCGACGCTCACGACTCCGACTGGAGGTACGTACACGTTTAAGTATGAGCAGACGCCCGGCAAGTCAGCAAGCTACACCACCGGACGACTTGCCAAAATCATTTATCCATCTGGCGGCTGGATATCGTACGCGTATTCAGACGGCAATGGACATAATGGCATGAACTGTAATTCTCTTGTCGTGCCCACGATAACCGTCACCGTCAACGACAATAATGGCAACAACGGGACGTGGACCTACGTCAATTCGAACAACAGCAGTACGCCCGGCAATTACACGGTCACGGAAACCGATCCGGCGGGTAACCAAACGGTTTACAGCTTCGCAGGCGAGTACCAGACGCAGGCAGCGTATTACCACGGCTCGGCAAGCGGAACGCCGTTGAAGATCGTGATGATCTGCTACAACGGGAACAACACCAACTGTGCAACGCCAAGTTCGGTTCCCGCACTGCCAATCACTGAGACCAACGTCTATACCAACTGGAACTCTAGCAGTCCAACGATTGGGAAATTGCTCCAGACAAACTACGATTCTTATGGAAATGTAACCTCGGTAGTCGAAGGCTGGAATGGTGGAGGCATACGCACCACGATTACCTCCCGAGGCAGTTGGAATGGCTCATCGTGCACTCAGCCAATCGGAACGTACATTTATGACCGGGTCTGCGAGGTCATTGTGGAACCCTACGGCGGCAGCGCAACCTCGCAGACCGCGATTACCTACAACAATACGGGCCACCCAACTTCGATTGCACGATGGCTAAGCGGTCCAAATTGGTTTGCGACTACCAACACCTACAACTCTAATGGCACGCTGGCGACGAGTACCGATCCGGCAGGTAATAAAACCAGTTACGCCTATAACGGCACGGGTGGATGCAACAATTTGCTGGTGACTAGCACCACGTATGCTATGTCATCAGTCGGCTCGGATGCTCAGCAGTGGAACTGCAACGGTGGGGTGATGACGCAATATACCGATGTGAACAACAATAACACCACCTACAGCTACAACGATCCGCTGTGGCGACTAACCAACGTCACGAATCCGGACGGAGGCAGTTTCTCAACGAGCTACAATACGGGTTCTTCGCTGCCCTGGACCGTTACGAGTAGTTGGACCATCGCCTCCGGCAGTCCGAACGTATCCTCTGTCGCTACGCTTGACGGTCTTGGCAGAACCGTGACGCTGCAATCCACCGATCCGAATGCTTCCGGGGGCTATAGGTACAGAAATACGGCCTTCAACAATCTCGGCCAGGTCTACACGGTCAGCAATCCTTTCTTCACCACCTCAGATGAGACCTATGGGCTGACAGCCTATTCCTACGATGCCCTTGGCCGCACTACACAGGTGACATTCCCGTCAGGCAGTTATCAGACCGCCAGCTACAACGGGGTTGCTTATTCGGTGACCCTGACTCCAACTACCGGGCAGAACTTTATTAAAATCTATCAACTGGATGCCTTGGGACGCGTGGTAGACATCTGTGAGGTCACCACCCAGACGCAGGCCGACGGTAGCAGTCCGACTAGCTGCGGCCTAGAAATATCTGGCACAGGATTTCTGGCGACGGCATCCTACGATGTGCTGAACAACTTGACGGGGCTAACTTATGGCCCTTCCGGGCAGAATCGCACGTTTACGTACGACGCCCTGTCCCGATCAGTGAGCGAGACTTACCCGGAATCCGGCACAAGAACATACACATATGACACACAAAGCATCGGTGACCTCTACACGCGGACAGCCCCGCTTGAGAATCAGACTGGTTCGGCAACAGTCGTAACCACCTACACCCACGATGCGATGCACAGGCTCACTGGAATCAGTTACAACGATGGTATTACTCCCAACGTAGGCTTGGTGTATGATCAATCGACCGGGTGGCAAACCAACCTGCCGAATGGAAAAGGCAGACTCTCATGGATGAGCACGAGCCTCACCGCCTACGATGCCATCTTCGGCTACGACACAATGGGCCGCGTCAGTGTCTATGGTCAATGCAGTCCACAAGGTTGCAATCTGAGCACGCCCATCCACTTTATTGTTAATCGCAGCTATAACTATATTGGGGAACCGAAAAACGAGGACGCAATTGACGGCGTCTCGTGGACCAACACGTACAACTCGATTGGGCAATTGACTCAGATATATTCCAACAACCTGACCAGCACGTCCGCTGGCGATCTGGTTTCCGGCATCACCTACAACGCCTTGGGACAGCGCACCAGCGATTTACTCGGCAACGGAGTGCAGGAGAGTTGGCATTACAACGTCAACGGCAGCATAGTCTCTTACGCCAGCACTCCCAGCGTCCTAAGCTATGCGCTCGGCTGGACTGGAACTTCAGAGCTTTCAAACAGCGATGACACGTTCAACGGACATTGGAATTACACCTACGATGACTTCTTCCGGCTCGCGACGGCTACCAATGCAAACGCAGCCTTCAGCTATTCTTATGACCGTTGGGGAAATCGCTGGAAGCAGACTGTAACCGCAGGAAGCGGCCCGTCGTTCTCACAATCGTTCTCCACGAACAACCAGATCAGTGGTAGCGGTTATGCGTACGACGCTGCCGGGAACATGACCAATGACACGTTTCACGTGTACTCGTACGATGCAGAAGGGCGACTGATAAAGGTTGACGGTGGAACGACTGCAACCTACGTCTACAATTCTCGTGGTCTACGTGCCGGGGATAGTGTTGGGAACCGTGAGCTTCTGTTTAGTATTGATCGTGCCCCCGCCGCCAATATCGCTGCCGGAACATCAAGCGTTTACTTCAACGACTATTACGTAGGAAGACACTGGGCTGCTTACCAAGGCGGCGGTGCGCCAGCGGCAACGCTGTTTTATCATCAAAATTGGTTAGGCACTGATGAAGCCATGTCGAACCTCAACGGAATCAATACCAATTATTGCAAGAATTTCATGTTTGGTGAGCAGTCCTGCACTCCCAACCAACAGAACTTTACGTTCACCGGATTCATATACGACTCGGCGGACAACCTGTACCACACTGACTTTCGCCAACAGTCGCCCGCCCAAGGCCGATGGACTACACCCGACCCGGCTGGGCTGGCGGCAGTGGACCCGACCAATCCGCAAAGCTGGAACCGGTATGCGTACGCGCTCAATAACCCAGTTAGCTTAGTCGATCCGTTTGGTCTGCGGGACTGCGGCCCCAGTGGTCCGGGTTTACAGGACCAAGCGGAACAATGTGAAGAGGAGCAACAATCCCTTAGTGATCTGCTGAGCCTTCTGGATTTCACCTTTAGTCTGACTTTTCCCCCCGATCTTGATCTCAGTGGTTTGGGCGATATTCTCTCTTCAGGACTGGGCGAAATGCCAAGTTTGGCCGCTGGAACGCCGGACGATCCTCTTGTGGCTCAAGTAGCCAATCAGCAGTTATCAAACCTCAGTAATGACGTGATGACGCCAGGCATCCAAGGGCTTTTCCATGCGCCCGGAATGGCAAGGCTGTGGAACAGCGCCAATACTTGGGGGAACATGGCTGCAATTGGCACAGTCGGCGCTCTGGCTTTACCAGCGGCGGTGGGCGCTCCAGCAGCGGCGAGCACGGTTGCTAACACTGTTGGTTATTATGCAGGGTATACTCAGGGAGCTTTTGCGGGCAGCACTGGCGTTCTGCTGGGAAAATGGGTCAGCGAGAGCGAAAACTACATCATTGATGCTCAAGAGATGAACCTGAGCTATTTCAACGTTGGCAACACTGGTTGGAAGATACTCAACTACCTTGGTGATGCAAACGTTGCAAACCAGGGTTTCCTCGATAAAGTTGTTCAGCGTGGCGTACCGATCTATCTCGGCTCCCAGCCCGTAGGAGTTACCGGCCAGTACGCTTGGGAATTACAGTACCTATTCAATCTTGGAGTGCCGAATGGAGCACTGTTCCCGGCGTGGTAATTATGGAAAGACAGACCCGAATACGAATAGGTGAGCTGGTCTGGCCGCTGTTTGCGGTCGTTGGCTTTATCTTCAAGCTTATAGACAAGACGCTCCTAGCATGGTGGCTTGGCCCTTTGCTTCAGAAAAAAGCCAACAAAGCTTTGTTAGACGATCTCCAAGCAAATCTATATTTCCTGTACACAAAAGGTCAGCCAGTTGGAGTAAAGCAGGTTTTGCCCTTTGATTACGCCTCTGTCTACATCACCTATGACAACGTTAGGTTTTGTTTCACTCGTGGCAGGGGCGAGCTAAACGTGTCGCTTTCACCAATCTATGCTCCTCAGGAAACTTATCTGCTTTCCGTAGTCATCGCCGCCCTTGATGGGAAAGATATAACTGAAGTAGCCCCGTTAAGTTTTCTGTCGGAAGTAGGTAACCTCCTACGTGAACGACTAGATGATCTGAACGCTGTGTTCTCCAAGCGTCAATATCCTGAATTCAGGAAAAAGCTGTCAGCGGTTAAGGAGCGCGTGCGAATTCTTACTCGGCAAGCCGAGTGGAACCTGAATAGGGCAATCTACCATTAAATTGGTGACCTTTAATGACGATTACCCAACAAAGCTGAAGCTTGGTATCGAGGAGAGCAAGGACCGGTATCAGCACTGCAAATACACTCGGCAAATTCAGGACAGAAGCAAAGCCTGGGGAATTGGTCCTATACGCCAGACCGCTAAGCTTCTGGGAGCGCGTGAGGCAGTAACACCTTCGCGCCCGAGTTCGACTAAATATCCCCTTCTGCAAATTGGTCATCAAAATGACCTGCCCCCCGCTTTCGTTCATGTAAGAATTCAAAGTGCGTCCTGAAGGGGAAAAATTCCGGTCTAAAGCAAAACACCATTCCGTTGGGATCCCCGAACAGCATTCGGGTCTGAAGATTGAAAACCGTTCCGGTGGGAAGGCCAACGGTTTTTGGCTACTCGGCTCCCTATCTCCGGGCTGCTGGTTACTACGCCACTCGCGCACTACGCCACTTGTGACCTCGCACTGATACCAGTGATACCATTTTTCACGGAATTGCAGCAGATTGGAGAAACCATAGAAACGCCGCCCGAGGAAACGAATGTGGTTGACACCAGCATAAACACCAGCGATTATCGTCATCTGTAGGTTTCATCGTGATTTGCAGTGACGGCGGTAATCGAATCCCTCCCTCTCCGCCAGTCCTCGATCGCCCACTACTGCTGTGAGGCCTTCCCCATTCGATTTCCCATGCTTCTCACCAGCAGGACCGGTGGCCCAGGTTTGCGAGCGTCTTTTGCGA
>Ga0187771_10002789_pt1 | contig 12101 bp, 13 predicted proteins | sample 0116_SJ02_MP15_1_FD_133139 | JGI IMG/M metagenome (GOLD analysis project Ga0187771, IMG submission 133139) | Tropical peat soil microbial communities from peatlands in Department of Meta, Colombia - 0116_SJ02_MP15_10_MG | ecosystem: Environmental > Terrestrial > Soil > Wetlands > Peat | place... | reverse complement strand
GGGCGGTTCGTCCGAGAACGAGATGGCGACGGGCGCGACCGCGAGGTGCAGGGCGCTCGTGAGCCGTTCGGCGAGCGCACCCCAGGAGGGTAGAGTCATCCGGCGTTTCTAGCTCAGGCCGGTGAGGCGTGCACTTCGGCGGCGCCGGCTCCCGATCGGCCGATCGTCGTCGCGCCTGTGGCAGGCTGAAGAGATGGCGAGCTGCTCCGAGGATTTCGCGTTCCGCGGGCTCATCCACCAGGTGAGCGACCCCGCGCTTTTCGACCGGCTCGACGCCGGTGGCGAGAGCGTCTACGTCGGCTTCGACCCGACGGACGCCAGCTTGCAGATGGGCAACCTGTTGCAGCTTTGCAGCCTGCGCCGGTTACAGCTCGCCGGCCACCGGCCGATCGCCGTCGCCGGGAGCGGGACGGGGCTGATCGGCGACCCGGGGGGTCGGGCCGAGGAGCGCCCGCTCATCGGCCGCGCCGAGCTCGAGGCCAACCTCGTCGGGATCCGTCCACAGCTCGAGCGGTTCCTCGATTTCTCGCTGCCGTCCGAGCACGCCGCCGTGATCGTCGACAACGGCGAGTGGCTCGGCGCGCTGGGGCTCATCGATTTCCTCCGCGAGATCGGCAAACACTTCACCGTCAACCAGATGGTGGCGAAAGAGGCGGTGCGGTCGCGCTTCGACCGGCCGGACCAGGGCATCTCGTACACGGAGTTCAGCTACGCGCTCCTCCAGGCCTACGACTTCCTCCACCTGTTCGACCATTACGGCTGTCGGGTCCAGATGGGCGGAAGCGACCAGTGGGGGAACATCACGATGGGCGTCGAACTCATTCGCAAGCTGCGTGGCGAGACGGCCTACGCCCTCACCACGCCGCTCGTCACGAAAGCCGACGGGACGAAGTTCGGCAAGACGGAGTCGGGCGCGCTCTACCTCGACGCCCACAAGACGAGCCCGTACGCCCTTTACCAGTACTTTTTCCGTGTCGAGGACAGCATCGTCGGTACCTATCTGCGGTATTTCACGTTCCTCGACCACGAGGCGATCCTCGCCCTCGACGAGGCGACGACGGAGAGGCCCGAGGCGCGCGACGCCCAGCGGAGCCTCGCGCACGCGGTATGCACGCTCGTGCACGGCGAGGCCGAGACCGCCCGGGCGGAACGCGCCGCCCTGGCGCTGTACTCGGAGGACGTCGCGGCTCTCGACGAACAGACCCTTCTGGAGGTCTTCGCCGACGCGCCCGCTTTGGCGGTGTCGGCCGCCCTCCTCGAAGGCGGCGGCGTCGACTTGGTCGACGTCTTCGTGGCCTCGGGCCTTGTCGGCTCGAAAAGCGCGGCGCGCGCGGCGATCGCCCAGGGTGGCGCCTACGTGAACAACCGCCGTGTCGCACCCGAGGGGCGGCTCACCCCCTCCGACCTCATCGCCGGCCGTTACGCCGTGCTGCGCCGCGGACGCCGCGAAAACTGCCTTCTGCGCTTCGGCTGACCGCGGCTCAGGCCCCCCGCTCGAGCGCCTCCTCGGCGAGGGCGAGCGGCAGGCACCCTGTCGCGGCGATTGCATCGTGGAATGCCCGGAGGTCGCCGCGTCCGGCGGCGAGAAAGCGCGCCCGGATCCGCTCGATCTCGAGGCTCCCGGTGAGGTACGCCGCTGCCTGGGTCGGCCAGGCACAGTAGCGGCCAACCTCGGCCCGGGCGACGGGCTCGGGCAGCCCGGCGTTCGTCTCCAGGAAGGCGACGGCTTCGTCGACCCCGAGGTCGCCGATGTGCAGCCCGGCGTCGACGACGACGCGCGCGGCGCGGAAGATCCGCGCGTTGAGGTGTCCGAGCTCGGCGGCCGCGTCGGCGAAGTAACCCTCTTCACGCATCATGTGTTCGGCATAAAGAGCCCAGCCCTCCGAGAAGTACGCAGAGTGGATGAAATGGCGGACCCGCCGTCTCGACGCCTTCATCCAGGTGAGGTGCCAGTGGTGGCCGGGGTACGCCTCGTGCACGGTGATCGTGGGGATGACGTGGAGGTTGTTGGCTTCAAGACGCCGAGCCTCGTCGGCCGGCGTCGTCCCGGCGGGAGGCCACGGGACGTGGAAATGCCCGACGCGACCGGGACGGAACGCTGGCGGGGGGGTGTAGGAGGCCACGGCGATGATCGGGCGCAAAAAAGGCGGCGTCGGCTCGACTCGGCACTCCTCGCCCTCGGGCAAGCTGACGAGACGGTGCGAAACGAGAAAGTCGCGAGCTCGGGCCGCCTCGTCCGCGTAGCGGCGGCGCATCTCCTCGAAGGTGACCGGGCGGTCCTTGGTCAGCGCCGCGAAGACGGGTCGCCATGTCGCGGCGTGCGGGTCGATTTTGTGGGCAAGCCCGTCCATCTCGGCCTCGAGTTCCTCGAGCGCGCGCCGACCGCGGACGCGCAGTTCCCCCGCGCCGTACCCGAGGAGCTCCCGTTCGCGCAGCAACGACGAGTACCGCTCCTCCCCGATCGCGTAACCGCCCCGCGCCGCGGCGCCGAGTTCGGCAAGAAAGGCGCAATAGCACCGGGTTGACTCGGCGGCGACGTCGGCAGCGTCGGCGACAGCCGCGCCGCTCGCCGGGTCAGCGAACTCCGCGGGCAGGATCTCGGTGAAATACGGGATTGCCGCCTCGCACTGCGCGACGGCGCGACCGACGATGAGCGGGTTCGCCACCTCGGCGACGAGGTTCGCCCGTCCGGCCTCGAGGACGCCCGGCACGGCGCGCAGACGGTTCGCCGTGTAGGTCGCCAGCTCCCCTTCGGGAAATGATCTGTGGGTGACGAGGCTGAGCACTCCGTCGAAGCACGGTTCGAGATAGACGGATGGGTCCCGTTGCCACCCCCGCCACGACTCTCGGAGCTGTCGTCCACGGATCTCGGCGATGAGCGCGGTTCGGTCGACCCTCTGGTCGGGCCGGAGCGAGGCCGCGTCGACGGCGCGCAGCCGTTCGAGCCAAGCCGCATTCTCAGACTCTCGTTGCGCGAAGGCCGTCGCCGAGAAGTCGCCGATCTCGCCGTGCGCGCCGTCGGCGCCGAGGGCCGTGGCCATCACGGGAGACACGGCGAACTCATGGGCGAGCCATTCGTCGAGCAGATCGTCAAAGTCGTCGCCGGGCCGGGTTTCTTTCACGGGGCGCGACCGTAGACGCTCAGTACGGAGCGCGCAGCTACCCGAGCCGGCGCGTATAGGGTCCTCGTCGTGGCGGACACGCCGAAGCTCGTCGGGCCGTTTCCCGCCGGCGTCGACCCTGAGGAGTACGACCGCATCCGTCGGCGGGTGCTCTGGCGGATGCCGACGGGCCTGTACCTCGTCGGCTCGTTGGCCGGCGGCGAGCGCAACCTGATGACGGCGAATCTCGTCACCCAGCTGTGCGCCGTCCCGAAACTCGTCGGCGTCGTCGTCGAGGTGACGGCGCGCACCCACGTGCTCATCGAGGCGGGAGGGTCGTTTGCCGTCTCGCTGCTCGCCCGAGAAGACCGCGCCCTCGTCCGCAAGTTCGTCAAGCCGGCGCGCGATGACCGCGCCGGACGCACGCTCAACGGGGTCGTCTACTTTGATGCCCCCGTGACCGGGGTGCCGGTCCTCGCCCAGGCGGTTGCTTTCGTCGACTGCCGTCTCGAGCGGACCGTCGCGTTCGGCTCGCACTCGCTCTTCGTCGGCGAGGTCGTCGACGCCGCCTTCGGGCCGGCCGCCTCGGCGGGCGAGGCCGCGGTTCTGCGCCTCGAGGACACCCGCATGAGCTACGGCGGTTGAACGGGTTGCCACCCTCGCCGCGCGCCCATCCGCGTCCTTGCTGGCCGGAACCCGTCGAGCTGCGTCACGTCGCCGACGCGGCGGCGTTGCGCGCCCTCGTCGACGAGCTCGACCGGGCGGAGGAGTACGCAGTCGACACCGAGTTCCATCGCGAGCGGACGTACTTCGCCCGGCTCGCCCTTCTGCAGGTCGCCTGGCCCGGCGGAGTCGCGCTCGTCGACCCCCTCGCCGTCGACGTCGCGCCCTTTGGCGCGGTTCTCGCCAGCCCGCGGCTCGCCGTCGTCCACGCCGCCGACCAGGACCTCGAAGTCCTGGCGCGGGCGTGCGGCGCGACGCCGTCGCGACTTTTCGACACCCAACTCGCCGCGGGGTTCCTCGGCATGTCGACGCCGTCGCTCGCCGACCTGGTCGAGCGCCTGTTGCGCTTGCGCCTGGAAAAGGGCGACCAGCTCACCGACTGGACGCGACGTCCCCTGAGCGACGAGCAGTGCCAGTACGCGGCGCACGATGTCGCCCACCTCCTTGAGCTGCACCGCGTCTTAGCCGACCGGCTCCAGGCGAGCGGCCGGCTCGCCTGGGCCGAGGAGGAGTGCGCCGCCCTCCTTCAGCGGGCACGCCTTCTGCCCGTCCCGGAAGAGGCCTGGTGGAAGCTGCGCCAGGCGCGCCAGCTGCGCGGCGTCAAGCGGGGCGTCGCCCAGGCCGTCGCGGCCTGGCGGGAACGGCGCGCCCAGGCGCTCGACCGACCCGTCCGGTTCATCCTCTCGGACCTGGCGTTGGCGGCGATCGCCCACCGGCCCCCGAAGAGCCGGGCCGACCTCGAGCACGTCCGAAACCTCGATCTGCGCGGCCTCGGCGAACAGGTCGTGGCGGAGCTGCTCGCGGCCGTCGACGCGGGAGCGAGGCTTCCCGCCGCGGCGATCCGTCTGCCGCCGGGTCCCGAGGGGAACTCCGTCGGCAAGCCAGCCGTGGCACTGGCGCTCGCCTTCGCCGGGGAGCTCGCCCGCCGGCTCGACATCGACCCGGCGCTCCTCGCGACGCGTGCCGACGTCGTCGGCTTCCTCCAGCAACCCCCCGAGGGTCGGCTCACGGCTTCCTGGCGCCACGAGATCGTCGGCGAGCCGCTCGCCCGCCTCGTCACGGGGCAGGCTGCGCTCGTGCTCGAAGACGGGGCGCTCGTCCTCGAGGAACGCTCCCACCGCCTTCTTCAGGAGCCGGTTGCGACCCCGGCGCCGGACGGGGTCACAACCGTGCGCCGGAGCGAGGTGTGAAGCTGGTCGCCGATCCGGCGAAAGCCGACCCGGGCGTAGCTGCGGGCGGCCGCCTCATCGCCGGGGGTGGGGGAGACGAGGTCGGAGCCGGCCGCGCCGGCCGACCGGGCGAGGGACACGGTGAGAGCCAAGGTGAGCTTGCGGCCGCGGAAGGCCTCGTCGACGGCGATGCCGGAGATCTCACCGAAACCGCCCCGCCGCCGGAGTATGTTCCGGCGCCGACGAAGCGACCCGTGGCAGCCTCGATGGTCGTCGCGACGAAACCGCCGACGGCGACGATCCGGGAGAGCGCGGCTCCGTCCGGCACGGCCGGATCGGCCTGACCGAACGCGGCGTGGGGCACCCGGGTCGGGCGACGAGTTCGTCGGGCGTCGCCGGCGGACGGATCGTGAAAGCGGCGTCGAGCCCGTCGGTGGCAGGGCGTCGGGGCTGGCCGCCAGGAGCGCGAGCACCACTTCCGCGAGGAAACTCGCTCTCGAGCGCGCTCCTTTTCGAGCGGGCCGAGCGCGGGGAAATACTCGGCGCGGACGACGCGATTCCGTCGAGGGAAGGCCGCGACGACCGTCGCCACAGCGTCGCCCGACGGCGACGCTCCGTCGTCGGGATCGCTTAGATGAGGCAAGGATCGGCGTCGCGCTCTGTGAAGGTGGCGAGGAACGGACCGACGCGTTCGACGGTGCGCATCTCGGCCGCAGTCGCCCGCACGCAGCCGGCGAGGCGCGCGAACCCGTCGTGGTCCACCGGCTCGCCTGGGGGTGCCGGTCGGTTACGTGGGCCCGTCGCCGGCGTCAGCTCGGCTCGTCGGAAACGGCCGCAGGTCGATCGTCAGGGTGAGGATTCCGTCGGCGAGGGCGGCCTCGGCGTCGCCGAGCATCGCAAAGTCCATGTAGTCGAGCTCCATCTGCTCGAGGAGGCGGCGACGTTCGGGGCCTTCGACGGGCGGCATCCCGCGCCGTCGGACCGCGGCGGCGCGCTCGCGAAAACGGACCACCATCGCCCCGGGATCGAAGGTCTCGGGCACGTTGCCAGGCTACCGGGGCGCGCCGCCCGTCGGCTTGGCGGATCCGGCCAGGACTCGGGCGGTATGCTGCACTGCGCAGCAGGGTCCTGGGGCGGGCTCCGACGTGGTGCCGCTGCAGGGCGTCCCCGGGCAGCCGTGGTCGACGCGACCTCCTGCAAGCTAGGGAGCGGCTCGTGAAAAAGGGACGGCATCGGCGCTTCGAAGAGGCGCGCAGTCTGAAGCGTGCGGTCGAGGTCGTCGTGGAACCCTGCCCCGAGTGTGGCGCGCGTCCTGAAGAGGACCACGCCAGCTGGTGCCTTTACGAGTCCGAGGAACTCGAGGAAGACGTCGAGGACCTGACCTAGCCGCTCGATCGCCGGACGACGGGATGCGGCAGGGGCGCCGATCTCCCGCCGCGCTCGTCGAGGTAGCTGGCGATCACCTTGTACACGGCCGGTCCGACGAGCGAGCTGAGCTCGTCGGCGAGGCTCAGGTAGACAGGCTGGGCCGAGACGAAGGCCTCGGGTGCCTCGGTGCACCACCAGTGGAACTCGTCGCCGGCCGGTCCCCAGTGGCGTCGTTCCCACTGTGTGACCGTGGAGGTGACGTGGCCGGTCTCGTCGGTCGCGTCCTCACGGCGCACGGGGAGCTGCCAGCAGACGTCGGGCTTGTAAAGACGCGGGGGCACGCCCGCCTCGAGGGCAGCCCGGTGGAGGGCGCAGCCGGGGCCCCCGGGGAAGCCGGGCCGGTTGAGGAAGATGCAGGCCCCGTCGACGAGCCGCGTCGTGAGGTCCTCGCCCTGGCGCTTCACGATCCCGACGCGTCGCGCCCTTGTCATGTGCTGGAACTGGCTCGGGCTCAACCGCGCCGCGGCAGCCTCGACCCGCCGGACGTCTTTTTTGTCCGAGAGGTGGGCGCCGTAACTGCAGCAGCCCTCGGCGAGCTCGGCCGCCGGCCCGGTGAGGACCCCTTGGCAGCCCGCGTTGTAGATGCACTTCCACGCGCTCGCCAGGAACGTGACGTCGAAAACCCACGTGCGGTCCTCTTCAGGATCGCCAAAGCTCACCCATTCGTGGGCGTCGTCGGGGACGGGCACGAATCGAACGCTACCGGCGCCGACCCGGGGCCGGCGAGCTGATCACGTGTCGGCTCGGCGCAGCAGAACCACGGTTCGCTAAGACGCGGCCGGGCTCCGGCGGGGCCGCGCGGGACGACGGGCTTCGGCGGTCCGGGGTCCCGCCGGCCGAGGCGGTCGAACACGATCTCGCGTACTGCGGCGTAGGTCGTCTCGACCGGCTCCGCCGTTGTGGCGGCGGTCTCGCAGCGTCCGGCGAGCGCCGTTTGCAGTTCGTCGAGGATCGGGTCGTCGGCCGACCAGCGGTAACCGAGGGAGCGGACGTCGAGCTCGCCGAGGCAGCGGGTGAGCACGGCGTCGTCTGAGTCCAGAACGAGGGAACCCGGCGGGATGAGGAGGCGGATGGAGTACTGGACCGGATCGACGTTCGCCACGAGGTCGTGCGCCGCGACGAAATCGACGATGTCGACCACGTCCTGGCGGTTCGTCCAAGGCGTGAACGGGAGGAACGACGGTCGGATCTCCACGCCGCAGCGGCGCAACTCGACGACGGCGCGGCTGGCGTCCGCCGCGCTGTGGCCCTTTTGCAGGCGACGCAGCACGGCGTCGTTCGTCGATTCGAAGGCCGAGACGACGAATAGAAGGCCGAGCCTCGCGAGTTCGGCGACGACGTCGCGGTGGCGCAGGAGATGCGAGACCTTGATCGTCGCGTCGAAGGTGATCTCGCGGTGCGCGGCGTGCATCTCGCGCACGACGGCGAGGGCGTGGGTGGGACGGTTGAGGAAGTCGGGGTCGGCGAAGCGCACGTGCCCGGCGCCGGCGGCGACGAGCGCGTCGATGTCGGCGAGGACTGCGTCGGTCGCGACGAGGCGTGATCGCCCGCCGTAGACGACGGGAACCGGGCAGTGCCGGCAGCGGTGGTTGCAACCCTCGCTGGCTTCGACGGTCCCGACGAGGCTCTCCCCGTCGGCGGTGAGGAGACGCGCGTAGGCCTCGAGACCCGGTAGGTCGGCGCGACGCGGGAGCACGCCCGCCGAGCCCTTGGCGTCCCGCGCCCGGCCGAGGGCGACGACCGGCGCTGTCTCAGCGTCGGCCGGAGCTTCTCCGTCGAGCCAGTCGGCGAGCGAGGCCCCGACGTCGCCGGCCACCGTGAGGTCGCCTTGTCGCAGCGCCCCGGCCGCCGCCGCCACGGGCGCGTACAGGCCGTAGAGCGCGACCGGCGCCTCGGGGCGTGTCTCGTGCAGCCGGTCGACCGCCGCCAGCGCGAGACGCAGGGCGGTGTGCATCGGGACGGAGAGGGCGACGGCCTGGGCCCAGGCGACATCGGCGGCCGGCCACGGTTCGACGGACAGGTCCGCGCTGCGGACCTCATGGCCGGCGGCGCAAAGCTCGGCCGCGGGCCAGGCCAGCCCGAGCGGTTGCGCGCCGAGCTCGTAGGACGACAGGAGCAGGACCCGGCTCACCCGCTCGCTCCGGAGGCGACCTCGGCGTCGACGCGCACGGCGAGCGCGGCGAAGCCGCTTCGCAGGGCGGCCTCGACCTGTTCGGGGAGCGCGGCCCGGGCGAACAAGAACCCTAGGTAGCGGTCGCCGGCCGGCCACGCCGTGAGCGTCCCGCCGACCGGGACGGTCACCTCGATTCCCCACACTCCCGGTACCGCGAGCGCGGCTTGCGATCCGTCGATCCCGGCGAAGCGGCCTGAGGCGGGGATGGGGAGCATCATCACGCCGGACGCACCTCGCAGGCGGGCGTTCGCCACCTCGTAGTCGAGACCGAGGGCGTGGGCGAGCACGATCTCCTCGAGCGAACGGCCAGAAGAGAAGTGCAGCGCCCGGGAGCACCGCCCGCCGATCGTGCGCGCCGCGACCTCGATGACGACGACCTCCGCCTCAGGATGCGTTCCCCGCGGCGACAAGCGCGCTTCGGCGTGGACCGGACCGTCGACGAGGCTGAGCGCCGCACAGGCCGACGCCACCGTGGCGTGCAGCGCTTCCTGGAGGTATTCGGGATGACGGGAGGGCGTGACGTAGATCGTCTCCTCGAAGTATGGGCCCTCGAGCGGGTCGGGTTTGTCGAAGACGGCGAGCACGTCGAGGCGACCAGCGGAAAGGAGCCCTTCGACGGCGACCTCGTCGCCGGCGACGAACTCCTCGACGAGGAGCGGCTCCTCGGCGGGCCGCCCCGCGTCGCAGCTGATGCGGCGCGCGGCCACCGCCGCGGCCCGTGCCCCGCCGTCGTCGTCGGCGCGGATCACGCCGCGGCTGGCAGAGAGCGAGCACGGTTTCACGACGACCGGGTAGCCGAGGTGGGCGCCGGCGGCGGCGACCGCCGCGGACTCGCCGGCACCGGCCCCGACGATCTCGAAACGCGGTTGGCGGACACCGGCGTTGTGCAAAAACTGTCGCATCACCGACTTGTCCCGGGTCGCGGCGACCGCGGCAAACGGGTTCTTGGCGAGACCGAGCCGTTCGGCGGCGGCGGTCGCAACGAGCGCTCCGGCGTCGTCGACGGCGAGGACCGCGTCGAACGGCGTCACCGAGTGCCGCGTGGCCACCGCGTCCGCCGCGGCCGCGGGGTCGTCGAGGGGCAGGACGAGGAATCTGTCCGGTGTCGTGCCGGCCATCGCCTGGGGGGCGTCCGATCCCGTCACGACGTCGACGCCGAGCCGCCCGGCGGCGACGAGGAAATCAGTGGCGCGGTACGTCGACGACGGCAGGACGAGAAGGACTCGGGCCATGCCCCCATCATGCCGGTGTGTCGCCGCTCGCCAGCGCGGCGCGCTCGTCAGTTCGGGTGTCGCCCCTACCATGGCGGCATGGCCGACGAGGCGCTCGACCGACCGGGCCCCGACCCGGTGCTCGCCGTCACCGACGCCGCTCGGGCCACGATCCTCGAGGCCCGCGCGGCCGAGAAGGACCCGGAAAGCCTGGCGCTCTTCGTCGAGGTGACCGGGTCGACAAACGGCGCCTACGTCTACGAGATGTGGTTCGAGGCGCTCGCCGACGCCGCGCCGCGTGATGTTCTGTGCCGCAACGACGAGCTCACCGTCGTCGTCGGTGGTGACAGCGTCGACAAGGTGCGGGGCGCGTCGCTCGCTCTCGGCGAAGAGGGACTTGTCATGCTGAACCCGAACACGCCGCCCGTCGCGCCCGCCGCGGCCGCGATTCCCGAGGGCGACATGACGAGCCCGCTCGCCCGCTCGGTGATCGCCGTTCTCGAAGAGCAGGTCAACCCGCAGATCGCCTTTCATGGCGGTCGGGCGGACCTCGTCGCCGTCGACGAGGGAGTCGCCTACCTCCGACTCTCCGGCGGTTGCCAGGGTTGTGGACTCGCGGCCGTGACGCTCGGCCAGGGGATCACGCTCGCGATCAGACAGGCGGTGCCCGAGATCGTCGATGTCGTCGACGTCACCTCGCACCAGGACGGCCGCAACCCTTACTTCGAGCCGGCGAAGAAGTAGCGACGCGTCTCGCATCTCGGCTCGGGAAGGCGAGACGGTAGATTGCAGCGATGCTCCGTTTTTTGACGGCCGGGGAATCCCACGGTCGTGCGCTCGTCGTGATCGTCGAGGGCTTGCCCGCCGGGTTGCCGATCACGATCGACGAGATCCGTGTCGAGCTCGCCCGGCGGCGGCTCGGCTACGGGCGGGGACCGCGCATGCGCGTGGAACGCGACGAAATCGTCGTTGTGAGCGGCGTGCGGCACGGCCGGACGCTCGGCTCGCCTGTCGCGATCGAGATCGCCAACACCGAATGGCCGAAATGGGAGCGGGAGATGTCGCCCGAGCCCGGCGAACCGGAGAGGATCCTCACGGCGCCGCGTCCGGGCCACGCGGACTTGGCCGGGATGGAGAAGTACGGATTCGTCGACGCCCGCGACGTGCTCGAAAGGGCTTCGGCCCGCGAGACGGCGGCGCGTGTCGCGGCGGGCGCGCTTGCCAAGGCGCTCCTCGCGCGGCTCGGCACCGAGATCGTGAGCCACGTCGTCGCGATCGGCGCCGCGACGTCACCTTCGGGCCTGCGGCCACGTCCCGAGGATCTCGCGGCCGTCGACGCCTCCGCGGTCCGCTGCTTCGACGCGGCCGCGACCGACGCGATGGTCGCCGAGGTCAAGGCCGCCGCGCAGCAGGGGGACTCGCTCGGAGGCGTTGCCGAGGTCGTCGCTTACGGCGTCCCGGTCGGCCTCGGCAGCTACGTCCAGTGGGACCGCCGGCTCGACGGGCTGATCGCGCAGGCGCTGATGAGCATCCCGGCGGTGAAAGCCGTCGAGGTGGGCGACGCGATCGCGATCGCGAGCCGCCGGGGTTCCGAAGCGCACGACGCGATCTTCTGGGACGCGTCCCGCTTGACGTACCGCCGCGAGACGAGCCGTGCCGGCGGGATCGAAGGCGGAGTCTCGACGGGCGGTCTCGTGATCGCCCGGGCGGTGATGAAGCCGCTCGCGACGTTGAACCGCCCGGTGCTGGCGACCGTGGACGTCGTGACGAAGAAAAGCACGCTCTCGTTCAAGGAACGCACCGACGTCACGGCCGTTCCGGCGATGGGGGTCATCGCCGAGGCGATGGTCGCGTTCGTGCTCGCCTCTGAGGCGCTCCGCAAGTTCGGCGGCGATTCCCTCGCCGAGTTCGTCCGTAATCGGGACAGCTTCGTCGCGGCACTCGGCTCGGCCCCGTCCGCCGCCGAACCGCCAGGTACCGCCGCGAGATCAGGCCAAAGGTGATGGCGACCGCCCCGCGCAACCGCTGTCACGTCCTGCTCGTCGGGATGATGGGGACCGGCAAGTCCTCCGCCGGTCTGGAGCTCGCCGCGCGGCTCGGCCGACCGTTCATCGACACGGACGAGGAGATCGCCGCGACCACAGGGAGGACGATCGCGGAGATCTGGTCGGCTGAGGGCGAGGCGAAGGTGCGCGCCGTCGAGTCGACGGTCCTTTCCGAGGCGCTCGCCTCGTCCTCCCCGTCGGTTATCGCCGTCGGCGGCGGCGCGGTCCTCGACCCGGCCAACCGTGCCGCG
>Ga0187771_10002788_pt1 | contig 12105 bp, 10 predicted proteins | sample 0116_SJ02_MP15_1_FD_133139 | JGI IMG/M metagenome (GOLD analysis project Ga0187771, IMG submission 133139) | Tropical peat soil microbial communities from peatlands in Department of Meta, Colombia - 0116_SJ02_MP15_10_MG | ecosystem: Environmental > Terrestrial > Soil > Wetlands > Peat | place... | reverse complement strand
GAAAACGGCTTCCATGGTCGCACTTATATGACCATGACACTCACAAGCCGCGTGAAACCCTTTAAGGTGGGATTCGGCCCTTTTGCGTCCGACATTCACCAAATGCCTTCGGCCTACTGTTATCGGTGCCACTTCAGACTCAAGTATCCAGAATGTGGGGTGGCATGTGCGGATTACCTCAAAGAATTTTTTGTGACCCACGTGGCTGCCGAAGATACCGCTGCCCTTCTTGTTGAACCTGTTCAGGGAGAAGGGGGCTTTATCACCCCGCCGCCTGAATATTTATCTAAATTGATGAAGATCTGTCACGACCATGGGATTCTATTTATCGCCGACGAAATCCAGTCCGGCACAGGAAGAACAGGAAAAATGTTTGCAGTGGAACATTACAATGTGGAGCCCGACGTGATCACGATTGCCAAAAGCTTTGCTGCCGGGATGCCACTGAGTGCAGTGGTGGGAAAGAAAGAAATGATGGATTCCGTTCACCCCGGCGGACTCGGAGGAACCTATGGAGGGAATCCGATAGCCTGCCGTGCTGCGCTCGCAGTCTTCGAAATATTCGAAAAGGAAGACCTTTTGAAAAAGGCCGAAATTCTTGGAAAGAAGATGAGAGGCCGTTTGGAAACATGGCTAAGGAAATATGAACTGGTGGGGGATGTCCGTGGGCTGGGCCCCATGTTGGCCATCGAACTGGTCAAGGACCGGCAAACCAAGGAACCTGCTGTCGAAGAGGCCAAAGCCCTGGCAAAGTTTTGTATTGATAAAGGTTTGATTGTCCTCGTATGCGGCATCTTTGGAAGTGTTCTACGATTGATCCCCCCTCTTGTGATTACCGATGAGCAACTCGACAAAGGGTTATCGATCCTTGAACAAGGACTGGCATCCATAAGGAAGTGACCAGTAGTTGGCCATCTGGACGACGCATTTTAACGAGAGAAGCCATCTAAAAGGGATGGATAAGAAGGTGGCAAAAAAAGAATCTTTGCTGTGCCAGGAAACCCGAGGAAAGATGCAAACGTAGATACATTATTCTGAATCGCAATGAAAGAAGCAACCGAGACACAAAATAGACTGGGCACGCCCATTCGGGGAAGTCCTCCGAGTGGTTTTGGATGATTTGATGGAGAATGATATCAGAGGATAAGGAATAAAGGTCTGAATTGCCCGTAGAGAAGGAGGAAGAAATGAAAGATTTGAAAGACATTATGGCACTCATTCCAACGCCTTTTACAGATGATGGGGAAGTGGATGAGACTGGCCTGAGAAAGCTCATCGACTACGAGATGGAGAATGGTTGTTGCGGCGTTGGGGTCTTGGCGGCGATTGGCGAAGGGTATCTCATCTCTCATGAGGGGTGGAAGAAAGTTGTCAAGATCGCGGTAAAGCAGATGGCTCGAAAAGGGCCGCTGATGGTGGGGTGTCCCGCGCTGAGCACCCTTCATGCTGTCCGGCTTTGCAAGGAGGCAGAGGATTTAGGGGCAGATGCCATTCTGGCCTTCAATCCTCAAGGATTTCGTTCCTATGGGATTAGGGAATTGATTGACCACTACATGGCACTAACCGATGCGGTGAAGATCCACATCGCTCCCTATGCAAGAGGGGAGGATCCAATTCCCTTTGAGGTGATAAAAAAACTGGTTGATAAGAAAAGAATTTCATATATGAAATACGCATGGAGGAGCTGCGACTTCCTGAAGGAGATGTCAAAGAGTTTCGGTGATAGACTCTATGCTTTCTGCGGCGCTGATACGTGGACGCTCAGATATCTCCTGCTCGGCTGCAAGGGAGTTTTGACGGCAACCGCTGCCATGCTGCCTAAGGAACATGTGACCCTTTTGTCCATGGTCAGGAAGGGGGACATAGAGGGGGCGAGAGGGTATTACAACGAGGCAATCTTGCCCTGGAATGATATTGGATTTTATGACATGACAACCTGGCAATCGGTGCATAAAATAGCTCTTCAACAGATGGGGATCATAAAGTCTGCAAAAGTTCTACTTCCCCAAGCCCCTGCAGCTCCTCACCAGGTCGAAGAAGTGAAGTGGTTTGTAAAACACTATGGGAAAAAGAAATGAAGGGAACCAACCGTGCTTGTGATTTGGCATTAGAAATCTAAGGAATGAGGGAGAGATAATGATGGCTGCGAAGAAGAGTGTCTTAGAGTTACAAAAAATGAAAGAAGAGGGTGTCAAGCTGACCTGGTTGACGAGTTATGATTATCCCACTGCGATGTTTGCCGAAAAGGCAGGCGTGGAAATGCTCCTTGTCGGAGATTCGATGGGAATGTGTGTCTATGGTTATTCCGCTGGAACCTTGCCGGTCACCATGGATCAATGTATTGTCCACACAGAGGCGGTGCGACGCGGGGCTCCGAATACCTTCGTGATGGGTGACATGCCTTTCTTGTCCTACCAGACGACTCCGGCAGAGGCCGTAAAAAATGCCGGAAGATTCTACAAAGAGGCGGGCGTGGATGCCATCAAACTGGAAGGGGGAAGACGAATCATAGACATGATCAAAGCCATCGTCAATGCCGGTATGGTCGTTTGCGGACATATTGGCCTGACCCCCCAAAGTTCAGGGCAAATCGGTGGATTCAAGGCCCAGGGGCTTACAGCTGAAAGTGCCCTTGAATTGATCAAAGATGCCCGTGCCATCCAAGAGGCTGGAGCCGCTTTTTTGCTCTTAGAAGCAGTGCCGCCTGAGGTAGGAAAATTTATAGCAAGAGATCTCAAGATACCTGTCTACGGAATTGGAGCCGGCCCAGACGTTGATGGGCAGCTTCTTATCGTCAGCGATATGCTCGGTATTTTCCAAGCTTTTACTCCAAAATTCGTCAAGAAATATGCCAGCCTAGCCGAGCACATTATTAAAGCGATGGAAGACTATGCAAAAGAGGTGAAAGAGTCGAGATTTCCTGAAGAAAAACACTGTTACAAAATGATTGAAGGCGAATACGGAAAGATGTTGAAAATCTTGGGAAGAGGAAAGTGAACCTTACAGCTGTATTAAGCAGACTCGGTGGGAACACTTCCAGACCCTTGTAATGCGGGTTTTATTGGAATGGAATGGGGCAGAGAAGATTTCGCTAAAAGTGAACTCCAGCAAAGTTGGCGGACGCCAGTGCCTGATATTCAAAAGGTTCCGCTACAAGGCTCTTACAGTGTCCCCGCCGAGTCTGTTTTCGTGCTCTATCGCAACGTTAAGGTAAGCATCAAAAAAAACTGGAAAATACCAAAAAAAAACAAATGAACCGTTTCCTTATAAAGGAGTCCATTATGTCTCTCAAACGTTTTAAGGTCCTGAGCTTCGATGTGGTCGGCACGCTGATCGATTTTGAGCGCGGCATGCTCAACTACCTGCGCCGCAGTGTGCCCAAGGCCACGGTGATGGACGAGGCCTTTCTCGAGGCCTACCGGCATTCGCGGGGCAGCGATGCCTCGGGCTGGTACCCTGACGACCTGGTGCGTGTGTGGAGTGATGTCGCCAAGGCGCTCGGCCTTCCCGACACACAGGCGCTGGCCCATGGATTCCGCGACTCGGTCGTTGAATGGCCGGCATTCGACGATTCGGTAGATGCTTTGAAGCATCTGCACAGCCGCTTCTACCTGGTAGCCATGACCAATACGCAGCGCTGGGCATTGGCCCACTTTGACCGTACGCTAGGTCACCCCTTTGACGATACTGTCTCCTCCGACGACGCACTGTGCGAGAAGCCCGATCCACAGTTCTTTGCCTTCACGCGCGGCCGCCTGAGCACGCGGGGCTTCACGCTCGGCGACACGCTGCACGTAGCACAGAGCCAATATCACGACATCGGGGTGGCACATCGTTTGGGCTACAGCGTGTGTTGGATCGAGCGCAGGCAGAGCCAGCCCGGCTTTGGCGCCACAAAGGCCGTGGACCATCTGACGAAACCCGACTACCACTTCCGCACGCTTGCGGAATTGGCCGACGCTGTGGATGCCGCCTTTGCAGGCTGAGCGTTGCCTCTGTGTTAAGCCGATGAGGAACTCCAGGCGTTCCGTGAAAAGCGTTAAAGGAGGTCTTTTTCATGTTGGATAAGCCTCGAAGATTTAAAGTGGTCTTAACCGACGCCCCGTACTCCGATCTGGGGTACGAAGAAAAACATCTTAGCAATATAGCCGATCTTTACAAGTTTAGTTGTCGGTCCGAAGAGGAATTAATTCTGAACTGTGCTGATGCGGACGCTTTACTTGTGACATATGCCTCTATAAACAGGAGAGTTATCAACAACTTGAAAAAGTGCCAGGTGATATCTGTTTACGCCATCGGCGTAGACATGGTGGACGTACAAGCTGCCACCGAGGCAGGAATCCCTGTAACCAATGTCCCCGGATACTGTATAGAAGAAGTTTGTGACCATGCCATGGCTTTGTTGCTCACCGCTGCGAGAAAAATCGTATTTTACCACCAGAGTGTTGCAAAGGATGAACAGTGGAATTGGCAACTGGCCAGACCCATCTATAGATTGAGGGGAAAGACCCTGGGACTCGTGGGTTTTGGGAAGATTCCAAGGGCAGTGGCCGGCCGGGCTATGTCATTCGGATTGAGGGTGATGACCTTCGATCCCTATGTTAGCCGGACGGACTGCGAGAACGCGGGTGTTGTCAAAGCAAAGCTGGATGATTTATTACAACAGGCTGATTTTATATCCATACACACTCCGTTAACTCCGGAAACAAAGGGGCTCATCACTCTGGACCGTTTTAAGCTGATGAAGCGAACCGCCGTAATCATAAACACGTCAAGGGGCCAAGTGATAGAGGAGAAAGCTTTGGTTAAAGCGCTGGGCGAAGGTTGGATCGCAGGGGCTGCTCTTGATGTCTTACAGATTGAACCGCCGGCTAAAGAGAACCCATTGATCCATATGAAAAATGTCATTCTGACGCCCCATGCCGGTTTCTTCTCCGAAGAGGCGGTTGAGGATCTTAGGTCAACGGCTGCTCTGGAGGTAAGAAGGGTGCTGACTGGTCAACCCCCTGACCACTTGGTCAATCCGGATGCATTAAAACATAGCAAACAGTAATAGGATGTTGATCTTGTCCTATTAAGGAATTTATAGGCAATCCCTTCAATGTAAATGAGCCTTGGGAGCTCGTTTTGTGGAAAACGGCATGTCTGGGGAATGAATTTGACAGGTGAAGTTACTCACGGAAAGGAGGCGATATGGGAAGGCAGTTGGGTGGGCAAACAATGCAGGTCTTTAAAGAATATTATTAGAAACGGGAAACAAAGAAAAGGAGGTTAAGGTATGATCGTCCAAAAACTTAGGAATTTATTGATTTTATTACTCTGGGCAGTATTCGTTATCTCAATTTCACCAATGGAGGTTTTAAGTCAGCCCAAGACCTTGATCATCGGTTCCGGGATGGAGCCGTTTGATCTCCTTCCTGGGTCTTCATCGATTGCCACGATGGACCGTACGTACAATATATATGAGCCGTTGGTATGGTTAAATGCAGACGCCAAACCGGTCCCAGCCTTGGCGACACGGTGGGAGGCGGTCGATGGGAATAGGAAATGGAGATTTCATCTGAGAAAAGGCGTTCTATTTCACAACGGGGAGAAATTTACAGCCGAGGATGTCGCTTTTACAATAGACTTTACTAAAAACCCAGAAAACAAACTTTCAAGAAGAGGAAGGGTTGCGGGATATACCTATAAGATTATCGATGATTACACTATCGACATTTTTAGGGAAGATGGAAAACCTGTCGACCCAATACTTCCCTCTTTTTGGCTCCCTATCCAAATGCTTTCAAAAAGCACGGTGAGTAAGATGGGCCTCCAAAAACTGGCCCGTGAGCCCATAGGGACAGGGCCATTTCAATTTGTTGAATGGAGGGATGGGGAACAAATTGTCTTAAAATCGTATGATAAATATTGGAGGGGCAAGCCCAAAATTGAAAGGGTGATCTTCAAAACCATCCCTGAAATGGCCACTCGGGTGGTGGCGCTGAAAGCAGGGAATGTCGACCTGATATCGGATGTGCCTCCTGAGGAGATCAAATCTCTTGAAGCAGATCCAAATCTGAAAATCTTGAAGAAGCCCTCTCTTGTGAACTTGCAGTTGACGCTCCGAACGGATCTGCCCCCTTTTAAGGATAACATCAACCTTAGAAAAGCTGTCGCTCATGCCGTTAACGTGGAAGAAATCTGCAAAAACATTCTCGGAGGATATGCAACCCCTGTAGGATCCGTCGTTCCGCCCGGGGCCTTTGGCTACAAGGATATTAAGCCGTATAAATATGATCCCAATTTGGCCAAAGAGTATCTTCAAAAATCAGGTTATAAGGGAGAGGAGATCAATATCCAATCGACGGTCGGCAGATATTATAAGGATATTGAAATTAACACTGCTATCGATGCATGGCTGAAGGCTATCGGTATGAAGACAAACCTGAAAATGTACGATTCGCCGACTTGGATGAATCTGTTTGATACAAAGAAAATCGACCCTATCTGTCTTATCCTGTGGACCGCCCGGTCAGGGGATGGAGTTGAAAACCTTTTTAATGCCTGCCACTCTAGCTCTGCTTCATGCTTTCATGGTCCCAAAGGTATTCCCGGAGTGGATGAAGCAATCGACCTCGCTCGTACAAGCTTTGATTCGAAGGTGAGGAAGGAGGCGATAGAAAAAGCGCAAGCGATTATATACGACTACGTCGCCTTTCCGATGACTTATGTGCCGAGCAACGTCTATGGAGTTCGAAAAAGTCTAAAATGGAATCCCAGGGCCGATGCAACGATCTGCATTGCCACCGGGGATGATAAATAATTTGAAAGCCAGAAGAGAGGAGCTGATCATCTCCTCTCTTCTGGCAAAGGCTTTGAGAGGGTTCGAAGGGGAGAAATTTCATGATCCATTTTTTTGTAAGACGAATCCTTTATTGTCTGCTTACCCTTTTATTCCTATCCATTATTGTCTTTTCACTACTCCATTTGGCTCCCGGCGATCCTGCGAGGATGATACTGCCACAAGAGGCAACGGAAGAAGACGTCCTACAAATGAGGAAGGTTTTAGGTTTAGACAAGCCGCTTTTTGTTCAATACGTTAATTGGTTAGGCAAAGCAGTCAAATTGGATTTTGGAGACTCCATCCAAGGAAAAAGGTCAGCGGCCAAGCTTTTCCTGGCAAGACTGCCGGCAACCTTGGAACTGACCTTGGGCGCATTAATTCTCTCCGTTCTTTTTGCCATACCGCTCGGGATCATCGCTGCCATTAAGAGAGGCACTTACTGGGATTTCATCATTTCGTTTATTTCTCTTTTTGGGCTATCCACCCCCAGATTTTGGTTAGGGATTATTCTTATTTTGATTTTTTCCCTCGGTCTTGGATGGTTTCCCTCGTTTGGTAGGGGCATAGGATTATTTGATGGAATCGCTCAATTATTCAAAGGTGATCTTGCCACCCTCTATGAAGCTTTGAGAAACTTGGTCCTTCCATCCATAGCGCTGGCTACATTTTTTGCTGCCATTTTCGTAAAGCACACACGCGCGAATGTTCTTGAAGAAATTAGTAAACTTTATGTGAAAACGGCAAGGCAAAAAGGGATAGGTGAATATCGAGTGATCCTATTTCATGTTCTCAGAAATGCCCTAATCCCTATCGTGACTGTCATCGCCTTAAATGTGGGGCTCGTGATGGGGGGTGCGGTTGTTACGGAGATTGTATTTGCTTGGCCAGGCGTCGGCCAACTCTTAATCAACGCCTTATTCGCCCGGGACTACCCCCTCATTCAAGCCAGCTTATTCATGGTAGGGGGTCTGATCACGGTTATTTTCATTTTGATGGACATCATTTACGTAGCCCTCGATCCGAGGATCCGTACGAAAGGGGCCGGTTAGTAAAGGCTGGTCGAGATTTGATGCTGCGGTTATATAAAAAATTGAGAAAAAGCTTTTTCGGGAAATTGGGGTTGGCGATTGTATTCGTCTTTGTCCTATTGGCCCTATTAGGACCTTCTGTCTCCCCTCATGATCCTAATGCTATGAACTTGACGAAGCGTCTCGCACCGCCCGTTTGGGCAAAAGGAGGAACCTGGAACCACCCATTGGGGACCGACATGTTAGGGCGGGATGTTCTAAGTCGGGTGGTGTGCGGTACCAGGAATTCGATGATGGTCGGCTTATTATCTTCATTCATCGCCTTATTCATAGGGGTTATTCTCGGCATGATCTCGGGTTATTTGGGTGGATGGTTCGATGTCATCCTCATGCGGTGGGTTGATATCATGTTGGCCATCCCCGCAGTCATGTTAGCGGTGGTTCTGGTGGCCATCCTCGGACCTTATCCCATAAGCATCATTTTAGCGATGGGGCTGACCATGTGGAGTGAGTACGCCAAGGTGATTCGAAGCCGAATTCTTGTATTAAGAGAAGAGCCTTTTGTCCTTGCCGCCAAGACGATGGGAGCCGCCGCCAGGAAGATAATTCTTCAACATATTTTCCCAAATATTATCTACATCATCATCGTTATCTTTACGCTCCAAATTGGATTGATTATATTATGGTCAGCTGGGTTAAGCTTTATTGGTTTAGGCGGGGCAACGTTATCCTGGGGATGGGACGTTGCCGCTGGCCGAGTCTATCTGGCAAGAGCTTGGTGGCTATCGACCATTCCCGGGTTGGCCATTTTTTTCTGTGTCCTCGGATGTAATCTTTTTGGAGATTGGCTCAGGGACGCCTTAGACCCAGGTATCAAAAAGGTTGTCTGAATGCCAGTGCAAACCTTGGAGTTGCATTAAGCAGACCTGGCGAGAACACTCCCAATGGAATCGATTCTAAAAGTAGAAGAGCTTAAAACTTATTTTTATACGCTCGGAGGTGTCATTAAAGCAGTTGACGGTATTAACTTCGAAGTGAAAAGGGAGGAATTTTTCGGTCTGGTAGGGGAATCTGGATGTGGGAAGAGTACGACAGCCTTTTCGATCATGAGATTGCTTGATGATACATCAAAATTAGAGGGCAGGATTCTTTTGGGAGAGCGAGATATTGTCAAACTCTCTAAGAGACAGATGAGACACTTATGGGGAAATAAACTCTATATGATCTTTCAGGACCCGATGACCTCGCTCAATCCTGTGATGAAAATAAAAGACCAAATTGCAGAGGTATTCAGGAAAAGGGGGGGCAGAGCATTAAGGACGAATGAAATCATAGAGAAGGGATGCAGTCTATTGGGACAGGTAGATATCCCGGACTCGGAAAGGGTATTGAATCAATACCCTCACCAGCTGAGCGGCGGAATGAAACAGAGAGTCATGATTGCAATGGGTATAGCGACCAGCCCTGATCTTCTCCTATTAGACGAACCCACGACGGCTCTCGACTCCACCGTACAATTTAAAATCGTTGAACTATTACTGGACTTGAAAAGAGAGTATAAGATGAGCCAAATCATTATTACCCATGATTTTGGGGTGGCCGCGAAGTTATGTGATCGAATTGCAGTGATGTATGCTGGAAAAATTGTTGAACAAGGCAGGTATGTCACCTTGCTCAAAGAACCTGCTCACCCCTACACACAAGGACTTTTTAAGTGCATCATCAGTAATAGCCAAAAAAAGGACTACTTGGACACGATGAAAGGATATTTACCAAGCCTTTATAATCTACCTCAGGGGTGTTATTTTGAGCAACGATGTGAAATATCTAAACCTGTGTGCAGGGAGGAGGCACCACCGTTGATGGACGTCGGGAATGAACATCTTGTTGCATGCCACCATGTTGGCCATTAACGGTTAATGGGATTAAAGAAGAATATCTTTGTAGGCGGGGATCCATGCAGAGTGGCTTGGTTGAAATCGTAGACCTAAAAAAACATTATCCTTTAAGCTTTGGGTTTTTTGATCGTTTCACTGGAAGTGTCAAAACGATAAAAGCCTTAAATGGCATAAACATGAGCATTTTCAAAGGAGAAACGGTAGGCCTTGTGGGGGAAAGCGGTTGTGGGAAATCTACTCTGGGACGAATCATATTGGGCATAGAACAGGCGACGGAAGGCTTCGTTAAGTTTAACGGAAAGCGCATTGACGATGTGAGAACAAAGCCGGAAATGAAAGCGATTCGAAAAAAGATGCAGATGGTCTTTCAGAATCCAGCAGGCACTTTGGATCCGCGGATGACATTATACCAGGTATTATCAGAACCCTTTGACATACATTACAAATTGACAAAGAAAGAATTAGATAAGCGGATAGAGGGATTATTGGAAATGGTGGGATTGCATTATGGAGATAGTAACAAATTGTCAGGAGAGTTTAGTGATGGGCAGAAGCAGAGGATCGCTTTGGTTCGAGCCCTCTCGTTAGATCCTGAATTCGTTGTCGCTGACGAACCCGTTTCTGCCCTGGATGTTTCTGTCCAATCGCAGATTCTGAATTTGATGAAGCATTTGCAGAAAGAGATGCATTTAACGATGCTTTTCATTTCCCATGACCTCAAGATTGTAAGATTTCTATCGGATAGAATTGCAGTCATTTATCTTGGGAAAATAGTAGAACTGGGCCCCAGTGAAGAATTCTTTGAGAACCCTCATCATCCTTATTCGAAGGGACTGCTCTCCTCTATCTTAGACATCAATCCGGGACTAAATAGCACTCAATTTAAGATTAAAGCGGATGTCCCGATCAGCCAGGTCAACATCCCAAGAGGATGCGTGTTTCAAATGAAATGCTATGGACCGACGGATCGCTGCAGGAAGAATGAACCTGAACTGAGAGAAATATCCGAAGGACATTTCACGGCCTGCTTTGGAAACTGATTCTTGCTTGTTTTAGAGGGGAGAGGAAAATGAGCTTTCAGATAATGATAGACATTCCTAAGTGCACCGGGTGCGGCATATGCGAAATTGCTTGTTCTTTATATCATGAAAAGGAATGCAATCCTGAAAAATCAAGGAGCAGAGTAATTCGTTATGAAGACCAAGGCATATTATATAGCATCCCAATCATGTGTCAGCAATGTGAAGAACCTCCCTGTCAAAATGTCTGTCCTACAAAGGCCATCAATCGAAATCAAACGGCCAATTCCTTAACGGTCGATGAGAGAAGATGTATTGGCTGCAGATACTGCTTCACGGTGTGTCCCTTCGGGTGTATTACGATCGACCCCAAAATAGGGAAGGCGATGAAGTGCGATTACTGTGGGGGGGACCCGCAGTGCGTTCAATTGTGTCCGACTGGGGCTTTGACTTTTGTTGAATCTGATAAAGTGACTATTGCAAGGAAGCGCAGTATTTTTGATAAATATGTCGAGAATCTGAAAAGGCTCTCGACCTCAATGATTGAATAGAGGGGAATGAGATGGTTAATCTATATGGAGGCCATATCCTCAGAATAGATTTAAGCAGCCAAACAATCTCCAAGAAACCCACATCCAAATACTCAAGAAGATTTATTGGCGGGAGAGGGATCAATGCCAAGATGATGTTTGATGAAATCAAACCTCAAATAGACCCACTCGGAGATGAAAATGCAATTGTCTTTGGTGCAGGTCCGTTGACGGGAACATTGTGCCCCGGTTCAAGCAGAGTAGACGTCATGTCAAAATCTCCAGTAACGGGCTTACTGGGAGATTCCAATATGGGAGGAAATTGGCCGGCCGAATTAAAATATGCTGGATATGACCATGTCATCATCCAAGGGAAAGCAGATCGTCCCGTGTATATTGTCATTGAAAATGAGAAGGTTGAGATATTAGAGGCTTCAGACCTATGGGGGAAGAACTCCTATTCCACATCCGAAATGATCCGAAGAAACTTAGAGGATCCAGATGTGAAAATAGTCTGCATCGGGAAGGCAGGGGAGAATAGAGTCTCGTACGCTTCGCTCGTTTCGAACATTGGGAATGCAGCTGGTCGAAATGGGATGGGAGCGGTCATGGGATCTAAGAATTTGAAGGCCGTTGCGGTCAGAGGCACCAAGGGTGTTAAAGTCGCCAGCCCGGAACGGTTCTTCAAGCTCTGCATCAAACTCCACAACATGGTGAGGAGCGCGCCAGGGTACGACGAGTATTCTAAGAGAGGCAGCCTGAAGTCAATGACCCTCAATGCAAATTCTGGTTACACGCCTGCAG
>Ga0187771_10002787_pt1 | contig 12107 bp, 11 predicted proteins | sample 0116_SJ02_MP15_1_FD_133139 | JGI IMG/M metagenome (GOLD analysis project Ga0187771, IMG submission 133139) | Tropical peat soil microbial communities from peatlands in Department of Meta, Colombia - 0116_SJ02_MP15_10_MG | ecosystem: Environmental > Terrestrial > Soil > Wetlands > Peat | place... | reverse complement strand
CCCGGCCGCCCGCCTGGCCTGCTTGGCCAGGATTTTGGCGACGACCCCCATCATACTCTCCTTCGCTGGTGCAGGACAACCAGGGCGACAGCCCCTATTACAATCACCCAGACCCATGGAAAGCCGCTCGGTTTCGGGGCTTCCTTCGCGGCAATGTCCTCAGCTAGAGCGATCCCGGCGGCGTCCTGGGGCATATAACCGGGATCCGGCTTTACTCCCTGTTGCTCCAACGACTTGGCTGACTCATCCAGTTTCGCCACCTTTGCTTTCAATTCGGAATTCTCGGCAGAAAGCCGATCCAATTCGCTCCTGAACTGCCGCATCCCGGGGTCGTCCCTGTGATTGTAATACATTGCGGCATATTGAGCGTCATATATGTGGTCGAGCATAAACCACAAAATCATGGCGTCCCAGATGCCGAAGCTGCCGTAGCTCTGGTAGACATAACCGGGTGCAGACCATCCATAGTGATTGTAGAATACCGTCCGCCTCCCGTAGTAGTCCGATCCGAAGCCGTAGCCCGCCCGGGATCGAGCCGCGTCGATGGTAGCGGTTTCCCTGGCCGATGCCGTGTAGGCGCCCGGCTTGGAGCTCATTTGAAATTTACCCTGCTGCGCCTTGTAATCTTCGTACGCCTTGGCGCTTTCCTGTTTTGAGAAGCTTCTGTTCATCTGTTGCTGCAGAGGTGTCATTTTGGGCTGCACGGGCCCTGCGGGTCCGCCCCTGCCTTGTGAAGGAGTTGCCGTATTGCCGTATCCCGACGGCGGGGCTGAAACAGCCCCGGGAGACCCGACGCCGGTATTTCCGTATCCGGAAGGATTCCTGTCAGTCTCTGGTTTGGTCCCCGTATTTCCGTAGCCGCTCGAAGGAGGAAGAGCTTGCTTTGGAGGCCGCGGAGGTACGGGCATGGAAGGAACCCTGCTCGACCCCCCACCCTGAGGCCTTTTAGCAGCGCACAGATCGGAGCCCAGGAAAAGTAAGCCGCCCAGCAAAACACCGAATACCGCGCACAACACTTTAGAGTGCATGTCCTGTCTTTCTTTTGGAGTAACCCTACACAACCATCGGCATGATCAGGCTGAAATACCCCGGATCTTCAGGGGCCAGGAAGATGCCTCCGTGAAACTGATCTACCCACTCGAACCTGATGGTCGAGCTTTCCATTACTGAAATACTGTCCATAACGTATTTGATGTTGAACGCCACACTGAATTCTTCGCCGTCGTACTCGATGTCTATAATATCGTTTGCGTTGCCGAGCTCGGGGTTTCCGGATTCGAGCTCCAGACAATTTTTGGTGATGTTAAATTTGACATGCCTGTAGGTCAAATCCGTGACGAGTGCAACCCGTTTGAGGGCCGGATAGAGAATCTCGGTCGCAACCAGGATTCCATGGGGCCTCTCGACCGGAATTATCATTTCATATTCAGGAAACTCGGCATCAAGCAGCAGAGTGCTCAGAAATGTAGTCGGAGTCCGCACCACCAGCGATTTTTCATCCACCCCGATGGATGCCTCGGTCTCCTTTTCGAGTAACCGATGTATTTCCTGGACCGCCTTTCGGGGCACGATAACTTCCCTTGTCATTTCAACTCCCGGAAATGCCCCTGTGGGAACCTCGTAATATGCAAGCCTGTGTCCGTCGGATGATACAAACCGGAACTCGTTTTCTTCGGTAGAATGCCACAGAAGTCCCGGAGCGGAAAATGTTTCTTCTTCCAGGGGAATGCTGTAGAGTGTCTTTTGGAGCGCACGCCTGAAAATATTGGCGTCACAGCTTGTAAGCGGTAAATCCTGATAAAAATTTATATTGGGGAAATCTTCGGCGGCAATGGTTGAAAGCTCGAATCGCGACCGTCCGGCTGTGACAAGCAGCCTGCCTCGTAAAGAGTCAAGGTCGAAAGATATCCTGTCCTGGGGGATTTCGCGAACTATTTCCAGGAGTTTTCGAGCCGAAGCCGTGGTTTTCCCCTCAGTATCTACCTGCGCTCCCATTTTTGTCCAAAGACTCAGCTCCAGGTCGGTTGCCGAAAACTCTACGGTCCCATCCCCAGCCGCCGAAATCAGGCAGTTATTCAGAATAGGCATTGTGGTTTTTTTTTCGGTAGCGCTCTGGATTTTTTGAAGGACTTGGGCAAGGCTTGCTTTTTCCACCTGGAATTTCATGGTTCCCTCGATTTAGTGTTTTTATTGTTTTTATTTTTTTACTCATATAAAGTCCATAATATTAGTAAGGGGTGCAAAATTTGTCAAAAAGTTTGTTAAGCAGTGGAAATTTCATGTGATACGAGTTAACAATCTGTTGACGATTTTTGTGAAAAATGTCGCGGCGACATCCGGATAGATTGCTTTTATACATTTTTTGAACAATCCGTCAACACTGGCTTTGCGGAAACTGGCAGGGTTTTGAAGAATTGAAGGTTTTGTTGGATTTCAGCGGCGCAGCATACAATTTAATTCTAAACGGCATCCAACCTGAGATTGTCGATTTGCTTTCTCGCAAGTCACTCAAAGACCGTGAATTTAAAAGAGGGAGGCTTGGATTTTACGATGACGGCGTGATTGGTGCCGGGCGGCCGCGAATCTGGTGTCATGCCGTATCGGTTGGAGAGATGACGGGCGCAATACCTACGTTGACAGAGCTAAGGAGACGGATGCCCAGCAGCACTGTGTTGATGACTGCGGGCACTCCTCAAGGGGTAAAATTTGCCCGTGCTCAAATGCCGACAGAGATTGCCGTCCTTCCTTTTCCGCTGGATTTTTCCCAGTGTGTCTCAAGAGCCGTAAAGACTGTGGAGCCGGACCTGTTCGTCAATTTTGAGTCGGAATTCTGGCCTAACTTTTTCCGGCAACTCCGCAGCCGAAACATTCCTGCCGTTTTGCTGAACGGCCGCATTTCAGGGTCTTCCGAACGGTTCTACAGGCTCTTTTCACCTCTTTTCAAACCGGTTTTTGAACAGTTTACTTATATGGCAATGCACTCGAAAGAGGATATGGATAGGGCTCTGCGGCTTGGAACTGCACCGGGTAAAGTTATGACCCTGGGCAGTTCAAAATATGATGGGCTCGCGGGGAAAGCCACTCCGGGGAAAGCAGCTTATTGGAAAAAGCTGTTACGGATAGAAAATGGGCCGGTCCTTATGGGAGGCAGCCTCCGCAGGTCGGAAACAATTGAACTGATGCGGGTGTTTGTACGGCTTCGCGAATACTCGCCGGACCTTATGGCGATTTTTGCTCCCCGCCACATGAAGAACATTCCTAAAATGTGCGACTGGCTCACAAAGAAAAATGTAAGATATAACCTGCTCACGGACATCGAAGGCGGCTGTCGGACCAGGACCGCGCCGGTGGTGCTGGTTGACAGGATCGGTGTGCTTGGCGACCTTTATTCGGCTGGTGATCTTATCTTCTGCGGCGGCACTTTCGAGCCCGTTGGGGGTCATAATATTTTGGAGCCGGCCGCATGGTCCAAAGCTGTTTTTTACGGTCCTTACTTGAAAAAAGTGCTGCATGAACATAGAATCCTGCACGATTTTGGCGGCGGTTTCAGGATGCTCGACCTCGAAGACCTTTTTTCCAACTGGAAAAAGTGGCTGGGGGATATGAAAAGCCTTCGAAAAAATGGCGAAGCGGCATTCAGGGCGTTACATTCTTTTAAGGGAGTTGTTGCCAGGCAGGTGGATCTGATTTTGCAATCTTTGCCGAAAGCGGGCTGAGACGGAGAGCCGCAGTAAAAACCGCGCCAGGCTCACCGGCCGCCCGGGATCGAGGTTCGGGGACCCCATTTATCAAGTTCTGCCTGCCATTGAGATTTGTCGGGCAAGATGATCGACACCGAAAGGAAACCGTGTGGCAAGAGAATACAGGCCAAACGCAAGAGAATCCGCAGTGATATCGAAACTGGATCATCAGAAAGAATCCCAGCGGTATCACGCCATGATTCAGCTTCGTCACAATATTGATGAACTGGCTGACAGGATATCGATGAAGCTGATGGAAGAGCATCTGATAGAAACCACCAGTAAGGTAGACTTGGAGGACCAGATTCGGTTTGCCCTTCAAAAGATACTGGATTCCGAGGAGTTCGAAATCCAGTACCAGGTTGCCAACCTTCGGACCCTCGTCCCCCGTCCCAATTTCGTCAGTCTGTTCGTTACCGCCTATGTTGTTGAAAAGCTTATAGACCACAAGTGTGTTGTGGACATTTTTGGGACGGATGAGGAAATTTACGCCAGCGTTAACAGGCAGGTAAACCGGTTCATTCAGACCGATTAAAGATTTCAAATGCAGATTTGAGGAGAAAAACAAGATGAATGGCGTCGAAATGAAGGGTCCGCCAAATTTTATCCGCAACATAATTGCCGATGACGTGAAGAAAGGAAAAAACGGGGGCAAAGTCCTGACGCGGTTTCCACCGGAACCCAACGGTTACCTGCACATCGGGCACGCCAAATCCATATGCCTCAACTTTGGGCTTGCCGACGAATTCAATGGGCTTTGTAATTTCCGGTTCGATGACACCAACCCCGGCAAGGAGGAAATGGAGTACGTCGATTCGATCATCAGTGACGTCCGGTGGCTCGGGTTCGACTGGGAGGACCGGTTCTTCCATGCATCAGACTACTTTGAGCAACTCTACAAATGGGCAGTTGACCTTATAATGGCGGGCAATGCCTATGTAGACAGCCTGAGCGCGGATGAAATAAAGGAATACCGGGGTACACTTACAGTACCCGGAAAAAACAGCCCGTACAGGGACAGGCCGATTGCTGAAAACCTTGACCTTTTTCAGAGGATGCGGGCCGGCGAGTTTGCTGACGGCGAGTTGGTGCTTCGAGCAAAAATCGACATGGCCTCCCCAAACCTCAACCTGCGAGACCCGGTGATGTACCGCATCCGTCATATGTCGCACTGGCGAACGGGCGATAAATGGTGCATATACCCAATGTATGACTTCACCCACGGCCAGTCGGACGCACTGGAAGGCATCACACATTCCATCTGCACGTTGGAGTATGAAGACCACAGGGCGCTCTACGACTGGTTTCTGGATAACATTGACGCCCCATGCCATCCGCAGCAGATAGAATTTGCGCGGCTCAATCTCAGCTACACGGTCATGAGCAAGCGAAAGCTCCTACAGCTGGTTCAAGAAAACTATGTGAGTGGTTGGGACGACCCCAGAATGCCCACCCTGGCGGCTATGAGGCGGCGTGGATACACGCCCGAAGCGATTCGAAACTTCTGCGAAAAGATCGGCGTGGGCAAACGCGACAGCCTCGTTGACTTTAGCCTCCTGGAATACTGCGTCCGGGAGCATCTCAACCTGAAAGCGCAGCGTGTGATGGCGGTACTGAGACCTCTTAAAGTGGTTATCGAAAACTACCCTGAAGACCAGGTCGAGCAACTCGACGCGATAAACAACCCGGAAGATGCCTCAGCAGGCGTCCGCAAAATACCTTTTTCCAGGGTAATTTATATCGAGCGCGACGACTTCATGGAGAACCCCCCTAAACAGTTCTTCCGGCTTGCTCCGGGCCGTGAGGTGAGACTTCGCTACGCCTATTTCATAAAATGCGTCGATGTTATAAAGGATGATAAGGGAGAGGTGATCGAGTTGCGCTGCACTTATGATCCAGCCACTAGAGGGGGGGATACGCCCCCGGACGGCCGCAAGGTCAAAGCGACGCTGCACTGGGTTTCCGCCGCCAGGGCGATAGAAGCCCAGGTCCTGCTATACGGCACACTGCTCAATCGGGCCGACCCCTCGGAGGAAAAAGAAGGATTGACCTTTAAGGATTTTATCAACCCTGATTCTCTTGAAGTGATTGAAGCCGCCAGACTGGAGCCTGGCCTGGCCGGAGCGCCCGTCTGCAGCACGTATCAGTTTGAGAGGTTGGGATACTTTTGCGTTGATCGGGATTCCACGCCGGACAAAATGGTATTCAACCGCACGGTTACGTTGCGCGATACCTGGGCAAAGGTGGCCAAACGCGGTTAACAGTGAAGACGGCGGACATCAGACCCTCAAACCGCAAACGATGACAGGAATGGCTCACCAATAGTAGGTCCCCCTCCTTTTCCTTCGCCTGCTCGTGAGCCATCCAAGGGACCAGCCGGTGAGCAGGACGGCTACTGTAGCCACGACCCACCGGACATCGCGGGCGAGCTTGAGGCTTTCGTTTTCCTGAACGAGGGTTTGTATCTGCTCCTGTGCGCTGGAGAGGCTTGTCGACGCGGAATCGTACTCCGACTTGAGCTTTAGATAGTTTGCCGAACCGCCCTTGAGTTCCTCGTAAGCCGAATTGAGTTTGGTGAGTTTGTCGGTCAGTTCTTGTCCTTTTTGTGATAGGGCCGTATTCTGCTGGTCGAGTTCGTCCAGTCGGGTCTTAAGGGCCTCATTTTCCGCTCCGAGATCTCTTGCCATTGACGAATTTGGCGGCCATGGGCTCAAAAACCTCGAAGCGATCCACCCTTCTTCTATTTTACCGTCTGGTTTTTGGAAACGCACTTTGGTATATGAGCGCGGGTTTGCCAGTGCCACGGCTGACCCCCGTGGAACCATCAGCAGGGTTTTTCCGCTGGCTGAGGGAGTGGCGCGAAGTGGGAGGTCTTCGACGTCGGTAGTGTATGCTCTTACGGCCAGTGCGGCCTCGGTCGTCATCAGCATCCATACGACAGCCGCCAATGCCAGCGAGGATTTCAATCTATTCATTTTCTTTTCCCCCACAGCCTGATAATTATATCGATACCTGTTTGCAAACAAATGGAAAGCATTATAGATTCGCCTTCTGCGTCGGGCAAGAATAAAACCGTGCACCGTGAACTATGAACCGTGAATCTAAAAACCGGTTGCTGTTTTTCACGTTCACTGTTCACGGACCACGGATCACGGTAAAGGGTGATATGCACAAACTTCCTGAGCTGATTGACACTCACGCCCATCTGGATTTTCCTGAATTCGTCGGCATAGTCCCGTCGGTAATCGAACGGGCGCTGCAACAGGCAGGGGTCAGCACGATCGTGACGATCGGCATCGATATCGAGACGAGCAGGAAAGCATCTCAAATAGCCGCGCGATATGGCGGGATTTACTCCTCGGCGGGGGTCCATCCGCATGCCTCTTTTAATATGAATGACGGCGATCTCCATGAACTTGAGATGATTTTGGCCGACGGGAAGGTGGTTGCCGTTGGTGAAATAGGGCTGGACTACTTCCGCGATCGACAACCACGCCCGATCCAGAAAGGGTGTATGAAGCGTCAGCTCGAAATGGCCGTAAAGACAGCCAAGCCGGTGATTTTTCATATTCGTAACGCATGGGATGATTTCTTTAAAATTGTGCCTCCATTTTCCTCCTCCCTGCCCCCTTGCGTCATGCACTGTTTTTCAGGAGACTGGAAAGTTGCACGCAGGTGTCTGGACCTCGGATTTTATCTCTCTATTCCCGGCGTAGTAACCTTCCCCAAAGCCGATTCGCTCCAAGACGTGGTAAAGCATGCGCCATTGGACAGGCTGCTTGTTGAGACCGACTCTCCCTTTCTGGCTCCGGTCCCCTACAGGGGCAAAATCAATGAACCCGCTTTCGTCCTCCATACGGCAAAAAAAATCGCCGAGTGCAGGAAAGAACCTTTTGAAGAAGTGGCCGCTCGCACTACGCAAAATGCGCGGGCGGTCTTTGGGATAAAAACATGAAAAGCCCGAAAAAAATGCATCCTCGTATCTTTCACCACGCTCCTTTAAGATCATTGTTGCTATCTTCAGCACGATTTGGTATTGCGTTAGTTCAAAACATATTTATAATAATTCCAATCAAACGATTATTCGAGGTTAACGATGTTAATTAGACTCGATTTTTAATGGAAGCAAATCTCTACGACGGAGGGTTTCGCCAATGGCAAGAAAGATTATCGAAATTGCATCCGAGATCGTGCAAACTCAGGTTTCTTTAGCTCCTATGTCGGCTGCTGAGATTACGACTTCACTTCGGCAAGTTTTTGCTACTCTCCTGGAACTGCAAAAGGCAGAATCCGGCGAAATTGAACTGCCCCTGACACAGGAACAGACCGCTGCACAGGAGAAGGTCCCTGGAGCAATCACACCCGAAAACTCCATTCAGAACGACAAGGTAATATGTCTTGAATGCGGTGCCGAGATGAAGCAATTAACTCAGAAGCACCTGACATCCCATGGGATGGGTTCAAAAGAGTACAAGAAGAAATACGGGTTTTCAATGCGAACTCCTTTGGCCGCAAAATCGTTAACCAAGGCGCGAAGTAAGGCCGCAAAAAAGAGAGGTTTGCCCGCAAATCTGGTGAAAGCCATAGAAGCCAGAAGACAGATCAAGGCGCAAAGCGCTTCACCTGCCCCAGTCTCGCAGGAAAAGCCTGCCGTGAGAAGACGCCGCCGGCAGCCGAGCGAATAAATCGGTTTCCGCCGCTGTTACGAAAAGTTCTATTCTTGTAGGAGCGGGCCATGCCCGCAATGAGCTCGATGTGTCGCGGGACCGCTCCTACCCGAAGGGGATGCCTTTTCTTGGTTCCCAAGTGCCCCCAAGGAGTTTGAACAACCGCCTTTTCAGTCAAGGGTCGCATCCTCGGCTTGAACCATAGCCTGGCAGTGTTCTGTTGCTCGAACGGTGCCAAAAACAGAGCGCCCGCCAGACAAAGAAATCGGTGATCACACCAAGATAGAAGCCCGCAACCAGGTCGCTGAAGAAATGATATTGGGTCAGCAGCAGGGACAGTGCAAGGATAAAGAGCAATCCTGAGCATACGGAACGCAACCGGGGAAAGTACCGGCTGACTCCTAGAAGCAAGGCAGTGAAAACGGCCATGTGCCCTGATGGAAAAGCTGAAAAATCTCCCCCGCCGTGGAACCAGTGAAAACCGAATTGCTCGGGATGCAAGAGCCAGTAGCGTGTATTCGTCTTCCCGAACAGGTCTTTCAACAGATGTTTTAGGATAAACGCCAATGGGACAGAACAGCCTATCTGCTCCAGCAAATCTGAAATCCACTTTTTAACCGGTTTTAGCGACAGGTAAAGGCGCCCGGTCCAACTCGCGCCGGTCACGCCGCACACCAGCCAGAACAGAATATCGGGTATATTGGATATCTGCACCCAGAGCAAGGGACCCAAGCCAATCTTTTCAACCAATCTCGCAAGCCTTACGTCAAAGTAAAGGCAGCCGACGATGATCAGAACGGTGCAAAGCACAAAGTTGCCAAAGACTTTTTTCCATCTCATGCGAAAAACTCATCCGCTAAGTTGACCGGAGTCCGGTTGTCGGCGCTGCATAGTCTCTCAAGCAGCGGCAAAATATCCCCTTTTGGTTTTAATGTCGAATGGTTCTCCAATCAAACCATGACGAACCAGGGCAAAAGTGTTATAAGGCTGTCCACGGAGGCATTCAATGGGAAACCGGCCAAATTGGCTTTTTGGACTGCTTATCGGATGTCTGGGCGTCGGCTGTCTTCTCGCCTTTACCGTGCCTGCCGTCTCACAGGCTTCCGGTATCGTCATCGCCGAACCCGGTTATAATTTTGGGCAACTCTCCGAAACGGTCCGGATGTCGCATGATTTCATTGTGAAAAACACCGGGAAAACCACCCTCAATATACGAGATGTTCAGCCGACCTGAGGCTGCACCATCGCCCGGTTTGACAGGGCGGTCCCTCCGGGTGCGGAGGGCAAAATCACCTTGGAGTTAAGTCTTACAGGTTTCCAGGGACATGTTAAAAAGACGGCGTCTGTCTTGAGCGATGATCCGGCATGCCCTCGTATGGTTGTGCAGGTGGAAGGGACCGTCAAGCCTCTTATAGAGGTCCTGCCTGAAAAGGTGGTTTATTTTCAAGGGATTGCCGATGGCATGGCTGAAAAAAGCATCGACCTCATTACCACTTCGAAGATGTTTCATATCCGGAGTGTGGATGACAATCTCGCAAACCGGGTCTCATACAAGGTTGAAACCGTAGAGGAAGGACGACACTACAGGCTCAGAGTCTCAAACAGCACGTTACGGGGAAGCTACAGAGGGTCCATTACGCTTTATACCGACTTTGCCGAAAAACCTGAGCTGACAGTCTGGGTGAACGGGTTCATAGAAGGAGAGATTGGAACCAGGCCAAGAGTTCTCGTTGTGGGGCGTTTGTCACCCGATCAGGGGGTCATTACGGCAAAGGTGCTGGTCCTCCATAACAAAAACAAAGCCTTCAGGATAGCAAAATGCGCCTATGATGAAAGGGTCATTTCCATAAGACAGGAGCCGCTTCCAGATGGAGCCGGATATAGCCTGGAGGTTACCCCCAAAATGGAGAATATCCCGTCCGGCAGCCGGATTCGGACTGTACTGACGGTTGAAACCGATGTGGCTGCCGAAGAGAAGCAGGAGGTTGAAGTGCAGGCGATCAACCTGACGGAGGCCCATGAGTGACTGGAAGATTTTTCTATTGAAGCTCCAGGTGATCTCATTTATAATCGCCCGAAAATTTTCGAGGCTATGCGGGATTAACGCAGATTGCGGTCCCGGCGGGATCTTTCGCAATTTGATTTTATAAATTCTTCAGGGAGTTTTGCCTTCGGGGGAGACTCCCTTTTTTACGTGGACTCGGATAGGTGACCGCAGATGTTGTCTAAAGCCGGGGAAAAGATCCTTTTGTCCTTCCTTCTGGCCGCTTTTCTAGGTGGCATTGTATTTTGCGGCGCTTCTGCCAGGGCGAATCAGAGGCAGACTCTCCCCCCGGGGCCCGAAAGACGCACGGCGCTGGTTATCGGCAACACTGCCTATGCGACCGGATTTCTTCGCAATCCCGTCAACGACGCCCGGGCTGTGGCAAAAGTGCTTGAGGAGCTTTCCTTTGAGGTTACTCTGAGGGAAAACCTCGACCAGAAACAGATGAAACGTGAGATACAGGCTTTCGGGGAAAAGCTCCAGGAGGGCGGAGTAGGACTTTTCTACTTCGCCGGGCACGGGATCCAGACAAATGGGCGTAACTACCTCATCCCTGTGGGCGCGGCGATTGAGCACGAAAAACAGGTCGAATACGAGGCGGTAGATATGGGCGCAGTACTTAGCGAAATGGACTTCGCCCATGCCCGAATGAATATCGTTATCATCGACGCGTGCAGGGACAACCCTTTTGCCCGAAGTTTCCGCTCCATGTCGCAGGGTCTTGCCTCCATGGACGCTCCCACCGGCACCCTGATCGCATACGCTACCGCACCGGGATCTGTGGCAAATGACGGACCGGGAGAAAACGGCGTCTATACGGGTGAACTCATTAAGGCCATGGTTCAGCCCGGGCTAAAGATCGAAGACGTTTTCAAACAGGTGCGCTCGGCGGTGCGTGAGGCAACCGGAGGCAGGCAGGTCCCATGGGAATCTTCTTCTTTGGAAGGAGATTTTTATTTCCTTCGCCCTGGACCGCAGCTTCCGGTGCAGGCAACCTCGACTCCGCCGAGGCCGGGCCCCGCCGCCGAATTGGAGCGTTCGGCCGCCGGACCTGCTGAAGAACAGGCGGCGCGCGGCGAAAGGCCCGTAAGGACCCTCAAGACCTGGAAAGAGCCTGTTACGGGGCTGGTGTTCGTATGGGTGCCCGGCGGATGCTTTCTCATGGGAAGCCCCAAAAGTGAGAAGGATCGCTCCGAAGACGAAGGGCCGGTGCACGAAGTCTGCCTCGACGGCTTTTGGATGGGCCAAACAGCTGTCATCAATGCCCAGTTCAGGCAATTCCAGAAAGACCACGACAGCAGGGACGTGGCGGGTCATTCGCTCAACGGAGATGGTCAGCCTGCGGTATTCGTAAGTTGGGTGGACGCCAATAACTTCTCACAATGGCTTGCAGGCCAGAACGGCGGACAGTATAATTTCCGGCTGCCGACTGAAGCTGAGTTTGAATATGCATGCCGGGCCGGTTCCGAAGCCTCCCGGTACTGGGGCGACGATCTCGGCAGGGCCTGTATCTACGAAAACGTTGCAGATTACACTGCCGAAAGGCAATTCGCGATCAGGCCGGTCCACGAATGCGATGATGGTTACGCGGCGACAGCGCCGGTGGGCTCCTTTCGGCCAAACGCTTTCGGTCTGTTCGATATGCTGGGCAACGTG
>Ga0187771_10002786_pt1 | contig 12109 bp, 4 predicted proteins | sample 0116_SJ02_MP15_1_FD_133139 | JGI IMG/M metagenome (GOLD analysis project Ga0187771, IMG submission 133139) | Tropical peat soil microbial communities from peatlands in Department of Meta, Colombia - 0116_SJ02_MP15_10_MG | ecosystem: Environmental > Terrestrial > Soil > Wetlands > Peat | place... | reverse complement strand
CTAAATACATTTCCTGCCACTGCCGCTATGGCTATGTGTTCAAGTTTCTCAAAACCTCTGCTAATTGACTGGCACACTAAACCCAATGTGATAGGTACCAATGTAATGCTTAGGACATATACAGAATAAATTGTATCAGTAGCATTTGTAATTAGATTAATAACCAGGCACATAATACCAGCCATCAGAATCGAGAAGATAGAGCCGATAAAAGAAGCGTTAATCAATAATTTATCTGCCTTTGATTTATCCTGGGCAACCTCTTTTGTAATGAAATATTGAAATCCTAGGCAAGTAAAGGCCTCAAATATGCATAATATTGACAATGCGGCAGAAAATGTCCCAACCCCAGAAACACCCAACAATCTAGCCATGAAAAAAACTAACAGAAATGAACTTGCTGGAGTAGATACTTGAGTTAATAGTGAAGCTCCTGAATTTTTAACTACCGTTCTGGCAATGTTCATATTTTTTCCTTAATTTGTCCCTAATAGGTTTTTATAGACCTTTATGATTTTTGTTGCGACATCGGATAGTCCCAGGCCCTTCTCAACAATTCGCATTCTCCCGCTTGAATTTCCATTGCATTGAAAGGCATCCTGTAGTTTCAAAGCAACACTCAGTGCGTTTCTGTCGCATAGGAAGCACCCTTCGGTATTTTCTATAGTTAATTTAACGTCACCAGTATCAGTAAATACTAATGGAACATTTACTGCCATATTTTCTTTTAAAACCATGGGAGAAGCCTCCCAGATCGAAAGCTGAACAACTACATCTGACGCACACATATAATACGGCATATCTTCATGCAGAATATTACCACCTGTTAAAAGGTGTACATCTTTTCTCCCAAGCAGTAATAGAGCTTCTTTCAGAATATCAAAACCTTTTTGCTTATTCCCTGGTGAAGCAGGAAAAAATACGATCTTCTTGTCATGCGGAAGATTAAGCATTCTTCTGCACCATTCCTTATCCATTTGTTGAAAAAGATCTAAATCAACTCCACAGGGCAAAACGACATATTGACCGTTAAAATTTAGTTCCCTAATTAATTCTTTTTGAACCGTTATTACCATATCAACCATACTTAAGCTTAATCTTTTTATTCGCTTTGAGAATACCAACCGTTTTATGAAATCCATGTTCTCCATTCCAATTTCATTCGTTTTATGGACCTCACCCTCATGAAAAGTTAGGATTAAAGGGATTTTAATGCCCGTTATTGCTTTCGCAATTGCGATGGGATAAATACAATAGGTATGGTGAGCGTGTATAATATCAAATCTATCGGACCCAAGCTTCTTTAGAAGAGTTATGACACTGTAGAAATAGTTTAGCCGATTCTCTCTGCCGTTGATAAAAACAACATCAATAAAGATGCCTTCTTTTCTTAATGATTCCACCTGCTCTTGAACAAAAATACCATAGAAAGGGCTTTTCCTTGTTGGATACATATTAGTTACAACTAAAACTTTCATATTATTCATCTAAATCTTTTGCTCTGCAGCTTTTATTGAAAAATAATTTGAGAATGCTTTATGAAGGTGATTTAGAGGCAGGATTTGTCACCACTATATTTTTTATCGCACATATGATCCCTGCAAAAAACCAAACAAACATGAACAACTTACTCCCAGGAGATGCTATGTCAACCAATCCATGCACGAGGAAGGCCATCAACCCGCCAAGCATACCAATGACTGCGTATACCACAAACCCTCTATTACTATTACTACTAATAGATGTCATTCCCTCAACAAATATGGCAGTGATGAACCATATAAAAATGACGAACCCTAATATTCCCATTTCCGCCGCAATGTTTAGAAATATATTATGGACAGCATGTGACGTTATCGTTTCAAGTCCTTCCTTGGTAATATCGTAATCGTGCATGACTTCCGTATAGTTATTAATACCCACCCCGATGATCGGATTGCTTCCAATGATACGACACGCAACATCATACTGGGGTAATCGAGATTCGGCCGCCCCCCTATCCGCTCCCGCAAAGCGCCCAACAACTTTAGCTGACAGCCTTGGAAATAGCGGCGAAATAAGAATTAGAATAAATACGCTCCAAACAAAAGTATTTATGAGCCCCTTCTTCCCTTTAATCTTGTTAAAAAGAAATAGGCTAACAAATAAAATAGCAATCCCTAAGCTAACCCATCCCCCTCTTGAATTCGACCACATCAGTGAACCACCACACAATAAAAAAGTAATACCACAGACCAACTTGTAAATAGGTCTTATCCCGGAAAAAACCAGGCTTAACGCAATAGGCAGAATAAATGTAAGGTACCATGCAAAATCATTAGGCGAAACCCATGTCCCAGAAATTCTGTCATCAATCCAAGGGGGGCCGCCCAAGGCTGTCGGCCAAAAAGATTCACTATAACGGTGTTGCGCAAAACCAAGTATCCCCTCAAACAATAGACCGAACACCAGAAAAGTAACCACAAACCGAATGTCACTCTCACTTTTTATATTGTTAGCTAAATAGAGGAAACAGAAATACATCTTGAGTACTTCTATTATTTCAAACCCACTCAAGAACGGATAACGTGCAAACACCATAGATAAAGCAGCTATGCCAATTAGAAATACTGCCGGAATGGTTATTCGCGGAAAGAAATTAATGCTCATAGCTTTTCCACGCGCCATTTCTGCGAACCAAATTACATATAAACCTGCAAGAACCATCTCAAAGAGTGATAGCAAGTAACCTGATGTACCACTGATATGTTCTATATACTCGGCACTACTGAGGCTAATATCGACAGTTATCGGAAGACATATAATTAGTATCGCCCACAAAAAGCGTTTTGCGTTCCCAACAATCGTTATTGCCAAGGGAATCGTCATCCCAAACGTCAAGAATGTTCCATAGGTGGGTCCAAAATTCCTGAAAAACAAAATCAGTAGGAAACCGAATAGAATGCCGGCGATCAAAATTACCTGCGGCTTACCAATATTATATCTTCCAGCAACTGCCATAAGAGTTCCTATCTGATGAAAACGATTCCTATGAGGACTTTAAGTGCTTCGGCCCAACATTCCACTCTTTCAACATTCCATTATCCTGATATGACATGGGGTCGTTCGCATTATCTAAACAAATTACAATAAGTTTCCTTGGTTTTTTCCCAACATACTGACTCAAATTTCGTATAGGCATTTCTAACCATCATCTCTCTTTGCTCGGGATGATGATAGAGTTCGACAATACACCTTGCCAAATGCTTTTCATCCCCGGATTCGAAATACTTCAGACAAGAGTCATCTGACCCAAAAAAATCCTCGACGGCATTCGCCCTCGAAATAATTACAGGCTTCCTCATCGCAATAAGCTCAAACATTTTGTTTGTGTGCACTAGATCTGAATAAGGGTTCTTCTCAACAGGCACAATTCCAATGTTTGCTGTCGCAATCATTTTAATCATATCTTCAAATTGTATATAGCCGTGAAAGTGAACATAATCTTCCAGTTTAAGATCTGATACGAGTTTTCTTAATTCCTTCTCGTAATCTCCATAGCCTAATATATTTAAACGAACATTAATGATTTGCTCCTTCACGAGACCAATGGCCTTAATGGCTGTTTCTTGACCGTACCTCTTCATCATCGCTCCATGGCAAATTAGCTCAAAATTACCGTTGCTTTTATTCTGATAAGCCTCTGAATAGAATTCGGGATTAAATTCGAGATTAGGGACGTTTAATATAACGGATATCTTGGAAGATGACGCACCCCTCTTAATGTAGTTCAGCTTCATTTCTTCGGATACCGTAATAACTTCATCAGCATAAGAGATGCTTAATTGTTCAACACAACCAATTGTTTTGAGCAAAAGTTTTTTCTGAAACCCGAATATCGTGCCATAGAGTTCCGGAGAGGGTTCATGTAGGTCCAGTATGACTTTCGCCCCGAATAGCTTCGGTATCAAGGCCACAAATACCAGGAAGTCCGGCAGAGTATTTACCTGAATAAAATCGTACTTGTTGCGAAAATAGAGCAGGCACAATTTGGTGCTGGCAACACAAAAAAACCATAAATATTCGAATAGATAATTCAGCATTCTACCCCTGTGCCGCTGCATAGAGAGGCGATAAACGCGTACACCCTTATATGTCTCTGTTTTTTTTTCATTTTGCCCTCCTATACAAATTACATCCACCATAAAACCTTTATCAATTAAGGCTAATGCTTCTTTTCTAACACGTACACAGGCTGGAAAATATTGTTGTCTAATAATGCAAATCCTTTTCATAAGTCACCCTTTAGATTTATACTAAAATTGGGCTATTTTTCTCGTTTCTCGTATCCAATACCCACTTTATGTTTTCCCTTGAACCCCGATTCCTGAGATGTTTAAAAAACTATTTTGTACTCCGCGTAAAATCTATGCAATGCCTCAGCTTCTCTCCTAAGGTCTGCATGTATGCTTCCTCAACTTTCCTCCCATCGCCTGTGATCTCACTGTGAGTGCCAGGAATTGTATAGACCTCTGCCCCGCCAAGAGCCAGTTCGCACCAAGGCAAGGAATACCGGGTAGCCTGCGTTTCGGCTGTCAGAAATAGATGCATGCACCCCGGATAAGGTCGTGGGACATAGCGGCTTAGGGCCCATACATTGGCAATCAACTTCAGCTTGAGGAGTAGGTAAGCCATATGCTCACCGCCGCTGATTTGTGATTGGCTTCTGGAGTCGTGCCGCAAGCGTTTTGTTAATCGACTGATTACAAAAGCAGGCGTATTCCAGTAAGAGGTACGTGGAGGCGGAGGTTCTATCAGCGCAAGGAGAGATACCTTCTCACCCTCCGAGAGAAGGCGGTTTGCCATTTCGAAGGCTATGGTGCCTCCGGAACACACCCCTGCCAGGAAATAAGGTCCGTTACGCTGCACTCCTCGTATCGCGTCGATGTACTTAGCTGCCAAAGCTTCAACCCTGCTCGGATTCTTTGCGCTATCCTGTAATCCATAAACCGGCTGGTCTGGGCCGAGATGCTTGGCCAGATAGCCCAGGTCGGTGAAGACATTACCCAGGTTTCCCGGTATGCAGAAGAGCGGCGGTTTAAAAGCGCCCTTTTGAAGCAGTACCAACGAGTCATGAGAAACGAACCCGTTTTTCTGATCGAGGATACTTGCCAGTTGCTCAACACTCGGTACCTGGAAAAAAGTAGCCAAGGGAATCTTTCTGCCAAATATCTTTTCAACTTGAGCAAGTAGCCGGAGCGCCAAGAGAGAATTGCCACCCAATGCAAAAAAGTTATCGTGTATTCCAATGGGTTCGATCCCTAAAAGTTTTTCCCAAATATTGGCTAATTGTGCTTCCAATTGATTTTGTGCTATTATGCGGGAGGTTTTGGATTCTATATTTGCTTTATCAGCCTTAGGAGACGCTTTGAGATCCACCTTAGCATAGGAAGGTAGTTCATTTTTTTCTACCTGCTCAGTTTCTCGTAACGATTCGAGTTTGATCCATTTATTGACCCTGCCCTGGAGATCCCCAGTGGAAACAATTATCTGATTGCCCAAATCCCAAGATAGGATACGTTGAAAGACTTCCGCGCCCTCTTTTGGTTTAATCGCCAATTCAGCCAATTCATTTCTTCTCTCTGTGCTCTCTTCATCATTCAATTGCCAGCCATTCCAGTTTACACTGATCCAAGGAACAGAACGAGACTGATTATGACGCTGAACAAATGCATCCACGAAAAGATTGGCAGCCGCATATCCTGCATAGCCTATACCCCCTAAAACAGAAGATAAGGATGAAGTCAGCAGGCAGAAATCAATGGCTCTTCCCTCCAAAACTTTTTCCAGTATGAACAGGCCGTTCACCTTTGATTGAAAATGTTGCTCACAAATATCTCGACTGATTTTCTCGACCGGAGCGTCGACAAAGATTCCTGCTGTATGAATGACACCGTTAATTCCACCAAATTGCTTTTCTGCCCGGGCAATCATTGCCCACATTTGATTTTCATCGGCCACATCACCCTTTCCAATTAAAACTTCCGCCCCAAGTTCCTCGAGGTTCTTAACCTTGCGTATTGTTCGGCTTACTGCATCTCCCTCTGGGTGCGTCGTCAACCATTGTGGCCATTGTTCTCTGGCGGGTAGTCCCGAACGCCCGGCTAAAATAAGTTTTGGCTTCACTGCTTTTGCCAGGGATTCAGCCAGTACCATCCCCACTCCCCCCAGTCCACCTGTAATGAGATAAACGCCCCCTCCGCGTAAACGGGCTTTTCCCCCGTCACGACTATTCAATTTTATTGGCTCAAAGATTTGCACCCACCGGTGCTTGCCCCGAAAGGCCACAATGGAGCCATCCTCTGGAACCGATAGTTCGCTTAACAGTTGCTCAATCTGTTCCTCTGGCGATCTACTAACACCGAAATCAATGTTTCGGCAGGTGATGTTGGCATATTCTTGCGGAATCACTTTGCATGCTGCAAGCAGGGTCGCCTTTTCCGGGCAGAGGAGGCCCTCTTCACCTGTAACTCCGTGAAGATGATTACTTATAATCTCAAACTCAATGGCGTGGGTCATACCCCCATTGCCCAATGCTTGGGTCAGAAAGATCAGACTATAAAACCCTAGTTCCTGAAATTTGTTAAACGCTTCCATTCCGGATGGCAAAAAATTATTTGCGGTCATACTCCATAAATGGATGATCTTTTGGGGAAATTTGCCCCGCGTGTTCAGTTCCTTAATTAGGGCGGAATAGTCCTCCTTTACCCCCGGATTGACGGTGTAGATACCTTGACCGATGGGCGCGAACTTCTCCCCCATTTTCACGGCGATCACCTCTTGGCCCTGCTGCTCCAACTGTTTGATAAGCTTGGGCCCCAAACCGCACTCATCCACAAACACGAGCCAACAAAGCTTTTGATCCCTCAAATCCTTTCCATCAAGCGGCTTGGGTGCTAAACTGCGTCTCCAGGAAGGCAGGTAGAACCACTCGCCAATATCCGATTTTTTCTGCAACCACTTTTCACGTAAAATAACTTTCTGAGTTGATTGCTGAGCCTCAACCCAATACCGTTGGCGCTCAAATGGATAGGTGGGCAAAGGCAGGCGATGACGCCGTTCATCTCTATAAAAGCCAGACCAGTCTACCTCGACTCCTGCAAGCCAGAGCCGACCCAGCGTGCTCAAAATAAAAGCAATATCTGACCCCTCCTCCTTCGGATGACGTACCGAAGAGAGCACAATTCGGTCCTTTGACCCGTTTGCATGCTGCCTGACAAGAGTACTGAGGGTTTGTCCCGGCCCCACCTCCAAAAGAACTCTATTAGGTTCCTTTAATAGCTCTTGCACACCGCCGGAGAAGCGCACTGTCTGGCGCAGGTGTTTGGCCCAATATCTTGGGCTCATCGTTTCTTCTGGGGTAATCCATTTGCCTGTGAGATTGGAAACAAAGGGGATCTGAGGAGGATTTACCCTCACTCGACCTACTTGCTCCGCAAAGGCATCTAAAATAGGCTCCATCATGTTTGAATGGAAGGCATGAGAGGTATGCAGCAGGGTGGAAACTACATTACTTTTCTCCAGTTCATTTTCCAACCGCCTGACGGCTTCTGTTTCACCTGAAACTACACAAAAAGTAGGGGCATTTACAGCAGCAACTGAAAGATTCTGCCCTAAGAAACGCTGGATATCCTTCTCTGAAAGGTGGACGGCTAGCATTGATCCAGTAGGCATTTGTTGCATTAACCGACCCCGGGCGGCTACCAACAACAGGGCGTCTTCGAGAGAAAACACCCCGGATAAACAAGCTGCCACATATTCTCCTATGCTATGTCCTGTCAATGCTTTTGGGATTATTCCCCATGACATCCACAATTTTGCAAGCGCATACTCAATCGTAAATAATGCGGGTTGGGTAACGAATGTCTGTTTCAGTACCTTCGCTGCTTCTTCGCCATTCTTTTCCTCTGGATATAAAATATTACGTAAATCAAGAGAGAGCTGAGGCTGAAGAATTTCTGAACATTGATCGATCTGTTCTCGAAATCCTGATTCAGTTCTATAAAGTTCCAAGCCCATGTTCACATATTGCGACCCTTGTCCGGAAAACATGAACACGATGTCCCGAGTCATAGGTTCGTGAAAAGATGTCAATACCCGTTTTGAATCCAATGCTTCAAGTGTGGTCGCAGCATCTTGAAGATCTCCACAGACAACCAGCCGACGATGATTAAGAGTCTTTCGACCCGTCTGGAGCGTGTAGGCAACGTCTGCAAGGTTCAGATCGGGATGCTGCGTCAAATACTTGACTAAATTCGCAGTGATACTCTCAAGTGCGGAACTCGTTTTTCCAGATAGCAATATCAACTGCTTAGGGCGAGATGGACTCGAGGGTTCGACATCCGGAGCCTCTTCCACAATCACATGGGCGTTTGTCCCTCCTATCCCGAAGGAGCTTACACCTGCACGGAGTGGGGTTTGCCCTCGTCTCCATTCTCTCAATTCGGTGTTAACAAAAAATGGACTGCTCTCGAAATCAATTTCAGGGTTGGGCTTTTCAAAGTGCAGACTTGGCGGAATCCTTTTATTCTTGAGCATGAAAACAGACTTAATCAGGCCCGCCACGCCCGCTGCTGTATCCGTATGGCCGATATTCGTTTTTACCGACCCGATGGCGCAAAACCCCTTCTTCTGCGTCTCCGTGCGAAAAGCCTGGGTCAGCCCTGCAATTTCAATGGGATCACCTAAAGGTGTTGCGGTCCCATGTGTCTCAATATAAGTGATCGTCTCCGGCTGGGTTTCGGCCATAATGTGGGCCGCCTTGATTACTTTCGCCTGTCCATCAACAGAAGGTGCCGTGTAGCCGGCCTTGAAAGATCCGTCGTTATTAATGGCTGAACCTTTGATGACTGCATGAATGCAGTCTCCATCGGCAAGGGCTTCTTCGAGCCTTTTTAAAACAACAATTCCCACAGCGCTGCTGAAAACAGTTCCCTGCGCTTTGGCATCGAAGGCTCTACAGTGTCCATCGGGAGAAGTAATCCCGCCATTTTGATAAAGATAACCTGCTTTTTGTGGGATACATATTGAGCTGGCACCGGCTAAAGCTATATCACATTCCCCGCTCAGCAAGCTTTGGCAAGCCTGACAGACGGCAACCAATGATGTGGAACAGGCAGTTTGAACTACAACACTCGGTCCTCTCAGGTTCATTTTGTAGGAGACGCGCGTAGTCACGTAATCTTTATCGTTTCCGATCCAAGCTTGGAAATCGCCCACTGCCTCCATAAGGTCGCGGTTTGGATAAAGATTGTTCAAAAAATAAGCGTTCGGGCCTACCCCCGCATAAACGCCAATGAGACCCCCGTACCTTTCAGGGTTGTACCCGGCGCTCTCAAGAGCCTCCCAGGCACACTCCAAGAATAGACGCTGTTGCGGGTCCGTGGTCTCGGCTTCTCTGGGAGTAAAACCGAAGAAGGAGGCGTCAAACAGATCTGCGTCTTCCAGTACACCTCTTGCCTTTACATAATCAGGGTTACTTAACAAAACAGGATCTATCCCTAAAGTCTTCAATGCTTGATCCGTAAAGAAGGAAATGGATTCGATACCGTCTCGCAGATTCCGCCAGAATTCCTCAACGTTTTTGGCCCCGGGAAAACGACCGGACATCCCGATAATGGCTACTTCCAGGCCGCTCCTGTGATCCAATGTTAGGGCCTTATTCACCTTCATTTTGAATTCTCCTCTCCTCTTGGGCAGCCTTTTCTCTGCGTCTATATCGTTGTTTCAACCGATTCTTCCCTTCTTGCAGCTTCTCGACCCGATCATCATTTTCTTGAGAAGAAATTGGTACATTTTTCCTCTGGTTTAAATATTGGGCCAGGGAGTTTATTGTTGGGTATTGAAACAATTCGAGCATGGACAATTCTCTTTGCAGTTTTTCGCGTAGTCTGCTATGAACCTGGGCCATACGTAAGGAATGACCGCCCAAATCAAAAAAATTATCGTGTATGCCTGTTTTCTCTGTATGAAGCACCGCTTGCCAGATAGAAGCGATCGTCCGCTCGATCTCCGTCTGGGGGGCTATGTACTCCGAATGTAATTCCGGCCGGGCACCCGTCGGTGGGGGCAGGGACTTGCGGTCAATCTTACCATTCGGTGTTAAAGGAAACTTCTCCATAATCACGAAGGCACTTGGCACCATATACTCCGGCAGTCTTTCCTTCAAATACTGACGCAACTCGCTAACCGAAGGAACTTCCTTTCCTTCCGGAATCAGATAACCCACCAGCTGCTTGTCCCCTGAAGTATCTTCCCGGGCCATAACCACAACCTGGCGAACGGCTCCGTGTTCCCCTAACACCGCTTCGATCTCCCCCAGTTCGATCCGAAACCCCCGTATCTTCACCTGATGATCCGCACGACCCAAAACCTCAACATTCCCGTCAGGCCAATATCTCGCTAAATCGCCGGTCTTGTACAAACGAGATCCCGGCTCCCTGCTAAAAGGATTCTCTATAAACCGTTCCCTGGTTAGCTCAGGCCGATTTAGGTAACCTCTGGCTAACCCTTCGCCTCCAATGTATAGCTCCCCTGCCACTCCCACCGGAACAAGCTGTGAATGGCGATCCAATATGTATAGCTGCGTGTTCGCAATCGGAGCCCCGATCAACATAGGACCCTCTTTCGACTCCACCTTATACACCGCCGACCAGATCGTGGTCTCCGTCGGCCCATACATATTCCATAAAGAATCTCCCCTTTCCAATAATTGAGACGCCAACTCCTTCGGTAACGCCTCCCCTCCGCAAAGCATCTTCAAGCCAATCTTATTCTGCCACCCCGCCTCTAAAAGCAATTGCCAAGTAGAAGGAGTCGCCTGCATCACCGTCGCCCCACTTTCTCCTAAACACTCTAAAAGCTGCGAACCGTCAGAAGCTATCTCCCGACTAACCAATATCGTTCGCCCCCCCGTTATGAGCGGCAGAAAAAGTTCCAGAGCAGCAATGTCAAAGGATAACGTGGTCACAGAAAGAAGGATATCCTTCTCTGAGAATCCAGGCTCCTTGAGCATAGAAAATAGAAAATTAACCACCGCACGATGGCAAATCTGAACCCCCTTCGGCTTCCCTGTTGACCCCGAGGTGTAAATGACATAAGCAAGATTCTCCGAACTCACCCCACTCATTGGAGTCTCAATACTCTCCTGAGTAATTTTTTCCCAATCCCGATCTAAACAAATCACCCGTCCATTATATTCAGGCATTGTGCCGAGCTGGTGCTCCTGGGTCAATAGCACGGATACGCCCGCATCTTTTAACATGAACGCTAAACGCTCTAATGGAAATGACGGATCCAACGGCACATACGCTCCCCCCGCTTTCAAAACCCCTAGCAACCCTACCATCATTTCCAAAGACCGATCCACATAGATCCCTACCAACACCTCCGGGCCCACACCGAGCTTCCGAAGGTAATGCCCCAGCTGGTTCGCGCGATGATTCAACTCCCGATACGTCAACTCCTCTCCTTTAAAAACCATAGCAACCCGGTCAGCAGTCCGCCCTGACTGCGCTTCGAACAATTCATGAATGCACGACTCCCTGGGATAATCTCCCTGAGTTTCATTCCACTCTACCAACAATTGATGGCGTTCCGCTTCGGTCAAAAGCGGTAACTCGGAAATGCGTTTCTCTGGATTCTTAATGATTCCCTCTATTAAGGTCTGAAAGTGCCCGACCATCCGTTCAATGGAGGAGGCGTCAAATAAGTCAGTATTGTACTCAATGTCACCGATAATGCTTTCTGGTCTCTCTAACAGATCGAGAGTCAAGTCAAATTTGGCCGTATCTGTTTCCACTTCCAAGGGACTAAGAGTCAAACCGGAAAGCTGCAAGGTTTGCTTTGGAGTATTCTGTAGAATAAACATCACCTGAAACAAAGGATTAAAACTCAGATCTCGAGCCGGTTGCAGTTCTTCCACCAGCTTCTCAAACGGTAAATCCTCATGGGCGTAAGCTCCCAGAGCAACCTCCCGAACCCGACCCAATAGCTCCCGAAAAGTAGGATTTCCAGACAGATCCGTACGCAGGACCAAGGTGTTCAGAAAAAACCCGATTAATCCTTCTAT
>Ga0187771_10002785_pt1 | contig 12109 bp, 7 predicted proteins | sample 0116_SJ02_MP15_1_FD_133139 | JGI IMG/M metagenome (GOLD analysis project Ga0187771, IMG submission 133139) | Tropical peat soil microbial communities from peatlands in Department of Meta, Colombia - 0116_SJ02_MP15_10_MG | ecosystem: Environmental > Terrestrial > Soil > Wetlands > Peat | place... | reverse complement strand
GTTTTTTGAACAAATTTCCAGGTAGTTCATTAATGAATGTAATTATATATGGTCTCATCCTGATGTGTATAGCCTCCCTTGCCGGTTGCGGCGACAACGGCAATGTGGCAAAGTTGACCGGTTCGGGAGCCGGTGCCATTCTGACCTCCACCGACGGCGGTATTACCTGGAACAGCCAGGTATCAGGGACCACGGCGCAACTGAACTCCATTGCCTATGGAGCGCTGAACAACGGCAACAATTGGTACGTTGCGGTGGGATCCTCCGGCACAATCCTGACCTCTGCCGACGGTAAGGCCTGGATTCCCCGGAGTTCCGGCACGACCTTCAATCTCTACGGGATCGCGTTTGGCGCTATTTCCGGCCAGGATGCGGTTGTTGCCGTTGGCGATGGCGGCACCATCCTTACCTCGACCGACGGCGTCGCCTGGACTACCCAGGCTTCCAGCCCCATTTCCAATGCCTTGATCGGCGTTGCCTTTGCCAATGGCCAATTCGTTGCGGTAGGTTACAGCGGGATCGTGTACACATCGAGCAGCGGGACTGTTTGGAACTCCATCAACACGCAAAGCCAGGGGATAACCGGTCCGACCGCCGACCTTTACGGCGTTGCCTACGGCAATGGCCGTTTCGTCACCGTGGGCACCTACAATACCTCTACCTCGGGTCAGGAGATCACCTACAACGGGCTTACCGGAATCTCTCTCGACGGCATCACCTGGACCAATCTTACCTATCCGTCAAACTACCTGTCCGGCGTCACCTATGGCGATGGGCAGTTCGTTGCCGTTGGACGCGGAGGTTTGATCCTTGCCTCCACCGACGGCATTACCTGGACACCCCAAACAGCCGCGCCAATTGCCGCCTCCACCTCGACGCCCTATCTGATCAGCGTCATTTATGCCGGCAACAAATATGTTGCCGCCGGCAATTACGTCGGAACGAACCCCAGCACCGGTTTCATCCTGACCTCATCTGACGGGAATACCTGGACCATGCCCACGTTGCCGACAACCGGCAATCTCTATGGCATAAGCTACGGCAATTATTCAACAGGGGCTGTTCATGCGTACGTCGCTGTCGGAGGGCAATAAGGGGGATATTGGGGGCAGGCTCTGGAATGTGTCGTCTGGTTTTTTGGGGAACAAAAGACACTGCATCGACAGTTCCGGGATGTTACAACGAATGGCCGCACGCATGGCATGAGGCTCAATGAATGCAGTTTGCCATCTTGTAGGTCTCATTCATCAAAAGGGTCTGATCGTTGCAATATTCTGAGACAACATCTCTCAATCGGACAAAAGAATTGACATCAACCCCGTTAATTTTCATGCCCAAACCGTCCTGGCAGGTGCGGACCACGCTGGCATTCAAATAGATCGATGAATTCGGGGACTGGTAGATAGTGACCTCCAGGGGATCATTAAAAGGCAAATCATGCTTGGTCTTGATGAAAAAACCCTGCAAGCTCACATTTTCAACGTTTCCCCAAAAAATTTGCTCGTGGTATTTAATGGAGGCGCCACTTGTAAATGAAACCCTGGTGAAATTTCTCTTCTCCATTTTGCAATCCCCTCAGTTCTGACTACTCAGAAAAATGTATTAAAAAGTTGACAAACCAAGCAATTTTTTTAAACTCCTTGCAGAGCCTTGCTTTAATTGTCGCTCCCCCCTTCTCTTGGCGGTGGGGCGGGAGAAACTGAAATTTGCGGATATGGCAACTGCCGTTCTTTCCTTCCTTCTCACCATTCTCTGCAAAAGGGGAGGGGATATCCCGAATTTAATTTGCAAGAGTTTCAGTGAAATGAATTAAATATTTTTTTTATAAGTCAATGCAAATATTTCATCCGTTAAATATTACCAATATTATTGGCTTGATGTTTGCAAAGATTAGGTCGTATTAAAATAACAGTACAAATATATCTGTCACTGGTCTAATATTGCCGGAGATAAGTTTACTAAACAATGGTGTTTGTATCCGATTATAAGCAATTATTGTGCCGCATATATAACATGTTGTTTTGGTGCATGTATTCAAATGGCGTAGACCTTTTGTTAATAAAGTGTTAAATTTATCGACAGAAGATGGCCGGGATCTGAAAGCGATCCGTACGGTTTCAGGCATATCGGGCTCGCTCCGGGTCCCGATTAATTTTTATGAAATGACAATTTTTGTCACCAGATGACCTGTTGTGCTGACAAATTATTGCTAGAATTCCGTTATTGTCTTGTCGATCGGATGGCTGCCGTGGAACATGCGGCGGCATGTCCTGTTCTGAAATTGCTTCGTGCAGTGAATTATCCTAAAGACAGCAGTTGTTTACCACAAAGGCACAAAGAGCACAACGGTTCACAAAGGTTGCGGCGAAAATGTTTTCACCCGAAAGGTGAGTCCAGCCGATTGTGGAATTGTCATATAACCAACTGAAATCATTCTTTGTGTAGCTTTGTGTCCTTTGTGGTGAACTGCTTTTTCAGGATTATTTTTTTATTGCGGAAACATCGCCCAGTTCTGCCTGGAGGGGGGTAACGTGCTTAAAAAGTTCAACCTGGAGGGGGTTAGCGTGGTTAAGATATTTCTCGTGTTGGTCATTTTACTGTCCTGTTCTGCATGCGGCAGCAAATCGAAGGAGGAGTTGTTCACCGAAGGGATGAAGCAACTGAACGGTTCCAATCCGAATGCTGCCGTGGTTCTTTTTAAAAGCGCTCTGGAGAAGGACGGAAATTATATCGATGCACGTTTCCAGTTGGCTAAGGCATATGCTGCTTTAGGCAAATGGGAACAGGCGCAGAAAGAATTCACAAAAGTTCTCAAACAGAATCCCGGTCGTGATGAAGCCCTGCTTGAATTGGCAAAGTTGTCCATATCCTTGAAAAAACCAGACGAAGCGTTCAAATTGGCGGATCAGTATCTCGGCAAACATCCCGGCAGTGCGGAGTGTCTGGCAACGCTGGGCATTGCAAGTGCCATGGGCAAGAAAAACGACGAAGCCGAGAACTATCTGTTGCAGGCTCTCAAAGCCGATCCCGCGCGTTCGAAAACTAAGCTCGAGTTGGCTGCGCTTTATATTTCCACAGGAAAAGAGCAAAAGGCGAGAGCTCTTCTGGATGAGATTATCACCTCGGACCCGAAAAATGCCCAAGCATATTACATGCTTGCCTCTTTGGAGAAGAGTTCTGGAAACTCCGATAAGGCTTTGGCAATTTACCAGAAAATTATTGCCGTCAGCCATTCCGAGACTCTTGCTATCTATAAGTCAGGGATAATCCAGATTGAAAAAGATCAATTGGATATTGCCGACAAGGCCGCAGACGACTTGATTAAAAATTTTCCCAAAAGAGCGGAAGGATATAATTTGAAGGGGAGGGTGAATTACCACCGGAAAAAATATGCCGATGCCAGTTCCTCCTTCCAGAACGCCATCAAGATTTGGCCCTCCCAGGAAGCGTATTATTTTCTCGGGCTCTGTTACTTCAATCTTGCCGATTATGAGAGCGCTTTGAGTCAATTCCGCAAAATTCTCGATGTTGTGCCGACCGTACGGCAAGCCAGGCTCATGACCGGTTTAATCCTCATGAAACAGAAAAGGGTTGATGACGCGATTGGCGAGATCAATAAGGTGCTGCAGCAGGATGACAAGGATGCGGTTGCCCACAATATGCTTGGCAATGCCTATATGGCTAAGGGTATGTTTGAAGAAGGCATGTCGGAGTTGAACCGGGCGACAAAGATTGATCCCAGGATGGTGGATGCGTATCAGAAAAAGGGCTATTACTACTTCAGCCACGGGAAAAATGCAGAAGGGGAAATGGAGCTTGCAACGGCGGTCAAGATGGCTCCGGACTCTGCGAACAGCCGTTTGCTGCTTGCATCCTACTATTTACGCAAAGGAAATGGCCCTAAGGCCCTGTCTGTCCTTAATGCCGGTCTGACAGGAAAAAAGAGCGATGCCTTGTTGTATAATGCCGTAGCGGTGGTGCTTTTCTCCGAAAACAAACAGGACGAAGGGGTCAGGAGTTTACAAAAAGCAAAGGAATTGGATCCGTTGCTGCCGGCATCCTATCGGAGCCTGGCCACGTATTATGCTGCATCGGGTAATTATGACAAGGCTGTTGACGAATATTTGACTCTCCTGCGCAACGACCCGCATAATAGCGATGCATTGCTTGCCCTGGCGGCTTTGTATGAAATAAAAGGCGATGACCGGGCGGTCCTCTCCTATTACCAAAAAGCAAAAGAGGCGAATGTCCCGGCGGCATTTTTGGCGCAGGCGAACTATCACATGAAAAAGAAGGAGACGGATAAAGCTGTAAAGGTGCTGGATGAAGCGCTTAAGATCGACCCGCGGAACGTTTCCGCCCTGGAGATGAAAGGGCGTATTCTTGTTTCCGACAAGAAGTTCAAGGATGCTGTCAAAGTCTTTGATGAAGTGGAGGCTATCAAGCCCGATGCAGGCATTGTCCTCAAGGTGAATACCTATGCAGCCATGAAGGACACTGCCAAGGCTGTGGAACAAGCTCGCAGGGTCATTGAAAAATATCCGAATTCGGCACGAGGGTATCTGTTGCTGGCTTCCGTGTATGAAAACCAGAAAGATTACAATAGCGCCATCAGGGAAGTTAAAAACGGTCTGCGTGCCGACGGCAATGACGCGAAAGCATATCTTTACTTGGGAAGACTTTTGGAAATCACTAAAGACTATGATAGAGCCATGGCTGCCTATGTCGATATTCTGCGGAAAAAGCCTGATTTTGTGGAAGCCCTGTATGCCCAGGGAACAATACTGGACCTGAAGGGTAAAAAGAAGGAAGCGGCGGATAAGTACAGGTTTTGTCTTGAGAAGTTAAGTACCTTTGTGCCTGCCTTAAACAATCTGGCCTACCTCTGTGCGGATGGTTACGGCAAAAAGGAAGAGGCACTGCGCCTTGCCATCCAGGCGTATAAGCTGGATCCTGGGAACGCAGCCGTTCTGGATACGCTCGGATACGCCCTGTTGAAAAACCGCCGCACTGCCGATGCAAAGAAGGTTCTGGAAAAATCCGCCAATCTGGTCCAGGATAATCCAACGATATTGTTTCATTTGGCGATAGCGTACAAGGAGTCCGGGGATAAGTCGAATGCGGCGAAAACCCTGCAAAAAGCCCTTTCCCTTGGCGCCTTTGCGGAGGCGAATGAAGCGAAAACAATGCTGGCTGAACTGAGAAAATAATGAACTTGCGCTGGGTCCTTCTTATAATAGTCGATGTCCTGATGGCTCTGGCGGCTCCCTTTGCAGCCACCGTGATGCGATTTGGCTACCAGGAGGCCGCCAGCAGCCTGGCAGAGAGTTCTACGTATCTTACCGAGATCGTTTTCGTCCTGGAAATTCTCTTTGCTTCGCACCTGATGGATACCTATGATTTTGACAGGAATACCAGAAAGCGTGAGATTATCATTAATACGCTGCTCGGTACGGCCACGTCATTCTTTCTGCTCTCGATCACGTATTATATGTACCCCGGCATCATGCTCGGACGGGGTATCCTGCTTGTTTCAATAGCGATTTTTGCTGTGCTCCAGTATTGCTGGCATGTGGTTTTCTACCTGGCCGGTCACCATGCCCGGCGGTTTTCCCGGCGGGTACTGGTATTGGGCACCGGCTCGCTGGCGAGCCAGGTCGGAGAGTTTTGCTCCTCCGGCAACAGCAATTTCACTTTGGCCGGCTACGCGTTGTGCAACTGTAACGGCGCAATGGAAAACGACAGGGAGAACATCGCCATTCCCCATGATTTGATCGTTGGAAGCGCCGATGACCTGCTCGCTGCGACGCATCAGGCGCAAGCAAATATCATTGTTGTCGCCCTTTCCGAGCGCAGAGGCGTTTTTCCGCTCAGGGATGTGCTTCGGTGCAAGCTGAACGGCATTGAGATCATGGATGCCCCTTCGTTCTATGAGCTTGTTTATGGCAAACTCATGCTGGAACATATCACCCCGAGCTGGATCATTTTTTCCAGTGGTTTTCGAAGGTCTATTTATTTCAATATGTTCAAGCGATATGTGGATATTGTCTTGTCCCTGGCAGGGTTGACCCTGACGCTTCCCTTTTTCCCAATAATAGCCCTTGCGATCAAGCTTGATTCGCCAGGACCCGTATTTTTCAAACAAATTCGTGTCGGCAACAAAGAAAAAATGTTCAATTTGTACAAGTTCAGAAGCATGCGCCAGGATGCGGAGGAAAAGTCCGGTGCCATATGGGCTGCCAAAAACGACCCGCGCGTCACGAGGCTTGGAAGTTTTATCAGAAAATCCCGTATTGATGAGATACCTCAACTCTATAACGTTCTGAAAGGCGATATGAGTTTTGTTGGGCCGCGTCCGGAACGCCCTGAATTTGTCGAAAAATTGAAACAGGTCATTCCGTATTATTCCAAGCGTCACTTCATAAAGCCCGGTGTGACCGGGTGGGCGCAAGTGCGGTATCCCTATGGCGCGTCGGTAGAAGATGCCATCGAAAAATTGCGCTATGATCTCTTCTACATCAAAAACCTCAGTCCGTTTCTGGATACGCTGATCTTCTTTGAAACCATTAAGGTAGTGCTGTTTGGCCGTGGCGGGCAGTAGCATCCCTGAAAATTTCACTTCATTGAGAGGAAGTTATGAGAATTACGTTGATGGTTGCATGTTTCTGCATACTCTTGATGGTCCCGATGATAGCCGTCGCAGCGGACTATGTGATCGGGGAGGGGGATGGTCTGGACATTGCCGTATGGGGGAATGATGATCTTACGTTCTCCGTGAAAGTGCGGCCGGATGGCAAGATAACCGTCCCGGGCCTGGGCGATGTGGCTGCCGCCGGTTCCACACCGGTTGGTTTGCAGGTGTCCCTGTCGGCAAAACTCAAGGAACTGGTGAAAAATCCGATTGTTACGGTTACCGTTTCCGAGATCACCAACAGCAAGGTGTATATCTATGGTGGAGGTGTAAAGTCGGGAGTATACGACCTGCAGCGCAGGTCAACCCTTCTGCAATTGTTATGCACGCTCGGAGAGGTTAAAACGGCTGATCTCAAGAGGGCGTATCTGCTGCGCAACGGCAAGAAGGTAAAAGAAGGTTTCTACAAGCTGTTTATCAAGGGAGAATCGGATAACGATATTCTTCTTGAACCCAATGACTCCTTATTTATCCCGCAATTGCTGGACAAGAATATCTATGTCCTTGGCGCCGTGAACACTCCTAAAGCTGTTGAGTACAGGGAGGGTATGAGGGTCATGGAAGCCATACTTGAAGCGGGTGGGTTCACCAAGTTCGCAGACCAGGATGATGTGGAAATCAGAAGAAAGGTCGGACAGGAAGAGAAGTCCCTGGAAGTAAAGGCTAAACAACTGTTCAAGCGCGGCGACCTGTCCCAGAACCTGGTGTTGGAAGCCGGTGATTACGTCCTTGTCAAGGAAAGCCTATTTTAGTTTTCATCCGGAAACGGCCCTTTTTCGCCATGGCAGCGTCAATCTTTGGGTTTACTTGTGCGGCGTACTGATGTACGCCTCCGCGCAATCCCTTGATTTCCTGGCCATGACGACAACGAGCATCGCGAGTTGGACCGCGAAGGCGCTCCGAAGGAGGCGACCGTATGGTCGAGTCAAAAATTGCTCGTTTCCGAATTGAAAACCAATAGTTTCTCATCCGGAGTTTCCGGATGGAAACTATTTTAACCGTCGGTTGATGTATGTACTATATCGCACGTGAGGTTTCTATGCAGTCTTCGGAATTGGATTACAAAAAATACCTGCAGCTTCTGGTCAGGCGCAAAGTGTTGTTTGTCGTGCTTTCTTTGTGTTTCATGACGGCAGGGGTTATCCTGAGTTTTGTGCTTCCCAGGAAATATGAGGCAAAAAGTACTGTTTTCATTGAAAAAAACGTTATAAGCGAGTTGGTGAAAGGGATTACCGTTACGCCATCCATGGAAGACACCATAAAAGTCCTCACCTATGCCATAACCAGCCGGACGTTGCTTACCAAAACTGCCGACAGCCTGGATATGAACGTAACGTCGAAAAACAATCTCGATAGCGAGGAGTTGATAAAGAAGCTTCAAAAGAACATCGATGTGCAAGTCAAGGACAGGGATCTGTTCATTATATCCTATAAAGACAGCAACCCCAAAATGGCCCGGGATTTTGTCAACACCCTGGTACGTCTTTATATCGAGGAGAATACTTCCTCAAAGCGTGATGAATCGTATGACGCAACCAAATTTCTTTCCGAACAGATTAATACCTTCAAATCTAAGCTGGAAAAGGCCCAGGAGGATGTGAACACCTACAGGCGGGACAAAGGCAACGTCATAGCCATTGACGAGGGAAAATTATTTGAAGGGATCAATAATGCGCAACAAAAATTGTACGATCTGGAATTGCAACGGCGTCAGCTGGAAGGAAAACGACAGGTGACGAAAAAGACGAGCGATCCGCTTCAGTCCAAGCTCGTTTCGTTGCAGAAACAATTGGAAGAGTTGCGCTCCGAATATACCGAAAACTATCCGGAAGTGATCATGGTAAAGGGAGAAATTGAAACCGTAAAGGATCAGATGAAAAGCCGCGCAAGCGGAGGGAATCAATCACTTGATCCAAGTGAAGTGGCAAAGATCGACGCAGAAATTGTCGCTATCAGGATGAGTGAGGAAAGCCTGCGCCGCTATATTTCTTCTAATCAGGCGCTGCTGCGGGAAATCCCGTCTGCCAAGGCAGGACTCGATAAACTGGAACTGGAAAAGAACAACCAGAAAAACATCTACGACCAGTTGTTTGCCCGCCATGGCCAGTCCGAAGTTTCGAAACAGATGGAGGTGCAGGACAAGTCGACAACTTTTCGTGTCGTGGATCCGGCAGTGCTGCCAATTAAACCGGCGAGCCCCAACCGCTTGAAAATAATGCTGCTGGGCATTGTCGGCGGGATTGTCATGAGTTTCGGCGTATTGGTGCTGCTTGACCAGATGGACAACTCCGTAAAGGGAGTTGATTTCATCAGGGGGTTCAAGGTGCCGGTATTGGCAATTATTCCACATATCAACGACCCTGTTGAACTGGCGGAGAAACGCAGGAAAACCATCCGGCTGGCCACCTTTGCCGGCATCTATTTCCTTTTCATACTCTGTTTTCCGGTTTTGGAACTGCTGGGATCAACGTATATAGATAACGTGCTGAACAACATAAGCCCTCCCGACCTCGTGCAGGGTGTTAAGGATCACTTGCGCTGAATTTGATACAACGATCAACATCAACGGAACGAAAGGGCTTGATGGATGAGCAGAATTGAAAAGGCCATGGAAAAAGCGGCTCAACTCAGGGCAGGGGTAGTTTCTCAACCTGATGAACGCAAACCGGCATACCACAACACTACCTCCCTACATGTTCCGCCGGTTATGGGCGCGGGGCACAAGATCAGTACCGACAATCCATTTCTTGTCAACCTGAGCGATCCCCTCTCGCCCACTGCGGAAGAATTTCGTAAACTGAAATCGGTACTGGTGAAGATGACCAAAGGAGAAGGGTTTTTCAAGAATTCGCTCTTGATCACCAGTGCCGTGCCGAATGAAGGAAAAACGCTCACCGCCCTGAATCTGGCCATCAGCCTGGCCCAGGAACATGATCATACCGTTTTGCTGGTGGATGCCGACCTGCGCCGCCCCTCGATCCAGCGTTATCTAAACGTGGACGCGAAGAGTGGATTTTCCGACTGTCTTCAGGGCAATGCCGATATCGGTGAAACAATCATCGGCACCGGGATCGGCAGGCTTTCGGTCATTCCGGCGGGACGTGCGGTTCCCAACCCGGTCGAACTTTTTACGTCCCAAAAGATGCGGAATCTTATTGAAGAGATGAAATATCGCTATAACGATCGCTATATCATCTTCGACACCCCGCCGATTCTTCCCTTTGCTGAAACCCGGTCGCTGGCGCATCTGGTTGATGGGGTCCTGTTTGTGGTCAAGGAGCGTCTCGCCTCGCAGGACAATATCAAGGAAGCGGTAGAGGCTTTAAAGGGGACCGAACTTCTGGGGATGATCTATAACGATGCCATGCTCGACCACCATGATGAACGTTATTCCTATTACCAGAAATACGCTGCCAAAACATCGTAGGAAACTACTTGGGTAGGGGTAAGTATGTACGAAACGTTTTTCAATCTACGGATTAAACCGTTCGAACTGGTTCCTGATCCGAACTTTATCTACCTCAGCAAGTCTCACAAAAAGGCCATCACCTTTTTAGACTATGGAATAAGGGCGCGAGCAGGTTTCATCCTGCTGACCGGAGAGGTCGGTTCGGGCAAGACGACCATTATCAGGGATTTGCTCGGCAAACATTATGAACAACTGGTGCTGGCCAAAGTTTTCAACACCCGTGTGACCTCGGAACAATTGCTGGCAATGATCAATGATGATTTTGGTCTGCAAACGCAGGGTAAGGATAAGGTGACCCTCATCCGCGATTTGAACGAATTTCTGGTTGATCAGTATGCACGCGGCAACCAGCCGATCCTCATCATCGATGAGGCGCAGAATCTTGCAGAGGATCTGCTGGAGGAAGTGCGGATGCTCTCCAACCTGGAAACGTCCGACAGCAAGCTGCTGCAGATCATCCTGGTGGGCCAGCCGGAACTGCGGACAATCCTGTCTGTTCCCGGCCTGCGTCAATTACGGCAACGGATCAGCATCAACTGCCATCTGCAATCATTGGACCGGCAGGAGACGGAACAGTACATAGTGCATCGTCTTGAGGTTGCAGGCAATGCGGCGGCAGTGGCGTTTCCGCCCGAATCACTGGATATTGTCTACCGTTTCAGCAGGGGCATTCCGCGTCTGATTAATATTATATGTGATTTTCTCATGCTCTCCGCTTTTGCCGAGGAAGTGAAGGTCATATCGGTAGACATGGTGCGGGAAGTCATTGGAGAGCTTGATTTTGATAACCATTTCTGGTCCGCCGCCGTGAAGGTTCCGCAGGATGGCCAGCCAGCGGACGCCGACGCATCTTTGCCACCGGCACAAAATTCGCCGCTGCAACAGGAGATTTGTTCATCTCTGGACGAGATATCCCGGCGATTGGATATTCTCGAAAATACTTTTAGCGGCAGTTCGGTACAAACCGTTTTCAATGAATTTCAGGAGCGTTTCACGCAACTCCAGAATAATGTCACCTCGCAGATCACCAAAACGGACTCGCAACTGTTCAGCCTTCTGAGAAAACTGGATGATATCCCCATTGTGCACGATAACGATATCTCCATGGAAAATGCTCACAAATCCGCCAACGCGGGTTTTGTCCGCTGGGTTTTTGGCGGCAATACCGCCAGCAGGAAAAAATAATGAACTACTGTTCCTTGAAGGCCGTACTGAAGCGTTTGCCGATGGCGCCATGGATTCTCGGCATCGGTCTGGTTGCGGTAAACGTACAACAGTCGTGCGCCGCTGAATCGGAGTTCAAACCTTTTCTGGCAGTCAGCGAAGAAGTCAACGACAACGTCTATCAGACCTCCTCCGGCAGGCAGACGGACTATATAACCCACGTATCGCCCGGCGCCACGCTTCATTATCAATCTCCCTTCTGGACCTGGGATGCTTCGGACACCCTTGATTACAGCAAGTACGCTCTGAGAAGAGAAGGCGATCAATACATCAATAATTCGAACGTGACGGGAAAAGTGACGCTGCTGGACAATTTCATGTATCTTGATGTGAGCGACACGTATCGCCGGATGTTGCTCGATATTGCCCAGGACGTAGCAAGTCAAAGCAGCCTTTTCATCAATCAGACCAACCAGAATATCGCGACCGTTTCCCCGTATCTCATGTGGCGTCTGGGGGATAAAAGCACGCTCAAAACGGGCTACCGCTATACCGATGTACGTTACTGGGGGAACGGCATTGATCTCTTCGAGCATACCGCGTTGGCTGAATTCAATCATGAGTTGACGTCCGGGTTCAGCCTGTCTGCCGGCTATGACTTCTCACGGAATGAATCGTTTCTGGAGAACTATGACACCCATGATGTTTACTGCGGGTTTACGTATAAATATGCTGAAAAGTCTTCCCTGTTCGGCAAATTCGGCAATACATGGCAACTGTTCAGC
>Ga0187771_10002784_pt1 | contig 12113 bp, 11 predicted proteins | sample 0116_SJ02_MP15_1_FD_133139 | JGI IMG/M metagenome (GOLD analysis project Ga0187771, IMG submission 133139) | Tropical peat soil microbial communities from peatlands in Department of Meta, Colombia - 0116_SJ02_MP15_10_MG | ecosystem: Environmental > Terrestrial > Soil > Wetlands > Peat | place... | reverse complement strand
CACCATTTTTCTGTAACCGACGGGAACGGTGTTTATATGCTACAGTTCAATACGGCGTCGCTTGTGTGGAGGATCGTCAATGCAGAGGGCTGACTGCAGAATTCGAAAGATCCTCCACATTGACATGAACGCCTTCTTCGCTTCCGTGGAGCAGCGGGCAAACCCTTCGCTGCGCGGCAAGGCTATGGCGGTGATCGGGTCCCTTCACCGGGGAGTGATCCTTTCGCCGTCATACGAAGCTCGGGCCTTCGGGGTGAAGACCGGCATGACCTACGGCGAGGCCATGCGGGCCTGTCCAGGCCTTCTCCTGGTTCCGGCGGACCCTTCAAAATATTCCCATACCTGCGAGGAACTGCTAGGGATCTGGAAGGATTTCACTCCCCTGGTCGAACTTTTTTCGATTGACGAGGCGTTTCTCGATGTTACCGGCTGTGAGCGCCTGATCGGCGACCCCGTGCAGATAGCGGTCCGGATCAAGGAGCGGATCTGGCGGGAGAAGGGGCTTACGTGTTCGATCGGGATAGCACCCAACAAACTTTTGGCCAAGCTGGGGAGCGACATGCAGAAGCCCGATGGCCTTGTCCTCATCTCGCCGGAGGACGTCGCAGACGTGCTGGAAGACCTTAGCGTCAAAGAGATCTGCGGTATCGGTCCCAGTCTGACACAACGCCTCGCTGCCATGGGTATCCGAACGTGCGGTGAACTGGGGCGCACGACTGCGAGGACATTAACGGCACAGTTCGGCATCGTCGGCGAACGGCTCCGGGACATGGGATTGGGGATTGATCATGACCCCGTAGTCCCGATGGCACGGCAACGTGAAGAGGAAAGCAAATCTATAGGACACAGCATGACGCTCACCGAGGACTGTGCAGATATTGAGATGCTTGAACGTCATGTCCTCCAGCTATCTGAGAAAGTGGGCCGCCGCCTCCGGCGTGGATCCTATCATGGCGACACGGTATGCCTCACCCTCCGGTATGCCGATTTTAAGACGTTTACCAGGCAGAGGCGACTTCGTCATGCCGTTAACCACGGTCTGGATATTTATGCAGCCATACGCGACTTGCTCCGCGATATCCGGCTTGCGCAGACGATACGGCTCGTGGGTGTGAGCGTTTCCGGGTTAACGCGAAACGTCGAGCAGATCCCGCTTTTCGGCGAGGAGCGCAAGCGAACATTCGTCGCCGAGGCCATGGATGACATCAACGATCGATACGGCGAGTTTACGATTACGTGGGGGACGCTCATGGACCGGTACCGTCATGAGCGGGTTATTTCCCCGGCTTGGCGGCCGGAAGGGGACAGGCAGTATTGATGAAAAAGTTTAGAAGGGCCTGAAAGCGCAATAAGATGACAGGCGTGGGAAAATAAGAGTTCCCCGGGCGTGCGCGTCATCACGAGGCGCTGCTCTGAAAAGGAGATTACCCATGAAACGTAAAGTTACCGATCGTCAACAGAAAATCTACGAATTCATCCGTGATACCATCGAGAAGCGCGGTCTCCCGCCCGCAATGCGGGAGATCGGCAAACAGTTCGGCATCCATTCCACGAATGGCGTTGAGGGGCATCTGGTGGCATTGGAGCGGCACGGGCTCATCACGCGGGAGCGGGGAAAATCGCGCGGCATCATTCTGCCCGGTGCCGGGCGCCACACGGCTTCTATACCGCTCTTGGGAAGAGTTGCGGCCGGGACACCGGTCCTGTCACCCGAGAACCGGGAGGGAGATGTGAATGTTGACCTATCACTCTTTGCCCTGCGGAGTACCCGGCATCTCTTCGCTCTCACCGTGAAAGGCGAGAGCATGGTCAATGCCCATATCCTGGACGGTGATACGCTTCTGGTCCGCATGCAGCCATCGGCTCAGAATGGCGAAATCGTTGTCGCGCTCGTGGACGGCGAGACGACCGTAAAACGGTTTTTTCTGGAAAAGAACCGCGTCCGCCTGCAGCCGGAAAACAGTACCATGAAACCGATTTATCTTGAACGGGGTGAATTCCAGATCATCGGCAAAGCCATGGGCGTGATCAGGAAGCTGTAAGGTTCCGGCAGCTGAGGATAGCACTGCTCCTGTGCACACATTCCTTTTTCTTGCAAGAACTGTTCTTGCAAGGAAACAAATCTATTGGCATTCATAGGGGACCTTCCACCATGGCCGTTGTGTCTCAACACAATGTGCATTTCTTTCCTCGTTGACCCGTGATATGCATCTCTTCCTGCACATAAGGCTCATGCCAACGACGGCAAGGAGCAGCCGTGGGCGAAGTAGTGGGTCTTCTCATCGAACTATCTGGCGCAAATGACCTCTGGAGGGATCAGGAACCTTTGTGTGGGTTTTTTGCATAATATTTCTTTTGTTGATGGTGAGCCATACGATGACCAGAGAACAGAATTTTTGTTTGATTTTATATAATTACGATGTTATTATGATGTTTATTTTTGCCGGAAGATGGCCTTATGTTAAAAACAAAACGGCCTTCCGGAAAAACGTCAATGCCTTGAAAAAGCATATAAAAATGTTAATACCGAAAAGTAAGCAGGTGTAAAAAAATGATGAATCATGTTCAAGATTTATGGAAAAAATACGTTTTTCCGTGGCTCGGCGAACTTACGCTCAGGAAAGTGGTATATATCATGCTGGGCTTATTTGTCGCATCAATTCTCTTTGTTGTTCTCTTGTTTTTCATCCTTTCCTTTAACCTGCCCACGGTGGAATCGCTCAAGGATTATAAACCGAGCCCTGGCACGACCATTCTTGCCGAAGACGGCAGGGTACTCGGCCAGATCAATATTGAGAAGGGCATTTACGTGCCGCTCCAAAGGATTCCGAAGTATATGGTCAACGCCCTTCTTGCGACCGAAGATCCCCGCTTTTACCAGCACAGCGGCATCGACTACCGCGGAATCATGCGGGCGGCGCTCAAGGACATCATCTCGGTCCGGCTCAAGCAGGGCGGCAGCACCATTACTCAGCAGCTTACGAAGGTCCTGTTCCTGTCGCCGGAGCGGAAGTTTACGCGCAAGATTAAAGAGATCATCCTGGCCCGCAGACTTGAAAAGGAATTGACCAAGCAGGAGATCCTCGAACTCTATTTGAACAGGATCTATTTCGGCCACGGCGCCTACGGCGTGCAAATGGCTGCCAAAACCTATTTCGGCAAGAACATCTGGGAGGTCAACCAGGCTGAGGCAGCGCTTCTGGCCGGGCTCCCCAAGTCGCCCATGGCTTACTCGCCGTACAGCGATATTGACCTGACGAAGATGCGACAGATGCAGGTCCTGCACCGCATGGTAGAGGAAGGGTACCTCACCGAGGACCAGAGCACGAAGATCTATAATCAACCGTTGAACCTCGAGAACCTGCGGCAGCAGGAAGACGTGGCCCCCCATCTCGTGGATTATATCCGCCAGTACATTGAAAAGAAATACGGGCAGGAGACGCTCTACCAGGGTGGCCTGAAGGTCTATACGTCGATTGACATGGACCTGCAGCGCGCGGCCGGCGCTGCCCTTCGGGAAGGCCTTCGATCACTGGACAAGCGCCAGGGTTTCCGGGGCCGCGTCGGATTCAAGCAGCTTAAGTCCACCCCGATCCAGTGGGGCACGCTCCATGTGATGGTGAAACCAGGCGAGGGGTTTAATGCCCAGGTGCTGGCCGTCGGCGACTACTATATTACCGTCAGGGGACGGGGGCTCGTGGGCTACATCATGCCGGAAGACATGGCCTGGGCCCTCCTCAAACCGAAGAAGAAAAAGGGCGATCCCGACGAATATAAAAAACCCCAGGAACTTGCCCAGCCCGGGGATATCATCAAGGTTCGCTTGAAGGATTATGACAAGAAAAAGCAGCTCGCCTCGTTTATCTTGGACCAGAAGCCGCTGGTCGAAGGTGCCGTCGTCTCGATCGAGCCCTACACCGGGTATGTGCGGGTCATGGTGGGCGGTTACGATTTCGTGGAAGGCGGGTTCAACCACGCCACCGAGGCAAAGCGCCAGCCCGGCTCGTCCTTTAAGCCCTTCATCTACGGCGCGGCGCTCGAAAACGGCTTTACCCCGGCGTCGATCCTGATGGACCTGCCGGTGATCTACGAGAAGAGCGAGTTCGAGAAGAAAGGGTGGAAACCGACAAATTACGATGAGCGGTTTCTCGGGCCCATGCGCCTGCGTACGGCGCTCGCGCTTTCCAGGAACGCGGTGACCGTCGGACTGCTTGAAAAAGTCGGGCTGGAAAAGGCCATTGATTTTGCCCGCAAAGCCGGCATTACGAGCCCGATTAACTACGATTACACCACGGCCCTGGGCTCGTCAGCGGTCACCCCGCTTGAACTAACCTCGGCGTATGCGACGTTTGCGTCGCGGGGTGTGCGCACGGAACCGATCTTCATCAAGCAAATTGTCGATGAAAAGGGCACCGTGCTTGAGAGTTATGAACCCGAGCCGAAAGAGGCCATTGACCCGACTACGGCCTATCTCGTTACGAGTTTGCTCAAGAGCGTGGTGCTCGAAGGCACGGGCAGAGGAGCACAGGTACTCGGCAAACCGATTGCCGGCAAGACGGGGACGACGAACAACTATGTGGACGCCTGGTTCATGGGATTTACCCCGAGCATCGTGACGGGCGTATGGGTCGGGTATGACAACCCCAAGGCCTCGCTCGGCGACCGGGAAACCGGTGCGCGGGCCGCGCTGCCGATATGGGTGCAGGTCATGGCAAAGGCGCTTGCGGACAAGCCAGCCGAGGACTTTACGCCGTCAGACGATATCGTGTCCGTCAAGATTGATCCCGAGTCTGGGCTCCTGGCGCGCGACGGGCAGCCTGACGCCATAACCGATGTGTTCCGCAAGGGCACGGAGCCAACGCAATACGTCAGCGCCACGGAGCATACTGCCGACAAGTTCTATCTCTTCGACCAGGGCGGCGGCGAGGACGCCACGAAGAAAAAAATACCTGACGATGAGGTCTCTGACTAGATGGACTATAAAACAACGTTGAATCTGCCGAAAACCGATTTTCCCATGAAGGCCAACCTGCGAGACCTCGAACCGAAAGCCATCGAGGCCTGGCAGCAGGAGAAGATCTACGACCGGCTGCAAAAAAAACCCGGCGGCAACGGAACCTATATCCTGCACGACGGCCCTCCCTATGCGAACGGCCACATCCACATCGGTCATGCCCTGAACAAGATCCTGAAGGACATCATCGTCAAATTCAAGACCATGGAAGGGTATAAAAGCCCGTACGTGCCGGGCTGGGACTGCCACGGACTTCCGATCGAGCATCAGGTTCTCAAAAACCTGGGCCCCAAGAAAGAGGGGATGAGCCAGAACGAGATCCGAAAACTCTGCCGCGAGTATGCCGAGAAGTTCATCGACGTCCAGCGCGGCGAATTCAAGCGGCTTGGCGTGTTCGGGGACTGGGACAACCCTTACCTGACGATGGACTTCGGCTATGAGGCCGCCATCGTGCGCGAACTCGGCAAGTTCGTTGGGAACGGCGGCGTCTATAAAGGGAAGAAGCCAGTGTACTGGTGCGGATTCGACGAAACGGCACTCGCCGAAGCTGAGGTTGAGTATGCTGATCACGAATCACCCTCGGTGTACGTGCGGTTCGAGTTGCCCGAGGCGGGGAAGGCGCTTCCCTCGCTTTCCGGAAAGAAGACGGCAATCGCCATCTGGACCACGACGCCGTGGACGCTCGTCGCGAACCTGGCTGTTGCGCTCCATCCCGAATTCGATTACGTTGCCATCGAGGCAAACGGGCAGGTGCTCATCCTGGCCGAGGGGCTCTTGCAGCAGGCCGTGGAGAAGTTCGGGATCAAAAATTATACCATCGTCGAAAAATTCAAAGGCAAAAAACTCGAGGGTCTCAAGGCGCGCCACCCCTTCGTCGATCGTGACTCTCTCGTGATCTTAGGCGAACATGTGACCCTGGAAGCCGGTACCGGCGCCGTCCATACCGCTCCTGGCCACGGCCAGGAGGACTACGAGGCCGGCCTTAAGTACGGTCTCGAAATTTACGCTCCCGTCGACCACAAGGGACGGTTCACGAAGGAAGCGGGTCAGTTCGCCGGGGAGCAGGTATTCAAGTCCAACAAGGGGATCATCGAACTCCTGAGGAGCAGGAATGCGCTCCTGGCGGAAGAAAAAATATCCCACTCCTACCCCCACTGCTGGCGGTGCAAGCATCCGGTCATCTTCCGGGCCACGGAGCAGTGGTTTATCTCGATGAAGTCGAATGATCTCCTGAAGAAGACCGTCGAGAACATCCACAAAGTCGCCTGGGTGCCGGCATGGGGCAAGGAGCGCATTCTCGGCATGATGGAAAACCGCCCTGACTGGTGCATCTCCCGCCAGCGGGCGTGGGGCGTGCCGATCATTGCGTTTACATGCAAACAGTGCGGCGAATTGCTCCTGGACAAAAACGTCGTGGACCACGTGGCGGACATTGTTGAAAAAGAGGGCGCTGACGCGTGGTTCCTACGAACGCCGGCGGAACTGCTGCTGCCGGGCACGGTGTGTAAAAAGTGCGGCAGCAAGCACCTGGAAAAGGAGATGGACATCCTCGACGTGTGGTTCGATTCCGGCTCGAGCCATGCAGCGGTGCTTCGGACCCGCAAAGACCTTTGCTGGCCTGCTGACATGTACCTCGAAGGCAGTGACCAGCACCGGGGCTGGTTTCAATCATCGCTCCTGATTTCCGTGGCAACGACTGGGCGGGCGCCGTACAATTCGGTACTGACCCACGGTTTTACCGTTGACGGCTCCGGTAAGAAAATGAGCAAATCCGCGGGAAACGTCGTCGCGCCGCAGGAAGTGATCGACAAGTATGGCGCGGAAGTGCTTCGGCTCTGGGTCTCGGCTGCCGATTACCGTGATGATATCAGGATCTCACCAGAGATCCTCACGCACCTGGCTGAAGCGTACCGCAGGATCAGGAACACCTGCCGGTATCTGCTCGGCAACCTCGCGGACTTTCATCCCGAAACGGACCGGGTCGCCGACAAAGACCTTCTCGAGATCGATCGATGGGCACTCCATCGTTTGCAGAAGCTGATCGATCGTGTTCACAAGGGATACCAGGATTTCGAATTCCATATCGTCTTCCACTCGCTGCACAATTTCTGCGCGGTGGACATGAGTTCCTTCTATCTCGATATCCTTAAGGACCGGCTGTATACGGCGAGAACGTCATCCCTCGAGCGGCGGTCGGGCCAGACCGCCATGCATGCGATCCTTTCTTCCATGGTGCGTCTCATGGCGCCTGTGCTTTCGTTTACGGCCGATGAGGTCTGGCGCTACCTGAAGGATCGCGAAAAGACCGAGAGCGTTTTTCTGGCTCCTTTTCCCCAGGCCGACAAGAAGTACCTTGACGCGGATCTCGAAGGGCGGTGGGAAAAGATCATCGCCATACGCGGCGAAGCCGCGAAGGTGCTCGAAGCGCTCCGCAGGGATAAAAAGATCGGCCATTCCCTGGACTCCGGCGTTACGTTCTATGCAGAGCCGCAACTCCTTGAATTTCTCCAGGGCTACAAGAACGACCTGGCCTTCATCTTTATCGTTTCCTCAGTGCAGGTCGCGCCAGAGACCGCTGCCCCGGCTGACGCGTATACCAGCGAAGTCGTCAAAGGGCTCCGCATCGCGGCAGGCCCGGCCAGGGGCCTTAAGTGTGGCCGCTGCTGGATGTACAGTGAGAGCGTCGGAACGGTGAAGGAGCATCCCGAAATCTGCGGCAGGTGTTCGGGAAATCTCGGATAAAAAAAATTGACACAGCGTTGCCGGGATGCCGAGAAGCGGTGACATAAGCTGCATCTCCATGCGTTCTGACTGGCAACGGGACCCGAGGTTTTTCCCCGCTTCGGCGTCCCTGTTCGTGTGTGAAAACGATGAAAAACAAATACCTCTGGGTGACCTTGATCATCGGCGCGGTTCTGGTCCTTGACCAACTGACGAAATACCTTGTCGAGACCCGCGTTCGCCTCTACTCCACCATCACCGTGATCCCGGGTTTTTTCAACATTACCCACGTACGGAACCGGGGTGCGGCCTTTGGCATCCTCTCAAGCTCGTACGGGAACTGGCGGAGTTTTTTTTTCGTCACGGTAACGATCGCTGCAATTGCCGTTATCGCCAGGCTCATCTGGAAGACCCATGAGCGCCTGCTGTTGATAGCCTTCACACTGATCGCCGGCGGTGCGGCTGGCAATCTGATCGACAGGATACGCTACGGAGAGGTTGTTGACTTTATCCAGTGGTACGTGAAATCCTATTACTGGCCCTCGTTCAACATTGCCGACTCTGCAATTTCAGTAGGTGTCGGGCTCCTGGTAATAGAAATGCTGCTGAAGAAACCGCAGGACGGACAGGACCACGAAACGGTAAATCGATGAGTGGCCGGTGGGGAGCCGGTATGGTTCACGTTCCGGTTCTTCGGTCCTCCCGGTTCAACCCTTCAGAAAGATCATCATGCATCCCATACTTTTCGAGATACCTCGCATTGCGTTTTTGACCTGGACCATCGGCCCTATCCCCATCAGATTGTATGGATTGATGATCGGCCTCGGCTTCCTGATCGGCCTCGTGCTCGCAGCGCGGCAGGCGCATAAGGAAGGTGTCAACCCGGACCGGGTTATGGACCTCGGCGTGTACCTGCTCCTTACGGCGATCGTGGGCTCGCGCATTCTCTTCGTGCTTACCAATCCCGGCCTGTTCGCCGCCAACCCGCTTGATGCCTTTGCCCTCTGGAAGGGCGGTCTTGTCTTCTACGGCGGCCTCATTGCCGCCGTTCCCGTCGGCATCGCGTATCTAAAAAAGCACGGCATCCCTGTCTGGAAAACAACAGACATCATGGCCCCTTCCCTGGCTCTCGGTCAAGCCTTCGGCAGGGTCGGCTGTTTCTTTGCCGGCTGCTGCTACGGCGCACCGTACAGCGGCCCGGCCTGTGTGACCTTCCATGACGTTCATTCGCTCGCTCCCTTGGGGATCCCGCTCTTTCCCACCCAGCTCATGGAGTCAGGGGGGGACTTTGCGATCTTCACCATGCTGGTCCTCCTCCGGAGGTATAAGAAGTTCGATGGCCAGCTATTCTGGGTCTATGCGCTGTCCTATGCGGTTCTCCGGTTCGCTGTAGAATTCTTCCGCGGAGATTCGGTCAGAGGACTGTACTTTGGCAGCACGATCTCGCAATCGCAGATCATCGCGGTCGGCATGGTTTTCCTGGCTGGTGTCATGGTCTGGCGGCTGAGCAAAAAAGCAGTTCAGCCTCGCAGGTACTAAATACGAAACTCCGTTCTTCTCCTCTGCCATGCCAACAATCACGCACATTGTCACGGAAAAACATATTAACAAGCGGTTGGATATGTTCATCAACCATTACGAGCCCCATATTTCCCGCAGCCGCATACAAACCCTCATCAGAGAAGGCCGGGCCCTGGTGAACGGCAACATCGAGAAACCGGGCTACAAGGTGAAGCTCGATGAGCGCATCACGCTTGACTTGCCCGAACGGCAGATCCGCGAAGTTCTGCCCGAGCCCATACCGCTCTATGTTATTTACGAAGACCCCCACATCATCGTTCTGAACAAGCCCGCCGGATTGGTAGTGCACCCCGCACCGGGCAACTACACCGGAACGCTTGTGAACGCCCTCCTGTACCATTATGGCAGCCTGCCATCTCTGGGTTCGGGTCGAGAAACAGATGCACGTGAACGGGCGGGCATCGTGCATCGCCTGGACAAAGACACTTCCGGCGTTCTCGTAACGGCTCGGACACCCGAGGCGCTTCGATCGTTGTCCGCTCAGTTCAAGAACCGCGTCGTCAAAAAGCGCTACGTCGCACTCGTGCTCGGCGTGATCAAAAAAGGGTCGGGCACGATCGAGGTCGGGCTGGGAAGACATGTGAAGGAGCGGAAGAAGATCAGCGTGCATACGCATCATGCGCGAGAGGCCGTCACGGCGTTCATTGTCAAGGAGCGCTTCAAGAACGCCACCCTCGTGGAGGTCGAGATCAAGACGGGCCGGACGCACCAGATCCGCGTCCATATGGCCCATATCGGCCATCCGGTCCTCGGCGACCGGGTCTATGGCGGGAGCAAGGTGATGAGGATCGGCGACGTGGAGATCCCGAGACAGATGCTCCACGCGGAAACGCTGTCGCTCCTCCATCCTGATACAGGAACTCCCCTGTCGTTCACGGTTCCACCGCCTGCAGACATGGCGGCTGTCATTGAGAACCTGCGTGCGGTGAAGCAGGCTCCGTGATCCCCATGAGATGTTGAGTGAATCTCCCTCCCGCGTTGATCGTGGGTCTTGACGGGATACCTGGTCCGGTACCTTGAAACATTGATCTCGTACAGAAAAGGTGTCAGCTGGGTGATCTTACGGCAGGGCATGATGCGGCAGGATCATCAAATCATTGCGAGAGGGAAGGAGCATTCGGTGAGATCAAAAGTCTCTTCAGCACTTGTTCCGGTTCGCACCGCTCGTGCTCCACAACATCGGCATACCGCAACACCATGTCCGCAGCTGTTTTGACCGCGGACCTGACTTCCGGCGTCATCGGACCTCCGATCGTATCAAAGCAGTTGCCTTCGATCGCGAGGAGCATAACCTTCTCAGGCATTTTCTCACGACAGAGGACGCGGCCGATTTCGATCGACTCGCGAACGCCGATCCCGTGGGCGGACACCGGAAGGCCGGCGGTTTGGGGGATCTCCTCCCATGGCAGCAGATGGAGCGTCCCGGGCCGCGCGCCGAACTGCACTGCATCGACGATGATAAGAGTCTGCTCTCCCTGAAGTTCGTCAAGGAGATCGATGCCGGCAATCCCCATGAGCGTTACACGCATGCCGGAAGGCAGTTTTTTTTCGGTCAGCAACCGGTATACTTCGCAGCCTGCGGCATCATCCGCGACAAGGCTGTTCCCAATGCAGACCACGAGCACCCGGGGTAATGTCTTCATTGCCGCAATCACCTCACATCCAGCTGGAATGCGCACCGCTCACCGACCGCGGGCTCCGTCGGTTTTACATCGCGGCCCTTGCATAGTTCACTGACGATGCCCGCAATGTAATGGTGGAACATCTTGCAGATCTCGCCGCCGGGCTGCATGCCCCTCTTTATGCAGGCGTCGCGAACGGCGCAGCGGCGGACGGCCATTTCGACTCCGCGGACGTTCAATGCGGTCTCGATCTCGAATCCCCCCTCAAGGGTATGGACGACGGCCTTTACGGCATCATCGAGTTTTGGTTCCACGAGGTGCATCGGCAACTTTTTCCCCATGTGGCGACCGGCGCTGAAGGCCAGGGAAGGGCTCCGCTTGCCGGCCACGAGGTCGATGGCTTGAACGAGAATATCGAGGAGGAAACAGACCTCCGTAAATGCATTGTCATAATCCTGGGCGGAGAGCTGGAGTTCGGTCAATTCGGTCATAAGAATCTCCTGATCCGTTTGCTGAAATTCAAGTCCCGGTAAAAATTTTTCACCGCATGAACGTTCCCGTGCTTAAGCGCCCCCGAAGGGCACAGATACGCACAGCTGAGGCACCCAATGCAGCTGCTCGCGTCTTTGACCGATGCTTTGAACGTCTTGTCATCAAACGCCAGCGCGGACGTCGGGCAGACTTCGACGCACATCCGGCATCCCCTGCATCCGTTTTGGGCGATATCGATTTGGATCGTCATGACGTCCTCCTTACCCTGCGCGTGATCGCGCCGTCCTGGATAACCTCGAGTGACAGCGGCATGCGCCCCATCGCATGCGTGGCGCATGACAGGCAGGGGTCATAACACCGCATGGAGAATTCAACGGCGTTCAAGAGCATATCGTCGCTCGCGTCCCGGATAAATAATCCCGCCGTCTGGCCGATGGAGGTATTGATCGCGGCATAGTTCTGCTGCGTGGCCACCAGGAGATTGGCCGACCGGACAATGCCTTTGGCGTCGATTTCATAATCATGGTAGAGCGTCCCTCGAGGCGCTTCGACATGTCCCACCCCCCTCCCTGCCCGATAAGTCACCGGGCCCCGCTTATCGCCCTTGATATCCGGGTCTGCCAGGAGCGCCTTTGCCTTCTCCGCGCAGTAGATAAGCTCGATCAACCGCGCGAAGAGGTACT
>Ga0187771_10002783_pt1 | contig 12114 bp, 16 predicted proteins | sample 0116_SJ02_MP15_1_FD_133139 | JGI IMG/M metagenome (GOLD analysis project Ga0187771, IMG submission 133139) | Tropical peat soil microbial communities from peatlands in Department of Meta, Colombia - 0116_SJ02_MP15_10_MG | ecosystem: Environmental > Terrestrial > Soil > Wetlands > Peat | place... | reverse complement strand
TTCGCGCCGGGACGAACAGGCCCACGACCGCGCTCGTCAGGAGAGTGACACGCTCCTTGAACGACATCGAACGGACCAGGTTGGCGAGGGTGAGACGGATCGGGTCGTCGATCAGGAAGACCGGAACGTTCCTCTCCCGCGCGACCTCCACGGCGACCTTCATCTCGGCGCCGGGAGCACCCGCTCCGATCTCCGAGCCGAGCCGACGCTGGATGACGGACCAGAGCCGAGCGAAGAGCGGAGCCGAGCCGGACCGACGCCGGGGGCCATCGGAGGAGAGCAGCGCCTCGGCCCGCTCCGGGTCCAGCTCGACCGCGACCGCGTCGAGGACTCGGTCGGAGAGGACCTGCCGGAGCGGCTCTCGGAGGTCGACCACGTGGGCCGAGCCGACGAGGAGGACCGGGCTCTCCCGGGTCGAGGCGTACACGTCCGGTCCAGGCTCCGTTGTCTCATCTCGCTGACCCTCGGGTCGAAAACGCCCATATAGGCGAGCTGGGTCGGCCGGAGGCATGACGTGGACGCTCTTCTCCGTCCCCACGACGAAGCGGACGGAGCTCGATGAGGCTCTCAAGGACGACCGGGTCTCGCGGCAGAGCCTGAAGATTCGAGACGCGAGCGCGATGGGCGGGCCCTCGGGAGCGACGTACGTACTCGTCGAAGGCGCGGCGGACGCGGTCCACCGCGCCGAAGAACTCCTTGCTCCGATCGGGACGAAGCTTCCGGCAGCGGAGGGGGAGCCGCTCTACCGGCGCTTCAAGGACGAGGACGAGGCGGCGTCGGCAGGGATGGGGCTCTTCTTCACAGAAGAGTGACCCGTTACTCGTTCGACGGAGCGTGCGACGGTTCGAGGTCCTCGCCCCCCGCGAAGACCCGCTGGAACGACCGGTATAGGTTTTCGAGGCCGCTCTGCTCCTTCGCGGACGTCGGGACGAGCCCGACGAGCGGCGCCATCGTCTCGATTGCGCGGAAGAGCTCGGTCGAGAGCTGGACGTCCGGGGTCGGGATGTCCTGTTGGATCGCTTCGTAGAGCGTCCCCGGGTCTTCCGACCAGTGCGTGACCTCCTCGAGCTGCTCCGGGGTGAGCACGTCCGACTTCGCGAGGACGTTCACCGTGGGGAGGCGGAATCGGAACTCCACGGTGGCCCCGAGCATCAGCAGCGAGACGAATCCGGCAGCCGTCCGGGCGAGCACCGGGTCGTAGAGGAAGGCGATCACCGATCGGTCCCCGCTGAGGGCGTCGACGATCGCCTTCGACGCCTCCCGGAACGCGAACAGCTCGATCTGGCCGGGCGTGTCGATGAGGACGTAGTCGGCCGTCTGCTCTTCGATCGCCTGCTTCACCTCGAAGACCTTGAGGGCGATCATGTCGGCGGCGACCACCTGAGCTCCGTTCGGACCGAGGCCATACTCGTCCTGGAGCTCGGAGAGTCGGACCCACTCGCGGATGTCCACATCGGCGGCGTCGTCGGCAGCTTCGCTCCCCGGGTCGAGGTTCACGACCGTCGCGTCGTACCCCGCCGAGCGGGCCCAATCGGCGAACGCGCGGACGAGCGAGGTCTTGCCCGCCCCCGCTGTCCCCGTGAAGTACACGGTCCCCGGCTCGTCCATCGGTCTCCTGCTCCTGCTCTACCGGTGGGCCGCGGAGGCTCTCTGCTTGCGGAGCTCCGCGGAGAGCTCCTTCAGGAACCGGGCTTTGGTCGTCGACCCCTTCTTCATGACCTTCACCCGGCCGACGTAGTCGAAGAAACGGCGGGGATACTGCTTGTCGGCCTCGACCTCCGCGCGAAAGCCGAGACGCTTCGCCGCGGCGACGATCTCCTCGGTGGTGAGGTCCGGGACCGAGTCGGCCTCGGGAACGCGACGGCCCCCCTTCCGCGAGATGCCGCGGCCGAGGTACGCTGGATAGACGTAGAAATGGTCGGGCATGAGCGCCCGCGCCGCCTCAGGCAGGTGCCGGGGCCGAGACCCGCACTCCGTTCAGGACGCCGTCCTGGCCGGGGCGGGAGCGAACGCGGACGAGGCCAACGTCGGTCTCGAGGATCGCGCCTTTCGTGATGATGTTGCGTTGCACGAAGTTCGGGTTCGCGGGGTTCTCCCGGACCGTGATCACCTTCGCCGGCTGGATCTTCTTGGTCGCCGGGTCGAAGACGTTGATCGTCTGGGCCGTCAGGATCCGGAGCTTCTCGTTCGCTCCGCGCACTCGGTAGACCTTCACCGTCCCGGAGCCGATGGTCGCGTGCTGGAGCTCGCGGCCGATCTCGAACCGGCGCTTCTTGCGAATCGGTCGAAGGCGTCCGCCCGTGCGCTTACGACGGGAGCGGCCCTGCCAAATCCCCACGTGGACCTCCGAGAGGCGCGGTCCGACCGGGGTTGCGTATATGACCTTTTCAGCGAACCGAACCGCCCGGGACACCGCTCAGGGTCCGAGGAACGGCGTGAGCCGGGCTCGCAACGGCTCGAGACGAGAGCGGACGACTGTCTCCTCGGCCCCCGACAAAGGCTCGTACGGCGCTCGGTAGCCGACGTCGACCCCCCTTAAATCGGCCGCCAGGAACTTGAGCGTCGAGATGGGCGGGCCGGACCGGACGACTTCCATCAGCTCCTCGAGGATTGGCTGAAGCTCGGCGACCCGAGCGTGGTCTCGACGGAGAGCCGCCGAGACGAGCTCCTTGCAGAGCTTCGGGGCAACGTTCGAAACTCCCATCACGGCCCCGGGGGCGCCCCGTTCGATGGCGGGGGCGCCCAGCGGCGGGTCTCCGGGAAGAACGGCAAATCCTTCCGGTGCGCCGTGAAGGTAGGACGTGACGCTCTCGAGAGACCTCGCGCTGTCCTTCACCCCCGCGAGGATGCCCTCCCGGCCCAGGGTGTGCAAGAGCGGCACGGGAAGCGCGTACCCGACGAGGGGCGGGTTGTTGTATGCGAGCAAGGGAACGGTGACCGCCTTTCGAATCGCACGGTAGTAGTGGTCCACCGCCGACATCGTGGGATGGAGGTAGTACGGCGGGACCGCGAGGAGAGCGGAGGCGCCCAGTTCTTCCGCTTCTTCGGCGAACTTGACCGCCTGGACCGTGGACGGAGCACCGCATCCCACCCAGACATCCACCGGACCGGTCGCGCTCTCGACCACGACCTCGATCAATCGTGCTCGCTCGGAGGGGGCGATCGAGGGAAACTCGCCGGTCGACCCGAGCACAAGGAGGTGGTCGACACGCGCCTCCGAGGTGGCGCGTGCAAATCGGGCGTTGCGGGCGAGGTCGACCTCGCCTGCCTCATCGAAGAGCGTCAGCACCGGGCACGTCAACCCCTCGAAGGACATGGGGCGCGTCAGCCTCTCATCGACTTAATGCCTCACGGTGCGTGGACGGGTGGGGGAGGGTCACGACTGCCGAACGAATCCTCGGAATCGACGAGGCCGGCCGAGGGAGTCTCATCGGACCTCTGGTCGTCGGGGCGTTCTGCATCTCGAGCGACCGACTCGAGGACCTCACGGTGCTGGGCGCCAAGGATTCCAAGGCGTTGACGCCGGAGGCGCGCGAGAGGGTCTACGACGGGCTCGCGCGGCTCGGGACTCGGGCGCACGTCGCGCTCGCCCCTCGGACCGTGGATAGCTCGGTGGTCCGAGGGAAGCTGAACGTCCTCGAGGTCGAGACCTTCGCGCGGCTCATCCGCCAGCTCGACCCGGACGTCGCGTACGTCGACGCGTGCGACACGAACCAGTGGCGGTTCGGGCTTCGCGTGGGCCGATTGGTGGGCGCGAGGGTCCGCGTCGTAGCACGACATCATGCCGACCGGGACTACCCGATCGTGGGAGCGGCGTCGATCGTGGCGAAGGTCCGCCGCGACCGGGCGCTTGCTCGTCTCCGGGAGGTACTCGGCGCGGACCTCGGGAGCGGGTACCCGTCCGATTCGAAAACCCTCAAGTTCGTGCGCGAGGCGCTCGCGAGCCGAACGGCCCCTCCGTCGTGGGTCCGTTGTTCATGGACGACGATGCAAGGGGTTAAGCCTCATCGACCGGCTCGCACGCTCGAAAGTTTCGAGCCATGACCGTCGAGGAGACGCTCGCATCGCTCGTCGACCGGTTCAACCGCCACGCGGAGCGGAACCCGGGCGCTGCCGAGGAACTCGATGGGCTCTCCCGGACCATTCAGATCCGGCTCACCGACGGGGATACGTACACGGTCGACCTCGAGAAAGGTCGCCTGAGGAACCTTCGCTCCGGCCCCGCGAACGGCGCCGACGTCCGCATCACTACCGACACGAACACGTTCCACGCGCTCGTGCGGAAGGACATCGGACCGATGAAGGCCCTCGTCACCCGGAAGCTTTCGATCGAAGGAAGCCTCGAGGACAAGCTGCTCTTCCGAAAACTCCTCTAGCGTTCGAGCGCTACGGCAAGAACACGCACGCGGCGATGCAGACGCCGTAGTGGTCCATCGGGATCGAGAGCTCTTCGGTCCGGTAGTGGATGCGTCGGAGCTCGACGCCCCGAAAGTGCGCGATCTCGGTCATCCGCCACTTCAGGAACTCCTTGAGCGACTTCTGCGTGCCGTGAAGATGCCCCTCGGCGACGTATCCTCCCTGTCCGTCCGTGCGGAACCCGTAGGCGATTCCGGCGCTGATGACCTCGCCTTCCCCGCCGCCGTGGCGCGCGAGCACGCAGTGGGTGATCGCACCGCGAGCGATCGGAGCGCGGTCCACCTGGCGGACCCCGATCGGAAGGACGGACGAGACGCTCACGAGGTTCTGTTCGCCGATACCGGCCTGGAGCAATGCCAGGTCGAAGGCGTTGAGCTCGCTGACCTTGTTGATCCCCTTTCCGCTGGTCACGAAGAATCGCGACGGTACGGGCACGAGGGTGTCGGCAGTCGGTTCGGCACGTCGTGGCACGCCGTCGCGTGAGGTCGGACGACCCTTAAGGTTTGGGCGCGCGGCCGCCGGAGCTACACCATGATGGCGTGGCGACGACGCATCGACTCCTCGGTCTCCCCACGAACGCGCAGGAGCTCCGCGATGAGGCCGTCGGTGAGGCGCAGGCTGGCGGCCTCGAAGAGCGTCCCGAGCGGCGCGAATCGAGGTCGTTCGCTATCCTCGGGGAATTCGACCGTGATGAGGTGGCTCGCGGTGTGGGCGAGCTTCGAACCCGGTTTCGAGGTGAGCACGATCAACTCGGCGCCTTCTCTCCGAACGATGTTCGCCGTCTGGATGGAGGAGTAGCTCTCCCCCTGGGCCGAAAGGAGGAACACCGCGTCTCCCTGGCGAACGATCGGGGTCACCGACTCTCCGATGACGTACGCACGAAGGCCCGCCTGCACGAGTCGCATCGCGAACGCCCGTCCGATGATCCCGCTACGTCCCGCGCCGTAGACAAAAATCTGGGGAGCTTTGAGAAGGATCTCGATCGCGCGGGCGATCGCCGGAGGGTCGATCGCCTCGAGAGCGGCAGTCACCCGCTCGCCGATGTACCGTTGCGAACGGACGAATGTCGTCCCCTTATCGACGTCGATGATGGCCACGGGAGACCTCCGACTTACGTGGGGGGGAACCGGCTCTTCGTGGTTTCGGACGGCGGGCCGGTGGCCGGGCCCCGGCTCGACGGGCCTTTGCCGCGGGCTTGGGCGCCGGTCGTGCGGCCGGTTTCGGGGTCGGAGCCGCGGGCGGAGCTCCGGCCGGCTTCGGGGGCGCCCGGGGGGCGGGCGGCGCGTGCAGCTTCGACCAACGTCGGGTGAGCGCACGCTCGTAGAGGAGCTTCATGTACATCGCATCGTGCTCGAGCAGCGGAGAGCTCGAGATCACCGTGACGTCGTAGTCACGTTCCGCGAGAATCTCGGCGAGCGGGTCGAACCTCACGAGTCCCCGCTTGATCGGAGTGAGTCGAAACTCCCCCGGCCCGTAGAACTCGACGCCCGAGAAATTGAGGTACGTCGGTCCGTCCGTCGCTCGCACGAACTCCCGGATTACGGGCTCGAGCTCCTCGGCCTCCTCGAAGCTCGTTCGCTCGCGCGCCGCGACGTGCGGAAGATTGAGCACGGGCACGGTCCCCTTCACGCGGCGGATGAGCTCGAGCACCTCCTCGCGAGAGCCGAACACGTCGGGGTGCCCGCTCGGCTCGATCGCGAGGCGGACCGACCCTTTCGAGTACTTGGCGAGCCAGCTCGAGAGGTCCGAAACGATCTCGGTGAGCTGCTGAATCGAGTCGGCGCGGTCGCCGGGACCGTAGAAGCCGAGGTGGGTGACGACAAGTCGGGCGCCGAGTCCCTGCGCGAGCACCCCGGCCCACTCGATTTGGCGCATCGACTGCTCGCGCGCGTCCGAAGAGCCGAAGAAATCGACGTAGTAGGGCGCGTGGAGCGTAAGGTCGGTATCGAGCGCCCTCGCGAGCGCCCGTGTCTGTTGGAGGTCCGAGTAATCCTTCGCGAGGCTCCACGTGAGCGTGGTGACCGAGTCGCGTCGCTTGAGCGGTGAGGACATCGCGACCAGGCTCGGCACGCCTCCCTGATGGTCGGCAGGACCGACGCTCACGACCAGCTGCTGGACGAGGTCGCGAGGCGCCTTGCCGACCTCCTCGTCCAGGACGGCGCGCGTGAGCGGATTGACCTTGATGAACTGGACCTCCATCGCGGTGAGGCCCAAGTGGTGCACGTCAGCGATCCCGTCACGCAAAGTTCGCCCTTTGCACGAGAGAGGGATCCCCGCGGGTCCGAACCGGATCACGAGTAACCAGGCCTCAGAATCGGGATTTTGCGTTAATGCATGGTCCTATATAGCGGGACCCGGGCGAGAGGCCACCGCGGCCTCCGACCCCAGCTCTCGGCGGGAATCGTGACGGAATTTGAGCGCAACGACGTATAGTTCGGAGGAAGGGGCCCGAGAGGCAGGGGGCTTCGTCCGGAGTACCCGGCCGAAGCTCGGGCGAAGTTCGCCGACGAGCTCGTCGAGCATGTCGCCCGCGAAGACCTTCGCGACGAACGCGCCTCCCGGTGCAAGGACTCGCCGAGCGAGCCGATAGGCCAACCGCACGAGCTCGACCGAACGAGCGTGGTCGGTCGAGTACGCGCCGCTGATCGACGGAGACATGTCGGAGAGGACAACGTCGAAGGACTCCGGACCGAGCCGAGCGTCGAGACCCGGCTCCCCCACCCTCGCTCGCACGACACGCAGTCCCTGCGCAGGAGCGACCGGGCGCGGGTCGACCGCGACCACTTCGCCCGACCTCCCAACGCGGTCGAGAGCGACCATCGACCAACCGCCCGGCGCTGCCCCGAGGTCGAGGACCCGAGCGCCGGGATGCAGGAAGTGAAATCGGTCGTCTAGGTACACGAGCTTGAAGGCAGCGCGAGAGCGAAGGCCCTCCTCCTGGGCCGCCCGATAGTACGGGTCTCGCCGCCTCTGGTCCACGAACCGCCGGCCCATCGGACGCCTCGTAGCGACCGACCGTACATGAAGGCGGTCGATGCGCCGCTCGTTGCGCGGGCCCCCTCAGGGAACGGAGACCTCGAGCCCCTCCTCGGCGAGAACGATCTCTCGGGAAAACTCTCGGGATGCTTCTCGGAGAGAGACGGAACGGTCGTCGTAGGGCCAGAAGTGGGTCAGCATCAGGCGCCGAGCGTGTGCCTCGCGCGCGTAGCGTCCGGCCTCCGCTGCCGCAAGCAGCATGGGCTCAGGTTCGCTCGTCGACGTCCCTTGGAGCATCGCTTCGCACAGAAAGAGGTCTGCGTCACGTGCGAGGTCGACGACCCGGGAGTTCGGTCCCGTATCTCCGGTGTAGGCGATCACCCGGCCCTCCACCTCGACGCGGAACCCAAGGTTCGGAACGAAGTGCGGGAGTGCGAAGGACCGAATTCGATAGGGCCCTACGGCCACCTCAGAATCGGGCGCGAGAGGATGGAACTCCATTCCGGAGCGAAGCGTCCTCGCGCCGTCCGGACCGGCGAGGCCGGCGAGCCGGTCGAGCAAATCGGATAGTGAGTACACAGGGACGGGCGCCAGCGGCGGCTTCGGTAGCGCTCGGGCGCGGAGGAGGCCGAACAGGTCCACGCAATGGTCGACATGCGAGTGCGTGACGAAGACCGCCCCCACCTCCTCGGCCCGGAGCCGACTGAGAAGACGCGGAAGCGTCCCGAACCCGAGGTCGAGCACCAGGTTCATTCCACTCGACTCGAGAACGTACCCGCTGCACGCACGACCTCCCGAGGGCCACGCGCCGCAGCTCCCCAGCACGGTCAGCCGCACCATCGGACTTCCGACTATCGATTGGGGCCCGATCGATAAACCCCGCAGACTCAGGCCGAAGTCGTCGAGAGCGCCCTCGGGTCCTCACTGGGCGAGTGGGGCCGTCCGAATTTGAATCGGAGTCTCTTGCACCCCAAGCAAGAAGGATGGTCCAAGCTACCCCACGGCCCCATGCCACGGAGGCGGCGCATCGACCCGACCGAGTTAGATAATGGTTTTGCCGAGGGGACGGCGCGGGCTCAGTGGACGAACAGCCACGTCGCGATTCCCGCCACCGCGATGATGGTGGTGTTGAGCAAGGCGAGCCAGAAGAACGTCCAAAGGTCGCGCTTCCCCTCCTCGGGGTCCGTCGAGGCCGGCGGTTGCGAACCGCCGGGATACGAGGTATAGGGTGTCCGGAACGGCTCGTGGGCGCTCATCGACGAACGCACGACTCGGCCGCTCTTCTTAACGGCTCGGTTCGAGCCGGAGTGGAACGGACCTACCTCACGCGGCGAACCAGGGGAGGCGGGCCGCGGGGCCGGTCGGCTTGAGGACGAGCGTGTGAAGGTTCGCTCCGGCTTCTCCCGGTGCGTACGAGTCGCGCTGGGCGAGCTGGTAGAGGATGAAGAGGGCGTCCTCGTCCGAGCGCACTCCGAGCGATCGGTGGACGTCAATCCCGAACCGGGTCGTAAGGAGCGTGAGGAGTTCCTCGAAGTCGACCTGCATCCCTCCCTCGGCGGTCGCCGCCCGGCGGAAGAGGCCGACCACGATCCCGGTGCAGATCGAGAGGATCTCCCGCGGCTCGGCGACGCGGAGGTGGAAGTGCGGGACATCGTCCGCGCGGTCCGGGGAGGGGACGACCAGGATCGACACTTCGTGGTCGATGACCGCGCGACCCGCGGTCCGGGAGAACCGCTGCCAGGCGTCCTCGGCGGATTCGTCCGTGGGGACGACGAAGATCGCCCGACGCTGAGACGGCCGTGCATCTCGGACGCCCACGACCCAACGCTCGATGCCGGCCTCGACCGCCTCGGGCCCCCCGGGAGGGACGAAGACAGGGAACGTACGACGAGGCGCGCCGGCTTCCTGGACCCAGAACGACGGTTCGACCGCGGGCTCGCGTCGAGGATGGGAGATCTTCGAGAACCCGAGCTTCCGAAGCACGTTCTCTGCGTCGCGCTGCCGCTCGAGCGTCGTGGGACCCGGCCGAGAGTCGCTCATTGACCTCGCCCTCAACAATCGGCTCCCCGAGATAAGCTCAACGTGCCTCCAAAGACGAATCCCCGCTCAGAACCCCCCCGGGACCCCGGCCCGGACGAGAGGGACGTTCGCGGCGATCGCGAGGACGACCCCGAGCAGGTACGGGCCCGAAAAGAGGAACCCCCGCCGCGCGTTCGGACGGGAGACGTTCTTCCAAAGCGGTAGCGTCACCACGACGAACCCGACCCCGAGGAGCGCGAGACCGACGAGGATCGGCCAGGTCACGGCGCCGGTCCATCCGACGAGGAGCGCAGCCGGGACGAGGAGCGCCGCCGAGACGACCACCACCTTTCCCGAGAAGGGGACGTCCTCCATCCGCGGAAGCATCGGCAGGTTCGCGCGAGCATAGTCGTCGCGCAGAAGGAGCGCGAGGCTCCAGAAGTGGGGAGGGGTCCAGAGAAACACGAGGAGCGCGAACAGAACGACCCCCGGGGTCCAGGTCCCGACCGCCGCGGCGCTTCCTGCGAGGGCGGGAGCGCTCCCCGCGAACCCTCCGATCACGATGTTCCAGCTCGAACGACGCTTGAGCCAGAAGGTGTAGATCCCGACGTAGGTGATCCCGCCGACGAAGATGGAGATCCCGGTGAGGGGATTGATGACGCCCGACGAGTCTCCGATCCCGACCGCGAGGAGCGCAAGCCCGACGACCGCCACGGTCGGGGCCGATACGCCGGACTCGTTCGCGAGCGGCCGTCCGCTCGTACGTTTCATTCGGCGGTCGATGTCTCGGTCGAGGTAGTGGTTGAGCATCGCGGCGCCGGCGGACGCCGACGCTCCGGTCGCTACGAGGACGCCGAGCCGAACGAGGTCGACCGACCTCGGGCTTGCGAGGAGGAACCCCGCGACCGCGACGAGGCAGATGAGGAGCGTGATCCCGGGCTTCGCGAGGGGAAGGTAGTCCGCCGGCCCGAGGGGGCGAGCGGGGAAATTGTCGGGAGCGCTTGGGGAAGAGGTCATCTCTGTGGTCGGAACGTCGGGTCGGAGACCCCTATCAGCTTTCCCGAGGGGTTTCGAAGGGCGACCCCGGCGTCGGGTGTCGGTCGTCCGGGAACCCGTCGAACGGATTCTCCGGTGTCGGGACCGACTCGTCGGAGGCGCGGCGGGCCCAGTCGACCCAGCGGCGGGGGATCTCGCGGAGGTTCGAGAGGAGCGCGAGAACCAGGAGGACCCCAAAGAGAACGGTGGCGATCGCGAGATGGATCAGCACGAAGTCGACCACGAGCTGACTCTCGACGACCAGTCCTCCGAGGAGCGCTTCGGTCACGACGAGCCCGAGAGCGAAGAGGGAGATCCGCAGGAACGCCCGTCGTTGGCGCTCGTAGGCGACCCCGAGGAGCGTGAGAACGAGGATGCTCACCGAGAGGAAGAAGGCGCTCACGCGGTGGGTCCACTCGAGAGCGACGCCCCCCTGGAGCGCCGGTAGGTAGTTCCCGTTCCCGTAGCACGAAGGCCAGTCCGGGCAGGCGAGACCGCTGTCGCTCGCCATCACGTTCCCGCCGAGGAGGATCGTCGTGTAGCAGAGGAGGCAGGCGACAATCGCCGCGTAGCGGAAGAGGTCGTGTCCACGCATCGTTCCCTCTCTTCTCTATTGGCCCTCGGCGCTGGTCGCGGTCGGGAGGGGGGTCGGGACGCGCGCCGGCTCCGGAGCGCGGACGGGGCCGGTCATCTTCACCGCGAGCTCCTCTCCCCACGGGTCGGCGACCGTCACGGGCTCGCCCGCGAAGTAGCTGTAGACCATGTTGAACGCGAAGACGAGCTGGCCGAGACCGATCACGAGGGCTCCGATCGAGGAGAGGAAGTTGAGGAGCTGGAAGTTCCCGGTCCAGACGTACTCGTAGACCCGCCGCGGCATTCCCTCCGCGCCGAGCAGGAACATCGGGAAGAGGAGGAGGTTGATCCCGACGTACGTCAGAACGAAGTGGACCTGCCCGAGCGCCTGATTGTACCAGCGCCGCGTGATGATCGGGAACCAGAAGTAGATTCCGGCGAAGATCGCCATCAACGTGCCGCCGAGGATGACGTAGTGGAAGTGGGCGACCACGAAGTACGTTCCGTGGTAGAGGTAATCGACCGGAATCGAGGCGAGCATCAATCCGGAGAGGCCGCCGATGACGAACCCGGTGATGAACGCGACGCAGAACCACATCGGAAGCGCCATCCAGATGCGGCCCCCCCAGAGGGTCGCGACCCAGTTGAACGTCTTCACGGCGGACGGGACCGCAATCGCCATCGTGGCGAGCATGAAGACGAACCGGACGTTGGTCGAGATCCCGGTCACGAACATGTGGTGCTCCCAGACGGCGAAGCTCAGGACCGCGAAGACGCCGAGCGCGACCGCCATCGCCCCGTAGCCGAAGATGTCCTTGCGCGCGAGCTTCGGGAGGACCGTCGAGACGATCCCGAACGCCGGCAACACCATGATGTAGACCTCGGGGTGCGCGAAGAACCAGAAGACGTTCTGGTAGAGCAGCGCCCCGCCGAGCGGAGTCGAGTTGGTCGCCGCGAGGAGGCCCGTCCCGAACAATCGGTCCGAGAGGACCATCGTGAGGCCGATCGCCAGCGACGGGAGAGCGAAGATGAGGAGGACGGAGGTGATGAGCGTCGCCCAGACGAAGAGCGGCATGGTCCAGTAGTGCACGCCGG
>Ga0187771_10002782_pt1 | contig 12118 bp, 8 predicted proteins | sample 0116_SJ02_MP15_1_FD_133139 | JGI IMG/M metagenome (GOLD analysis project Ga0187771, IMG submission 133139) | Tropical peat soil microbial communities from peatlands in Department of Meta, Colombia - 0116_SJ02_MP15_10_MG | ecosystem: Environmental > Terrestrial > Soil > Wetlands > Peat | place... | reverse complement strand
CGATGTTCATTATCCCGAATGCCCATCAGAGTATGGCCAAATGGAGACTTAATGATGCAGTAAAGGATAAAGAAACAAATGGCGGCAATAATCACAACGAAATAGTAAAAATTGAGATGATTTTCCATCGACCAGGGAAGACCCAGATCGGGTCGAGGAACGTTTCTTATACCATCAAAGCCGTAAGTATATGGCTGAAGGGAATACATGGCTAAGGACCAGATGACATGGCCAAAAGCGAAAGTGACGATCATGAAATATAATTTTTTAACTCTGAGGGCCAAAGCGCCAAAGCCTGCGCCAATGATCATGACACTGGCGATGCAGATCAACAAGATGAGATAAAAATTCTCGACAATTCCGCGGGTCGTCAGGATCGCCACCAAATAGGCGGCTGTCCCCCAAAACATGGCCTGCCCAAGAGAGATCAGTCCTGTGTATCCGGTCAAAAGGTTTGCACTGCTCACATAGATGCTGAAAATGATGATTGAAGTGAACAGGGTCTGTAAATAGCGGGGAAAGATAGGGACGATAAAAATGAGAAAAACCCCTAATAATATGAATGATAGAAGTTTCCATCTTTGGGTCGGCATGACCTGCTTAACTCTTTTTCCCGAATAAACCTGTAGGTTTCACCAACAGGACAATGACAACAATAATATAAATTGTTAGAGACGCATACCTTTGCCACAACACTTTACCAAAAGTATCTGCAAGTCCAAGTAGGAGGCATGTCGTCAAACATCCGGACAAGCTGCCGATCCCCCCAACGATGACGACGGCCATCGCTAACATAATGATCTCGATATCCAATCCAATGTGTAATCCAAGAATGGGTGATCCTATAAAACCACCAAAGCCCGCTATAAAAGCACCCAAACAGAATACTGAAGTAAAGACCCTCGGGATATTAATACCCAGTCCAGTTGCCATCTCTTTATCGTCAACACCGGCTCGAACAATGGCTCCCCACCGCGTCTTCTCCTGAAACCAATATAGGCCAACGAACACAATGATGCCAACCAAGATGATCGCCAACCGATAGGCTGGGTAATAGGTCCCTATGAGGTTAATCGAAAAGTCGAGCAGTGGTGGAGGTTGGACCCACCGTGCGATGCCGGTCCAGAGAAAGAGCGAAAGGTCGCTGAGGATTAAACTGAGGGCAAAGGTTAAAAGAATGGGTTCATGATGGCGAAGGCCGTAGAGATGGCGCATGAAGAAACGTTCCGTTACAAATCCCAAAAAAGCACCGCTAACCCCCCCAGCTAAAAGGGCTATTCTAAAATCGCCTGTCGCCTCAAGTATAGTCATCCCCACATAGCCGCCGACCATAAAATAGGACCCATGGGCAAGGTTGACAATGCCCATGAGTCCAAACATTAAGCTTAGCCCGGCCGCCAAAAGGAAGAGCAGCATCCCAAGGGCGATTCCATTAAGGAGCTGGGCTAACGCTATTGTGAATTCCATCATTCAGCTCTTTCGTCCAAATCATCAGTTCCCTTTATATTTCCCATCCTTCAAAAGCTCTTTCATAGAGTTCGATCAGATCCTTCATCGTCGCTTTTCTAAGGTTCACCGAGGGAATGACTGCATTCATTGGGTATTCCCTATGTGGGTCATAGTACTCCCCATGGAGTCCTCCCATTACCATTTTAGCCATTTGCGGTATGGCCTTGCGGTCAATCTGTTCATCTGAGTATTTTCTTGGAAATCTGAGGTCGATCAAGAGCCTTTTTATCGCAGTAACGGCCTGAGGTGCCAGCTCCTCCACTGACTTGTTGGAGTCAGATGTTTCCATCCTCTTTGCAAGTAAAGCGAATCTTTGATAACTGGCCGGCAGATTGAATTCCATCACATAGGGGAGAATTGTCCCAACAGCCATCCCATGAGGGATTTTGAACATCCCTTCCATGGGGGTCGTCATGGCATGGGGCAGTCCGAGGCGTGCGTTTCCGCAGGCCATATTTGCCATTGCACTTCCGATCAAACATGCCTCTTTGGCATCGAGGTCATCGCTCGTGGCTGCAGGTCTTAAATTGTGATAGATCAGATCGAGGGCAAAGAGAGCAAGGGCGTCCGTGATCGGTGTAGCGAGGATTGTTAAATAGGCTTCAATGGCGTGGCAGAGAGCATCTATCCCGCTGATCACAGACTGCCAAAAAGGCAGCTTCTTCAATAGCATGGGGTCCAAGATGGCTATCTTTGGGAAAAACATAGGGCTTCCCACAACCATTTTCATATGTCGCTCTTCGTCCTTCAGAATAATAAATTGGGAAACCTCGGCACCGGAACCTGCAGTGGTGGGAATGGCAATGAGGGGAAGGGGGGGCTTTGAAGCCTTGTTCAGACCTGCATAGTCTCTGATCCTTCCGCCGTTGGTCACCACAACACCGATTGCTCTACCCGTGCAAAGGGGACTGCCTCCCCCTACCACAACAATGCCATCACATTTTTCTTTTGAAGCAACTTCCGCTCCCTTTCCAACCGTTACCCCACCTGGGTCTTCTTCTACATCATCAAATACGACATAAGAAATTCCACTATCTTTCAATGACTCCAAGGCGCCTTCAGCCAGTCCCGCGTTCCTTACGCCTTTGTCCGTCACGACAAGAGCTCTTTCCGCACCAATGCTTCGAAACGCCTTTCCCGTTTCCTTGATGCTGTTAGGACCGTGGACGATCCGCGTGGGTAAGTAAAAGGCAAATATATTTTGATCTCCTGTTCTCATCTTTCACCCTCCTCCGGCCTTACCTTCAGTTCTTCCGGGGGGACGACAACTCCTTTGATGATACCAGCTGTGGAGATGAGATGATTCTCTTCACCTGAAGGGTTGGCTTTGGCCGGAACAGATTTGTGGGGAAGCTGTGATCCTAAACCTCTTCCGGCTTCTTAGATCTAAGTTAAAGTTCACTCTTTGGCCGATTATTTACCCTTGCCTGGCATGAGCGTGTAACCCTGAGGAGGTTGATGACATTGTGGAATGACCTGGAGCACAACATTTTTCACAACGCCATCTTTCTTTTGTACCTGTCGAATTAAAAAATCCCTAATCACATTCCCGTTTGCATCAACACTGATGGAGCTACTGCATATTCCTTTGATTTTAGTCTCGCGCAAGGCCTTGAGAAAAGCCTCCGTATCTTCCACGTTCCCATGGATCGCATTGATTGCCGTACAAAGGAACTTCATCGAGTCGTAGCCAACAGCCACATCTCCGTTCATCATTTTTTTCTTTCCATATTTTGCATAATAACGTTCTGTTAAACGCTTATTCTCCGGAGTATCATAGTCGAGGGCATACATGGCAACACTGATGATCCCGAGCATCTTTTCCCCGAAAGTCTTGATCGTTAGGTAATCCTCCGTCATGGTCCAATGAGTGCATAATTTAATCCCCTTCTTATCAAGTCCCATCTCGAGATACTGCCCGAGAAAACGATTGATGGATATATCACCGGGGATAAAGGGGAAAATGGCATCACAATCGGGCTTTAGCTGAGCAAAGTATGGAGCAAGGTCCATTTCACCTATCGGCCACAGAATGGTCTGGACGATCTTCCCTCCGCTCTTCTCAAATTCCTGGCAAAAAGCCCAAAGCTTTCCGGTACTGCCCGCATAGTCAGGTCCCATAGCAACCATCTTCCTGTAGCCAAGCTTCTCATAGGCATAACGTCCCAGCGGAAGTTCACCCTGCCCATCTGCATAGGTGAGACGAAAAGTGTATTTGAGAGGAGGTAAAGTGACTTGCTCGCCTCCGGCCAATCCAAGGACGACGAAGGGTACCTTCATCTTCTCAGCATATCCCTTGATGGCGAGGGCAGCAGCCGTGCTCGATCCGAAACCCAGTATATGGACCTCGTCCTTTTCTACCAACTTTTGCGCTACCTCCATCGCAATTTTGTAATCGGTCCTATTGTCATACTCAATGACCTTGACTTCTCGCCCGGCGACCTTGTGACCTATCTCATCGAGGTATAAATCATTGCCCATCTTAATATTGGTGCCGGTCTCCCCGACAACCCCTGTTAGTTCTGTGTCGATTCCGAGCCGGATCGGGCCTTTCTTCTCCTGAGCCTCAGCAGAATGAAATGCCCAGAAAGGTAGGGCTGCTAATGCCAAGATCAAGAGAATTTTACCTAATCTTAATAACGACATCGTCTTTTCCATGGTACACCTCCTTATCTCAATTGTATTAACACGCTGCGACTCTTAAGCCATTTGCTTAGCTTTTCAGTAAAAATTTACTACGATTCCATAAGAGATATGTATCAATCTTTAAACTCGATTATGTTAGCACCCCCTTCTATATCATGTCAAACCAGTCGCGATTTTATCGCCCCTCTTCCTTATATTTTCAGGGCTGCTTCGGCTCCTTCATGGATAGCCTCCAGAAGCCGACGTGTCTCCACGCAATCGCCCACTTCATAAAGTTCATCGATCTCACTTCTCAGCGATCGGGCGAGAGCGCTTTGAGGCCTGGCACCCGTGGCTAAAACAATGTTTGCTGCCTCGATAAAGACCTCTTTTCCCTCTTTGTTGATCAATTCTATTCCCTTTGATGTGATCTTCGTGAACTGTCTCACTCCTGCCTCAATCTTCACCTTGTTCTCCTCGAGTTTTTTTAGCAAGAGCTTTCTCATGTCAGGGTAGACCACATCGGGAGCTGGTTCCAGTTCAGGAAAGATGAGGGTGACATCATTCCCTTTCTCAGCAAGAAAGTATGCTACCTCACATCCAACAAAACCTGCTCCCCAGACTACAATTTTTTTACCTTTCACCTCCTTTCTTCCAGACAAAACTTCACTGAACCCAATAACATTTTTGCCAGCGATCCCCGGGATATCAACCGCAAAAGGATAAGAACCTGTAGCCACAACAACCGCATCTGGGCTGAATTCCTCAACTGACTCAACGGTTGCCTCTTTGTCTAAGTTTACCATTACCTTTGATTCTTGTAGCTGTTTGTTCAAATAGTTTAAGAAATTCTTCATATCCCCTTTACCCGATGGAATAACGGCCAGGTTAAGATAACCTCCTAACTGATCACTCCTTTCCCACAGGGTGACATCGTGTCCTCTCCGATCAGCTATGATTGCAGCCTCCATACCAGCTGGTCCACCCCCCACTACTAAAACCTTTTTCTTCTTTCCAATGATTTTTAGTTTCGACTCAAACTCCTTTTCTTTTCCCACAGCGGGATTTACCGTACAAATAACAGGATCCTTAGATAGAAGGGTTTGTTCTCCACACCTTACACAAGCAATACATTTTCGGATATCTGCTACTCTCCCCTCCATAGTTTTTTTAACAAAGTTGGGATCGGCAAGCAAACCACGACCTATATCGATAAAATCCGCTTTCCCCTCTCTTAAAATCTGATCTGCTAAATATGGATCGTTTATCTTGCCCGCAACAGAAACGGGTATCTTCACCTCTTTTTTAATAGCCTCGGAGACATCCGTGTTACAGCCTGCAGGCAGATACATGGGAGGAGCAGTCCATTCATGAGAAATGGCGCTGCCGGTCGTCACATCAATCGCATCGACACCGTTTTCCTGGAACATCTTGCAAATGGCAATAGCGTCCTCAGTATCTAAGCCTCCAGAGACTCTTTCATGGGACATTACCCTAAAGATAATGGAATAATCGGAACCAACTTTTTCTCTCGTCATCTCTACTAATTCCAACGGAAACCTCGCCCTGCCTCGGGAATCACCACCATATTCATCGGTCCTCCTGTTCACCAGGGGAGATAAGAACTCTGCCACCAGATATCCGGTTCCGCCATGAATCATCATGCCATCGAACCCTGCCTCCTTTACCCTTTTTGCTGCCTCCCCATACTCCTCTTTGAGTTTCTTCATATCCGCTAAAGTCGCTGGTCTCGGTTTCACCCCTGTAATCGGATGGGGAACGTCAGAGGGTGACATAGGATATTGATCCTGTCTTCCCATATGGGTATTCACCTCGATCACTACCTTTGCCCCTTCCTTATGAATAGCCTCAACTAATCTTTGCAAACCTGGGATACGCCGGTCATGATCGAGAGCGATTCGTTTGGGATGCCCAATAGGGCTGGGAAAAGATCCCTCAATCACTACCAGACCTACTCCTCCTCTGGCACGCTCGGCATAATAGTCTATGAGTTGATCTGTTACGTCTCCTTCAAAAGTCGCCATATGGGTAACCATGGGGGGAAACACGACCCTGTTTTTTAGGTCTATTTTTCCTATCCTTCCTGGCTCAAAAAGCTTTGCAAGCTTCAACATGATTTCCTCTCCCTTGCGTTTTGCATAAGGTTTTGGATTTGCTGTTCCTCTGGATCAAATCAAAATGAACAATCTGTTTAGTCGCTTTGATGCTAAAATATGGAAATTTCAGGGTGTGCCTGCAGTATAGCATCGGCGTGGAGCATGTCACTGTAATGGACTATTTTTGCTTCATAGCTTCTCTCAAACGACTCTGCCTCACGATGTGATTCTATACAATGTACGACCGTTGCTGGAAGTCCTGTCCTTATGGCTAAATGCGCTCCAAGAATATGGTGCATCATGTACTTGCCAAGGGGTGTCTTAGTTCCCGGCGGGTTAGGCGGAAAAGCATACTCCAGCATCTTCCCTAAATCATGTAAAAGACACCCTGCTATGACAATATCCATATCAATAGTGATGTCCGGGGCCACATCCGTCCCGTTAAGGAGAGTCCTTGCGATGGCCATACCGATGCGGGTAACACCTCTGCAATGTTGAACATTCGTAATGAACTCTGCCCGCCCCGGAATCCAGGGAAGGTCTTCAATCCGCTCCCACTGGCTATCCTGAAGGGCCAACAGCCATGCATCGATAACACGCTCCCTCAACTCGGTATCCTTGATTTCTTTTATCTCTGGAAACAATTGGACAATATGTTCGCGCTGTGAATCCATTCTCTCTTCCTTTCAGACCTGCATCACAACGTGAGCGTTCAGGGAAACGCTATCAAGAAGCATACTGAAATTTTTGTATATCTTTTTTGAACCTACTTTCCCTTGCCAGGCATGACCGTATAACCCTCGGGAGGTTGATGTGTTTGGGGAATCACATCAAGCACAACATTTTTCACAACCCCATCTTTCTTTTGTACCTGACGAATAAAAAAGTCCCTAATGACATTCCCATTTGCATCCACACTGATTGAATTACTGCAGACCCCTTTTATTTTTGTCGTATGCATGGCTTTGAGAAAAGCCTCTGTATCCTCTACATTCCCCTTGATCGAATTGAGCGCCGATAAAATGAACTTCATCGATTCATAGCCGATGGAAACATCGGAATTCATCATTTTTCCCTTTCCATATTTAGCATAATAACGCTCAGTCAAACGCTTATTCTCAGGAGTATTGTAATCAAGAACGTAATGGGCGAAACTGTTAATCCCTACCAGCTTTTCACCAAAGGTCTTGATCGTGAAGTAATCCTCAGTAAAAGTCCAATGGGTGCATAATTTTATACCCTTCTTATCAAGTCCCATCTCGTAATACTGGCTGAGAAAGCGATTGACCGATACATCACCAGGGATAAAGGGGAAGATCGCTTGAACTTCGGGCTTAAGCTGAGCAAAGTACGGTGCAAGGTCCATCTCTCCCAAAGGCCATAGGATCGTCTGGACGATCTCGCCACCACTCTTCATAAATTCCTGCGCGAAGGCCCAAAGCTTTCCGGTGCTGCCCGCATAGTCGACTCCCATGAGTGCCATCTTCCTATAGCCCAGCTTCTCGTAAGCATAACGCCCGAGGGGAAACTCGCCTTGTCCATCAGCATAAGTGATGCGGAATACATACTTGCTTGGAGGCAAAGTGACTCGCTCGGCTCCAGCCATAGCAATGACCACCATTGGCACCTTTACTTTTTCTGTATATCCTCTTACTGCGATGGCTGCAGCACTGTTGGTTCCAAAGCAAACGATATGGACATCGTCTTTCTCGACCAGCTTTTGTGCAACTTCTACAGAAATTTTTGGATCTGTTTTATTATCGTACTCAATAATCTTGATTTCTCGTCCTGCGACCTTGTAACCCACTTCCTGGAGGGCCAAGTCATGGCCCATCTTCGCATTTTGGGAAGTCTCGGACATCACTCCTGTGAGCTCTGTGTCTATGCCAATTTTGACTGGCCCTTTCTTCTCCTTAGACATAGCCGTATGAGAGAATATGAGGAATAACGTTGACAATCCTGAGATTAAAAAGACTCTACCCAATCTGATGAACATCCCTTCCTTTTTCATAGGCCACCTCCTTAGATTCCCTGCCAATAGGACAGGTAGATTTTTAATACCCTTCCTTACCCCTTCTCAATCTGCCTTTAGCCTCATTGGAGAAGGATAGGAGATCATTAAAATTGGAATAAATCCAATCGCTGGCATAAGAGCGATTAGTTTCACCACGGTAAGAATTCCCCATGTATCGGCAACCAGTCCAAGCACTCCAGCTCCTAAACCTCCCACTCCAATAACGAAACCCATCATCAGCCCTGAAGCCACCCCAAGTCGATTTCTAAGGATGATTTGCCCCATGACAATCGTGACAGAAAAACTTGAGATCAAGACCAACCCGATCAGGAACAGAATGAAGAAAACCCAGATCCCCTTCACCTGCAGGAAGAGAAAGAGGAATGGAACTGCAAGAATCATCGAAAGGCCAAAATAATATTTGTGTCCGATCTTATCCGCAATGATGGCCCCGATCATCGTACCCACCACCCCTCCCATGAGAAAGAGAAAAACCAATTTCCCTGCAGTGATGGCATCGCCTTTTAAAATATTAATATAATAAAAAGGCACGAAGGTAATCAACCCCATATGAACCCATGAACGCATGGCCACTGCAAAGATAAGAAGGCCCATAGAGCCCCATCCGCTTTCCTCAGGCCTTGGGGAAGAATCACCCCTCTCTGTCTTTAAATCACTTGCTCCGATTTTAATGGGTAGGGTTAACTCTTTTAAGAATAAGAGTAAAATAATCAATATCAGCAATCCCCCTATGAGAAAAAGAAGGGTTCCGGATAAATTGGCAAATTTTATGGCATATGTGATCAGAAGAGGACCTAATGCTAAACCTAAATTGCCCCCTACCTGGAAGAAAGACATGCCAGTTGCCTGTCTTGATCCGGTAAAATAATGCATGATCTTTGTACTCTCCGGGTGAAAGGCAGCCACACCCATGCCATTGATAATCACAAGAATCAATAAGACAATGAATGAAGGAGCCAGACCCGCAGAAGAAAAGCCGGCATAGGTAAGGATGACAGAGGCAGGAAGCAACCATTTGATTTCGATCTTATCAGAGAGATAACCAAAACAAGGTTGAATAATTGATGAAGTTAAGTTTGAAACCATGATCACGATCCCAACCGCAGTATAAGTCAGTTGAAGAGCATCTTTGAGGAATGGCATCATGGCTGGAAGAGCAGCGCCTGTCAAATCGATAAAAAGATGGCTGAGGCTAAGAATCAAGATCATCTTAAGGTTCATTTTTATTCCAACAGCAGAGGGCCGTAGTCTTGACTGGAGCTGTAGGGTGGTAGGAATCTAACCCTCAGCGCTGTATACCTTACAAGGAATACCTCTCAGGTCTACTGTACCGATGCCCGGATCGTAAGGTGGTTCGCTTCGCGTCAGGACGTTGATGTTCGATCTGTTCCAGCCGTAAACGCCAGAGCGTTCTTCTGGAAACCACCATCCAAAAGAGGTCACGACAATCCGGGGATCGAGGGTTTCGTCGAGGGCAAGCCTCTGGACTATTCTGCCCTTGTTTGTCTCAATGGATACCATCTCTCCCTCTTTAAGCCCCATCTTTTTTGCAGTCTCCGGATGCATCTCTACGATCGGCTCAGGCTTCATGTTGCGTAGCGATGCAACATGCTTGTAGCCGGTCAGCATGTAGACGTCCTCTTTTGCGTTGGTCATCAAAAGGGGATATTCGTCGGTGAGTCGGGGTAAATGGCTAACTTCCTTCCAATAGGGCAATGGGCTGTAGCCGAAATCGGCTGCATTCTTTGAGTAGATTTCCACCTTGCCCGTCGAAGTTCTGTAGTCATGCCTCTTATATTCCCTTTTGGAGTGAAGAACCCTCCTGAGCTTCATCTCTTCATAGGTGAAACCGCTGGGTTTAAGCATATCATCAAGGGCCTCTTCATCGCTCTCCCAAAAATATTCCTTAAGGCCCAACCTTTTCGCAAGCTCGTTTAACCACTTTGTATCTGCCCATGCCTCCCCGGGAGGATCGACGAGCTTGGGATAGGCCCTAATCTCTTCGTACCACCCGGGCCAGTAGCCAAGCTCCTCATGCTCCATACCCCACGCCGCAGGAAGCAATATATCGGCCAGAGCGGCCGTAGGTGTCATAAAAAGCTCCGAAACAACCGCGAACTCGAGCTTCATGAACGCTTCATAGGTCCTTTTCGAATCGGGGTAGCTCAGGATAGGGTTTGTGAGCAGGAATAATCCCGCTCTGATCTGATAGGGTTCTCCTGTTATAACCGAGTTGACAAAGGCATGAGGAGGTACGAACGCTGAACGGACGGCCAGTTTGAATTCCCCGCCTACCGCTCTTTCCCTGTCCCTGGGAAACTTGCTGAGCAAGAAAAATCTGCCCGGCCTCAAAAACGGGGCAGGGGTCAAAAACATCTCACCGCCCGGCACGTTCAGGTTACCTGTTATGGCCCGCAGAATGGCAACAGCCTTTGCGCCGGGGAAAGCGATTGCTGATGTGTCGAGCGCATTTCCCCACTGGATGGTAGCGGGTTTGGTTGTGGCGTATAGCCTGGCGAAATCCCTGATTCTCTCCTCCGGAACCCAGCTGACGTCCTCTACTTCCTTCATGGAGAAGGTTTTAAGCTCTTCCTCGAGAGGGTCGAGGCCTATGCACCATGTATCGACAAACTCTTTATCATAAAGCCTTTCATCAACAATCACCTTGAGCAAGCCCATGGCGAGAGCGCCGTCGCTTCCTGGCCTCAGTCTGATCCATAGATCTGCAATCGATGCCATGTCGATCTTTCTTGGATCCACGACGATCAGCTTTGCCCCGCTGTCCATGGCCCTTTCGAAAGTTTCCCTTCGTATGCCGCCACTCGTATGGTTGTTATTAATGGCCCAGAGCACCATCAGACGCGGAGGGTGTTCCTCGTCGGGTACGCAATTCCAGCCGTAGGTGAGCGTGGAGGCCATGCCGGAGGGGATGCCACAACACCACCCTGGCGTCACCACATTAGGAGTACCAAAGGCGCTGGCGAGACGCTGGGCAAAGGCAAACTCGAGACCTTTCGGTTCTCCAAGTCCGAAAGCAACTGATTCAGGGCCGTAGGTCTCCTTGAATGTCAGGAGCTTCTGTGCAATCGTATCCAGCGCTTCATACCAGGAGATCCGTTCCCACTTCCCCTCTCCGCGGGCTCCCACCCTTTTTTGGGGATATTTGAGGCGATCGGGATGATGGAGCACCTCGGGGATCGAGAATCGCCCCTTTTTCACGGGGCAAAGCTCGTTCGGCAGACCACTCTCCTTGTCCGGAATGATATCAACGACCTTCCCGTCCTCCACAATTGCCTTGACGCTACAGTGGCCTGGACAGACGTGACAAAAGGTGAAAAACTCATGCTGAGACTTGCTTCCCGGGGGTTCGAAGCTAACGCGCATCGAACCCTGACCGATCAAGGCTTCATTGAAGGGATGGTACTCTGCATCCTCAGCCAGTCCCTCGGCAGTCAGGATATCCTTCCCATTAGCGTCGACTGCAAGGACAAGACATGAGTTCACAGCCTTCCTATTCATGATCACAGCACAACTGCCGCATTCCCCTACGCCACACCCCTCTTTTGTCTTTATCAGTTTGAGGTTCTCCCTCAGCACCTCAAGAAGAGTCTGCCATGGTTCTACATCGAATGCGTGTGGTTGACCGTTTACTTTCACGTGAATCTGGTGTTTCATCTCAAATGCCCCCCAATCGCGCATCCTGCAGAGCCTGCATGATCGCATGCTTAGTGATGGTCAGAACCGTCTTTACTCGGTACTCAGCGTAGCCCCGAATATCATTTATTGGGCGGGACTCGTCAACGGCAGCCTGAGCAGCCGCATCGGCCAATTT
>Ga0187771_10002781_pt1 | contig 12121 bp, 12 predicted proteins | sample 0116_SJ02_MP15_1_FD_133139 | JGI IMG/M metagenome (GOLD analysis project Ga0187771, IMG submission 133139) | Tropical peat soil microbial communities from peatlands in Department of Meta, Colombia - 0116_SJ02_MP15_10_MG | ecosystem: Environmental > Terrestrial > Soil > Wetlands > Peat | place... | reverse complement strand
TCAAGCGCTCGCTCGCCTCCGGCTACGCCGGCATCGACAACCCGCTGTTCTACCGCGACAACACCATGATGCTGCTCGGCGACGCCAAAAAAATGACCGAGGCCATCGTCAAGGCGATATAAGGCAGCTCACGCGACCAGCGCCGCCGGCGTGGGCTTTGCCGGCTCCGCTTGGCTCTCGGCCGCGGGCGGCACGTAACGAAATTTGTGGCCGTGCAGCGTGACGGTGAGATCGACGCCGAAATCGCCGGCGCCGAAGGCTGCGATCCGCCGCTCCAATTCCTGCCGTGAAATATCCAAGTCGAGCTCGCACATCGCCCGGTGCATGCGGCGCGTGCTCTTTGTGCCGCTCCACCGTATCGGCAGCTCGGCGAGCGGCTCGCGCCGCGTCGCCAGCGCGGGCGCCAACCGCCAGAATAGCCGCGCCAATTGGCTGAAGGCCAGTTCTTGCAGGCGCCGCACGCCGATGCCCGGCGGAATCGCGAACAGCTCGACGGCGACGATCGGACCGGCATCCACCTTTTCGACCATGCAGTGCACGGTGGCGCCGAACGTCGTCGCTTGCTCGTAGATGGCGAATTGCGCCGGCACCCAGCCCGGATAATGCGGCGGTCCGGGATGGAAATTATAGGCGCCGAAGCCGAGCGCCTTGAGAATGCGCGGCGGCACCACCACCGGCGTGGTGAAGCCGATGAGACGCGCGCGCCGCAGCAGCGCCGCATCGATCGCTTCGAGCTCCTCCAGCGAAGCGGCAAGGCAAATCGTGACTTGCGGGTTGTGCCGGCGCAGAACGGCGGCGAGCGCGGCTTGCTCGACCGGCCCCGCGAGCAGGATGACGGCGTCGATCACGCGCGGCCGCCCGGCGCGCGGCGACGCGTTGCAAGTGACGGCTTTAGAAATGCAATGCGCTGGAACGCAACGGACCGGCCGACGAGGCTTGCGCCCATGACACGTCTCCTCTGGGACTTGTCGTCCCGCATCGAATCGCGTCGCCCGTCCTGCCGTGTTAGCCCTGCGCCGATTTGCAAACGGTTAAGAACGAGATTCGGCCGCGACGCGATGCTAGATTTTACGCTGGCGTTACGCGCAGCAGCCTGTCACGGCGCGCTCTCCGCCGGCAGCGGCACCGCGCAATGCACGCGCACTCCGCCCGGCCGGTAATCGATCTCGGTCTTGGCCTGAATCTGCCCGGGCAACACGAAATCCAGCAGGCGCGAGCCGAAACCCTGCCGCGTCGGCTGCGCGACCGGCGGGCCGCCGCGCTCCACCCAGTCGATATTCAGCGTGCGGCGGGCGGCCTCGATCGTCACTGTCCAGGATACGTTCAGCTTGCCGCCGCACACCGACAGCGCGCCGTATTTTGCCGCATTGGTGCCGAGCTCGTGGATCGCCATGCCGAGCGAGACCGCGAGCTGCTCCGGCACCTCAACGCTCGGCCCCTTGAACCGCACGCGGGCGCCGCTGCCGTCGTCGAAGGCGTCGAGCTCGCCGTGCAGGATGTCGGCGAAGGTGGTCGCGCGGCTCTCGTCGCCGAGCAGCAGGTGGGTCTTGGCCAGCGAGCCAATGCGGCCGACAGCGCCGTCTTGAACTCCTCGATGCTGGCGGAGCCGCGCGCAGTCGAGCCCATGATCGCCTGTACGGTGGCGAGCGTGTTCTTCACACGGTGATGCAGCTCGCGCACCAGCAGCGCCTGCTGCTGCTCGGTGCGCTTGCGCTCGGAAATGTCCACCAGCGTGTTGACCGCGCCGACCAGCATGCCGGTTTCGTTGTGCAGCGGCGTCGGATAGGCGATGAACGGCACGCGCGTTCCGTCCGGACGCTCGCAGGCCGCTTCCATGCCGCGCACCGCCCGGTCTTCCTTCACGGCGATCGCCATCGGGCATCGGTCATGCGGCATCGGCCTGCCGTCCGGCCAATACAGTTTCCACGAGCCGCACCATTCGCTTGCGCCGAGCGGCGGCCGCCGGCCCCAGAGCGCGGCGGCGGCATCGTTGTAATAAGTGATGCGGCCGGCGGCGTCGGTCGTATAAACGGCGGCAGGCAAGGCGCCGAGCAGCTCGTGGAAACGCCGTTCGCGCTCGCCGAGTGCCGCCTGCGCGCCCGGCGGTTCCGCCAGCGGCAGCACGTTTTCAGCCGCCGCGGTGCCGGCGGCGATCGCGCGTTCCAACTCGCTTCCCAAGAATTCCAGCGGCATGCCCATTGTTCGCCCCGGCCGATGCAATACGGTTGTACTTGCGTAGGTTTCCCGTCGAGAAACTCGAGCCCGCAGCATGAACTTCGAGCTTGCGAATGGTTGCAGGGAAGCGACGAAAATTTCGCCGGTTGGCAGGCTTCGCTTCCCCCGGGGGCCTCACAAGGCGCGATACATCACGTAGGCGTCCACGGTGCCGAGCCGCGGATGGCGGAAGGCGCCGGGCAGGCGGCCGACGATGGTAAAGCCGCAGCTTTGCCACAGGTGCACGGCGCGCTCGTTCGAGGCGATCACGAAGTTGAACTGCATGGCGGCAAAGCCGCGCCGGCGCGCCTCCTCGAGCGAATAGGCGCACATCGCCCGCGCCACGCCGCGCCCTTGCGCTTGCGGCGCGACCATGTAGCCGCAATTAGCCACGTGCGCGCCGCCGCCCTTGTTGTTCGCGCGCAGATAATACGTGCCGGCGATGCCGCCGCCCTGTTCGGCGACGAACACCGCATTGCCGGGCGCACGCCAATAGGCGAGCGCGTCGGCGCGGCTGACGTCGCGCGGGATCGGATAGGTCTCGCCAGCGCGGAAGGTCGGCTCGAGAATGCGCCAGATGGCGTCGTCGTCGGCCGCGATCGCCGGCCGGATGCTGAGCGTATCGTGCATGGCCGCCGTGCTATCATTTTCCGATGATCTTTCTCAAATGGCTCATCATCCTCGCCGCCGCCGCTTACGGCGGCCTGCTCGTGCTGATGTACGTCTTTCAGCGCTCGCTGATGTATTTCCCCGACCCGGCGCGCGTCGCCCCGGCTTTGGCCGGGCTGCCCCAGGCGCAAGAGGTGACGTTTCAGAGCAGCGACGGCGAAACGCTGCTCGCCTGGTTCGTGCCGCCGCACGGCAACAAGCCGATCGTGCTCTATTTCCAGGGCAATGCCGAAGGGCTGACGGCGCGCGTCGGCCGCTTTGGCTGGCTCATCGCCGACGGCACCGGCCTCCTGGCCCTGTGCTATCGCGGCTATGGCGGCTCGAGCGGCCGGCCGAGCGAGGCAGGGCTGATCCGCGATGCGCAAGCCGCTTACGCCTTCGCGCGTGAGCGCTATCCGGCCGAGCGCATCGTGCTGTTCGGCGAGTCGCTCGGCACCGGCGTGGCGGTGGCGCTCGCCGCCAATCACGCGGTCGCCGGCCTGATCCTCGACGCGCCGTTCACCTCCGCCGCCGATGTGGGCGCCGCCGCTTATCCGTTCGTGCCGGTGCGCTGGGCGATGAAGGACACGTTCCGCTCCGACCGGCGCATCGCCAGCGTAACGGCGCCGCTCCTGCTGCTGCATGGCGAGCGCGATCCCATCGTGCCGATCCGCTTCGGCGAGAAGCTGTTCGCGCTGGCGCGCGAACCCAAGCGCTTCGTCCGCTTCCCGCAAGGCAATCACGTCGACCTCGACGATCAGGGCGCGGCGCAGGCGGTGCGGGAATTTCTCGCGCAGCTTGCCACAATGTCATCCGCCGGCCCGCCCCGCTGATCTCGCGCGGGGACGGCACGCGCTTGGTGTTCGCAGCTTAGCGACACGCATAGGTCGTGGGACAAGCGTGAAGCATTCGCGACAGCGATTTTAAGTAAATCCATACCATTCGGCCGCTAAATCTTCGGGCAACCCATCTCCCACACCGCGCACGCCGCAATGCCACCACGGATTCCCAAGGTTCGGCTGCCCATCGCGGCCAAAGCTGTGCTGCTGATTGCCGGTCTTGGGCTGATGTCAGGGCTCGCCAACTGGCTCTGCCTGCAGCGGATCAACACGCTCGACCAGATCAACAGCGTGGTCAGCGAGCAGGTCAGCCCGGCGCGGCTGGCGCTAGAGGCGGCGAAGACCCGCGTCGAAGCGTTCGGGCTCGCCAGCTACAAGATGTATGCCGCCTCCGATGCCGATGGCGCCAAGCAGGCCGCCGAAAGCTTGCAGGGCGAATACGAGGCGGCGCTCAACGCGCTGAGCAACATGCTCAGCTATTTCCAGCGCCGCTCGGAAGACATCGAGCGCATCCGCTACAAGCTCACGCTCGCCCACGGCATCGCGCTTGAGGTCTACGAGCTGATCAAGGCCAACGAGCGGGCCAAGGCGCGCGACACGCTCGATCTGCGCTTCGATCCCGCCCGCGACGACGTCTCATTTCAGCTCAACCGCGAGATCAACATCCTCGGCGGCGAGGCGAAGGACATGCTTGATCAGGCCGACGCGGCCAAGGCCTGGACGCTGAAGCTCACCGTGCTCATGCTGGTCGGCGGCTCGCTGGTCACCCTTGTTATCGCCCTCTTGCTCGCGCATCTGTCGGTCGCGCGGCCGTTGCAGCGGCTCGCCGCCAAGATGGTCGACATCGCGCAGGACGATTTCTCGGTCGAGATCGAAGGCACCGGGCGCGGCGATGAAGTCGGCGCCATGGCGCGCGCGGTTGCCATCTTCAAGCGCAACGGGCTGGCGCTGCGCGAGCTGCAGGCGCAACAGACGAGCGACCGCGAGCGGGCTGAGGCGGAGAAGCGGGCCGCGCTGACCACGCTCGCCGACGCCTTCGAGCGCGAAGTGCTCAGCGTCGCTGACGCGCTTGCCGACGCCGCCAACGAGCTCGAGCAGTTCTCCCGCTCGATGCATGCCGCCGCCGAGGAATCCGGTCAGCGCGCGTGCGCCGCCGCCACTGTTGCCGAGGCGACCACCGAAGGTGCGAGCTCGGTCGCCATCGCAGTCGAGGAAATGTCGACCACCATCGGCGACATCAGCTCGCAGGTGGTGGAAGCCTCCAAGATCGTTGCCGAGGCGAGCGGCCGCGCCGAGGTGGCGGTGACCAACAGCGAGGATCTCGCCACCGCCGTGCAATATATCGATCGCGTGGTCGCTCTCATCACCTCGATCGCCGGGCAGACCAATCTCTTGGCCCTTAACGCGACGATCGAGGCCGCGCGCGCCGGCGAAGCGGGGCGCGGCTTCGCCGTGGTCGCGCAGGAAGTCAAATCGCTCGCCGGCCAGACCACGCGCGCGCTCGCCGAGATCAGCGAAAAGACCGCCTCGGTACGGCAGGCCTCGCAGAGCGTGAGCGAGGCGATCCACGGCATCTCGCTGGTGGTCACGCAGATCAGCCGCATCTCGCAGACTATCGCCAATTCGGTCGAGCATCAGAACGCCGCCTCGCGCAAGATTTCGGAGAATGTCGACGAGGCGGCGCAGCGCACGCGCCGCGTCTCCGCCACGATCGCCGATGTGAGTGAATTCGCCGGGCAGACCGGGCAGGTGGCCGAGCAGATTCGCGTCTCGGCGCAGAATCTCAACCAGCAGGCCTCGGTGCTGCACCGCCAGGCGCAGGATTTCGCCAACCGCGTGCGCGCCGGCTAGCGCAAGGCTGCTCCGCCGCGGCGGCGTTGCCGTCCCACCCTCGCTTGCGATAACCAGAAAACCCTGGCTTTTCCCACAGCAAGCGGAGACAGCGATGGCCCTTCTGCTCACGCCCACCTCCGGCGGCGCCGAGGCCTGGCGGCATGCCCTCATCGCCGCCATGCCGGACCTGGACGTGCGCGTCTGGCCCGACATCGGCGATCCCGCCGCCATCGACATGGCCGCCATGGGGCCGCCGCCTGCCGGCGCATTGCGCAAGTTGGCCAATCTGCGCTTGATCATTTCGCTGACCGCGGGCACCGATGCGCTGCTGCGCGATCCCGACTTGTCGGACGTGCCGGTCGTGCGCTGCGGCGATCCGGCCGGCGATACCATGATGAACGAAACGGCGCTGTTGCACGTGCTGCGTCACCATCGCCATTTGCCGGAGTATTTGGCCGCGCAGCAACGCCGCGAGTGGATCAAGCTGCCGATCAAGGCGGCGCGCGAGCGCAAGGTCGGCGTGATGGGCCTCGGCCCGATCGGCATGGCGGTCGCCAAGGTGCTATTCGCGGCCGGCTTCCAGGTCGCCGGCTGGGTGCGCAACCCGCGCGCCGGCGACGGGGTCGAGATCTTCAGCGGCCGCGAGCAGTTCGCCGCCTTCCTTAAGCGCAGCGAAATCGTGGTGAACCTGCTGCCGCTGACTCCGGAAACGCGCGGCATCCTCAATGCGCAGACCTTCGCGGCGCTGCCCGCGGGCGCGGCGATCGTCAATCTCGGCCGCGGCGAGCATGTCGTCGAAGCCGATCTGATCGCCGCGCTGGACTCCGGCCATCTTGCGGCGGCGACGCTCGACGTGTTTCCGGTCGAGCCGTTGCCGAGCGACAGTCCGCTCTGGCGGCATCCCAAGATCACCGTGCTGCCGCACGTGGCGCGCCGGCTGGTGCCGATGCAGCTTGCGCCGCGTGTGCGCGACATCATCACGGCGTTCCGCGCCGGGCGTCCGCTCCCGCAATTGGTCGATCGCAAGCGCGGCTATTGATCCCGCGCGCTTCGGCGCCGGCGTCTGAAAAGCAATAGCGCGGGCATCTGCGAGGCCCGCGCCACGACATCAGCGAATTTTGCGGTCGCTCAGAAGCCCGGACCGCCGGCAAAGCGCGGCGAACCGCCACGACTACCGCGGGCGCCAGCGGCGCCGCCAGGACCGCCCGCGCCGGCCACCGTCCGCGGCTTCACCGGCAACAGGCCTTCGCGCTGCATCTTCTTGCGCGCGAGCTTGCGCGCCCGGCGGATCGCTTCCGCCTTCTCGCGCGCCTTCTTTTCCGAGGGTTTTTCGTAATGGCCGCGAAGCTTCATCTCGCGGAAAATGCCCTCGCGCTGCATCTTCTTCTTGAGCGCCTTGAGGGCTTGGTCGACATTGTTGTCGCGAACGAGAACTTGCACGCTTGCTCCTTTGTTGTTGCAGGGCCGGGCTAAAGCTCGGAAATCCCGCAATAAGGGCTTTCCGGGTCGCGCGGCTCTAGCAGAAATGGGCCTCAGAGTCCACAATTGCCAGCATAGCGGCAATTGTGGGCCCGCCCAGGCCGGAATTCGCAAAGGGACCTCGATGGTTGCAGCGCACGCGCAGAGCGGGCGGCTGACCGCGCGGCGGGAAGTGCTCGGCATGGCCGGCACCTTCGCCATGGCCGCCGTCGCGCCTGGGCCGGCCGCGGCGCAGCGCTATACCGCGACCTCGATCAGTCAGGCCGCCCAGCAGGCCCGCCGCGACGTCGGGGCGCTTGCCCGCCGCGCCGACGACCTGTTGCGGGTAACCGTCGCCGACGGACCGGAGCACAACGCCGTCGCCGTGCGCCGGTTCCGCACCGAGCAGATGGCGCTGGCGCGCGAGCTCGCCGCCGTGCTCAACAGCCGGGTCAGCGAGGACGACTGGCTGCTGATCGTGCCGACCTCCGAACTCGATCTGGTGCTGGCGATGCGCCCGCTGGCGATCTGCATTGCCCCCAGCACGGAGGCGGTCGAGGCGGCGATCAAGCAGCCGCTGCCGCAGATCGAACCGCTCGCCGGCGACGAGGCAAGTGACGTGCTGCTCACAATCGTGCTCGATGCCCTGGGGCTCGCCCGCCGCATCGCCTTGTTCGAGCAGCTCAGAAACGACCGCAGCCTCGGCCCCGCGCTCGCGGCCGCGGCGGATGCCGGCAAGGCCCGCCGTTACGGCCTCGCTGCGCTGGAACTCGAGCGCGCCATGTGGGCGATCGTGGAGCCGGCAACGGTCGCCACCATCGCCGACAATCTCGGCCCCGATTCGCCGCGCAGGCTCTACCAAGCGCTGATCGTGCGCTTCATGCCCTTCATCGGCTGGAGCTACTTCGTCTCGCTGCTCTTGGCGACCATCTACTACAATGGCGATACCAGCGCGCCGATCCTGCGCTAGCCGTCCCGCCGCCGGGCACGAGAAAAGTAGCCCACAGGCTCAATTTACCTTCCGCAGACGGCAAACCTTGGTGTAAACATTTGCGTTTCCAGTGAACCCTTAGGGAATTGGGAACCTGCCGTGAACATCCACACGTCCACCCAGCAGCCGCTCGGCGCCCTCGTCAACGAGGGCAAGACCAAGAAAATCTACCAGATCAAAGGCCACGCGGATCTCGTCTGCGTGCTGGCCAAGGATGACATCACGGCCGGCGACGGCGCCAAGCACGACATCATTCCGGACAAGGGCCGCATCGCCACCGCCACCACGTCCAACGTGTTCCGCCTGCTCAAGGAGTGTGGTCTGCCGGTCGCCTTCGTCGAGCAGGACAGCGCGACCTCGTTCATCGCGCCGGCCTGCACCATGCTGCCCTACGAGGTGGTGGTGCGGCGCGAGGCGCACGGCTCTTATCTGAAGCGCAATCCGCACATGGCGAAGGGGCAGCTGTTCCCGCGCCTGCTGGTCGAGTTCTATCTCAAGACCAAGGGCAAGAGCTGGAAGGACAAGCCGCTCCTCTGCGACGATCCGCTGCTCCACTACACGGACGGCGCCGCCGAGATGAGCCTGTTCAATCCGGCCAAGCCGCTCATCGGGCAGGAGCCCTTCCTAGTGCTGCCGACGTCGGAGGTGTTCAGCCGCGCCGACGAGGCGGCGTTCTTTCCCGAAATGCGGCGTGTGGCCCGGCAGACCTTCCTCATTCTCGAGAAAGCCTGGCAGCTCGAAGGCGGCACGCTGGTCGATCTCAAGGTCGAGTTCGGTTTCGACGCCAAGGGCAAGCTGTTGCTCGCCGACGTGATCGACAACGACTCCTGGCGCGTCTTGGAGAGCGGCGCCTATATCGACAAGCAGGTCTATCGCGACGGCGGCGCGCTTGACGACGTCGCCGCCAAGTACCGGCACGTCGGCGAGATCACCAGTCATTTCCGCCTGCCGCGCCAGCGCATCATCCTGTGGCGCGGCTCCGACAAGGACAAGACCGACGCCTTCGCCGACGCGCTCGGCGAATTGAAAGAGCTGATGACGGTGGTCACCTGCTCGATCCACAAGGAGCCGGTCAACGGCGCCGCCATTTTCCAGCGCCTGATCCAGGAGGTGCCCGACAGCGTGGTGATCGCCAATATCGGCCGCTCGAACGGTGCGGGTCCGGTGCTGTCGGCGATGTCGACCATTCCGGTCATCACCGTGCCGGCGAGCGCCAAGGATTTTCCCGACGACGTCTGGTCGTCGCTGCGCGCGCCGAGCGCGGTGCCCGTGATGACGGTGCTGGAGCCGGCGAACGCGGTGCTCGCTGCCTTGCAGATTCTGTCCGCCCGCAATCCCCGGCTCTATGCGCAGGTGCGCGGCGGCATCGAGGAACGGACGGTCAACACCATCCAGCTCTGAGCGGGGCAGCATGGCGCCGGCAAAGCACAGCGCCCACGTGTCTGGCAGGGGCAGGGTTGCGATAGGCCGTGAAGCGGCTGCGGACGCCCCCGCGTTGCCGCTTGCCGGCGATGCGCCCTATGCGCCGGCCGCGCTGCTGCTTGCCGAGATCGAGCGGCTCAAGGCCGACATCGCCGAGGCGCAGCGCACGATCAGCGAGCTGGAAGCGCGCGCCGACATCGATCCGCTGCTCGACATCGTCAACCGGCGCGGCTTTGTGCGCGAGCTCAAGCGCTCGCTCGCCTATCTGCAGCGCTATCCGGGCGAAGCGGCGCTGCTCTATATCGATCTCGACGGCTTCAAGGCGATCAACGATCGCCACGGTCACGCCGCCGGCGACGCGCTGCTCCAGGCAGTGGCGCAGGAGCTCGTCGGCCACGTGCGCGCCTCCGACGTGGTGGCCCGCCTCGGCGGCGACGAGTTCGGCGTGCTGTTGTGGAACTTGAGCGCGGCGCAGGCTGCCGCCAAGGCGAGCGAGCTGGAACGGCTGATCGAAGCGGTCGGCATCGCCCACGGCGAGACGCGGCTTGCGGTCGGCGCCAGCGCCGGCGTGGCGCCGCTCATTGCCGCCGCCGCACCCGAGCAGGTCATCGATGCAGCCGACCAGGCGATGTATGCGCGCAAGCGGGCAAAGCGAAGCGCGTAGCGGTTACATCGCGAACATTCACCCGATCTTCTTGCTTCACCTCACGCTGTTGCCGATCAACACGGTGCGGCTCCTGGCCGTTCGCTGGCCGCCGGAGATGCGGCCAAAGACGTCGGGCGGGTTTCCGACGGCGGCCCAGCGATTCGGTCTCGACCCCATGTGGTTCGCCGGCGTTGTTGTTGCCGGCGGGCTGGTCGCGTTCGGGATTCTCAATCGTTTGGAGCGATTTGATCGGCGCCGACGCCGCGCCAGCGCAAGCCGGAGAGCACCGCGCCTTAGGCGCAATCAAATCGCCGCGCACGCTGTTTGTGCCGCTGGCTTAGCGCTGGCGCCAGCTTGCGCAGCTGCCAGCGCATCAGCCAACTACTTGGGTAATTGCGCTTCGATTGCCGCACGTCAATGCAATTTGCGCGGTCGGCGCTTTGCTATCGGCCCCAAGATAACAGCAGGGGCGAGCAATGACATTTATAGCCAGGATTGTCTGCTTGTCCGCTCAGCGGGCAACACTGATCGCATTGGCGTCGGGCATCGTTGGATTCGCGAGCGCTCCGGCCCAGGCCGCGGATGAGTTTTACACTTTCAAATCCGTCCTCTCGTCGCCGGCCGCGAGCTGGTGCATCGAGGTGCCGGGAGCCGAGTACCAGGCCGGAAAGCGTGTGGCGATTTCCGCCTGCAGCGGAAAACCCAATCAGGTTTTCGGTTATGAAGCCGGCGGCAGCCTCACCGCCGGCGGCTTGTGCCTCGATAGTCTTGCCGCCGCGGACAAAGCGCCGAGCGCCGGCGACCCGGTCGGCCTCAGTGAATGCGCCGGCAGCGATCGCCAGGTTTGGGAATTGCAGCCGTTCTCCAACAAACCGGACGTGTTCGCCATCGCCAATCCCGATGGGCTCTGCGTCACGGTCGATGGTCCTGCGATCGGGGAGGGCGTTCCGCTCGCGCTCGCACAGTGCTCGGAGTTGGACACGCAAGGCTGGCTGCGCGGCACCACTGCCAGCAGCGAACCCGAATTCTATTACTACTCGGGCCATCGTTATTGCTGGTACGACGCCGGCTGGCACGGCGGCGGCTGGTACTGGTGCGGCGAGAACTTTCACACAGGCTTTGGCTGGGGCGGGCCGATCGGCTGGCACTGGTGGCATCACCATGGGCACAAGCCGCATTGGCATCTGAAGCACAAGCTGCCGTTTAAGCCGCTGCACAAGCCGGCGCTGAAGCCGCACGTGATCCATAAGCCGCTCGTTCACGTGATCCATAAGCCGGCCGTCCACGTGATCCATAAGCCGCCCGTCCATGTCATGAAGCAAGGCGGAGGGACGGTTAAGCACTTTGCACCCAAGGCTCAGCACCTAAAGGTGCAGCATTAAGCGGGCGGCGAGTGACGCGACGGATGGCGTCGTGATGAAAAAAGGCCCCGGGGCATTGCCCCGGGTTCTTGCTTGCATCGCGACTGCACGACAGCGGTGGGCGCAAACACCTACGCGATAATATCGGGCGTGAGCTGGTCTTCGATGACGCGGATCTTGTCGCGCAGGACCAGTTTGCGCTTTTTCAGCCGCTGCACCTGGATGAGGTCGGAGCCGGGCGACGTCACCAGAGCAGAGATCGCGGCATCGAGGTCGCGATGCTCTTGCTGCAGGCGCGCCAACTGCTCCCGCAACTCGCGCTCTTCCTCTTGCGTCATCGCCACCGCTGGTTTGCTTGCCGCATGCCCGCTCGGCCCGGCGAAGCTTGGTTAATTATCCCGTTTTCCACAAGGGGGTTCAAGCTAAGGGAAAATACCGATGCATCAATGGCTTCGCTGCAATTGCCGCTGTGCGGGGCCAGGTGTATCGTGATCTTGCGGCGACTTTGGACTACACTTATGTCGCCTTAGAGAGCCAACGTTTGAGGAGACATTTTACATGTCGATGCAATCGCACCTGGCGGAACTGGAAAAGAAACATCAGGCGCTCGAGCAGGAAATCAATGAGTGCCTCACCCACCCCGCGGTCGATGATCTGAAAATCGTGGAGCTCAAGCGCAAGAAGTTGCAAGTGAAGGACGAGATCGAGC
>Ga0187771_10002780_pt1 | contig 12124 bp, 11 predicted proteins | sample 0116_SJ02_MP15_1_FD_133139 | JGI IMG/M metagenome (GOLD analysis project Ga0187771, IMG submission 133139) | Tropical peat soil microbial communities from peatlands in Department of Meta, Colombia - 0116_SJ02_MP15_10_MG | ecosystem: Environmental > Terrestrial > Soil > Wetlands > Peat | place... | reverse complement strand
GCCGCAGATTGCCTTGTTAAATTAGCCTTTTGTTGTCGTTAAGGTCGCTGTACTGTATCGTTCGAATCTAGCGCAAACCGGATATCCAAGAGGCTCTCTGGCGAAGGGCAACCTCCATCAGGCGTCATCGTGAATCAAATATATGTACCGTGCTAGGTATTATGGTACGGTGAACGCATGGCTGATCCTAAAGACCTAATTCGCAGATTCGAATACGGAGAGAGACTAAAATCCGAGGTATCCATTGCAAACCAACTACTCGAACGACTAAATGGCCTTAAAGATGAACAGTTCATTGGCGGTCAGCAGATTTTAGAAGCTTATATTAACTCCCTTTTGATGGAAATCAAGCTTGCGCAGAAAGTTCTTCGGTCAAAAGTCTTTTTTGCCAAAGCCACTCGAAAGTTGACGGAGTCTATAGGACGAATTACGCTTCAGGAATTTGACGAAGCAAGACAGTGTTTTGGCGAAGCGCTCAATGACGTGACAACAGTCTGCGCTGAATCGTTTGAAGCATTGGTTAAACTTGAGTTAATGTAAACCAACGCGCTAACCCGCACTAGCAAATCGCGAAGGCAACTAAAGCTGTTTTAAGCGACGTGGAATCTTCAACTTAAAATGCTTCGAACAGGGTTAACAGGTTGTGACACGGTGCGCTCATACCAGAACCCAGGCGCCGGCAGCAAGGCGCTTCGACTCTTCGTTTGAACAAAGACGTCGACGTATCTGCGGGCAATTTTTTCCCACGTAATGGACTGGGCATAGTCGTATACGCGTCGCGCTATATCCGCTCGAAGTCCGTAGTTGGCCATCAAAAGGTTAATTTTTTTGGCGATGTCCGCAGATGAGCCACGCTCTACGAGCAATCCGCGTCCATTTGACAAAGCTTCGACTGCGTGCGCAAACTGAGTCGCGACTATGCTCTTACCACACCCTATTGCTTGGGACAGGACGCCGCTCGATATTTGATCAGGGTTCGTGTTGGTAACTGCACATATGTCAGCAGCTAAAAAGTAACCTATCATCTCTCTATTTGACAAATAGCGTTCGACAAACACGACGTTGTGCGATAGGCCTAACCGTTTTATCAGGTTGTCAAGCTTATACCGGTACTCCTCTCTCACTTTCCGCTCGAGCGCTGGATGCGGCTCACCGACTACCATATAAACGACATCTTGGTGTGGATTTGCTTCAATGACTGACGGCAAAGCTTCAATCACGTATTCGATTCCTTTATCTGGATTAATCAGGCCAAAGCTTGCAATGACGAACTTTTCTGAACAGCCCAACCGCCTCTTAGCTAGCCTCGTGTCAACGAGCGGCACCGTCGGCACGCCGTGCGGAATTAAAATCAGCTTGTTCTTGTCCAAACCGTAATCTTTCGCTAATAACATTATCCCTGCATTCGCAGACACAGCGACCCGTTCAGACAGCGCATAAATGTCCTTAACAACGCCCCTCATATGCGCCGGAGGATTTGGCAAAACGGTGTGTAATGTCGTGACTATTGGCTTGTTGACCCGTCGCATGAATTCTAATATATAGTCGCCGAAATCGCCCTTATAAAGTCCAAACTCGTGCTGAACATTAACAACATCAATCCGCGCCTCGTTAACTTTCTTAGCAGCGGCAACATAACTAGCCCGATTGCAGTCTTTTATAACGCTAAGCATCTTTGAAGTGAAGCGGCTGCTGCGCGTAAATTTTTTCTTGCTCCATCGCGCCGCTTGAGATTGGCTAGTAACGTTACTCAAGAAAAGTTTCTGGCACTGCTGAAGAAAGCTGACGTTCCACGTTATATCGTCAGCGACTTTAGCGATACCTGTTGTCAGATCGTAAGTGAACGTAGCTATGCCGCATTCTCGAGGGGGAAATGAGCTCACAAAGTTGACACTCAAACGCCTGGAACTCGATATTAAATCATCTCCTACAAATATCCTATTGCCAAACAGAGACTTATGTCTCACGGAGCTAAAACGCGAGTTTTTGCACCCTCGATCGCGCTATGCACGGTTTCGACTATCGTTTTGAAGAATTAAGAAATAGTTTTTTGGCTCGCCTTTGACGTTTATCGCCAAAAAAAACCTCGCTGCGAAGGTACAAGCTAACCGATACAGATTAATAGAACCCGCACTAATGTACGCAGCGGTGATAACTAATGGCCGAAGAGAAGAAAGAAGAATACAAGTTTAAGAAAGATATCAAGTCGGGAACTCTAAACGCGCCTGACACCGACACCTACCACGCAAACTACGTTCACGAACAAGATATGGATAAGATTAAACAGCTCGAATTGTGTGACCTCGGCCCTGACCCAGAAGGCATCTGCGAGCCTGAAGAAAAAAAACCAGAACACGTGTTCGTTTCAGAAGAAAAGAAGAAAAAGAAAGATTAGTTGAATTCAGCCGCTGGTACGTCCGCCCATCACCTACACTTATTTTTGTGACGTGCTCTCTTTAGTTATCGCAGCAGAGGAGCACGCAAACCAAAAGCGCGATAATATCGCAATCAATCTTCATTACAGTTGTTTTTAAAAGATTTTTTATAGAGTGAGGGTAGATTCGTCAAGGATGAAGGTATGGTTCATTGGGATCAAGGGTGCTGTCGCTACTACGACCATTGTGGGGGTCCTAGCCATCAAACAAGACCTGAATACCACCGCTGGCATACCTTCAGAGGACGAACAGTTCTCACGATTGAACCTCGCGCCGATCGAAGATGTCCAGTTTGGCGGCCACGACATCCGAAGCATCTCGCTGTACGAAGCAGCTTGGCAAAACGTGCGCGAAAACAATACGTTCGACACGACAGAGCTCGCGAAGTTGAGGCAGGAAATCGAATCGATCCCCGTGAGGTGCGGCATCGTCAACAACTGCGGGCAAGCGATCACAGGGCTTTGCGACAACAAAAGCCAGACGCTTAGTGAAGCTGCGCACCAGATATCTGACGAGTTGCGACAATTTGCCAGAAACGATGACTGCGTCGTCGTAAACTTGGCCTCGACAGAGCCTTACTTCGCGACTCAGCCTGAGCATGCCACACTGGAAAAGTTCGAAAATGCCATCGAAGCGAACTCAAACAAGATTCCTGCAAGCGCAATCTACGCCTACTCCGCCCTGAAAAACGGAATGCCTTACGTAAATTTCACGCCTTCTTTGGGAAATGACATTCCGGCCTTAAAGGAGCTGGCAATAGACCAGGGCGTGCCGCACTGCGGAAAAGACGGGAAAACCGGCGAGACTCTCGTCAAGACTGCGTTAGTGCCGATGTTCAAGTATCGCCGCTTGAAAATAGACGGCTGGTACGGAAGCAACATTCTGGGAAATCTGGACGGACAGATTCTCCAGCATCCCGACAATAAGCAGTCAAAACTCGTGACGAAGACGGGCGTTGTGCCGAAAATGCTCGGCTACGAGCCCCACGTAAGCAGTCGCATAGACTATTTTCCCCCCCTTTCTGACCACAAAATCGCTTGGGACTTTGTTTCGTTCAAAGGCTTTCTCGATCATCGCATGAACATGCAGTTCACTTGGCAAGGATGTGACAGCATTCTAGCCGCGCCTCTTGTCATTGATCTTTTCCGCTTTATGGAACTCGCAAAACGGCGAGGTATGTGTGGGTTGGTCGAAAAGCTTGCCATCTACTTCAAAGATCCGCTCGGCACAAATACCCTAGACCTATGCTCGCAATACGCCCTATTTAACCAGTGGATCGAACAAATGTGATTTGGCGCCTCTTGGCCCAAACATAAACCTCTTGGATAGCTCAATACGAACTTCAAGTTCGGCCAAGACTAATTCTGCGCTACCGCCGGAAGCGCTTAACGCCTATGAAGCCCCTGTTTGTTAGATCATTATGCCACCTAAAGGTAGCAAAAACTCGCCTTAAACCCGGCGAATCGATCGCCTGCTCCCATGACTGACCGAAAAAATGACATCGGACCCGTCAAGTCGAAAGATCAAGGATCGGGCGAAGCAGGCGATCGACAAGAGAACGGAGAGGTATATAACGTCTCGTTTAAACTCAAGAGAGAAGAGGAAAGCAAAGAACACAAAAGGCAACCCGTCGAAGAGCCCCAAAATTTAAGCGCAGTAGAAACTAGACACGGCGATCCACTTGCTGCCCAGCGGGTCAGACTTTGTCGCCTGTCATATTCTGAGGGGCGTTCGGCTTGCTCCCGTTATTGAGATCGACTTACGAACTGTTGCCGTTTTTAAGCTCGCCGTTGAGGAATTTCTCATATCCGGCAAGATCCAAAAGTCCGTGACCGCTGAAGTTAAATACGATTACCTTGGCTTCGCCTGTTTGCTTGCATTTAACTGCCTCATCTACGACTGCCTTGATAGCGTGACTCGTTTCTGGGGCTGGACAGATGCCTTCGGTCCGCGTGAATAGCACGCCTGCCTCAAACGTTTGAAGCTGCTCATATGATACGGCATCGACGTAGCCCAGGTTTTTTAACAGGCTTAGGCTTTGCGCATCACCGTGATAGCGAAGCCCACCGGCGTGTATCGGTGATGGAACAAAATCGTGTCCTAAGGTGTACATTTTGACGAGCGGAGCAAACCCAGCCGCGTCACCGAGGTCGTACCTGTACTCGCCCTTCGTGAGCGTCGGACACCCAGAGGGCTCCACACCTATAAACCGCGTACCATTTGCATTCCTAATATGCTCTCCGAGAAGCGGATATGAAAACCCGGAGAAATTCGAGCCCCCGCCTACACAACCGATCATGACGTCTGGATTCTCATCGGCTTGCTTAAGCTGGGCAACGGTCTCCTCACCGACAATAGTTTGATGCAGCAGAACGTGTTCAAGGACTGATCCTAGCGAGTATTTGGTTTTCTCAGCTGCCAAACTCGTTTCCGCAGCCTCGCTTATAGCAAGTCCAAGAGAGCCAGGATGATCGGGATTCGCTGCTAATGCTTTTTGTCCGCTTTGCGTAAGGGTGGACGGCGACGGAATCACCTCAGCACCATAAAGCCGCATGAGCGTTTTTCTTGCCGGTTTCTGATCATAGCTGACTCTAACCATAAAAACCTTACACGTCAAACCAAACATCGAACACCCGAGCGCTAGCGCCGTGCCCCATTGCCCGGCACCCGTTTCTGTGACGAGACCTTCGCTACCGTCGATCATGTTGTAGTACGCCTGGGCAATCGCCGTATTAGGCTTGTGCGATCCCGCAAATGAGACGTCCTCCCTCTTGTAGTAGATTCTGGCAGGCGTTTTCAAATAGTTCTCAAGTCTCTTTGCTCGATACAAGGGCGTCGGTCGTCCCAATCTGAAATATGCCTCCAAAATCTCGTCCGGAATGTCGATATAACGGTTTTTGGCTCCTTCTTGCTCAACTAGCGAACGTGAAAACAACGCGAGCATATCATCATCTGTCGCAGGCTCTCTAGTAACAGGATGCAGCTTGGGCGGCAGTTTGACGGGGAGATCAGCTTGAATGTTATACCACCGTCTAGGCATTTCATCTTCATCTAACAGAATTTTTAGATCTTTCATCGACATAATAGTGTACCTAGTTATACTCTAACGGTCCTAGTTACGCTTTGGGATATTAATCTTGTTTTATATAGTTTGCGAGAAAGCGCTTCCTAAGGCCCATCCACCCCTTGTAAGAACTCAAAAACCCACATTCAAGTGTATACCTTTAAAAACCCGCAACACACAGTGAAAAGCATGTATAAGGATCGCGTACAAGCAGGACACGTTCTCGCTGATTTGTTGCTCCGGTATGAAGGTCAAGTGGCGACAATTTTAGCAATCCCACGCGGAGGTATTGAGGTCGCTTTCCCAATAACAGTCCGTCTGCGCGCCCCTCTCGATTTGATCATACCGCGAAAACTACCAATTCCTACGAACGTTGAAGCCGGCTTTGGAGCGATCACTTCAGACGGATCTAGAGTATTGAACGACGATATGATCAGTTATGTCGGACTGACGGACGCCGAAATCGAAACAATTGCGGCACACGTGCTTGAAGAAGTCAAACGTCGTGAGACAAAATATCGAGGCGGCAAACCATTTCCTCAATTATCAGGACGGACAGCAATTATAGTCGACGACGGTTTGGCTACAGGGTACACCGCTTTGGCTGCGATCGCTTACGTGCGAAAGCGGCAACCAAAGCGAGTGATATTAGCAGTCCCAGTCGCTTCGAAAAGCGCTGAAATGCTGGTAAAACCTCACGTCGACGAATACATTTGTCCGCTAACAAGCGATCGCCCGTGGTTCGCCGTGGCAAGCTTTTACAACCACTTCTCTGATCTTACGGATGAAGAGGTACTTACGTGCCTTAAAAAGTACGAATTGCTCGCCGAAGGATGGTAATAGACTTTACGAGCGCTTGATGAGAATTGTGCCTTCACTTAGCTCAATGACCGCGACTGCCGCACCTTCAGCGAAACGCTCCGTCTTAATATTGAAATCTGTTGGCGATAATTCACAGTTATCAATCGTGACGGATCCTTTCTCAATTTGAGCAGAGAGTTCTTCAAGAGACATCGTGTTAATAAGTTCTACCAAGCTTCTTGTTTTGGACTTAAAACGCGGACCTAAAGAACCAAGGTCGGGACTAATTTCCACGATACGTTCGTCAATCTCGGGCTTGCCTCGTGAATACGTAACATCGGCATTGAGCGTGTTATTAATGTCACTTGCTCCGTATGTCATGTCCCATTGTGTGTAGACGGACACACCCTCAATTCGAGAGTTCAGGGCAAGATTTTGTTCTGACTTATATTTCCGGACTCCGCTAATAATTTCCTTAACCAGACTACCGACGCGCAGCGCTTCTTCAACTTCAGTGCGAGAGGCTGCTATTTCGATAATCTGTGTGACAGCATGAGGCCGTTTTGGCCGGACGGAGGGGACATCTCGCGTCTTGAGTTCAAACTCAGGCCACGAATGCAGGTGAACGCTTTCTGCGCCAGGATGCAAACGCGAAAAAATCTCTTCCGCAAAGAATGGGCAAAAGGGCGCCAATAATCTTACGATCGTATCGAGCGCAAGCAACAAAGCGGCCTGGCTATGGGCGTCTCGTTCATAAAGTCTGCCTTTGACCGCCTCAACATAGTGATCTGCTAACGTTCTCCATGCGAACGACCGAATATTCTTCAAAGCTTCGTCGAAAGCAAAGCGTTCCATGCTAGAGGTGACTGAAGCGACTAGGTCATTCAGCTTATTGATTAGCCACAACTCGGTCGGATTTTGGGGCCCATACGTCACTGGCTCCATTTCTTCAGCAAGGTGCAACGCAGCGAAGCGAAATACGTTCCACAACTTCGTTAAGAACCGTACCGAAGCTGTGAGATCTTTCGTGTTATAGGGGACGTCGGACCCCACCAAGCCCCCTATTCCAGCCCATTGTCGAACAGCATCCGTTCCGTAGCGCTCGATGATGCTTTCGGGGGCAATAATATTACCAAGGGATTTACTCATTTTCTGGTTGTCTTCGCCTAACACCATTCCATTCACGACAACGTGATCCCAAGGTTTCATTCCGACTAGAGCCTCGGACCTCAAAATAGAATAGAAAGCCCACGTCCTGATAATGTCATGGCCTTGCGGTCGCAACTGAGTGGGAAACAACTGCTCATACCCAGAGGCGGGCCAACCCGCGGCGTTTAGAGCGGAGATTGACGAGTCCATCCACGTATCAAGAACGTCATATTCTGGCGTGAAATCCTTCGAGCCGCAGTCGCAGGGACGTCTGGGCCTCTCCTCGGTAGGATCCAAAGGAAGCCAGCTCTCCTCAGCAACCAAGACCTGCCCGCATCTGCCACAGTACCAAGCCGGAATTGGCGTAGCAAAAATGCGTTGCCGAGAGATGCACCAGTCCCATTCTACGCTCTCAGTCCAGTTCCTCAAGCGATGAAATGCATACGACGGAGTCCATCTGATTTCGGCTGCCCGATCGAGTATTCTGTTTTTGTCTATCTTGACAAACCACTGATTCTCCGAAAGAATCTCGATAGGGGTCTCACATCTATCGTGAAACCCAACGTTCTGCTCGATGCGTTCTGTTCTTTTTATAAGCTTATTTGCTAACAAATCTCCAATAATGCGCTGTTTCGCTTCACTGATAGACAACCCCAGGTACCTGCTATCAGTAATGCGCCCGTCCTTTCCGACCACTTTTTTAAGCGGCAGATTATGCTTTTTCCACCAGCGAACGTCTTGTTTGTCACCGAACGTACAAATCATCACAACGCCGGTGCCAAATGCTGTGTCAACCGCTTCATCGCCAACTACAGGGACCTCCTCCTCGTAGAGCGGCGTCCGCACGTTCTCGCGTATCAGATGTGCGTAGCGTTTATCGGCTGGGTTTACGGCTATCGCGACGCAGGCACCCAACAACTCAGGACGGGTTGTAGCAATTTCCACGATTTCTCGATCGCCTTTAAAAACAAGATAGTAGAGCGTCGTTGATCGTGATTCATAATTAACCTCAGCAAACGCAATCGCCGTTTCACAGCGTGGACACCAGTTTACTGGATGATCACTCTTGTAGATTAGGCCATTCCGGTACATCTGCACGAATGACTTCTGCGTCTTGCCGTAGTACGCCTTGTCCATCGTTACGAATTCCCGCGACCAGTCTATTGAAAATGCAAGCCGCTGCATCGTTCCTTTCATCAACGCAATATTTTCTCGGGTCAAACTCTCGCAAAGACCCCTAAATTCTGTCCGCGGAATTTGGTTCTTCGTGACGTTATACGTAGTTTCGACTTTCACCTCAGTGGGGAGCCCGTGACAGTCCCATCCTTGCGGAAACATGACGTTAAAGCCCTTCATGCGCTTGTACCGCGCGATGAAATCGATATAGCACCAGTTCAGTGCGTTTCCAAGATGAAAATTTCCAGTCGGGTAAGGCGGAGGAGTGTCGATAATAAATGGCTTTTCTGCTTTCTCTTTGAGAAATTGGTACATAGCTGGATCCCAAGTGGAAAGCCATTTAGACTCGACATATTCAGGATCAAAATTCTTTGGAATGTCCATATCCCCTCGCAGACAACATTACAAAGCTTGCAAACGCGAATGTACTTTCCACGTACTTGAAGTCGTTCACGCTCGTTCCCGCGCTAAGTCTCCACTTGAACGTTCGAATCCGGCAATGTGCACCTCGTACAGTACTCATAGCCCCGGAGTATCTCCAGCTCATAGTTGATACCCAGTCAAAAGCTTACCTTTCTGCCAGCCGCGTCGCGCACATATTCTCCAAATTCACTTCCAGCCAACTGCTGTCCTGTGAAAACGGGTCCATCCGTACATACACGTAGTCCCGAAGGATCGATACAACACGAACCACACAAACCCACGCCGCATTTTATATAACGGTGCAAGCTGAATTGACTGTGAACCCCCAAAGCAGTAGCGTAATCTAAGATTCTCCGCATCATTTTTTCCGGACCGCACGACACGATCTGATTGTAATCTGTCACACGCTCAAGTAAATCGATCGCCAATCCCTTGTGACCGGCCGAGCCGTCTTCTGTCGCTACCAAGAGCTTTCCTGAGCTCTTAAACCGTTCAAGAAATAGCAGTTCATCCTTAGTTCGAGCGCCTAAAATGGTTATCGTTTCGTTTTTTAAAATATCAGCGAGAGCGGCTAGTGGCGCTGCTCCTAAGCCGCCAGCCACGAGCAGCACTGGTCTTTTTGATACGTGGAATCCGTTCCCATAAGGACCTCTTATCCCCAATGAGTCACCCACATCCAAGGCGAACAGCGCCGCAGTCGCATCGCCCACTTGTCGGACTGTGATACCGTTCGCGTACGACAAACTCATCGGTATCTCGTCAATGCCTCGGATCCAAATCATTACATATTGTCCAGGGATAAAGTCAAACGAGTAATCGAAAAAGAAGGTCTTAATGTCTTTAGATTCTGTTTTGATGCCAGTAATTTCCACGCTCCTGACACGCATCGACCCTAAAACGTCCTAATCTATATTCTAATTTTCTCCACCTATTCAATACCGTTAATTGCAACACATCTCAGCTCGCATACACCGCGTTCTCAAGCACACGACGAACGATTATGCATCCTTAAGCGGCTCGTAATCTAGCTGCTTCTTCAGTTTGATATCAGACAGATAATCTCCTTGGCCATACAGTTAAATCTCTAGACGAGCATCGTCTGAGCAGCATAGACCAACATGAAGGACGCTATAGAAGTAATTGGGTTTGGGGCCCTGAACTGCGATAAGATATATCAAGTGGAGCACCTCACGCTGCCTGGGCAAGAAGTTGGTATCATTTCCTGCGCACACCAACCGGGAGGCTCAGCCGCAAACACTATAGTGGGGCTGGCGCGTTTAGGTGTTCGAACAGGCTTTATTGGCACGATCGGCGACGACAGAGTGGGGCGTGTGTTGATCGACGATTTGAGGCGAGAAGGCGTCGATCTACAAGGCATCAAGATTTCGAAAGGAGCTACAGGAACGGCCCTAATATTCGTCGATTTACGCGGCGAAAGAGGGATCTACATACTCCCGAGCGTAAACGACACGTTCGTTGCGACGAACGAGGACTACGTAAAACAGGCCACATTGGTGCACGTCAGTTCATTCATGGACACTGATCAACTTAAAATGCAAATTGCGTATCTCCAACGGCTCAGAAAATTGCCGATGATATCGTTTAGCCCAGGAAACATTTACTCGAACCTTGGAATGCAGGAACTTAAGCCGCTTATTGAGCAGTCATTTGTCGTATTTCTGAACAGAGAAGAGGCCATCGCCTTAACCGAATCTTCTTCTGTGGAAGACGTGTCAAAACTGCTCGACGCGGGAGCTCAAACAGTAGCGGTGACGCTAGGCGACGAGGGGGCTTACATAGCAACACGTCGCGCAAACATTTACGTTCCGCCTTATGAATCAAAGATGGCCGACACCACTGGCGCCGGTGACGCATTTGCGGCAGGGTTCTTGTACGGACAGCTAACGGGGAAAACCCTGCGCAAATCAGGTCTTTATGGCAACTTTATGGCTTCTAGATCAGTTGCTCAGCCAGGAAGCCGAAAAGGACTGCTCCAGGGCCTCAGAGAACTAAAAACCTGATCATAGGCCAAAACGCTCAGAAACTGCTTCCTTAGTCCGCGATACACAGCTTGCAATAGTCAATGGCGCTCGGCCTAGCAGAGCGCCTTACAGCTCGGCATTTTCAAGAGCAAAAAGCATTAGAATTCGAACTACTTTCCGACCGTAATCTCTATTGCCGAGACATTAGTATCGCCGTTCTCAGTTGCAAGACTCTCTGTGGAGATCGATATGTCCTTTACATTGACTTCTGAGAGGAACCGCTTTCGTGAAATTTCGGCAACATCAACCGCGCGCGAAATGGCTCTCCCTCGGGCTTTAATCAATACCTCGTCAGCACCGTTATTAAACTGCGTTACGACCGCTAGCACGTAATTCATCACCGGTTTGTTGCCTACGTAGATTATGTTGTCGTCTGTCATACTGCGCCTCCCTTGAGGATCTAAAAGAGACACACGCATTATGGTAGATAAAACTTCCTAACTAAACGGCAAACCGCTTGGGACAAAAGATGGCCGTTTCAGGCTTTATTTAAAAAACGGTTTCATAATCAAAGCGTCTTTTTCGAGGAGGGGGGATTCGCATATGATAGTCGCGTCACAAGCGTTCTGCGTGAGCGCCTCTGCCAGCATCGCAAACTGGTCGACATCGACCGGCAGATGTCGGCGCTCATTGCCTTTTGAAAACTCGATTCCCGAGAAATGGATATGCACATGCCGACGGTCGCTGACTAGCGCTCGCAAAACCCGCGCATAGTCAGCTGTAGCAGTCAAGCATCCGTCGCAGCGGGCGTGTAGGTGCGCAAAATCAATGACAGGGCGAATTTCAGGCAGATAGTGCTGGAGCCTCTGCAACTCGTCGACAGTCCCAAACTGACTTTGGCGGCCGAGCAATTCGATGCCCAGCAGAACGTTGTGGATGCCTCTGGCGTGCATGTCATCTAGCAGACCCGCACAGGCATTCTTAACGAGCTCAAATGTCTCGTCTTTCGTGTATTTCCTCGTATAATAGGCAGAATGAAACACAACGATTTTCGCTCCGAGTGCGTGCGCACGATCGACAGAGAGCCGTATCCG
>Ga0187771_10002779_pt1 | contig 12124 bp, 7 predicted proteins | sample 0116_SJ02_MP15_1_FD_133139 | JGI IMG/M metagenome (GOLD analysis project Ga0187771, IMG submission 133139) | Tropical peat soil microbial communities from peatlands in Department of Meta, Colombia - 0116_SJ02_MP15_10_MG | ecosystem: Environmental > Terrestrial > Soil > Wetlands > Peat | place... | reverse complement strand
CCGACCAGGACGTCGCCCTGGCCGGAAGCGTCCTTGGGCATCGGGAAATAGTTCTTTTCGGGATCGTCGACGAGTTTGACGCCCGGAGCGGATTTAAGGATTTCGCGCACCTCGGCGGGCGTGATGGGGCGCTCGCATTCGAACGTCAAAGCTTCCGAATGAGCGCGCAGCACGGGCACGCGCACGCAGGTCGCGCTGATGCGGATGTCGGCATCGCCGAAAATCTTGCGCGTCTCCTTCATCATCTTGGTCTCTTCTTCGTTGTAGCCCGTCTCCGGATCGATCCTGGAGTTGTGGCTGAACAGGTTGAAGGCGTAAGGATGCGGAAGCACCGTATTCTTGTATTCGCGATTCTCGAGATGTGCGCGCGTGGATTCCCGCAGCTCCTCCATCGCCGCCGCCCCCGCGCCGGAAGCCGCCTGATAGGTCGACGCGATCAGCCGGCGAATGCGATTCTTCATGTGAATCGGCCACAAGGGCACAATGCCGATAATGGTCGAGCAATTGGGATTGGCGATGATGCCGTGATGCCGCACGATGGCTTCGGGATTGATCTCGGGGATCACCAGAGGAACTTTCGGGTCCATGCGGAACGCCGAGGAATTGTCGACCACCACTGCACCGGCCGCGGCCGCGATGGGCCCGAATTTCCTGGAGATCGATCCGCCCGCGCTGAAGAACGCGACATCGATATCGCGGAAGCTGTTTTCCGTCAGTTCTTCGACCTTGAGGTCGCGCCCGCGAAACCGCATGGTCTTGCCGGCCGAGCGCGCCGAAGCCAGAAGTTTCAACTCGGAAATCGGAAAGTGGCGCTCCTCCAGACAGCGCAGAAACTCGACGCCCACGGCTCCCGTGGCGCCGGCAATCGCGACTCGATATTTGTGACTCATAGCTCTAACAATTTCCTCGCTAAATCTTGATAGGTTTGGACGGCGGCCGCAAGCTCGTGCTTAGGAATGCGTTCCTCGGCGGTATGCGCCACGTGGATGGAGCCGGGGCCGAACAAATACGGCTGCCCCCAGGCGCCTTCGAAGGCCGGAATATCGGTCGTGTAGGAAACGATCGACGTCTTGAATCCCTCGACGGCCCCGAGGTGAACAGCAGGAATGCACAACACCTCGCGTGCGTCGACCGAATCCCCGGCCGCTTGCGCTACGGCCTTGCGGGTGCTGTTGCCATCGTCCACCAGGCGGATGAAGATTTCGGCCTTCGCGTGATCGGGAATGACGTTCGGCGCACGGCCGCCCTGAATCAAGCCGATATTGAGCGTGCTCGCACCGAGCACCGGATCGGCCGGCAGCGGAATCCGGCGAATCCGCTCCAGCGCGTCCAAGAGTTTCTCGATCGCCGAATCGCCGAGGTGCGGATACGCGGAGTGCGCCATGCGCCCATGCGCCACCACTTCGTAGCGCAACGCGCCTTTCGATCCGAGGGCGAGCGTGCTCTCGGTGGGTTCGCCGTTGATCAGGAAGCGGCTGCCCCGGAAATCCTTCGCGGCGGCGTAAGCGCCCGCGCTATTGCGCTCCTCGCCGACCACAAACAGCGCGGCGACGCGCCGTTCGCCGCTTTCGACCAGCGCTTCGAGCGCAAGAAGCATGGCGGCAATGATGCCCTTGGTATCGCAGGCGCCCCGGCCCCAAATGAAGTCGTCGTCCTCGCGTGAAGCAAAAAAAGGAGGCACAGTATCCATGTGCGTGGAAAACGTGACCACGGGCGCATCCCAATAGGCAAAGACGTTATAGCGATGCGGTTCAACTTTGATGCGCTCCACGTGCCCGTCGGTGCGCGCCGCCATTTTCGACAAGTGCTCGGAGAGATAAACGCCGACCTGCTCCTCATTCGGAGTGACGGAGTCAATATCGACCAGCGCGCGCGTCAGCTCAAACACGTTCATACAAGTCCCGCGAAGATAGAGGAAGGCGCCGGAGGCCGCGCGAATCGCCCGGCCAGGAGGGTCAGGGTTTGCACCGCTTCCCGATAGCGCTCCACCCGGCCTGAATGCAAGCCGAATGACAGTGGGCAGGTCTTAACCTCACCCCCCAATCGCGCGCGCGAATCCGTCGCAACGATTTCGGCGAGGAAGCCCCTTTCACCCGCGCTCCGGGATTTCGCCGGAACTTCGCGCCGGGCTACTGATGGCCCTCGCTCCTCTACCAGAATCCCAGCATAACACGATGGCCCGCGGCGATTCGGTTGTGGATAATTGATTCTGATGAGCACGACGCCCCGGATCTACATCGGCGAAGTGGGATTCCTAGCCCGTTTCTGGAGCCTCCTGCAGGAGGCGTTCATCGGACTATACAGCGATGGTGGTTTCGCCATCGCCAAGGGCGCGGCGTATTCGGCCGTGCTCGCTTTTTTCCCGATCCTGACGACGCTTGCGACGCTGCTGGTGCAGGCGAACGCGGAAGCGGTCTCGCGCACCATCGTGCGTTTGCTCTATAACGTGGTTCCCCCCGGGACGGAAGATGTCGTGCGCAGGCTGTTCAATGTGCATGGGCAGAGGCCCACGATGCTCCTGGTGGCCGCGGTGATCCTGGCGGCGTGGGCGGGATCGGGCGTGATGATCAGCCTGATGGAGGGCTTTCGCGCCGTTTACCGGATTCCGAGCGGACGCTCGTTCATCCATGAGCGCATCGTGGCCATGCTGCTGGTGCTCGGCTCCTCGGTGCCGCTGCTCGGCGCATCGTTGTTGCTGGTTTTTGGCGGCCGGGCGCAGGCCTGGGTCATCACGACGTTGGGGCTCCTGGACGATTACCGCGATTTGCGCGGATGGGTGCGGCTGGTGTGGCAGCTCCTCAGTTTCATCATCGCCACGGGAGCCATGGTCATCACCACGGCGCTGGTTTATTATTTCGGCCCGAACCGGAAACAGCGATTTCTGCAAGGCATCCCCGGTTCGATGCTGGCCACCGTGCTGTGGCTGGTCGCCACTTTGGGCGTGGCCTGGTATTTCCGCCACATCACCGATTACAACGTGCTCTATGGCAGCGTCGGCGCGGGGCTCGCGCTATTGGTGTGGAGCTATGTGCTGGCGGTCATTGCCCTGTTCGGATGCGAGTTCAACGCAGCTTTGGAGCGTAATCCGCGGCCGTGACTGCAAGGTCCTTGGCTCACATCTTGCTACTCTCTCCTTTATGAACGCCTCGGACTCGAACGTTTCCTCACCTCTTCCGTATGACGAGCTCGCTCGCGTGGACGCATGGTGGCGCGCAGCGAATTATTTGTCAGTCGGACAAATTTATCTGTACGCGAATCCGTTGTTAACGGAACCGTTACGCCGCGAACATATTAAGCCGCGTCTATTGGGGCACTGGGGCACGACGCCGGGCCTGAATTTCATTTACGCGCACGCGAACCGGCTGATTCAGAAGCTCGATCTCAACATGATTTATGTGTGCGGTCCCGGCCACGGCGGACCGGGGATGGTGGCGAACACGTGGCTCGAAGGCACGTACAGCGAGTTTTTCCCCAACGTGACACGCGACGCCGAGGGCATGGTCCGGCTGTTCACCCAGTTCTCTTTTCCGGGCGGCATTCCGAGTCACGCGGCTCCGGAGACCCCCGGATCGATCCACGAAGGCGGAGAGCTCGGTTATTCGCTGTTGCACGCGTTTGGAGCCGTGTTTGACAATCCCGATCTCATCGCCTGCTGCGTGGTCGGCGATGGCGAGGCGGAAACGGGAGCTCTGGCGGCGAGCTGGCATTCGAATAAATTCCTCAACGCCGCGCGCGACGGAGCCGTGCTGCCGATCCTGCATCTCAACGGGTACAAAATCGCCGGGCCGACGGTGCTGGCGCGGATTCCCCAACAGGAATTGGCGAGCTTGCTGGCCGGCTACGGATATTGTCCCTATTTCGTCGAAGGGCACGATCCCGAGCCGATGCATCAGGCAATGGCGGTGACCCTCGAAGCCGCGATCGCCGAAATTCGCGGGATTCAGCGCCGAGCACGCACCGAAGGAATCGGCGAGCGTCCGGCGTGGCCCGCGATCGTGCTGGTTTCGCCCAAGGGCTGGACCGGTCCGAAGACCGTGGACGGGCTGCCATGCGAGGGAACCTTCCGCTCGCATCAGGTTCCGCTCAGCATGGCGAAGCCCGAACACGTCGGGATGCTGGAGGAATGGATGCGGAGCTACCGGCCCGACGAATTGTTCGATGAGCTCGGGCGCCCGGTACCGCGGATTCTGGCGCTCGCGCCCAAAGTCGGGCGGCGCATGGGCGCGAATCCGCACGCCAACGGAGGGCAACTGCTGCGGGATCTGCGCTTGCCGGATTTCCGGAGCTACGCCGTGGCGTGCGGGAAGCCCGGCGAAAACGAGGCGGAAGCCACGCGCGTGATCGGTCCGTTACTGCGCGACATCATGAGCGCAAATGCAAAAACGAACAATTTTCGCGTCTTCGGCCCGGATGAGACGGCGTCTAATCGCCTGAGCGCACTGTTCGAGGTGACGGACCGCACCCTGGACGCGATGACGTTTGCCTCCGACGACCACGTCGCGCCCGACGGCCGCGTGATGGAAGTGCTGAGCGAACACATGTGCCAGGGCTGGCTTGAAGGCTATCTGTTGACGGGCCGCCACGGATTTTTTTCGTGCTACGAAGCTTTCATTCACATCGTCGATTCGATGTTCAATCAGCATGCCAAGTGGCTCAAGGTTTCGCGCGAGATCCCGTGGCGCAAGCCGATCGCGTCCCTGAATTATCTGCTCACCTCGCACGTCTGGCGCCAGGATCACAACGGCTTCAGCCATCAGGATCCGGGCTTCCTCGATCATGTCGTGAACAAGAAGGCGGACGTTGTGCGCGTGTACCTGCCTCCGGACGCGAATACGCTGCTCGCGGTGACGGATCACTGCCTGCGCAGCCGGAATTTCGTGAACGTGATCGTGGCGGGCAAGCAACCCGCGCCGCAGTGGCTCGATATCGACACAGCGGTGCGCCATTGCCAGGCTGGTCTCGGCGTGTGGGAGTGGGCCAGCAACGATGGCAGCGATCCCGATGTGGTGATGGCCTGCTGCGGCGATGTGCCGACGCTCGAAACGCTGGCGGCGGTCGACCTGTTGCGGACGCATTTACCGGCTCTGAAGATCCGCGTCGTGAACGTGGTCGACCTGATGACGCTGCAACCGCCGAGCGAACATCCTCACGGCGCGACGGACGCGGCCTTTGACGCACTGTTCACCACAGATAAGCCGATCGTGTTCGCCTTCCACGGCTATCCTTGGTTGATTCATCGCCTCGCCTACCGGCGCACGAATCATCCGAATCTGCACGTACGGGGATATAAAGAGGAGGGCACCACGACTACGCCGTTCGACATGACCGTGATGAACGATCTGGACCGGTTTCATCTGGCGGGCGACGTCGTGGATCGCGTGCCGGGGCTCGGCGAAGCAGGCGTGGCATTCAAGGCGTTCCTGCGCAACCGGCTGATCGAACACAAACTTCACATCGCGCGCTACGGCGACGATATGCCGGAAATCCGCGCGTGGAAATGGCCCGGCGCGCAAGGGCGGGCGTAGGCTTCCCGCATGAAGATCCTGGTTCTGAACGCCGGATCGAGCAGCCTGAAGTGCCGTTGCGACGAAATCAACGGACCTCCTTCGTCGCATCCTCCGGCGCCAGCGTGGGAAGCTTCCGCGGAATGGACCGGCAATGATCCGGTTGAGGCGCTGTTGCGATCCGCTCCGCGCGGCATCGACGTGGTCGGCCATCGCATCGTGCATGGCGGAACAATTCGCGAAACGTCCCTGCTTACCGAAGAGGTGCGTCGCGCCATCGATGCCGTCTCCACCATTGCCCCCGCCCACAACCGGCGTGCGCTTGAAGTAATCGACGCGGCGCGGCGGTTCTTTGGCGATCGAATTCCGCATTTCGGGGTATTTGACACCGCGTTTCACGCCACGATTCCGCCCGCAGCCCACGTGTATCCTGGACCCTACCAGTGGTTCGAGGAAGGAATCCGGCGCTTCGGATTTCACGGAATCGCCCATCAGTATGCGGCACGGCGCGCGGCCGAAGAGCTTGGCGGCGAACCCCGCCCGATGCGGATCGTGACGTGTCATCTCGGCAATGGGGCGTCGCTCGCCGCGGTGCGCGGGGGCCAGTGCGTCGATACAACGATGGGATTCACGCCGCTGGAAGGATTGATGATGGGTACACGCAGTGGGTCGATCGATCCGGGCATCGTCGTTCACCTTCTGCGCCGGCATGGCTACACCGCGGATGAACTCGATACCCTGCTGAATTGCGAATCGGGGCTTCTCGGTGTATCCGGCGTCTCTGCGGATATGCGCGAGGTTCTCGCGGCCATCGAGCAAGGTAGTGCGCGGGCGCGGCTGGCGTTCGATATTTACGCGCACCGCCTGGTCCGCGAAATCGGAGGGATGGTCGCGGTGCTCGGCGGTCTGGATGCCTTGGTGTTCACCGGCGGGATCGGCGAACATTGCGCCGCGCTGCGCGAACGGGCCGCGGAAAGCCTTGCGTTCCTGCGGCCGCGAATTCTGGTCGTGCGCGCCGAAGAAGAATGGGAAATCGCGCGCGAATGCTGGCGCCTCGCTGCGGCTTAGCTATTTGGGCACGTTGACGGTTTGCGTGCCGTCGATGTAGCCGATGTACTCGGTGCCCTGGATCGCGGCCGTCGTCTTGTTGCCGCTCTTGCCGGTGTCGACGGGACGCTGCGTCGCTCCGTCGGCCCTTCGGGCGGACAACGCGCGGACGTTCAACTCGACGCCGCCCGTGCCATAGGCCTTTGTCAAAGTGAAGCTCAGTTTCCCGCCGCCCACGATGTTCAGGAACTTCTTCTTTTTCGCGGTTTCCGAGATCTCCCCCGTCACGCCCATGCCCTTGGCGAGCACGGTGACGCCGCCCACCTTGAAATCTTCGGGCAGCGTGAACTTCACGGGCGTGCTGAGCTCGATGTTGGCCGGAATGTCGTCGGCCAGAACGATCCGGAACGGCGTCGCGTCCTGCACCGTGATCTGCGTCGTTTGCGGCTTTGGCGGAGGAGCCGGCGTGGGCGGAGGAGGCGGGGCCGTCGCCACCGGAGCAGGAGCCGCTTGAGCGACGGGAGCCGGCGCGGGAGCGACAGGCGCTGGGGCCGGCGGTTTCACTGCAGCCACGGCTGGTGCGGGTGCGGCCTGCTTCGGCGCGGGAGCCGGGAGGGTTATGACCCGCTTGGGATCCCGCATCTGATCGATGATCGTTTGCGAAACGCCCCCTTTGGCAAGACGGATGATTTCCGGCGTCGAGAGATCGAAGTTGGCGATCTTGGCATTGCGAATCTGATCGAGAATCAGGGCGGTGGGAACTTTCTCCTTCACTAGCTCCAGAATCGAATCATTGGTCACCGTCTGCTTGGCAGCTTCCTCGGCGGCTTTCTCGGCAGCGGCTTGTTCGGAGGCGGCCTGCGCGGCAGCAGCTTGCGCGGCCTGTTCGGCGGCGGCCTGCGCGACAGCAGCTTCGGCGGCAGCCTTTTTGGCCGCCTGCTGCTTCATGAACCAGACGCCTCCACCGGCTGCGGCCAGCAACAGCACGACGCCGGCCGCGATTGGGATCATCGGAATCGGTTTTTTCGCGCCCGCGGCGGGAGCTTTGGCCGCCGGCTTTTGCGCCGCGGGAGCTTTCGGGGGCTCTGTGGTGGGTTTGGGCGACGACACTGGTGCCGCGGAGGCTGCCGCGGGCGGGATGGCAGCTGATGGAGTAATGCTGGCGCGCATCCCATACAGCGACCCGGAGTCCGATTCGCGCTTGAGCATCGCCAGCGCCGCCTGCACATCCCGCATGGTCTGCCAGCGATCGTCGGGGAGCTTCTTCAGGCACTGCTGGATCACGGCCTCCAGTTGCGGAGGCACATCCGGCGCCACTTCCATCATCGGCTTGGTTTCGTCGCGCAGAATCGCCGAAAGCGTCGACAAGCTCGATTCGCCTTCGAATGCCCTGCGGCCGGTGAGCATTTCGTACAGCACGGCGCCAAACGCGAAAATGTCGGAGCGCTGGTCCACCTTCTTACCTTGCGCCTGCTCCGGAGACATATAGCTGACCGTCCCCAAAATCGACCCTTCCACCGTCATGGGGGCCGATGCCGCGATGGTCTCCGCGTCTTCGCCGATTTGCGTCATGCCCGTGCGATCGGTGAGCTTGGCCAGCCCGAAATCGAGCACCTTCACCAGGCCCGAATCGGTCACCATGACGTTGGCGGGCTTCAGGTCGCGATGCACGATGCCGGCGGCGTGTGCGGCGTTCAGCGCGTCCGAGATTTGCAGCGCATACTTCAGCGCTTGCGGAACGCGCAAGCCCCCTTTCGGGATCAAATCGTTGAGCGTTTTGCCGGCGACGAACTCCATCACCATGAATTCGGTGTCGCCTTCGGAAACAACATCGTGAATGGTGATGATATTGGGGTGGTTCAGCCCGGAGGCGGCCTGCGCTTCCTGCAAGAACCGGCGGCGTCGCTCAGGATCGCCCGATTTCGCGCTCGGCAGGACCTTGATCGCCACAAACCGCCCCAGCCGGGTGTCTTGGGCCTTGTAAATCTCGCCCATTCCTCCAGCGCCTAGCTTCTCAAGGAATTGATACTGTCCAACCTTGCGGCCGACCATAACTCCGCCTCCTCCGAATCTCTCAGTTTGGCACATTTTTGGAGAAGTGGGGTGCCTGGGCTGCGGACGCCAAAAACGAGTAGTACACTTGGGAAAACCGGAGGCACGATTATGATGCGTCTTGTGCGGATCGTCGGGATCATTCTTGCGATCGTGGTGGTCATTGCGGTCGCGCTGCCTTTTTTCGTCGATGCCAATCAGTTTCGGCCGAGGCTCGAAACCACGCTCAGCGGGGCATTGGGCCGGGACACGAAGCTCGGAGACCTGAAGCTTTCGATCTGGTCGGGCGCGGTCACCGCTTCCAATCTGTCGATTTCCGACGATCCGAAATTCGCCAAGAATCCGTTTCTAACGGCCAAATCGGTGGCGGTTGGCGTGGATCTCATGGATCTGATCTTCTCGAAAAAGCTGATCGTAACCGGGATCCAAATCGAGAGGCCGGAGATTTCCCTGATCCAGGCGGACTCGGGGGTTTGGAATTTCTCGAGCCTCGGCGCGACCGGCGGTAATGCGCCAACCAGCACCAAGCAGCAGGCGCCAGCCGCCGGGCCGTCGGCTGCGCCCAATCTTTCCGTTAAACTGCTGAAGATCGTGGACGGGCGCATTTCTCTGCAGCGCGGCGGAGGCCTCAAGCCGCAGGTGCTTGAGAAAGTCAACGTCGAGGTGAAGGATTTCGCGGCGAGCGCTTCCTTCCCCTTCTCGTTCACCGCTGCGGTCGAGGGCGGAGGGCAGATCGCGCTCGCAGGCAACGCCGGACCTATCGATATGGGAGACGCCGCCGCGACGCCGTTCAAAGCCACGCTCAAAGTCGACAAGTTGGATCTTATCCGTACCGGCTTCGTTTCGCCGGCCACAGGATTGGCCGGCATTGTTTCGGTCAACGGGACGCTGAATTCGGCGGGAAATAAGTACGATTTGACCGGCGACGTGAGGGCCGAACAACTCAAGCTCGCCAAGAACGGAACGCCCGCGAAAATTCCGGTGGAGTTCCATTTCACGCTGGGCCACAACGCCGCGACCCGCGCGGGATCCCTCACGCGCGGCGATGTTCTCGTGGGCAAGGCGAAGGCGTCGCTGACGGGAACGTATTCGCTGCAGGAGAAGGCCACGCTGCTCGACATGAAGCTCGTCGCGCCCGCGATGGAAGTGCAGGAGCTCACCGGGATGCTGCCGCCGCTGGCGGTAGAGCTCCCGCGCGGTTCCTCACTGCAGGGCGGAACCCTGACGGCGAATTTCGCGATCACCGGTCCGGCCGACAAGCTCGATATGAAAGGCACGCTCGCGGTGAAGGGCACGCGGCTGGCGAATTTCGATCTCGGCTCCAAGATGACCAGTGTGGCCAAGCTGGCCGGAATCAAGATGGGCCCCAACACCGATTTCGAAAATATCAGCGCCAATGCGCATTCGAGCGCGCAGGGGATCGATCTGCAAAACATTTCGATCATTGCCACCGATATTGGCGAAATCTCCGGTGCCGGGACGATCAGCCCGGCCAACATGCTGGATTTCAAGATGCGCGCCAAACTCAAAGCGAGCGGCGCATTCTCCGCCTTGGCCTCGAACGTGCCGTTCACCATCGAGGGACCGGCGACGGATCCCAAATTCTCGCCCGACGTGAAGGCCATGACGAGCGAAAAGCTGAAGGCAGTGACCGGAGCTCCGACCGAAGCCGGCAAGGCGGCCGGCGGGGTTCTGAATATGTTTAAAAAGAAATCCAACTGAGCGCCAACGGCTCACGGGAATTGCTATCCTCCGAAGGAAGTGAGGCAAACCTGGTGAATCCCGCAGAGACCGCTTCGGCCGCATTTGATAGCGTTCGCGTCCAGAAAACCATCCTCGGTCACCCGGCCGGCCTGTTCGTGCTGTTTTTCACCGAAATGTGGGAGCGGTTCTCCTACTACGGCATGCGCGCGCTGCTGGTGCTGTACATGGTGAACCACCTGATCGACGGCGTACACAAGGGTACGATCCACGTAACGGGATTCATGGCGCTCCAGCACGCCATGGAAAGCGTGTTCGGGCCGTTGAACGTGCAGCCGCTCGCCTCGCAGATCTATGGGCTCTATACCGCCTTCGTTTACTTCACCCCGTTTTTTGGCGGGATGCTGGCGGATCGCGTGCTCGGCCAGCGCAAGTCGGTAGTGGTGGGCGGGATCCTCATGGCGATCGGCCAGTTTCTGCTCGCTACCGAAACGCTGTTTCTCTTCGGTTTGGTCTTTCTGATTCTCGGCAACGGCTGCTTCAAGCCGAACATCTCGACGCAGGTCGGGAGCCTCTACCTTCCCGGAGACCCTCGCCGCGACCGCGCCTTCGCGATCTTCTATATGGGAGTGAACCTGGGTGCGTTTTTCTCGCCGCTGGTGTGCGGCACGCTCGGTCAGTTGTATGGTTGGGGATACGGCTTCGCGGCCGCCGGAATCGGCATGGTGGCCGGATTGATCTTCTACCTCTCCATGGGCCGCTATCTGGCCGAGGATCGTCTGTCTCGCGCCAAGCATGAGACGCGCGAGAAGGCCCCCATCACGCCGCGCCAATGGGAAGGCATTTTCGGATTGGTCGCGCTGATCGTGCTCAACATCATCTTCTGGGGCGTCTACGAACAGCAGGGCAACACCGTGCAGATCTTCGCCGACCGTAATACAGATTGGCATTTATTCGGTTGGCAGATGCCTTCCACCTGGTTCCAGGCGGTCAATCCGATGTTTATCTTTCTGCTGACACCTTTCCTGAACATGTATTGGGGCTGGCAATCCACACGCGGCAAGGAACCTCCCAGCGTGACGAAAATGGCCATCGGCTGCGTTCTTCTGGGGCTGGGATTCGTGCCCTTAATGTGGATCACGCGGGGGTTGGGCGAAACGCAAAAGATCAGTTTTCTGTGGCTGGTGGGGAGCACCCTGCTGTACACCGTCGGCGAACTCTACCTTTCGCCGGTCGGCCTGTCGCTGGTGACCAAGGTCGCCCCGCCGCAGTTGGTCAGCATGATGATGGGCATGTGGTACATGTCGAACTTTTTCGGCAACTATCTGACCGGCTACCTGGGCACGTTCTACGAAAAAATGTCGCGCGATTCTTTCTTTCTGCTTCTGGCGGCCCTGGCGGTCGGCGCCGGTCTGGCGATGTTCGTCCTGAACCGGCCCCTTAAAAAGGCCGTAGGGCACGACGTCTGACGCGTCCATTCGCGAGTTGTGTATAATTATTCATTCGGATGAATAAATAACCATGCGCACCCCTGTCGGTATTTTGGGCTTCCGCGGCTATAGCGGCGCGGAACTGGTCACCCTGCTCGAGCGGCACCCTCGCGCCGAGCCGGTCCTTCTGGAACATCGTGAAGCCGCTCCGGGCGTCTCCAAGGACGACAAACCCCAGCCCCTGGGGCGCCCGGGGCCGCGCCGCGTGGCTTATTCGCCAGAGGCAGTGCGGGCCGAGGGCCTCGCGGCCGTGTTTCTGGCGACGCCGCCGGAAGTGTCGCTGGAGCTCGCGCCGCCTCTGCTCGCGGCCGGAACGAAGGTGGTCGACCT
>Ga0187771_10002778_pt1 | contig 12125 bp, 7 predicted proteins | sample 0116_SJ02_MP15_1_FD_133139 | JGI IMG/M metagenome (GOLD analysis project Ga0187771, IMG submission 133139) | Tropical peat soil microbial communities from peatlands in Department of Meta, Colombia - 0116_SJ02_MP15_10_MG | ecosystem: Environmental > Terrestrial > Soil > Wetlands > Peat | place... | reverse complement strand
GTACGAGCATGACGAAGACAACGGCACCATGATCGTCCCCAGCCACGGCCACATCTGCAACGAATTCGAAGTGGCCGAATACCGCGACATGCTGGTAATCATCCGCGACCGCTTTCAGAAGCTGATCGCCAAGGGCGCGACGCTCGATCAGGTGAAGGCGTACCGGCCGACCATCGACTACGACCCGCGCTTCGGGGCGAACTCCGGCGATTGGACCACCGATAAGTTCATCGAAGCCGTGTATACCAGCGTCAAGAATCCGCCGGCGAAAAAGTAGCGCCAGCATCGCTCGATTCCTTTCTCGTTGACCGGGCCTGAGCCTGCCGCGCTGGCCCGGTTTTTCTTTGCCGGACGCCGTATTTCCGCCCTCGAGCGTACCAGATGAGCGGTGCTGGAAATGGTGTGACAATTCTATTGAATTTGTTACCAAATCGTGATACGCTCTCTCAGCTCGTTTTGCGTTTTCTTCGGGGCTTCTCGTCTTCAGGAGGGCTGTACTGTATGAGCACCACGACGTGTGCCGCTGCGTGCGGAGCTGCACGAAAAAACCGCCCGGCTTGGTTTTTGCTCGGGCTGGCGTTAACTTCTTGCGGCGCGTTCGCCCAAACCAATACGGGCACGATCCTCGGCAGTGTCTTCGATAAGACGCAGGCGGTAGTCGCCAACGCGACGGTAACGATCACCGATGCCGATCGCGGCACCTCCCGCACGCTCATGACCAACGCCGTGGGAGAGTATACGGCTCCGAACCTGCAGCCCGGCACCTACATTTTGCGCGCGACGGCACCCGGCTTCAAAACGGCCGAGCGCACGGGCGTGGCTCTCGAAGTGGCCCGTGAAATCCGCATCGACCTCACCCTGGAACCCGGCGAGACGCAATCGACGATCACGGTTTCCGAAGAAGCCCCGCTGGTCGATAGCACCAGCGCCGTACTCGGTGGAACCCTGAGCAATCAGACCATCAACGATATTCCGCTCAATGGGCGCAATTTTCTCGGATTATTGCAGTTGCGTCCGGGCGTGCAAGCCTTCCCCGGCGGCGGAAAGTGGAGCCAAAGCTCGAACGGCCTGCGCCCCGAATATAACGTATACATTCTGAACGGCATCGATGCGATCGAGGGCTTTTCGGCGCAGAGCGCGCTGAACGCGGCTGGCATCTCCGGCGACGCGGCCTCTCTGCTTCCGGTGGACTCGATTCAGGAGTTCAACGTGCAGCAGAATCCGAAGGCCGAGTACGGATGGAAGCCGGGCGTCGTGGCCAACATCGGCCTGAAATCGGGAACCAATCAGTTCCACGGAACCGCGTACGCGTTTGGACGTGATGGCGCCTGGGATGCCCGCAATCCGTTTATCACCACCGGCCAGCCCAAGCAGGAAACCGAGCTGGAGCAGTACGGAGCGACTGCGGGCGGACCGATCAAGAAGGACAAGCTGTTCTTCTTTGTGGCGTACGAAGCCCAGGACGAAACGATCGGTGCGCCGAAGGTCGTATCTCTGCCGACCACTGCTTCTTTGGGCAGCACCACCACGAGCCTGGTCGATGCCTGCAACGCCGTTCCGGCGGCCCAGCGCAGCGCGCTGAGCCTCGATATGGCGGGCATGAACACCAACTGCCAGGTGGTGAACGCAGCCGCCAATCTGTTCCAATCGGGAACCAGCGTCAATTTCGTGCCGGTCATTCCGATGACCTCCAATTCTTACAACGGCCTCGCCAAGATCGATTACTCGATCAACGAGAAGAACAACCTGAACGGCGAGATCTTCATGAACAGCTTCTCGGGACTCGCTACGCAGAACCAGGTGGCCGAGTACTGGCGGACTGCCACCCAGAATCAATCGCGGCTCGGCGGCGTTCACTACACGTGGCTGCCTACGCCCACCATCGTGAACGAATTCCGGGTAGGCATCAATCGCGTGCACCAGTTCAGCGAGCCTGGCGATTGCTCCAATATCGGCCAGCCGGATTACCTCAGCTACCTCAATACCGGCGCGGAGTCCTGCGGCTTCCCGGCGCTAACGATTTCCGGATTCTCGGCGCTGGGCTGCTGCTCTTCGTTCCCCAAGCAACAGGGTCCGGACTGGACGACCGAGTTCATCGACGGCCTTTCCTGGACCAAGGGTAAGCACAATATGAAATTCGGCGGCGAACTGCGCCGGATGATTTACAACGGCGGAACTTTCAGCCCCGGCCACGGTTCCTTCACGTTTACCGCCAGCGGATCGACCACCGCGCTCGAGGAATTCATCGAAGGAAATCCGTCGAAAGCCCAAATCCTAGTCGGCGATCCGGAAGTCAGCATCTCCGATTGGGGAACGGCGCTGTTCGCTCAGGATGACTGGCGCATCACCAATCGCTTCACCGTGAACTACGGCCTGCGCTGGGAGTTTGTGACGCCGATTCAGGAAGCTCACGACCAGCTCGCGAATTTCGATCCAAACCTCGGATTGGTGCAGGTTGGCAAGCAGATCAGCAACGTCTACGCGCCGTATCACAAGAATTTCGGTCCCCGTCTGGGCTTCGCCTGGGATATCTTTGGCGATGGCAAGACCGTTTTGCGCGGCGGTGCAGCGATCATTTATGTGCTGCAAGGATTCAACGTGTTGACCTCGCAGCAAGGGACAGTAGCCCCGACCACCGGTCTGAACACGACGCCTACGGGCGCCCTTCTGAACGGCGTTGCTGGCCCCGGCAACATGCTGGTGGGCACGGAGAACCTGTCGGCCTCACAAATCAACTGGTCGGTGGCCGGCCCGATCTTCCCCACTGGGACGATCACCTGCACGACGGCTGCGCCGTGTCCGATTCTGGCGGTGAGCCCGCATCTGCGCAGTCCGTACGTGACTTCCTGGAACCTCGGCATTCAGCGGCAGCTTACGCGTAATATGGCTCTGGATGTGGCCTACGTCGGAAACCACGGCACGGGGCTGACCGAGATCATCGACGTCAACGCGGCGGCTCTCGGCTCCGGTTGGGCCAATGGCGTGACGGCGGTGAGCAAGACGCAGGAAAATCAAAGCCGGCCGTTCTACAGCAAGTTCCCGTATCTGTCCAACATCAATGAGATCGAAAACGTCGATCACAGCAACTACGACGCACTCCAGGCGACCTTGTCGCAACGTTTGGCCTACGGATTATCGTTCACCACCGGATACACCTACGCCCATGCTCTCGATATGGCGGCCGGCGACTGGCGCGGCGCCGACGTTCCCATGTACAGTCCGAACGCACAGCTCGAGTACGGCAACAGCAACTACGACATCCGCCACCGCTTTACCACGACGCTGACGTATTCGCTGCCGGAAAAGAAGGGCTATGGGCAGATGCTCGAAGGCTGGCAGTTGAATACGATCATCAACATCCAATCGGGCCTGCCGTGGAGCGTGCTCGATAGCACCACTGACATCAGCGGAACCGGCGAATTCGCCGATCGCTGGGATTTCTTCGGCAATCCGAACGATTTCAGCAACCGCGGCTCGAATGCGATCCCGTGGTTCTCCGGTACGTCCAATCCCCAGTGCCTCGCGCAGGCGCAGGCGATGAATTCGGTGAGTTCACTGGCAAAATACGGCTGCTATGTGGTCGGCAGCTCCATGCTGCTGCCGCCGGCCTTCGGCACCCTCGGCACGATGAGTAATAACATCTTCCGCTCGAATGGTCTGCACACCGTGGATTTCTCCGTCACCAAGAAATGGAACTTCACGGAACGAATCGCCGGGCAGCTCCGCATCGAGCTGTTCAATCTTCTGAATTCGACCGAGTAAGGCAACCCGGCTTAAAACAGCGCGGGCCGCGCGAATCCCGTCAACGGCTCGAGCGGCACGCCGTTCGGCAACTCCTCAGCGACGCCCGACGTGCTGATCGCCAATCCGCAAGTCGGCACGGGCGCGGCGCGCTCGCTGCAGTTGGGCTTCAAGATCCTGTTCTAAATCGAGAGGGCAACCAGGGTAAGGGACCGCTCCGGCGGTCCCTTTTTCTTTTGCGCATCTTCTCTAGCGCGGCCGTGCGCGGCTGGCCGGACGCTACGGCATACTATTGGGAGGATTCTTCATGACCACGCGAACCCCACTTTCTTTCGCCCTCGTCCTCGCCGCGCCGCTCGCGCTGGCCCAGCTTCCCAAATCGGCCAAGCTGTTCGATCAGAATTGTGTCACTTGCCACGCGAACGTCCCGGGAAGCGCTGGTCCGGAAGCCGGCGCGCTGCGCAAACTCGCGCCTGAAGCGATTGTGGCCAAACTTGTCAATCACGGCGGCGTGAGCTCGCTCGCTGACGCCGATAAGCGCGCCATCGCCGAATATCTTTCCGGGCGGAACTTCATGCCGCCCGGCTTGGGCGACGCGGCGAAAATGCCGAACGCTTGCCCGTCGAATCCGCCGATCCATAGCCTGACCGCGGCCCCCGCCTGGAACGGATGGGGCGTAGACGCGACCAATGGCCGCTATGAGCCGGCCAAGGCCGCGGGCCTTCCCGCCAATCGCGTTTCCAGCCTGAAGTTGAAATGGGCGTTTGGATTCCCGGGCGGCTCGTCGATGTATGGCCAGCCGGCCGTGGCCGCCGGGCGCGTGTTTATCGGACTGAACAACGGATTCGTGTATTCGATCGATGCGGCCTCGGGCTGCGTGTACTGGTCGTTTCAAGCGCGCTCGGGCGTGCGCAACGCGATCAGCGCGGGCGAGATCAAGGGAAAGCCCGGCGCACGTTTCGCGCTTTATTTCGGCGACGTCCGCGCGAACGTCTACGCGATCGATGCGCAGACCGGACGCGAGCTGTGGGAGACGCGCGTCGACGACAACTCGGTTGCGGGAATCACCGGAGCTCCTGCGTTGTTCGAAGGACGCCTCTATGTGCCGGTTTCGTCGCGCGAAGAGGCGAACGGCCCCAGCCCCCTGTATCCGTGCTGCACGTTTCGCGGTAGCGTCGTGGCGCTCGATATCAACACCGGCAAGCAGATCTGGAAATCCTACGTGATTGAGGAAGAACCCAAGCCCACGCATAAGAATTCGATCGGCACGCAAATGTACGGACCGGCCGGCGGCGCCGTGTGGAACACCCCGACCATCGACGCGAAAAACAAGGCGCTGTACATCGGCACCGGCAACGCCTACACCGAACCGGGCGCTCCCGGCACCGACGCGATCATGGCGATGGACGTCGCCACCGGCAAGCATCTGTGGGCCGTCCAGGATACTTTGCACGATGCCTGGCTCGCTTGCGGCCCGGCGTGGGGAACCGGCGACAATTGTCCGAAAGACATGGGACCCGATTACGATTTCGGCGCCTCGCCCATCCTGCGCACGTCGCCCAACGGCAAGCAGCTGCTGATCGCCGGTCAGAAAAGCGGCATGATTTGGGCGCACGATCCCGACCAGAAGGGAGCCGTTGTGTGGAAGACGCAAATTCCCGAGAAGCTCGCGCTCGGCGAGATCACGTTCGGCGGATCGGCCGACGATCAGTTCGCCTACTTTGGCGTGAGCAGCGTGGGTGTGGCGGCCGTTCGCTTGTCAAATGGCGAGCGCGTCTGGACCACGCCAATTAAAGCCGCGGGCCCGCGGCTGGGCATCGGCGCGGCCACTAGCGTCATTCCCGGCGCCGTTTTCGGTGGCGGCTACGACGGCGTCCTCCGCGCAATTTCGACCAAGGATGGCGAACTCGTCTGGCAGTTCAATATGATGCAGGATTTCAAGACCGTCAACGGCGTTCCGGCGAGAGGCGGGTCGATGGGCTCGGCCGGTCCAGTCATTGTTGGCGGTACGGTGTTCGTGCCCTCCGGCTATTTCTTCGGCGAGCGTGGAACGCCGGGGAATGCGCTGCTCGCCTTCAGCGCCGAATAGAAGCGGCGGCCCGCTCTCTACTTCTCGTCGCTCGGTCCGCCGACCACGCCCGTGCGAATCTTCCGGCCGTCCGCGAGCGTCACGTACGTGCTCGACGCGATATCTGTGCCGTCTTTGGCCAGGAAACCCTCAATCGTGATCGTGTCGCCGGCCTTAATGGTCGTCTTGCTCAGGCCGCGGCGCAATAGCAGGCTTGGAGCTGTGCCCTCGAAACTCCAATCCGCTTCTCTGCCTTTGTCATCCTTGCCGTGCACGTAAATCCAAGTGTGAGGATTCGTCCATTCGAACTTCGTCACCACACCTGTGACCGTGATCGGTTTGTTCGTGTCGAATTCCGAAGCGAACGAATGATGCGCCATGAGCGCGGGCGCTGCGATTACCACTAAAATCGCCAGCCATGCGCTCGTTTTCGCCCTGATTCCCTTCATGATTGCTGCACTCCTACTTAATGTGGCCTTCCGTGACATCTTTATTATTTTCGTTGCAACTGTATTCCAAAAGCTCGTAGCTGCGATTGCGCGTGAACGTCCGCACGTTCTTCCATGGACGCGTGTAGGCTACCGGATCTTCAATCGTCAGGTCGTAGGTGAAATGCGCCGGGTCGGTCATCGTAAAGCGCTCGACGACGTGCAACTGGTCGCTGTGCGGGTGGCCTTCCGTATCGAGCTGCGTTTTTCCGTTAAAGCCGATTGTATCCACCACCAGCGTGTCGCCCTCCCAGGTGCCGATGGAGTGGCCCGCCCAGGTGGGCTCTAGATCCTTGGGATGGCCTCGTCCGTCGGTAAACACAATATGGAAATTGTTATTCATTTCATACAGGAAAATCACGCGTCCGGGGCGCTGCTCGATTTCCAGCGGGAAGGGGGCGTTGGTCGTTCGTACATAACCGGTGGGCAGGCAGTGCACGGAAACATCTACTTGAGTCCCCATTTTCTCGATGGCCCATGGCGTCATCGGAAGCGGCCCGGCGCCCTTCTGATTGCGGACGTCCTTGGACATATCCTGAATGAACGGGCCTTCCCAAACACCGCTGAAATCCGGCTTACGGTCCGGCATTCGCGGAATCGTACTCGTCGGATTCTTGGATTCCTGCGCTATTCCTCGCGCCTGAGGCACTGAATTCTGGCCGGTGGCCGCCATTGCTGCCGCGCAGAGAACGATGGCGCATGCCGCAGCGGGCCTGCGAATTCCTTTTCTTTGATTCATTCCTTGCTTTCAATTCTATACTGCGCGGCGCGGCCGTCCGCGATCGGAAGCAATCTGCTAGCGTGCGGGCAGCAGCGGCTTGCGATCCGGCGGAAGCTGCTGATCGACGGCATTCAATACCAGCGCCGTCATCACGTAATCGCCGATGGCCACCGTGATATCGATCATGCCCTCGCGTCCGAACTGCTCGATCACTTTGGCGTAGAGCGCCGAGTCGACCTTGTGTTTGCGCAGCAAGTCGCGTCCGAAGCGGACCAGAATCGCATCCTTTTCGGGAAGGCTCTCCATGCCGCGGTTGAACTTGATCGCGTCGATCGTCTTTTGATCGACCCCCGCCTTCTGCGCGGCGATCTCGTGCGCCGACCATTCGTACTGCTGCTCATATTCCCACGCAGCGAGCAGCGTGCAAATTTCGAAATAATGCGGCGCGATCACCGATTTCCGCAGCGCCTGGTTGATCGCCTCGAACGGCTCGCCGACCAGCGGACTGTATAAGGTGGAATTGATCGGGCCGAGCCGCGTCGTGGCAGCGTTCGCTCCGTTCATGAAGTCGTAAACTCTCTGGCCATTCGCGTCGAGCGAAGTGCGCTGGATCAGGGGCAGCCGCGAATACGTCTGTAGATCGACATCGGCCGGCAGCGCCGACTGCCCTCGCATCAGAACTCCGGAATGGAGGGCCACGAAAGCCAACAAGAAGCAAGGAAGATTTCGCATCGGTAGACAGTGTATATCAATTCGTCGTCGGGCCGGCAGCGCCCTTTCCAGGCGTTCGATCCGCTTTGCACAAAGGACTGAAAAAAGGCTGAACTTCCAGGGCCAAGCCGTGCCGCGCGTCTATTGAAGCAGTCCAGGCATCCTGATACGCTGAAGTTGCGCCCGAAAGGTTGCGCCGCCGGGGCGTGCTTGTTCGGTTCCGGTGGGAGGCCATGACCCATGCCAAAAATTAATTTCGTCCTGAACGGGAAGTCGACCGAGGCTTCCTACGAGCCAGGCATGCATTTCCTGGACGTGCTGCGCGAGGAATGCGGCGTCACTTCAGCCAAGAACGGCTGCGCGCCCGAAGGGGCCTGCGGCTGCTGCGTCGTGCTGGATAACGGCCGCCCGGTGCTGAGTTGTCTGCGCAAGCCCGAGCAGATGGAAGGCCATGCCATCACCAGCATGGAAGGCTTGGAAGAGGACTTGCGCCGTGTCCTGGGCGACGCGTTCGCGCGGGAAGGCGCTGTGCAGTGCGGTTTCTGCATTCCCGGCATCGTGATGCGCGCGTCTTTGTTGGTGAAACAAGGCAAAGCGCATGATCGTGAGGAGATTGCCAAAGCCTTGGTGGGCCACATTTGCCGCTGCACCGGCTGGAACCGGATTCTGGACGCGATTCAGACGGCCGGCGAGGCGTGGAACAACGGCAAGAAGGTTATCCCGGGCGCAGCGCGGCGCCACAACTATTTCGGCGAACAATACGGCCGCGTGCGAACTACGACCTATAAGAACGGTGATCATCCTCCCACTGGCGTGGGCGCTTCGCCCGTCCGCTATGGCAGCATCGATCAGGCCATGGGGACCAAGCCGTTCGTCGACGATATGAACGTCCCCGGGATGCTGCATGGCGCTCCCGTGTTGACCGAACATCCGCGCGCGAAGATCCTGTCGATCGACACGAGCGAAGCGGAAAAGATGCCGGGCGTGGTGCGGATCTTCACAGCCCAGGATGTTCCCGGGCATCGCGGAACCGGGATTGCAGTTCGTGATCTGCCCGTGTTTGTCACGGTGGGGGAAACCACGTGCTGCATCGGCGATATGTTCGCGCTGGTGGTGGCGGATTCCAAGTTCCACGCGCACGAAGCGGCCAAGCAGGTCAAGATCGGCTACGAAGTTTTGAAGCCGATCACGGATCCGTTTGAAGCGATGAAGCCGGACGCGCCGCGGGTGCACCCGGAGGGCAATCTGTTCGTCGCACCGAATGTGCTGGATCCGACGACGGCGTACTCTCGCGGGGATGTGGACCAGGCGTTGGCGACGGCGGTGCACGTCGTCGACCAGGTGTTCCAGACGCAGGCCGTCGATCCGGCGTTTCTGGAGCCGGAATCGTGCCTGGTGGTTCCCCAAGGCAGGGGCGTGAAGGTGTATTCGCAAAGCCAGGGCGCGACCTACGATCACGATCAGGTGGCGACCGTTCTGAATATTCCGCGCGAAGATGTGGAGATCGCGCTCACTTCGAGCGGCGGTTCGTTCGGCGCCAAGGAAGACCTTACGGTTCAAGGTCAGACCGCGCTGGCGGCGTATACGCTCGGCGTTCCGGTCAAGACGACGCTGTTGCGCACCGAGTCCGCGAAGATGCATCCGAAGCGGCATCCGATGACGATACACCTGACGGCCGGGTGCGATGCCGAAGGCCGTTTGGTGGCGCTGCGGGCGCGCATCGTCAGCGACGCGGGAGGATATTCGAGCACCAGTGCCAAGTGCGCACTGCGGGCGGCGTGTCACGCCGGTGGACCGTATCGCATTCCCAACGTGGATGTCCAGGCGAAAGCCGTGTACACCAACAATCCCAACAGCGGCGCGATGCGCGGGTTCGGCAGCAATCAGGCGCAGTTTGCGATGGAAGGGATCATGGACATGCTGGCGGAAAAGGTCGGCATTGATGGCTTCGACATTCGCGAACGCAACGTGCTGCGCCCGGGCGACCGGTTCGCTACTGGCCAGGTGATGCGGGAAAGCGTCGGCATCTTGCAGACGCTACAGGCGGTCAAGGATATTTATAAGAGTAAGAGCGCGAAGTACGTGGGCATCGGCTGCGGCATCAAGAGCACGGGATTGGGCAATGGCGTGCATGATGACGGCGCGGTGAAGATCAGCGTTCTGCCGGGCCCCCGCGTCGCGGCTTACACGGGACACACGGAAATGGGGCAAGGGCTGTTCACGCTGCTGCGCCAGAGCATTGTGGAGGAAACGGGGCTGCCGGCGGAGATGATCGACGTGGGCTGGGCGCCCGAGCTCGGCGAAAAGACGGGGGAAACGTGGGCCTCGCGCGGAGGCACGCTGACCGCGGCGGCAGCCATTGAAGCGGCGAAGAAGTTTAACGAAGCGCGCAAGACGAAGTCGCTCGAAGAGCTGGTGGGCCAGGATTTTTATGGCGATTACATCTGCGCTTTCACGACGCGGCCCGGAACTCCCGAGGCGCTCCAGAATCCGACCACGCACCTGACATTCAGCTATGCGACGCAAGTGGTGATCCTGGGTGAAGACGGCAAGGTCGCGAAAGTGGTCGCGGCGCACGACGTGGGACGCGCCATCAATCCGATGGCATGCGCTGGCCAGGTCGAAGGCGGCGTGCACATGGGGCTGGGCTACGCGCTTTCGGAAAACTTCACCAGCACCGGCGGCATTCCGGATTCGCTGATGATGCGCGATTGCGGCATCGTCAAGGCGAAGGATACGCCGCAGATCGACCCGATCCTGATTGAGGTCCCCGACGAGGTCGGCGGCTACGGCGCCAAGGGCGCGGGCGAAATCGGCTTGGTCGCGACTGCCGGAGCGGTCGCCGGCGCGCTGTACAAATACGACGGCATCCGCCGAACCAGCATCCCGATGGACGACTCGCCCGCCGCAGCCCCTTCCGTGCCGAAAATCCGGCGCAAAGTAGAAGCTTTAGTGGGAGCGGCAGAGTAGTTCGACGGGCCGGATGAGCCGCTCATTCGGCGTCTCGAAGCTTCCACTCGAATCGCATGCTCACGCACCTGGAGTGCAGTCTTTGCAAGAAACGCTTTCCTGGAGGCCAGGCTCACGGCTTGTGCGATTGCGGCGGACCGCTGCTGGTCCGCTACGATCTCGGCGCCATTGGCAAAGCGTGGACGCCTGACGACGTTTCCCGTGGCCCCAACACGATGTGGCGCTACGGCCCCATTCTCCCTCCGCGCCCCGAATCCGTGATCACGCTGGGCGAAGGCATGACGCCGTTGATCCCGGCCCCGCGGCTCGGAGCGCGCGTGGGCGCCGATCACTTGTGGATCAAGGACGAAGGCCTCAATCCCACCGGATCGTTCAAAGCTCGCGGGCTCTCCTGCGCGATTTCGATGGCTTCCGAGCTGGGCCTGAAGAAACTTGCCATCCCCTCCGCCGGTAATGCCGCGAGCGCCCTCGCCGCCTACGCCGCTGCGGCCCGGATCGAGGCGCACATCTTCATGCCCGCCGACGTTCCGCAATCGAACTACATTGAATGCCGCGCCTTTGGCGCCCACGTCACGCTCGTCGACGGCCTCATCAGCGATTGCGCGCGTATCGTCTCCGAGCGCCGCGCGTCGGAAGGCTGGTTCGACGTCAGCACGCTCAAGGAGCCGTACCGCATCGAAGGCAAGAAGACCATGGGCTACGAAGTCGCCGAACAATTGGGTTGGGAGTTGCCGGACGCGATTTTCTATCCCACCGGCGGTGGCGTCGGTATGATCGGCATGTGGAAGGCCTTTGCGGAAATGGAAGCCATGGGCTGGATCGGGCCCAAGCGGCCGAAAATGATCGCCGTGCAGGCCGAAGGCTGCCAGCCCGTCGTGCGCGCCTGGCAAGCCGGTGACGCGCGCAGCACGTTCTTCGACAACGCTTACACCGTCGCCAGCGGCTTGCGCGTCCCCAAGCCGCTCGGCGATTTCCTGGTGCTCGAGGCGGTGCGGGCAAGCGGCGGCGCGGCCGTGGCCGTGAGCGATGCCGAACTGATCGACGCCGGCGTATGGCTGGCCTCGGAGGAGGGAATCTTCGCTGCTCCCGAAGGCGCGGCCTGTATTCCCGCGCTCGAAAAACTGCTCGCCAAGGGATTGCTGAAGCGCAGCGACCGCATCGTGATTTACAACACCGGCGCGGGCCTGAAGTATCTGGAAGCGTATTCGAAGCCGTTCCCGCGGCCGGCCGTCGCCTGACCCGCAATCTCTGTCATGGCGTGCCCGTTTTTCCAGCCCGTCAAACCCCTGGATGCAGGAGGATGGGATCCGCCGCCGCGGCTGCCCTTAGGAGACGCGTGGTCGGGATTTTGCCTCGCGCTTCCTTCGGGATCGTTCGAGCCGCCCGAATCCGTGCAGCGTGAGCTGTGCAATTGCGGATACGCCCG
>Ga0187771_10002777_pt1 | contig 12127 bp, 11 predicted proteins | sample 0116_SJ02_MP15_1_FD_133139 | JGI IMG/M metagenome (GOLD analysis project Ga0187771, IMG submission 133139) | Tropical peat soil microbial communities from peatlands in Department of Meta, Colombia - 0116_SJ02_MP15_10_MG | ecosystem: Environmental > Terrestrial > Soil > Wetlands > Peat | place... | reverse complement strand
GCTCCTCGGCCCTCGGAATCGCTGGACCGCTTCTTGAGGGTGGCCCCGGCACTTGGAGTGATCGAGACTAGCTCCATCGATGGGGGAGGAAGCGAAAGCCCGAGAAAGCGTTTGGTGTAAACAGGGTCGGCTAACCCAAACAGCCCGACTCCCACTGGAACCCCGGACCCAGCGGCCGCAGCCGCCAGTCTGCCGACAAGCAACGAGATCACCTTTGGATCTACCGTCGGGTCGAGTTCCAGCAAGACCACGCTCCTTGGCGCAAGGCCGCCTCCGAGGGCCACGTCAAGCTCTTCGAACCCAGTCTCAAGTCGACCGCGAACTGCGACGCTAGGTCGATGCGGGGCTGGGACCCCTCCGGCAGTCACGAAGGATGGAAGGGCGAAGGATTCATTGCTCTGAGCCATAAAACATCGAAAGAAGCTTCCCTTCAGGGTATAGTAGTATGAGGGCCTTTCGACGTCCACCCCGATGAGCTTCGAAAGGTAGATTTCGCGAAGCACTCTGCCGTCCCAGATTCCCCTGCGAAGGACGATAACTCCGTCGACTAAGTAGTCGAAAGTGGTGTCGCTGGGGTCTTCGACGATCAATATGAGTCTTGCCCTGGTCTTATCGCGCCAGGATTGAAGCATCCTAGTGTTGCTGTAGTATGCTTCCTTTTCCATCATGTCTGCTACCGAATCCCAGCTGTCGATCACTATCGTGGGGCGTGGGGTGTTCATAAGTTCGTCCGTGATCCTTTCAAATAGAGTCGCCGGCTCGTCGAGTCTGCCATCCACGAAGATGCCAACATCTTCGAGCTCCCCTTCGTCCATGACCTTCCTGTGCTTGGGGGATACGTCGAAGACATCTCCGAGCCACGGGTGATCCCTGATCACGCTCGAGGGCGACGCGCGAGTGCACAGGTAGAGAATCTTCTCCCTCTTTTCCAGGCTTCGGAGAACTCCAAGCGCAAGAGCGGTCTTTCCCGTTCCAGCCACCCCCTTGATCAGGAGTGAATACGTCTTCTGGTTTGCGAAATGGGCCAGCTCAGGTGGAATCCCGAGGAGCCCTCCAACTTGCTGTCGCTTCGGGTTCGTCCCCTACCACCGAACGCAATTCGATGGCTCCACCTATAAACGATATGAAATTATAGCTCGCTTCGCCGCCTAGGCCATCAGGGGAATACCGTATCATATCTTCCGAACGATTTAGCATGAAACTGGTTCGTTTGTCGTTTTCCTAGCATCTTTAAAAACCCAGCCGCCAGAGTCTTCGTTGTGCCGCCGACCACGTGGGTCGATAGGATAATGGACACCACCAACAATTGGCTCAGGGCCATCAGGCTAGAGGGAGGAGGACGCTTATCTGAGGCCGTCATCCTGTACGTGGAGGACGCCCGCGCATGCCTAGGTAAGGGAGAGCCAGCAAGGGCTGCCCTGGATTGCTCCTGCGCCGCAGATTGCCTTTCGAAGATGGGCGAGATGGAGTACGCCAGAGGGCTCTATAGAGAGGCTGCCCGCGCGTACCTCGAAAACGCAGGGATGAAGGACCTATCGATTCGGGAGTCCCTGTGGTCGATGAAGGTCGCCCATTCCCACTTCCTCCTTGCCAAGGATGACGAAGCAGCAAGGGAGCTCTACTCGATACTGGCCCCCCTTACGCGGAGGATTGATTCGTTTGCTAAGTTTGATGACGCCCTGGGGCCTCAGGGAACAGGCCTCTCAAGCGCCTCCGGGCTTGCGACTGCGTACCCGTCGCCATCTCTGCAAGCGATTTCGGCGGTGAAGCGGTTCCTTCAGGACAGGCATTTGAGGCCTGAGGAGATTGCCGCCAAGGAGCGTGTCGCCATCGCTGTCCTGGCGGCGAAGGTTGGGTCGAGTGTTGGCGAGAAGAATTCTCCTGGTTAATTGGGATAACTACCCAAACGTAGCAGGAGGCGGTGTCTACACTTGGGTGAGAGACTTCGTCGACGGGATGAAGGACTGCGAGTTCCACGTGTTCCATCAGCTTTCCAACTCGAGTGTGAATGCGAAATACGAGACGCCTCCTTCGGTCAAGGAGGTCATAGAACTGCCAATCTATGGGACGAACAGGTATCAGGAGTACTACAACGAAGGCCCTGGGCTCACGCGAAGGATCTTGAGGACCAATGAAGGCATCGTAAGGGACGGATTCATCCCATTATACTCCGCCTTCCTTGACGAAGTCCTATCGGATGAGAGCGACCCCGCAAAGCTGACCGACCTTGTCTACGCAATCCACAGGTTTCTCCTGGTCTACGACTTCAAGAAGTGCTTCGAGGATTCGTTGACTTGGAGGATCTTCTCCAAGAAGGTGCAGGCCGATCCGTTCTACGCTAATATGAACCTGAAGGCGGCGCTCACTTTGTACCAAGTGATCCTCAGAAGCCTTCAGATTTTGTCTATTAGGGTGCCGGATGTGGACTTGGTTCATTGCTCGCTCGCGTGGTGGCCCTGCCTGTTGGCGGTGTGCGCCAAGAAGGACCAGGGTATACCCATGATGATAACAGAGCATGGTGGGGCATACCGTGAGCTCATCTTCTACTACGATGCAGCGTTCGCGGATGATGCGGCGAAGACCCTCTGGCGCTCATTTTCGAGGAATGTGGTCAAGTGCGCTTACCTGAACACCGACATGATCGTTCCTGTATGCAAGACCAACGCCTCATGGGCTTATTACCTCGGCGCCGAACCCTCGAAGGTCAGGGTCATCTATAACGGAATCGACACCAAGAAATTCAATCCTTCGCTTGCCCCAGAGAGCAGGAAGAGGCCAACCATCGTATCAGTGGGGAGGATAATCATATACAAGGACATCCTTGGCCTGATAAGGGCTGTCAAGATCGTCAAGGCGACTTTTCCGGACGTGCTCTGCTTGGCATACGGCGAGGCGATCGAAATGGATTACGCCAAGCAATGCGTTAAGGAAGTAGAGGGCCTCGGTTTGGAGGGATCCTTCTACTTTAAGGGGCGGACGGATGAGCCCCAGAAGGCATACAACGAGGGAGACGTGGTAGCCTTTTCCAGCGTCGCCGAAGGTTTTCCCTATGCGATAATCGAGGCGATGGCCTGCGGAAAGGCTATCGTCGCGAATGCCGTGGGAGGTGTCGCGGAGGCTCTCGAGGGAGTGGGGATCCTAGTGCCCAGCCTGAACCCTTCCGAGTTCGCCGAGGCCCTGATCAGTCTCCTGAAGAACCCGGAACTCAGGGAGAGGTTCGGTCGACTAGCCCGCGCAAAGGCGGTCGAGAAGTTTGAACTCTCTGGCATGTTGGCAAACTACGACGCCGCCTACAACGAGCTCCTTGCCAAGTCTCGTAGGCTGCAGATGGGCAGGGCGAGCTTGGGCGGAGCTGTCACGGTATGAGGGAACTAAGCAAGGTGGTCGTGACGGGAGGCGCCGGCTTCATCGGAAGCCGGCTGGTTGGCGCCCTACTGAAGCGAGGAGTTGATGTGGTCGTCCTTGACAACTTCACCTCGGGCTCGAGTGAGAACTTGGCGCAGTACGAAGCGGACAAGCGTCTGAAAGTTGTCCGAGGGGACATACGAAGCATGAGGGAGGACCTGAAGGGAGTCGGTGACTTCGATGCAGTCTTTCACCTTGCTGCCGTAGCCAGCGTAGCAAAATCCGTGTCGGACCCGATTGGCGTCCATGATGTCAACGTCAACGGCAGCTTGGAGGTCCTGTCGTATTGTCTTGAAAAGGGAGTCAAAAGGGTCATCTTCGCCTCCTCGGCGGCTACCTATGGGCCCATCAAGGCGAAAGTCGCGTCGGAGGATTTGGCGTGCTCCCCCGCATCGCCGTACGGAGCGTCTAAGCTTGCCGTGGAGAACTACTTGAGCTCTTACTGCCAGACCTACGGCCTCGAAACGGTCGCCCTCAGATTCTTCAACGTGTACGGGGCTGGGCAGAGGCTCAACGACTATAGCGGGGTCATCACGCTGTTCGCAAGCAGCCTCCTCAGGCACCAGGCTCCCACCATCTACGGCGATGGCGAGCAGACGAGGGACTTCGTCAACGTCGAGGATGTGATAAGGGCGAACATTTTGGCAGGTACGACAAAGGGCGCTGCGGGAGAGGTAATCAACGTGGCGTCAGGCAAGACTGTGAGCCTGCTGCAGTTGCTTGAGGTACTGAAAGGGCTAACGGGGGCAAGCGATGTTCGCCCTGTCTTCCGTCCGCCGCGGCCGGGCGACATGAGGTTTGGAGCAGCCTCGATATCAAAGGCTGTGCGCATTCTGGGCTATGTCCCCAAGGTGCCTATTCAGGAAGGTCTGGAGGATGTTGTGGGTTTCCTGAAGCGAACCATGGGGCAGCCGAGGTCGGAAGCGCCGCCGTTCGGGGCGGATTAGTTGTCCGAGCTTGGCCCTTCTAGCGGGGACGTCGTGCCGACAGACCGGTTGCATTTCCTTCAGAGGACCGCAAGATCTGTGGCTGAGATTCAGCCGCAGGTTGTCAGTGTGGACGAAGTGATGGTCTATCTCGAAGTACTAGGCTACAACGATAGAATTGCGGCGATGTATGGGTTCGAGGGTCTTTATGACCTTGCAAGATGTGTATTCGAATTCACATCTTTCTACGACACGAAAACTCCTGAAGAGAAGGCTGCAGGGATTCTGGTGAAGAGCCCTTTCAGAAGGCTCGCGGAGGGCCTCGGCCTTTCGTTCGCCTGGCTGAGCTCACTCCTCCTCCTTTATGCGACGGGAATTTCATTCTGGATGGGCTGGAAGATCCCCCTCCCCGACATGTCGGCCATTATCGTTGGAGCCTTCCTTGGCGTGGTCATGACCGAAGGTACCATCCAGTCCTTCAGCCGCCTATTCCTCCTCGACTACAACCAGCTCAACATTTCGGGGGCCAAGATTACCTTGGAGCGAAGCTATGCTGCATTCCTACTCATCCTTATCCCCGTCTTGAGCCTGCTCTTCGCGGCCGGAGCCGCCGCCTCAATCCCGTTTCAGCTTGTAGTAATCTCAATCCTGAGCACCGCATCCATCTCGTGGCATCGGATAAGCTACCTATCGATCTACGCCCTTGAGAAGGTCAAGCTGCTCGTCATCTCCTACTCAGCCGCCGTCCTGGTCCTCTTTGTATTCTTCAATTTCGGATCGGCATATGTCCCAGATGTGGTCACAAGGTATTTCGCTTCATTGGGGGCCGCCCTGGTTGTGCTCTCGATCTCTCCCTTCTACCTCTACTACTCGATCTTCGTGAGAAAGCCGAAGCCCTCCAACGCGAGCAAGGCCATTCACTTCTTCCGCCAGCCGAGGATGAGCAGTGACACCTTGAAGTCGAGGTTCGCGGTTCAGGTTTGGGAGGTCCTTCCCTACTCACTTTACGGTACCTTCTTCTTCATCATGTTGTTCAGCGACCGCGTGATCTCGTGGTACTACAACCCGCTCAAGTTTGCGGCGGGGCTTCCTCTGCTCTTCAACTCCGTCTACCACTCCGGAGCTGATACAGCGCTCCTTGTATTGTTCCCAGTGCTGTTCGTCCAGTACGCTCTCCTTGGCTCAATCCATGCCGAACTGTCCAACAGGACGCAAGACCTGAAGATGGCTGAAATGCATATGATTCAGGAGTTCCTAAGGGTCAAGTACACCAGGCTGATGGCGGCGACCCTTGCCGTGGCCATATCAATAGCTGGGATCCTCATCACCCTCGCCCCAACGTTTGTCACTTCGCTTGGAGGCTCCACGGCTAGTGTAATCGTGCTTAGGATTGCCGCACTAAGCAACATCCTCATCTCGATGTTCGTCGCAAACGCAGCCTTCCTGTCTCTTCTTGGCAGGGCGAAGCCCCTCGCCATCATGGCGTTCGTCGGGGCAGCGACCGTAATCTCCGGTGGCATCTACTTTGGTTCGAGCGCCTTCCAGGATACGGTGTTCGGCTACTTGGCCGCTGCCTCCATAGTCGCCATCGCATCTACGGTCTATGCCTCCTTACTCATGGAGCACGCCGACGATATCTACTTCTCCCGCTTCTCATAGCTTCGGAGCGAACCGTTCATACTTTATATGAGTCATTCGACGAGGCTGGACTGCCTAAACCATGGCGCCAATCGAGTACCAGAGAATCACCGACCGAGTGGGGGTTATACCCCTGAGGACCAACGTGGGAGTGATTCACAGCGGGTCCGACTGCGTATTGATCGACACTGGCATCGACGAGGAGGTCGGCAAAAGGATCTTGAAGGTCACTTCGTCCATGGGGCTCTCCGTCAAGGCGATAGTTAACACACATTCCCACTCCGACCACTACGGAGGGAACTCCTTCATAGTAGAAAAGAGCGGGGCCCGAGTATTCGCGCCCGGAGGCGAGGCCTGGGTCATCGAGAACCCATGGTTGGAGGCTGCCTACTTCAGCCAGGGGGCCGCGCCGCTCCCGCAGCTGCTCAACAAGTTCGTTGTGGGTCCCCCGTGCAAGGTGAACCAATTGATATCGAGCGGGCCCTTTGAGGCCGGGGGGATGGAGCTGGAGGCCGTGCCGCTGCCAGGCCACAGCTTTGCGATGACTGGCGTCGGGGCCGACGGCGTCCTCTTCTGCGGCGATTCTCTCTTCGGTGAGGACACGATCGCAAAACATCACGTTTTGTTTCTCCACGACCCCGACACTACACGGGAGAGCCTCCGCAGGATCGCCGGCCTTCACCACGGCTGGTTCGTCCCATCCCATGGCCAGCCCGTCGGTCGCTCCGAGGTGGGAGCTCTGGTCGCCCGGAACATCGCTGCGATCGACTCCTTCGACGAGTGCATCTTGAAGTCCGTTAAAGGCCCCATTGCCCTCTCAGCCCTGGCCTCCAGGGCTCTGGTCGCCGCGGGCGTTCAAACGGCTGACGAAACGAGAGTCGCCTTGATGCAGTCAACCGCCCGCGCGCATATCACCTCGCTTGCCAGGGCCGGAAAGCTCATGGTCGCCCCTGGCGCCCCCGGCACCGGCTTCGAATGCGACCTAGTCTGCACTCTTCCGGGCGTTCCCTAGGGGTGTGCCTACCACGGTTCGACGTCCCAGGGAGGCCTCTCAGGCAGGATGGGGCGCTCGGGGACAGGCGGTTGAGGCTCCCTCGGGTCAGCGGATACGAAAAGGATGGCTTGCATGGGCAATCATCCTAGGATGCCGCTTCGACGGGGACGACGTTCACCTTGATGACCTTCTCCGCCCTGAGCACCTTCAGTTCCGTGGGCCTTCCAATCGCTTGGTCGCCGAGGGCGCCGCGCAGGTCCGGATGCCCTTCGACTCGCGTATCCCCAATGGAAAGTATGACGTCCCCCAAGACCAGACCTGACCTCTTCGCCGGGCTATCCTGCTCCACGGACATCACGAGCATGCCGGTTTCCTGTCCCACTTCGGGCATCGAAGCCACATCTTTGGGCAGCTCTACGTCTTCTGTGGCTATGCCGAGGAAAGCTTTCTTGATCTTACCATCCTTCATCAGCTTATCAGCTACAACCATTGCAGCATTGACTGGGATGGCGACCCCCCTTCGTGCGAAGTACGCCACGTCCAGGCCGATCATCCTGCCTGCGGCGTCCACAAGGGGCCCGCCGGAGTAGCCGGGGTTCACCCTGGCGTCGGTCAGTATGAGGCCGCCTTGGAGGCCCCCTCCCCATCTCCCCACCCGCCCCCTCAAGCTCGTCACGATTCCGGTTGTGAGCCCAGGCTGCCTCCCCGAAGGGTTGGCGAAGGCCATGACGAACTCTCCCACCCTTAGGTTAGAGGAGTCTCCAAGTTGTATTGGCGGTAGCCCGTCACCCTGCGCCTTCAACAGGGCGAGGTCCGAGTCACGATCCCGCCCGACGACCTTCGCCGGGATTGAGGATCCATCAGCCCTCGTCACTTCCACCTCCTGAACCCTGCCGACTACGTGGTCGCAGGTGAGGATGTAGCCATCCTTGCTCCACACGACCCCCGTCCCCGTGCCGAAGTCCGAAGATATCCTCACCACGTGGGGGGAGACGGTCTCGGCTACTTCGACGATCGCTTCGGAAAGGGATCGGAGTATCGCGTTCCCATTCTTCTCCGCGCTCAACGCTATTGCACCGAAAAGACCATGGAAGCAGACCGTATTTGTTGACTGGGTAAGGGCGGAAACCGGTCAACCTAGTTCGATAGGGGACTTCGCCCCACGAGAAAGAATGAAAGGCGCTTTCGTGGCCTGAGCTTCGCATACACACGAGTTAGGTGCCCCATCAGTTCGTAGGATGCCTTGATGGCATCCACCAAGTTCCTCCCCTGCCTGATAGAGGCAGTAACTTCGAGGATCCCAGGCGAGAAGTCTGCGTCCACCTGGATGCCGCCATCTTCACTTATCCACTTCAGAACCTGTCTATCTCCGTCTCGGCTCATACCCAACCACCTGAGGGAGCCAAACCATCGGCCGCGCAGGGCGGCCGTCATCTCGATCAAACCAAGGTCCTCGGGGAGGAGGGTCTGCAGGAGGGGCACAACGCCGGCTGACTCGTCGCCATCCACAGAGGCGGTTGAACCGGTAACCCTTGTAACGACATAGCCCTGCGAGGACTTTGAAAGGTAACCCTGGTCTTCGAGCCTATCTAGGATCCTAGAAAGGGTTTCCTGATGGAGCCCGGACCTCCTCCTGAGCCCGTCGAAGGAGAACTGATCGAGGCGTTCCCTGCTTATTATCTCCATCACGGCTCCGTCTCTTCCGTCCGATAGAGGTAGTTCCGATCTCCTTCCTTCTGCAGGAGCAGCTGAGCCCTCCAAGCCTGTTTCCCCCGTCGGCTCGGAACGATTTAAACGATGTCGGATTATCCTTGCGGCCTGCATTAAGGAAGTTTGTTGTATGGCACTCGCACGCCAAGTACCTCTTCACGCTTCGCCGAGGGCAGATACGGTTTCGGCTCTATGGCCGAATCAGCTTATATGAAGCCGCCGCCTGGCACGGGGCATGGCAGAATTCGTGGTGACTTCGCGTTTGATCGTGGACAAGGAGAAGGCATCGGCCTTTAGGGAGGCCCATCTCTCCTATATGAAAAAGCTGAAAGATGAAGGAAAGATGAGGCTGGCTGGCAGGTTCGCCGACGGAACAGGGGGGATGTACATACTGATCGCGGACTCACAGGAGGCTGCAAAGGAGCTCGCAGACCAGGACCCATATCATTCTAGCCGCTCTAGAGTGTACGAATTGAGAGAATGGGAGCAGCGCTTCTAGCCGCCCCGGGCCTAATTCCTCTTCGGCATGGGTCGCACCTACCGTTCTGTTTATTAACGGTCTCCATTCAATTCGCCCCGTAATGAAAGTGGGCGTCCTCACGGGCGGAGGAGACTGCGCCGGCCTGAACGCAGTAATTCGGGCCATCGTTCGGCGTTCTGAGGAATACGGATTCGAAGTGGTCGGCATCAGGCGAGGCTGGGCCGGCCTGATAGGGGCCGATTCGGTGCCCCTGACCTATGACGAAGTCGAGGGATCCTTGTCCCTAGGGGGGACGATGCTGCTTACTTCAAGGACCAATCCCTATTCAAAGGAGGGGGGCCCGGAAAAGGTCATGGAGAACGTCAGGAGGCTGGGCCTTGACAGCCTGATAGCCATAGGAGGAGAGGATACCCTGGGCGTTGCCCAGAAGCTATCGGAAAGGGGCCTGAAGGTTGTGGGTGTACCCAAGACCATAGATAACGACCTCTCCGCTACGGACGTGACTTTCGGGTTTCACACGGCGGTCGATGTGGCGATGGAAGCCATCGACAGGGTGAAGTCAACAGGGGAGTCCCATGAAAGGACAATGGTGGTCGAGGTCATGGGCAGGGGGGCCGGTTGGATTGCCACGTACGCGGGGATAGCCTCGGGGGCTCACGTAATCCTTGTGCCCGAGGAGCCGTTCGACCTTGGCGCCGTCTGCAAGGGCCTTAAGGCTAGGGCCAAGAAGGGGAAGAGGTCATCCCTCCTCGTGGTGGCGGAAGGAGCGCAGCCCAAGGAGTGGACGAAGGCCGCTGACACCGGGAGGCCGTTGGATGAGTTCGGCCATCCCATCTTGGGCGGGGTGGGGCACTTCGTGGCTCAAGAGATAGAGAAGAGGACGGGCTTCGAAACGAGGGAGGTCGTGCTGGGCCACATGATCAGGGGAGGTTCCCCCAACGCATTCGACAGGGTGCTGGCCACGAGGCTCGGGGTTGCCGCGGTCGATCTGGTCAAATCCAGCAGCTTCGGGAAGATGGTGGCCCTTAGGGGGAATGCCATCGTCTCGGTGGAGATAAGTGAGGCCATCAAGCCAAAGCTCCTCGACCTGCAGCTTTTGGCCGTGGGCAGGGAGTTCGGCTAGTGGCCTCCTCGGCCTATGACCAAGGTTCATCATCGTTTATATCACAGCGGCGCCGATTCCGCATCTCATGGCACGGACGAGGATGGATGCCTTTCTGACCAACGGGAGGAGCGTGCTGCTTGCCTACGATCAGGGCCTGGAGCATGGACCATCTTTGGACTTCGACGACAGGAACATTGATCCTTCGTTCATCATGGAAACTGCCGTGAAGGGTGGCTTCAATGGGATCATCTTCCAGAAGGGACTCGCCGAACGATATTATGACGGAAGGCTCCCTCTAATCGTCAAGCTCAACGGTCGGACGAACGTCCCCAAGGGGGAGCCAATATCAAGGCAGGTCTGTTCAGTCGAGTTCGCCGTCTCGCTCGGGGCCAAGGCGGTCGGCTACACGATCTATCTGGGAAGCTCGTTCGAATCAGAGATGTTCGCTGAGTTTGGAAGGATTCAGGAGCAGGCGCACGAGAAGGGGCTGGCTGCCATAGCGTGGGTCTACCCTCGCGGGGCAGCCGTACAGAACGATACCTCCAAGGAGATCGTCGCATATGCGGCGAGGGCCGCACTCGAACTCGGGGCTGATGCCGCCAAGATCAAGTACACAGGCGATAGCGAATCATTCTCCTGGGCAGTGAAGGCTGCTGGAAGGATGCCGGTGTTCATGTCGGGAGGGCCGAAGGCTCCCGATGACGCCACCTTCCTTGCCCAAGTGGAAGGGGCTATTACGGCGGGTGCCACCGGGCTGGCGGTTGGAAGGAACGTCTGGCAGAACGCTGATCCGCTTGCGATGGCCGCCCGACTGAAACAAGTCGTCATCGAAGGAAAGTCCCTTAAAGACGCAGCCCCCCAAAGCCGCTGAGGTTCCGCTCAGAAAGCGTTATCTAGGGGCTTGCCAACCCGGCTGCATATGTCAGCCACGCACATCGGACGAACGAAAAAGGCAGGTAGCACACTGATCCTTGCCTCACTGACTATCGCACTGGCAACGGTTTTCGTCTTCGCGTCTACACCGACCAGGGCAGCCTCGCAGTACAGCGTCTCCATCTCTGACAACACTGCAACCCTGTTCTCTCCCCAGGGCATAACGGTGAACGTGGGGGATACGGTCACATGGACCTGCCAGGACGGATCACACACGGTGACTTCTACCCCTAATGACACCCAGAGCTTCTCTTCTCCGACGCTGACCGAAGGGGGAACCTTCAGCGTAGCATTCACCAGCGCTGGCAATCAGACATATTACAGCACCAATCCAAGTGACCAGGGCGAGGTTGGTTGGGTCTTCGTGCAGCAACCATCACCGGAGTTCCCAAGCTTCATGCTTTACATCACCGTGGCAGCAGCTGTCATCGTTGGGCTTCTCCTAGAGAGAAGGCTCAGGGCTTAAGCAACATACTGGAACGGGCAGCATCCGCTAGGCGGAGACTCCAACTTTTCTTGTCAGATACTAAGCATGGTAATTCTCGACTCTTTGCGGAGGACCCCTATGCAAATCCACCGTCGAAGTAAACAGCACAAACCACAGGTTACGTCCCCTGCGTTCAAAGGGCCGATAGATATCTCGGGTCCTAGTCATCTGACTTGAGTTCGAGCCCTAAGGGCGCACTTGACAGGTCCGCCCTCCAGCTTCGCCATTTCATGGCCAGATAAGCGACGTCTTGTAGCTTTGGCCGGATGTTGTGACGACGACCAGGGCATATTCGTTGTCCGACATGGCCGTGGGTGATTGCTGCATTGAGACAGTCACGATGTCTCCAGGCTGCAGGATCCCCCTCCCATTCTTGAGGCTCCCATTGCCTTCGTATATGCCCAGTATCGGAAGCTGCGCGTTGCCAAACATCACATGGTCGATGGTC
>Ga0187771_10002776_pt1 | contig 12131 bp, 9 predicted proteins | sample 0116_SJ02_MP15_1_FD_133139 | JGI IMG/M metagenome (GOLD analysis project Ga0187771, IMG submission 133139) | Tropical peat soil microbial communities from peatlands in Department of Meta, Colombia - 0116_SJ02_MP15_10_MG | ecosystem: Environmental > Terrestrial > Soil > Wetlands > Peat | place... | reverse complement strand
TGTGAAATTCGATCCGAAGAATCCCGTGCCTGCGGATGATGGGCTGGCCGACGACGTCTGGAAGGCGGCCGAGGATTTTTACGGCTCAGTTGGGACTTTCTGCCTTGACACTGAGCGAATAGTAAAATTCGATGAGAATGAAATAGCCCTAACGTTGAAGACAGCGCCTTCCGAGTTCACCTTTGGAGAAGGAAAGCAGAGGAAGACATTAACTCAAAGAAAACCTGAGGACGGAACTCTACCATGGTGTTTTCTCGGAGCCGGAGGCGCCGCTGTTTCGTCAGAAGCGAACCTTCTGAGCTTGGTGCAAGATTATGCAACGATCCCCGGAATCAACTCGTTGACATCACCTGCCCTAACTGCTGTGGATGGCGTGAGGATCGCCGGAGGATCTCCTCTAGAGATATACGGAGCAATCAGGGCAATAGGACTTGCAAGGCAAGCGCTGAGTAGAGCCGGAAAGCCTGGCTTGCCCATAATGAACTGTATTTCAACAGCTTCCTCGGCCATTGCCACGATCGCGGCCAGCCAGCCACAGTTTGGTTTGAGGCCGTCAGATGGCTGGTTGTGTGGGACGATAGCTGAAATGAAGGTGGATTATGGCGTTCTCTCCAAAGGCGCGTATTTACTCAGCTGGGGCGCAAACGTTGGGTCAGAGACCGCACCTGTGCTTGGAGGCTATGCAGGCGGACCCGAAGGCACCGCGTTGGTCAACACTGCTTACAGCATAATGGGCACAGTTATCCAGAAAGCTTCTTACCAACTGTCATTTCCGATGCACTACAGGTTCGGATGCAACACGGACAGACAGACCTTGTGGAGCATTAGCCTGAGCGCTCAAGCGATAAGCAGAAACTCGGCACTGCCTCTATTCATACTTGGCTACCTGTCTTCAGGTCCGATGACCGACATGGTTCTGTACGAGACGGCCGCTTGGGTGATAGCAGCTGTTGCTTCAGGCGCTAACATAGAAGCTGAAGGAGTGTGCAAAGCAACTCACATTGATCATTTCACACCGATGGAACCTCGTTTCGCCGCTGAGGTTGCATACGCGGCCGCTGGCATTAAGAGGAGTTTTGCGAATGAACTTGTAAGCAAGCTCTTATCGAAATACGAAGAGAAGATCAAGAGTCCACCGACGGGCATGACGTATCAGGAATGCTACGATCTAAAGACAGGAAAACCCCGTGAAGACTACACTCGACTGTACTCCGGAATAAAGAGGGAGTTAGAAGATCTAGGGTTAGAATTCAAGTACTGAGCGCAGTCATTGGCCAGCAGAAATTTCAGGGAGGTACTTTGCATTTTGCCGTATGATCGGCGCTCATTTCATTATACTCATAATTGCGTGAGGTAATTGGTAGAAGTCGCGGACATAGGAGTATCTTCCTCTACCGGCCGTTGCGAGCTTTACGCACATGTCCGAGTCTCCACCGCCTGTCGCGAATGGAACTTCTATAACATGTAGCTTGGAGTATCTTTCAGCAACCTGAACAGGATCCCCACCACTAGTAACCCAGCCATCTGTTATTAGAACGCCCGTGCCATCGAGATGGAGTAGATTCTCTAATTCTTCCAACCCTCTCCTTAGGGCCTCCTCAATGTTTGTAGACCCGCCAGGTTGGAGATCCAACATCTTATCGATTAGCTTCTCCACATCCGGGCTCTCCTTTATCGGCTTCAGCAAATGCGCACGGTCGCTAAACGTGATGATTGAGTAGTGGTCGTCTAAAAACTTGTACGCAAATACGCCGACTGCTAAGGCCGCGATCAATATCTTTTCGGCTTGCATTGAGTTACTGACATCCAGGATAAGTGAAAAAGCCTTCTTCCTCGTGCGCTTCTCAACACACACTATGTCCCTATAGTCCAAGGAACCCTTACTGAGAAAGTTCTCTATAGTTTCTTCTAGCTCAAGCTCCTCTAGCCCGGGTTGGAACGGAACCATAACGTAATCTGCGGAACGAATACTTCTTCCAGCAATATTAGCTGCGATTCGTCTAATGGCTCTATTCAGAACTCTCTTTGCTCTTTGTCTCCGTTCAGGGTCTAAGTTTGACTGGGCCATGAATAGAAGCTGGAGCGCGGGCCATCTCAGATCTGATCGTTCCGCTGCCTGCAATGTTCTGTTCAACAAGTTATCTTCAAGGAGAATTTCGGAAAGCGTTCGCGGATTCTCCTGCGAGAGACGTACAATTTCTGCAAGATTCTTTCCATGAATCGCTCCTTTCATCCGTCTGGCCGTGTCAGAGTTTTCCTGTTTGTCGTTCTGAGCGGCTTCCAACAGCGTGCCTGGCGCTTGGTTACCCGTGTCTTTCGTATACTCGCTTAGCACCGACGTTACTATGTTCGCAACTACTTTCTCCATCTTTAGGGCAGTTCGATCTTGCAGTTGGATTTTTGTTGCCAGTGCCATAGTTGCGACTTTGACCCAGACATCAAAGCTCAAAGTCACGTTCTCCGAAAGGCGCTGAATCAGTTGCGTGATGTCAATCGCAGCTCGGACCGATGCTCCCTGTCTAATGTCAGGGTCTCCTCTGGTCTTTCTAACAATCCTCACAGCAATGGCAATAGTCCTGTCGTCTTTGTATCCCGTTTCTTTCTTGACTATCTCGTGTTCTTCGGTTTCTGTTTGGTAGTCGAGGCGAAGCCAAACGAAACGGTCTTGAAGGGCTTCGCTGAGTCGGCTTGTCCCTACAAATTCCCCAGGGTTCTGAGTCGCGATTATCAGAAAGCCAGGTTTGGCTACCAATGTGCCAATCTTAGGAACGACAATTTGTCCCTCGTCCATAGCTGGTAGCAACACGTTTTGCGTGCCTTCCGGCAGCCTGTTTAGTTCATTAATGAAGAGGAGTGAGCCTTCCGTCATCGCCTGGGTCAATGGGCCGGGTATGAATGTTTCCCATGAATATCCTTTCGCGACAACTAGTGCTGGATCAAACCAACCTGTCAGCTTATGTTCCGTGTAACGTTCGTCTCCGTCGATCCTGAAGAAACTCCTATTGAAGTGTCGCGCAAGAGCCATGGCGATGATGGTTTTTCCAACTCCTGCAACCCCTTCAACAAGAAGATGTTTATTGGATGAGAGAGCAGCAAGCGCTTTCGCTAGTTCTTCTTCGCGACCGATTATCTTGTACCGTTCCTGAATCTCTTTGATTTCGCTGTTCATTCCTGCCATGGCGTTAGGTAGTGGAATGGAGGGTTGCTTAAGAATATCTCCAAGCGTTATCGGTGACTCAGCGAAGACTACGACATTTTCATTCGGACAGTAACTTGCTCCAGAACCTCACTGCGCCAGAGTTCCCAAATTCTCCTTAGGCATAGACAGTGGGTGGAATGGCTCTGATGATAGGATTCACAAATGAACTTCCAATCTAAGCCCGAATTAATCTAAGACTTCAGGGTTGGCCAAGTTCATCGGTCTAGTTCCCGTTAGAATTCTTCGCGTCTCCTCGGCGGCCATCAAAGCCTCTTTTCTGAGGGCGTCGGCGGTCCAACTTGCGACATGCGGTGTCAAAATCACGTTCTCTAGAGACAAAAGAAGGCTGCCAATTGGCGGTTCTGTTTCGAACACGTCGATAGCCGCGCCTGCTATCTTGCCGTCACGAAGGGCTTCATACAAAGCCTTCTCATCAACGAGCGCCCCTCTCGCTGTGTTTATGAAGTAAGCAGTTGGCTTCACTAATGCAAATTCATGTTTTCCGATCATATGCCTCGTTTCGTCCGTCACCTGAGCATGAAGGGTGATTACATCCGAATTGCGCAATAGTGTGTGTAGGTCCGTTAATTTCGCGTGTACGAGATCAGCTTTCTCGGTAGAAACGTAGGGATCTGTCGCGAGAATTTTCATTCCGAGGCAGCTCAACTTGCTTGCAACCTTGGACCCGATTACGCCTAGGCCCACAAGACCAACAGTCTTCTCGCCTAATTCCAGTCCGAGACATGAAGCGTTTCTCCATTCATTGCTTTTCACAAGTCGCATAATGTTGTGAAGTTTTTTCGCCAGTGAGAGAGCTAATGCCACAGTGAATTCAGCAACGCTGTCTGAGTTTGCCCCCGGCGTGTATGAGACCAGTATCCTCCTTGCGGTTGCGGCGGACATGTCGACATTATCTAGGCCAGGTTTTGATCCATATTTCACGATGGCTCGTAGTTTGGGGGCTCTCGCGATGAGGTCCTTTGTTATCTGGTACTTAGAAGTAATAATGACCACGTCTGCATCAGTCATCTCCCGCGCTAAGTCTTCTTTCGAGTAGGACCGACCAGCTTCACCCGCTTTTACTTCAGCGATCTCTCGCAAAATGTTTAGCGATTCAGGTTCTTCCGGCTCTGGTACGAACACTTTCAAGTGCTGCAAGGTCGCCGCCTAATCCATGCTGAAGTATTTGCGCCTTTTGAACCGGAGATTGCTTACCTGATGAGTTGCATTCTTGAAAGGGCTGGGTTATGTCTTGGATGAGAGGACCAAGCGACTTGAGTTCTCTGGTCGCTGGTTTTCATGTCTCGAATGCCCACTACGAACCGCTTTTAAGCATAAACAGTGGACTTTGAAAAATCAAGATCAGTGAGCTGGAATGCGAGTTGTGATTATAGGGGGAGGATTCATGGGCATGTTCACAGCCTACTATCTCCTCAAAGATGGGCACGCTGTGACCTTGGTCGATGAAGTCGAGACGGCTGAAACATCTGTTTGGAACGCGGGTTTCATCGTACCATCGTTCGCAGGCGCTCCGCTCATAGGAATGTCAACAATTCTGGCGCCATACGTTGGCCGCCAAGGTCCAGTCTATATTTCTATAATGGAAGTTCTCAGAAACTTGAAATGGTACAACATTGCCTCGAAAAAAGCTCTCAAAGGGTATGAAGACGCTATAATGTCGTTGGGTAAGGAGAGCCTAGCCTTGTACCTAGAGTTCTTCAAAAGCGAGTCAATCGACCCGGATCTCAAGCAAGGAGTTGCCGGCGTTTACTTAAACAGAGAGGACGCGGAGAAATCCGCGAAAACTTCGAAGGCTCGCTTTTTCGATCAGGCAGAAGCTTACGAGATGGGCTTCAAAGGGGTCGGAGGTGGAGTGTTTTTCGAGGATGAACTGTGCATAAATCCGACCAAACTCTTCGGCGAACTAAGAAGAAAACTCTCTGAGCTTGGCGCCAAGATGCTCTTTGGTAAGGAAGCTCAACTGAAACCAGACCACGGTAAGATCAATTCAATATCAGTCGACGGGCAAGAGGTCGTTGGAGACTGCTATGTTCTTACGCCGGGTTCATGGAGCAAAAAGATCTGCAAATCGGTCGGCTACGACCCGTACGTTCTTCCAGCCAGAGGTTTGGTCACTTTGTTCGATACTGGTGGCGAAAAAATAATCAGCGCTCCATCAATACTCGAAGATTCTGGTATAGCCGTGACGCAGCACGACGAGACTACCCTGCGACTAACTGGGTTCTTCGAGATGGTCAACTTCAAGAAGTCTTATGCTGATTCACGGAAAGAGTGGCTCTATAGTACCGCGAAAAAGCATCTCATAAAATACGACAAATTGAAGTATGTCGGCGAAGGCGTCGGCTACAGGCCCTGCACGCCTGACCAGCTACCTGTTATTGGAATGGTTCCGAATTATGGGAACTTGTACATAGCGGCGGGCCATTGTCGGCTAGGCGTAACTTTGGCAGCCGGAAGCGCCAAGATGATCAGCTCAGTGATTAGCGGCACGAAGATTGTGAATGAATACTGGAACCGGTTTGATCCCGCCAGATTTGCAAGCTAACGGGGATACGAAAGCCAAACTTTCCTAAGCCTTCATTCGCATAGCAGGACCTGAGCTCCTCTTGGAGAAGAAAAGCATCAGAAAGTCCCTTAAGGAATTACGCGGCGCGGCTCTTGAAAACGGAGCAACCGATGCCGCCGTCGTATACGCTAGGAACATAGTGGTTGATGAACGAGTGGAGCTGAAGTGTAGAAATCCTCCTTGCGAAAACTACGGCAGAAACCTGATGTGCCCACCCTTCACGCCGTCAGCCGAGCAGTCCAGAAAATATCTAAAGCGATACAGACACGGGATCCTCATCGAAGTTGAAGAAATCATTCCCTCGAAAATACGAGACTATGTCGAGCAAGGTTCGAGGCTAGCTGGGTTACGTAAGAATAATGCATTCAGAAAGCTGTACGATCCTTGGGAGGTGAGAGTCTGGAGGAAACTTCACAGAGTAGTCTGCGATGTTGAGAGAGAAGCTTTTCTCAGAGGGTTTCACCTTTCAACAGGGCTCGTCGGGGAGAGATGTAAGCTCTGCAACGAATGCGACGTAACGCTCCCATGCAAACGACCCTTCGAGGCCAGAGCTTCAATGGAGGCGCTTGCTATCGACGTTTACAGCACTGTAAAGAAAGCTGGCTTCAAAATAGAGTGGGGAAAAAGGGACTCGCTGAGACTCTTCGGGCTAGTATTAGTGGACTAGAACATTAGTCCCGAATGTGCGACAATTTTTCTCTCGAAAAGCCGGCGTTTTGCGGCCCATGTTTTATAAATCTGAGGGGAGCAATCGAGTTGGGATATCGTGAATTGACAAAAGGCTCCGAGAGTATTTCGGGAGAAAAATTTGATGTCGTAATAGTGGGCGCGGGAGTCATCGGTCTATCTTGCGCGTATCACGTGATCTCTGAAGAACCAAACTCGAAAGTGCTCGTCGTTGATAAGGCTCTGAGCGCGGGCCAAGGGGACACTGCCAAAAGCGCCGCCGCAATAAGGAACGTGTTCACGTCAGAGGTTAACAGACTACTCGCGTCTACATCAATAGACTTCTACTCCCACGTGCAGAATGACATGAAATTTTCTGTTAACCTAGATCTCGTGGGATACCTTTGGCTCCTAACTTCGCAGATGGTCGAACACTTTTCGCCCATAATCGACCGGCTACGAAAAAGTGGCGTGGCCCTGAAGGTCTGGGAGGAGGAAGAGCTTTCGCAAATGCTTCCTGGAGCAAGACTCAGCGTAAGTGGTGATGACGAGGAAGCCAAGATGATGCATCTGGAGAGCATAAAGAAGGCGGTGCTGGGCATCAAATGTGGGACGATCGCGCCTGAGAAGCTAGTTGAGTTCTACGAGCGTGAGATCCGCAAGATGGGCGTCGAAATTCGTTACGGCGAACGTGTTACATCGATAATGATAGAACCTACGCCGAGGCTCAATCTAGCTTGGGAACCCCTAGTCTGGCAGCGTACGAATGTTACCGGCGTTAGGACATCCAAGAGTGAAATTCGCGCGCCTCGTACAATCCTTGCGACCGGCTCATGGACACCAAGCCTTCTGGATCCAATGGGCATAGACTCTCACATCAGAACCAAGAAACGTCAAATCTTCACGTTCAGGGGGCCTCAAATAAGTTCGCTATTGAACACGAAAGGCTTCAACGAGCAGGGCGTGCTACCGATGACCATCCTTCCCCCCTGCGGTATCTACATGAAACCCAACAGAGCGGAGAAGAGCTTCTGGGTCGGAGTCTCGGACTACATGGGCCGAACGTTCACGTTTGATGAGGACCCAGTAGCCGAGGACGATTTCTTCAAGTACAATATCTACCCAGTAATCTCGCATTATTTTCCATCCTTTGTAGACGCTAGGCCTTTCAACAAGTGGGCTGGTCATTATGATATGAACACAATCGATGGTAACCCATACATTTTCGGAGACTCGGGTCTTGTAGTAGTGACGGGCTGCAGTGGAAGCGGCATGATGAAAGCCGATGCGATTGGCCGCATCGTAGCCGCGGCTTGCGCGAAGAAAGACACTGCCACCTTGTACGGGGGACAGCACTTCAAAGTTTCACGGCTTGGCGTTGAGGCGCGAGACGTGGAACCCGAAGAGTTCGTCATCTAGCAGACTGAATTCAATTCGTATTCATCAAGGGAGACCATGCAATCTTAGGACGCAAGCTAGGAATCGCTTAGATGAGACCGTAGTGTTGATTCAATTGCGAGTATAGAACACACCCGATCTTCCGTACGTCTGGCTTGGTAATCTCTGTGAGAGTACACGCGCTAATAGCTCAGGCGGGGTGTGTAGCCTCCAATAGTGGACTATGCGAGTTCTTCATAGTCTCCTTGGTTTGACCTTTGACCTTCTCGAAGACCCTGATGTCTTCGGTGGTGTCAACTCGTTTTAGGTCCAACGAGAGAGCTGTTTCGAGGTATCCATGAATGAGTGGGGAAGGTAGAAAGGTATCAGTGATGATGATCTGGTCATCACTGATTTTGAAAATCCCCCAACCAAGGTCCTCAAGTAATTTAACTGCAGCCTTGTGATTCTCGGGAAGCGTAACGTCTAGTCGATGCGAAATTAATGCCGAATCTCTCAGGGTCATCCCCATGCGCCTGCCTGCCTCATAAAGTCCCTTCTCGGAGATCCCATCGATTAGTTCCTTCATGCATCCGCTACTGATTACCGCCTGCCTCACTCCATGGATGAAGATTAGTGGGCCATTCCACTTCTGCATTTGGAATTTCACCGAATTTTCTAAGGCACGAATAACGATTTCACGCCGGTTACGTATCACCCCCGAGTCTACGAGTTGATCTATGAAGGCAAGCAGGTTTTTCGGGATGTCAAAAGTGGTGACAGGCATGTGTTGTTACATGGCGCCTTTGAGATTATATCGATTTGCGTCACAAAAGCCTCCACCTACGTACCTTTGTTAGCAGTTGGTCGCAACTGCACCTGCCGAGATTCAAGTGGTCATTATTCCACACGCGTGGAACGTTGTGGAGCGTCTCATTGGGCATTTGCAGGCGCGAAAACCAGCTCCGGCTCCAATATGCCGAGTCTTGCTGACCGAAGTGTCGTAGGGAACTGTCGAAGCGCTGTGATTCTGAGAATTCGTTCTCATTACACGTCAATAGATGCACGAGAAATCGCAAGCAGACGATTCCTTCGAGCCTTTGGTGCCATGATGGCCTTTGCTCTTCTTAACTGAGAGAATTCGCGTAGAAGATCGGATTTGCTCTGCGGACGGCGGAGCGTAGGACGGTGGCCACACCGTCAAGCTGATGACATTAATCTTGGCTTCAGATACTTGACAAAGAGGCTTGCTAGCCCTCCTTGAGCCTTGATCATTACTACTACTAGTAGGATTCCGTAAATGATGAATCTGTATGCGGCTAGCGGTCTGAAAACCTCGAATATCGTGATTATCAGAATTGATCCAGGAAGCGAACCCCACAATGTCCCTCTACCCCCAATATAGCATATAGCAAGCGCCTGAATCGTTATGGCAAGACTACTCACATCAGGTGTAAGGAGACCGAGATAATGCCCGTAGAATACTCCCATTAACCCCGCAAATAGGCACGCTATCGTAAAGCAAATGGATCGGTAGAAGGTTACATTCACGCCTACGGTTCTGGCAGCCGTTTCATCCTCACCGATTATTTTGAAAGCAACTCCAGGTTTTCCCCTAACAATCTTAAGCAAAATCGCAAGTTCGACGACGTACATCACCAATACTAGATAGTAGTAGGGTAGTGTTGATATTCCCGAAAAGAACTGTGGTACTACAAGTCCGGAATATCCACGGGTATACTGGCTTTCCGCAGCTAAGACATATTGCAATGTTGTGGCCATGAACCAACTGAAGGCCGCTGCAAATATACCGTGTAGCCTCAGAGTCAAGAAACCTACGAAGGCCCCGAATGCAGTTGCAATCACTAGCGCAGGAATAAGTCCGATAAATGGTGAAATCGCGAAGTCGGCGGCGAGGAGCCCTGACGTGTAAGCTCCAGCTGCGAAGAATCCTGCAAATCCAAAGTTGGTAACTTTTATGTATCCTGCTGTCAGGTCAAAAGCAGCGCCAATCCCGGCCCACATAACAATTGAGATCAATACAGTGTTGAGGTAGCCGTTGGCCATGATTGGCGGAACGATGACTGATACCGCTGCGAGAGCGAGAATAACGTAGAGGAGGTTCCTCTGTATCGGTATTCCCATCAGTTTCGGAATTCCCGTCCCTACTTTTCCCATATGCCTTTGACCTCCGTACCGAAAAGTCCTGTCGGTCTGAATAGAAGAACGAGGATGACGATTACCACCGATATTACGTCCGGCCATCCAGATGCTAAGTAGTAGGTCGCCACAGTTTCGATAAATGCTAATAGAAACGAACAGAACACTGCGCCCTTAACATTACCTAGACCTCCGATCAACACAACGGTCCAAGCCTTCAGGTTAGGCGTAACGCCCATGAGCGGATAAGTCGTATAGACTGCCATATAGAACGCCCCCCCAATGCCCGCTAGCAATCCCGTTAAGCCGAACGTAATCATGTAAATCATGTTTACGTTTACCCCGAACAAGGGAATCGCTTCTTCGTTCATTCCTAGGGCTCTAATAGCTCTTCCAGGTTTTGTGAATTTTAGGAACGCCCACAGAAGGACCATTATCGCCACGCTCGCAATGAGCATGATCATGCGATCATTGGCTATTGGACTTCCGAAGACGTCTATCACTCCGGGCCAAAGCGCATTCACCCCGTAGAATGTAGGTCCGAAGGCTGCTTGCGCCCCGTTCTCCAATATTTGAGAAATTCCGAGCGTCAAAACGAATGTATTGAACATCCACAATTTCCCGCTAATCCTGCGCAGGGGCCGAAGTAGTGATCTCTCAATTAACGCGCCTACCAGAAACAAGACCGCGCCAGTTAAGACGACGGCTATGATTGGATTGACGCCTAGAATTGTCAAGGCGAAGAATGCTACGTAACCTCCAAGCATCGCTATGTCTCCCTGTATGAAACTTGCAACCGAAATAATCCCGAAGAGTAAGGCTAGGCTAGCGGACACGAGAACGTAAAAGGCGCCACGAATCAGACTTGTAAGTACTATGTCCAGTATCGGAATCATGCGAAAAGGGTAGGCTTTCGATCGTTATTTATGACTTTCGCGAAAAGTACTTTATACAACCTAAGCAGCCGTAAGCCTATGCAAACGGGAACTGTTCTAAGCATCAAGAATGTAACAAAAAAGTTTCGCGGGCTTGTGGCCGTGAACGATGTTAGCTTTGACCTTAATCAAAGCGAAATTCTTGGGTTGGTAGGGCCAAATGGGGCAGGTAAGACGACGTTGATCAATGTTATTGATGGCGTATATCGGCCTGCAAGTGGTAGTGTATATTTCGATGGTAAAAACATAACCGGACTGGATCCGTACAAGATATGTGAGAGGGGTATTGGAAGGACCTTTCAGATAACTCGACTGTTTGTAAATATGAGCATTCTCGAGAACGTTATGAGCGGCGCGATTTTCGGCGGAAAACCTTCCTCGGGTTTCCAGGAAGCTGAGGAAAGAGCTCTAAAAGCGTTTGAACAAGTCAACTTGCCCCCCGAGAAAGGGAAACTGATTGCCGGAACCCTTAATGCTGTTGAAATGAAGCGCGTTGAACTCGCTCGGGCCCTGTCGACCAAACCGAAGCTTATTCTACTCGACGAACCCGCAACTGGGTTGAACAACAGCGAACAGTTGGCTATGATAAACCTGATTAAAGCCCTGAACAAATCGGGCCTCGGTTTTCTAGTCGTTGACCATAACATGAGATTTATCATGAGTCTTGTGGGAAGGTTAGTTGTTCTGGATTTTGGGCGGAAGATTGCTGAAGGAACACCCGAAGAAGTGGCTGAGGATAAGCAGGTCATTGAGGCATACCTTGGCGAAAAATACAAGTTGTGAGGTGAGGGTCAGTTGCTCGAAGTCAACGGCATAGATGTTTTCTACGGGAAGTTCCAAGCTCTTAGAGACGTATCATTGAAGGTTGACAAAGGCGATGTGGTGGCTTTGATAGGACCCAATGGAGCCGGAAAGACGACCACGCTAAAAGCGATAACAGGGCTACTAAAACCTTCCAAGGGTTCCATAACGCTCAATGGTACGAGAATTGATCAGCTTCAACCACATCAAATTGCAAAACGCGAAATAGGTCTCGTGCCGGAGGGGAGACAGCTGTTTGATGGGCTGACAGTGTACGAGAATCTGTTGATGGGAGCTTACACGAGACCAAAGAGCATGTCGGAGGATTCCATGGAATTTTGCTTTAAAATATTCCCGAGACTCAAGGAGAGGAGAAATCAACTCGCAGGGACCTTGAGCGGTGGGG
>Ga0187771_10002775_pt1 | contig 12134 bp, 3 predicted proteins | sample 0116_SJ02_MP15_1_FD_133139 | JGI IMG/M metagenome (GOLD analysis project Ga0187771, IMG submission 133139) | Tropical peat soil microbial communities from peatlands in Department of Meta, Colombia - 0116_SJ02_MP15_10_MG | ecosystem: Environmental > Terrestrial > Soil > Wetlands > Peat | place... | reverse complement strand
TTGCGGTCGAGACCAACTGGCTTGCGAAGCTGAGGCCTGCGGCCGAGAGGCTCACGCTGGGTTGAGTTCCGGTTCCACTGAGGCTGACCGTCTGCGTGCTGCCGCCCACGCCATTGTTGTTGTCGGTGAAGGTCAAGGTCGCATTCCGCGTTCCGCTGGCGCTGGGCGTGAAGGTCACGTTGATGGTGCACGTGCCGCTCACCGCCACGCTCATCCCGCAGTTGTTCGTCTCGGCAAAGTCACCGCTCGCGCTAATGGCGGTAATCGTCAAGTTGGTGGTGCCGACGTTCGTCACCGTGATGGTCTGCGGCGCACTGGTTGAATCCAGGCTTTGGCTCGAAAACAGCAGGCTGGTACAAGGGGTCACACCACCGCAACTAAAATTAACTGTGGTCGTCGGGCTCACCCCCGTCCCCGTGACGGTAATCGTCTGCGGGCTGCCGGTGGCGCCGTCATAAATGGAGAACTCTTCGCTCACCGCCTGAAGCGTGTTGGGCGTAAACACAACGGCGAAAGTGCACGTCCCGCCGCTGGGTGGGATGACGGCCCCATTCGTGCAACTGTTCACGGTGATGGCAAAATTACCCTCGGTGGGCGCTGAAATCGACGTGATGGTGAGCGCTTCCGTACTGACGTTAGTGAGGGTCACCACCTGCGGAGCGCTCGTAGTGTTGATCACCTGGGTCCCGAAAGCCATCGTCTGGGGAGTAATGGCAATCGCGACAGCAGCCGCAGGGCTGATCTTCGCTACAAAAGCGTCACCCTCGCCGGTCGTGTCTCCCTGGGTGCCTTGGTAGGCGGGAGCCACCACGGGGAAATTCGAGGAGGTGGTGATTCCGGTTACGTAGGTCTTCAGGACACTATCCGTGTCGATGGCCACGGCGATTCCGTAACCGTATTCGTATCCGGCGCTGCCGCCCAAATAAGTGGAAAAGATGAGCTGGGGCGTGGCTCGCGGATTCAGCTCCGTTACAAAAGCATATGGACACGGCAGCGAGGCGCACGTTCCCTTACTTGAAGAGTAGACTTCGACAGGAGCTTCGACGGGGAAGTTGTTGGATTCGGTGAAGCCGGTGACCCAAATATCGCCGGAATTGTCCACCGCGATGCCCGTACCCTCATCAAGAGCATTGCCGCCCAGGTACGTCGAGTAGGCCAGCGTCGTGCCGTTGAGGCTGAGTTCTGCCACAAAGGCATCACCGTTGTTTTGATAGGAAGGTTGGAAGACGCTGGGGGAGCTGACGGGAAAATTCGTTGAAAAAGTTGATCCGGTGATGTAGACATCGCTGGAAGCGTCGATGGCGATGCCCGCGGCTTTGTCATCGCCGCCCCCGCCCAGGAAGGTGGAGAAGACGAGCGCCGAACCGGCCGGATTGAATTTCGCCACGAACGCATCCGCGCCTCCGGCATTCCCGGGCTGATAGACGCCCGGGGTGGTCGGAAAGTCGCTGGAGTAGGTGTAGCCAGTGACGTAGGCGCTATACGCGGCGTCGACCGCGATACCCTGCCCGGAGTCAGCGAGTGCGCCCCCCAGGTACGTGCAATAGACGAGCGAGGTGCCGGTGGTATTGACCTTGGCAACGAAGGCATCGGACGGACCGTTGAGCCCGCCCCGGTAGGCAGGTCTCACAACGGGAAAGTCTGGGGACGTGGTGGAGCCTGTCACGTAGGCGTTTCCTAAATTATCTACAGCAATGGCGAAGCCTAAGTCAGTCTTGCTCCCGCCCAAATAAGAGGAGTAGACCAGCGTCTCGCCGGTTGGGTCCAGCTTGGCGACGAAGGCATTACTCGTAGCTCCGAGACCGTTGCCGTAAGTAGGTTCAAAAGCGCCAGGCGTCGTAGTGGTCGCGGTGGGAGCCGTAGGAAAATCTGTGGACGAGGTCGTGCCGGCCAGGTAAGCATATCCGTTTCCGTCCAGCGCCATGCCATAGATGGTGTCGCCGCCCGATCCGCCCAGGTAGGTTGAAAAAACGAGCGCAGTGCCGGCAGGATCCAGCTTGGTCACAAATCCGGTCGTACTGCTGCCTTTGTGAAGGCCTTGGTAAGGTGTGGTGGTGGTGCTGGTAGGAAAGTTCGTAGAGCTCGTAGAACCGGCGATGTAGGTGTCGTCTAAGGCATCGATCGCGATGGCGTAGCCCGCGTCTCCCTGGTTTCCGCCAAGATAAGTCGAATAGACCAGATAGGGATCAATGATGAGTTTTTTGGTGACATCGTATTTCGACAGACGAAACCCGATCCGATTGCGAGCCACCATAACATAATCTGCGCGGACATTGAGGCGAGAAGAATCCTGGCCCGGCGTTTCCTGATAGGCTCGAGGCCTCTTAAAAACCACTTCCCCGCCGCCCGCGCTTACTCTGAGATCCCCGTTCCGGTCGATGACCGCCGTGCCGCCGCGGAATTCGAGAAGGACCTGACGGGGGTCCGCTTTGGGGGCCACCACAAAGTCGTACTCCAGCCGCCCCTGAGTGCCGTAATAAACGACGTCGACTCCGGGGTACACGCTGCCGAAGCCCACCTTTCCATAGTTTGGGATGCCGGTGCGCCAGCGGCTCGGGTCGTTCCCAATCAAATAGTTGCTCTTGCCGGGCAACTTGTCCATGGCGACGGCAGGGGCGTTTTGGTTTGCATTGACAAGCTTCATGCGCAACCAAGCGTCCGTTGTCCGTCGTCCGTTGTCCGTAGTCCGTCGCGACTGACCACGGACAACTGACCCTTGATCGTCCTCGCGACGAGTTTCGAATTTCGAATTTCGAGTTTCGGCTTTGCCTTGGGACGACTGACGGCCTTTTCCTGACTCCTCGCTCCCGGCTCCTGATGCTTCCAAGGAAAGCAGCGCCTCGGCGGGCTTCAGCAACAACGTGTGGGCGGGCACTCGAGCCACGAATCGGACGCTTCGATCGGCTTGGCCCTGATTCTCCTCGAAGCTGAGAGGCAATGCCGCGTAAGCCTTCAAGACGCGACTGCGGACCGCCTGATCGTGGCCGTCCGGGACACCGCGCTGGGCGCTGGGCCGAGCCGCAGGACGGAGAGAACCAAACACAAGCAAAATCATCGACAAGATAACACTCACCATCTCCACTCCTTCGTCTTTCGAATATTGCCGATTGTCGATTGCCGGTTTTCGATTGAAGTCATCGAAACCGGAAAACCGGAATTCGAAGCTCGAAATTCGAAACTGGAAAACCCAAATTCGAAACTAGAAATTGGGTAGTCGCAATTCGACACCCGGTTTCGGGTCATGTTTGCGAATTTCCAGTCTCGCATTTCCAGTTTCCATCCTTCTTCAATCCTCCATCGAAAATCGACAATCGGCAATTAAAAATAGATCTTCACCGCGAACTGAATCTGGCGCGGATCGTAAGGGTTGTCACGTGTTTGGCCGATCTGTCCGAAATTCGCCGGGTCATCAAAATTGAGGACCGACGGCTGCGCGAAATTCGGATGGTTCGTCACGTTATACGCTTCGACCCGTAATTCCAAGTGGGCTGTCTCCGAGATCCGAAGGGATCTGTGAATCGAAAGGTCCAGCCTCTTGATCCCGGGGCCAAACGCCTGCATGGGCGCTCCGCCCAAAGGCGTCAAATCGGTCTGGTTGTTCGAAGTGGTCACGGCGGGATCCTCAAAGGCCGACGGATTCCAATACTGGCTCACGCTGTGGGAGCCGGCTACGGATCCAATGAGCAACGCGTAGCAACCCTCTCCCGCCGCTGTGGTAATGGTGCAGGGAATGGTCACGGGCTGGCCGGTCTGCATGGTCAATATCCAGTGCAGACTCCAATCACCCAGGGCCTTTCTCAGAATGCCTTCACCGGAGAAGAAGCGCTTCCCTTTCCCGGCGGGGAGGTCATAACTGCCGCTGACGTGCACCGCCTGCCGCACGTCGAAGTTCGCCCAGCCGTAATCCTGTTGGATGCCGAACCCGGAAATATAGGGAGCGCGGTACGGCTGGTCGCCTCCGCTGAAGATCAAGTCGTGGGCGTCGGTGCGCGTGTCGGAGTAAGTGTAATTCGCCAGCACGTTTAGCCCGTGGCTCAGCCTCTGGGTATAGGTGAGTGCTCCCGAATGGTAATAGCTGCTCCCCTCATTCTGGATATAGCTCGAGCCGTAGGCAAAAGTGGTAAAGGGGATGAAATTCTGCGCGATCTGACCTGGCTGCAGGATCTCACTGGGTTCGTTCAACCCCGGATTGACTGGGAGGTGGCGGCCCAAGGCTCCCGCATACGCTATCTCAACTGTGCTGTTGTCGCCAAGCTGGTAGGCCGCCGCGACTCGCGCTGACTCAGTGTAGGGAGTCTTGGGGTTGACTTGGTATCCGCGAAGCACCATCCGATTGGGATCAGCGGTGGCTGAATTCAGAGTCATCCCCACGAGGCCTTGCTCGATGGTGGCATAAGAGTCCGAGTAAGGATAGATGATCGGCGAAGCGTCGTTGGGGCTGTTGAATGCGTAGTTGACCTGAAACGGGTAGTTACCTCCGAGATTCGCCAGGGTTCCTTCATTTTCGAACCCGCCGTAATAGATCCCTCCGCCTCCGCGGATCACCAACTTTGGAGTCAGTTGATAAGCCCACCCGATGCGAGGCGAGATATTGGTCTTGGGGGCCTTCACCAGTGCGCCACGAGGAACATAGGCGAGCTTTATCACTTCACTGGTAAGGGCGTTCGTAAAGGTGGTGGACAGGGTCTGTGGTCCCCGGGAGCTGGGAATTTCGTATTCAGCGCCGACGCCGGCGGAGCCGGGAAGAAAATTGGCCTCGGCGCCGAAGCGCTCGAAGGCCGGACTGAAGTAGTCCCAGCGAGCGCCGAGATTGACCGTAAGTTTGGGATTGAATCTCCAATCGTCGTTGAAGTAGCCGGAAAAGTAGTAGCGGCGGTCATCGATGTTCGAAATGGTTGACCCCTGGACTTGATTGGGCCCACCCACATAATTCGCGCCGTTGGGGACAGTGGCGATTGTCGGTCCCAGCAGAAGCTGAGCTGCGCCCGTCGTCGCGTCCAGGATGTTCGGGATAGAGGTGAAGTTTCCGCTGAAAGTAAACTGACCGCGCGAATAGGGAGGCTGGAGCGTCGAGGCTTTGAGGTACCGAAGGTCGCCTCCGAAATGGAAGATCTGCGCCCCCATCACCTTGGAAACGTCGTCCGTCAATTGGTACGTCGAGTCGTAGTCATCGGCGTAGAGGAAGGGGCTGCTCCCCAGGGGGGACAGAATGCCAATGTCGAGGGTAGGCAGGCCGCCATTGCCCGCCACCTGGGGAATGGCCGCAATGCCGTACTCGGCGGGAATATTCGTCAGGACGTTGGCGAATGGCTGCACCCGAGCCGCGTGAATGCCGCTGTAGCCTAGTCGCACTTCATTGATCGTGTTCGCTGAGATGTTGTGGGTCTCGCTCAGCACCGCGTTGTATGACCTCGCAATCTGCGTGTACCCTCCACCATCCGCCACGCCGACAAAGGGGCCATCCTGTCTGGCCGGGGCGTCGTCATAACTGTACCGCACGAATACCTGATCTTGACTGGAGAGGGAATGGTCAAATCGTATGTCAAACGAATTGTCGTTCTGGCTGCGATAGGCGTTCGTCGTGTAATTGTTGTAGATGCCGGTGCTGGCGGGGTTGGGGATCGGATAGAGGCCAAGAAGCGCGGCAGCGATAGGATCGACGCGGTTGGTCGGAAGCACATTCCCTTTCAAGGGTTCTCGGACATACCCCGTGCTGGTGGCCGTTAATCCGGTGAGCGGATCCACTCCGCCGGCCAGAACCAGGCGCGTGGTGGCGGGATCGAAGATCGTGCCGCAATTGAAGGTGCGCCCCAGCAGGTCCGGTCCGCGGTTGCATCCCGGCTGGGCGGTGATCAAGTCGGAAAAGTTGCTGAATCCGCTGGACCGCTCCGCCAGGGTGGGCACGGTGGTCGTGTCGGGAACTCCCAGGTGCATCCGGGTGCCTTGGTAATCGACGAAAAAGAAAGTCTTGTTGTTCCCTTTGTAGTATCTCGGGATGCTGAAAGGTCCGCCCAACGCGATACCGAACTGGTTTTTGCGCAGCGCTGCCACGTTCAGGTTGTTGGCATTATCGAAGAAATCGGCGGCATTGAAGCTGTCGTTCCCGTAATACTCCCAAAGACTGCCGTGAAACTTGCGGGTGCCGGATTTCGTGGCGGTGTTCAAAACCGCGCCCGCAGAGCCGCCGATGGCGGAATTGTAGTCGCCGCTCTGAACTCGAAACTCCTGGATGGCATCCTCGGCCGGCAACGTCACGAAAGAGGTGCGGGTGAGGAAATCCACCATCCGGATGTTGTTGTCCACACCGTCAAGCAGATAGTTGTTCTGCGAAAAGCCGACGCCGTTGGCAATGAAGGTGCCGCTCGTTTCCAGGACGCGCGGGGTCTGTTGCGGCGGGGTCACTTCCGCGAAGAGTCGCGCCAAGAGCGTGTAATTCAGGGAAAGGAGCGGCAGCGTGGTCACGCGGTCTGAAGTCAGCACACCGGCGACTGAAGCATTGCGAGCTTTGGGGCCAGGCGGCGGAGGAACAGAGGAACTCGTCTCACCCTCGGGTTTCTCCCCATGTAAAGCGAAGGTCGCAAAAACGTTCTGCCCAATGCTGACCGAGAGTTGGGATAGAGTTCCGGGAACGAATCCTTTTAGTCGAACGGTTAGAGTGTAGGTGCCGGCCCGCACCGCCGTGAAAATGTAGGTGCCGTTGGTTCGAGTGTGGGTGGAGCGCTCAAGCGGCGTGTCCTCACTCCTGAGCACGACTTCGGCACCCGGCGCGCCCTCCCCCGCTTCGTTCCTGACAATCCCCCGAACTGTTCCCGTGTCCACTTGCGCGTAAACAAGATGGCTGACGAACAGACCGGACAACACGACCGTAAATCCCACTTGTAGACGCCACAGCCCGCTCTTCTTTACACGCATCAATCACTCCTCCCTGACATGCACGGACAGACAATTTGAATCGCACCTTGATAAGGATTCTGTTTTTAGACGCCAGACAATTTAGAATGGTTTCCTGCAACTTGTCAAATATCTATGAGTTGTTCGCGGACACCGTGGCAAGAATCTCGGACACACCATGGGCCCTCAAGCCAATTTCCAACCCCTCCCCTCGGGAGTCGCGCGGTTGAACGGCCTGCAAAGCGCAACCGCACTGAAGTCCTTGAGACGGTAGTTTTCCCGTGCCTCCTGGCGAAGTCGCGTTCCGGCTCGCGCTGCTGAGGGAGTGGTTCGGAGATTCGCGACCGTGCTTACTGCACGGTGACCGAGACAGTCGCTGAGTGGCTAAGCGTCCCGCTCGTGCCAATCACCCCGATCGTATAAATACCGGCAGGCGTGCCGGGGATGCCGCCGCCACCTCCACCCCCGCCGCCGCCTCCGCATTCGGCGAGCACCGCAACCAACAAGGCAAGGATCAGCAACTCAAACGCTAGTTTCGCTTGCCCTTTCTTCACCGGTGCGATCAGAAAGAGCATGCAGAAAAGAGCGACTGTCAAACCGAACACAAACCACCCAGGACGGTTAAACGGCCCGGTCCTAGGCAGTTCGCTCGAAGCGGCAGTGGTGGTGACTGTCAGTGTTGTGTTGCCGCTGCTTGTGACGGAGCCCGGGCTGAGCGAGCAGCCGCCCCCCGTCATGCCGAATGGAACCGCGCAGGTGAGGCTGACCGTGCCAGTGAACCCGGCGACCGCCGACACGGTGATAGTTGTCGTGCCCGACAGTCCCGGACTGGCGATGTTGAAAGAAGTAGGATTGGCAGCCAAGCTGAAATCGGGTGTCACGGTGACGGTGGATGGCGAGGAGGCCGAACCCACGTAGTTGTTGTCGCCGCTGTATTGCGCGGTGATGGTGGCCGTGGAGGTGAGGCTGGGTAGAATGGTCGCAGTTAATGAGGCGGGCGCGCCCGTTGTACGCGAGAAGTCATTCCAAACATAATTTACGTTCCCGCTGATTGGGTTAGACCCATTGAGGAACTGCACCGTGCCTGTGGGCGCCACTCCGGTACTCTGGGTCATTACGATAGCCTGCAAGGTGAACGTAACGCCCGCGCTCACGCTGCTGGGGGCCAACACTGTAGTGCTCGTCGAGGCTTGCGTTACCGTGACCGCATCCCCGCCAGACGCGCTCGCGCTGTAGCTGTTGTCACCGAAGTAGTTGGCCACGATGCTGTGCGAACCGGGAGGAAGCTGGATAAGTTGGTCTTCCGTATAGCCCTGACTATTCAACCCGTAGCTGCCGAGATCGAGTAGAGCGCCATTATCGCTTAAACTCACGTTCCCGGTGGGGCAGGGATAGACCAGGAGGGCCGTTTGCGGCGGTGCGCAGACATTCCCGGAGGCGTTGGTGACATCCGCCCGCAGGAGGTCCGGAGTGCCGTAGGCGAGGCTTGTTGCGTTCGAATTCGTCTCCTTCCCAGTCTCGAAATCGAACGTGATCAGTCTGACTGTTGTCATGCTGGGTTCGGGAGTCACGGTGACCTGGACCGCCGGAGTCGAATCGCTGACGCCAAAAGTTCCGTCACCGGCGTAGTGCGCGGTCACGCCATACGCCGACGACCCGCTGCCGGGAAGAAAAACGGTGGTTCCTGAAACCGAGCCGTTGGTCAGGGTTGCGAAATCGATCCCGAGATTGCTGTTGTTTGGCCCACCGATCAGCGAGACGGCGCCGGTTGGTGTGCCTGACGTGGAACTCACAGTGATATTCACGTTCATGGGTTGCCCGTGGGTGATAGTGATTGGGCTCGTGGGCGGCGTGGTGGAAAGTGAAAGGGTGGTCGTCGTCGGCTGGAAACTGACCGAGCTCCACTGATTTACGAGGTTCGCCGCGTTGACCGAGCCCAACCCAGTAGCGAGATCGTACCCGGGGGTTGTGGTCCAAGCCGGCAAGGTGGGGTTGTTCGGTTCCACCAGGACGCCGAAGCCACTGGTGGCGCTGCAGTTTGGCGAACCACCCTGGCACGCCACCGAATTGTTGCCCGTGACGATGTCGTAGAAGATGCACCCCTTGGTGCCGACCGCGGCGGCGTTCGAAGTGCACCTTGCGCCGCCCTGCGCGGCCAGCGGGTAAAGAACGTAATTCGCATTGCCCTGGCGCACGCCGGCCTTCTGAACCACCAGTGCCATGATGCCTGCGAAGGAGGGCGCGGAGATCGACGTTCCCCCTGCGCCAAGAAAAGCGCTCAAACTACATGCCTCACCATTGGGCAACTGGTCAGACTCACAGACGACGTAGAAGCTGTTGCTGCGGCTGCCGGCGGAGGCATACAACGACACGTCGGGTAAGTCACGCACACCGTCATTAGGAACTCCGGTTCCAGTTTGCCAAGCCGGTTTGGCATACTCGGTGCTGGGCCCGCCGCTGCCGGCAGTCAGATTCGCAGTGCCACTGAGGCTGGCGCAACCCGTCAGTCCCGAACTGGCGCAGGAGTTATTCCAAGTCATTTCGGGAATGTAAGAGATGGCAGAGGATCCCGTCGACGAGTTATTGGTCGAATTCCAATAAGTGGAAGGGTCGCTGACATCATCAAAGTCCGTGCCGCCCACCGCGACGTTAAAAGGCGTTGAAGCCACTCCGCTGACGGACAATCCGCTGGTAGCAAAGTTAGCATGAAAGTCACATACGTCCGAGCCGCTGTCGCCCGTAGAGATGAAGATGGTGATGCCTTGCGCGGCGCCCTGCTGCCACAGGGAATTAAAGAAGGCATTGCCGGCTGTAAGGAGCTCGGCCTCGCACGCGCCGTAGCTTTCGCTCATCACCGGGGCGATGTTGTTATCGATGATATACAGAGCCGAAAGGTCGATGCCCGCCGTGGTCTCGGTGGTTTCGGAGACCACCAGATCAATATTGGCGCCAGGCGCCACCGCGCCGGACCACTGAGTGTCGGCGTCGGCTTCGCCTTCTTCTCCCGGGACCACCCCGGGGTCAGGACCGTTCAGGATGACTTGCACGGAAGCTGCGGGCAAGCCCCACATGCGGCGGAACAAAAAATAATCGTTCGGGGCGATGTTGGTCTCGCCAACGATGGCAATGGTCTGGCCGGTGCCGTCAATGGGGGGGCTGGCCGACCACAGCGGCAGCACGTTGTAAATGGTGGCAAAATCCGTTGGACCCAGAGCGTAGTAGGTTGTGCCGTTGGATGTGGTGGTGTACAGGGGCTCCACTTTGCCCGTCAGCTTGGATCGCCCAAAAACGCCCGCGGTTCTGTAGAGCGGCTTCCTGGGGAAATTGTTCAGCGAAACGATTCCCGCCACCACCGGCTCGAGCGCAGCGGGAATTTCCGGGTCGCTGGCGTTGGCCCAGTGCTCCTCGCCGTTAATCGCATATTTGTGCATCTCGGTGCGGAAGGCTTCCCTCACTTCTGCGGCTGTGCCCGAGAACTCAATCACTGTCTTGCCCGCTGAAACTCGAGCCACTTCGAATCCCTTCGCGTGAAGCCAATCTGTGACCGCCTGAATGTCCGAGTCGGCCGGGCCGAACTGCTCGCCGAACTGCTCCGGCGTCAGCCACTGGTGAAAATTGGCGGAGGATTTGATTTGCTGTTGGTCCATGAGCTTTCGCAGCGCCGCTTCCCGCTCCGGTGAGCGCTGCAATAAGAGCAACATGCGCCGCAGGGGCAGACTGTCGGGCGCGGCGCCGCGATCGAATTCGGGGCGCGCCAGCGGATGAGTGTTCCCACGCAAGGTGACGCGATTCTCCTCATCAATCGCCTGGGTAATGCGTGCAGGAACGGGATTTGCTTGCTCGCCCGCCGCGAGCGAAACGGAAAAGAGGAATGAAGATGCCAAAGCGACTCGCGCGCATGTCAGACATGAAAGTCTCATGTCGCCTCCATGTGACAATACGGGACCGGTGAACGCGGGCGGTTTCGCCGACACAGACTGCCGCGGCCAAACATCTCAGCCGAGTGTCAGCCTCGTGCAGTCGTATGTGCCGACAATTATAGTCCGGCAGTCAATAGAAAGCCAGCCACGAAGGGATGCGTTGCAATTTTTGTGGATTCACGTTCGGATCTCTCCTGCGGCTGAGCTCACGGTAGACGGGCGCGTCCCGAACTGGTAGTCGCCGTGAACCCGAAAGAGCGCAGCTTGATGGATACTCGTCCCTCGGTACGTCGTCTCACCCGGGCGCGGGCCGGGCTGCTTGCCGATCACGACCGCTTGCAGCGCGGGCGAGTGCCAACGCTCAGAGGCGATCGTGCCCTTGCCCTCACCACCACTCGCCCTGCCGCTGGGGAGAGCGAAGGCAAGGCCCGGCGTCCGGGCGATCGAAAGCCGCGCGCAGGTGCTCCAGCGAACACAAGGCGAAACGCGCAACTTGGTCGCCGCCGTCCCGTATTTTTCCACAGGAGTCCGGTTGACATCGCCATCGCACTTCGTCGAAGATATAGACACCTATGGGAGCCGCGACAGCCCGAGCCCTGAGTCATCCTGTGCCGACACCCGCATGCCGATTGGTTGTGAGACAACACAGCGGTCTCTTGGAGATCTCGGAATTCATAACTTCAGGGATCGAAATCGGCCAGCAAGTAGTGGCGATGGCCGGCCCGGCGTGCCTGAAAGATCTCGCTCTCACCCTCAGCGAGACCGGTTTACGCACCGAAGCGCTGATTCGAAGCGGCCGGTTGGTGTTTCTCACCGCGCCGGATTGTCTCGCCCAATTGGACCTTGCGAACGATCGCCTGCAGCGCTCCTCGCTTCGCCTCAATGGGTCCGTGCTGCGCTGGGTCTCCGATTGGTCCTGGGCATATGGCAACGGCCACCCGCCGAGCGCTCTGCTGGGCTTCCAATGCCGCGTTCACGACTTCGTTCGCGCCCTCACGCCGTTGTCGCTTTGCACCGTGCACGGCCAGAAGCTGGCACGAAGCTCGCTCCTGGCGATGATGGCTGACCATCGACGCGCCACGCGCGGCGCGCAGCGCCCGGCGTAACCGACGCCAACCCTTCGGCTGACACTCGTCCGTTTCCACTCTTGTGTTTTGTGCGCATCCTACGTACGCTATCGCAGGCTCGGGGTGATATCGGGAAAATGGCAGGCCTGTTGGAAGGCAAAACCGCGATCGTCACCGGCGCCGGTCGCGGAATCGGCCAAGCCGCCGCACGGCTCCTGGCGGCTCAGGGCGCGCGCGTGGTCGTGAGCGACCTGGA
>Ga0187771_10002774_pt1 | contig 12135 bp, 10 predicted proteins | sample 0116_SJ02_MP15_1_FD_133139 | JGI IMG/M metagenome (GOLD analysis project Ga0187771, IMG submission 133139) | Tropical peat soil microbial communities from peatlands in Department of Meta, Colombia - 0116_SJ02_MP15_10_MG | ecosystem: Environmental > Terrestrial > Soil > Wetlands > Peat | place... | reverse complement strand
GCATCGACAATCGATCGCGTCGAGAAATACGAGATGGCGCCGGGAGCCGCTGTCCTCTATCTCGGAATGAAGCGCGACCTTGCCGCAGAGGGCCATCCAAGAACCAACTACTGGATTTTTTCCGGCTACGATTATGAAGCCGCTTACGATGTGATCGCGCGCGGCGAGTTTGCCGATCCTGTGCCGTTCGGGTTCATTTCGATCGCCTCGGTTAAAGACCCGACCAACTCGCGTCTCGCTCCAACCGGCATCAGCAACGTTCAGGTGATGGGAATGGCGCCATCAAGTCCTGAGGCGTGGGGAGTATCGCTCCAAGAATTCCACTCCGGCGATTACAGCCGCAGCGAGGTTTACGCGATGAAAAAGCGCAGGTTCGCTGACGCGATGCTCACGGTCGCGGAGCGGGTGTTCCCTGAGATTCGCAGCCAGATCGTGTACCAGGAGGTCGCGACTCCGCTGACGCACACGCGATTCACCGGATCGTCGAACGGGACCTCGTACGGAATTGCGGCGACGCCCGCGCAGTTCATGAGGCATCGCCCGGGCGCGAAGACGGAAATCAAGGGACTTTTTCTTTGCGGCGCGAGCATGCGCTCGGGACACGGAATCGTCGGTGTCGCAGCATCGGGGATGATAGCAGCCGGCGAAATCCTGGGGCGAAAGCTGATCTAATTTTCGCCAAAGAGCGAATTCCTCTCTCTGGTCCCGGAGAGGCTCGGCAAAGCACATCGCGCCGGCCGGAGCATTACGCCAAGCGCCGGCGGGGGGTTAGCTAAAACAGCCGTTTCTGGCCGTGCTTGAACCCGCCCTGCTCGCCGATATTCCCGGATTTCTCGCGATCCTGATCGCTCTCGGGTTCGCGTTCGCGGCTGCGTTCGCGATCACGACCGCGCTCGCGCCGGGTGTCGCGTCCGCCACGCTCGCGCCGCGTCTCCGCAGGAACGATCTCGACTGATCGGAGAAAGCCCTCGCCCTCCGATCGGGTCGTCACCATCGGATCATCCTTAAGCGCAAGATGGATAATCCTGCGGTCCTTGGGCGGCATGGGATCGAGCTGCACGACCGCGTGCTCGCGCTTGGCCCGCTCGCCCATCGATAGAGCCATCCGATGCAGTTGCTGGCGGCGGCGAGCGCGATAGGATTCCGTGTCGATCTGAATGGTGAGCGGCTCCTCGATACGTCGCGCGACGATGCGATTGACGAGGTACTCTAACGCGTCGAGGGTCTGACCGTGGCGTCCGATCAGAAGGCCGGAGCCGTCCCCCTTTATCTCAAGCTCGATCGCTTCCGGGTCGCCCTTGAGTCGGCGCACCTCGCCCTTCTCTCCCATCAGCTCGAGGATCCGGGCGAGCACGGTTGAAGCCTCGCGTACCTGTTCCTCGATATTTGCGGGATGGCGATCCGCGCCCTCTGCTTCGGATTCGGCCTGCGCTGCGAAGGGCTCTTCCGGTTCGATCATTGGTTCGCGCGGCGCCTCGGCACTCTGTCGATCTCGCGAGCGACGCCGTCCCGATTCCCGCTCACGCGGTTTTTCCCGATCGCGTGGACGCTCTTCGCGGGGACGTTCCTCGCGTCGAGGCGCAGGCTGCTCGGCGCGCGCCTCTTCGGCGGGCGCCGCTTCGGAGACCGGCTCGCGACGCGGCCGAGGCTCCGGCGTTCGCGTCGCAGGCGAAGGCGCCGTCCGCGCAGCGGCCGGTGCTGGAGGCGGCGCGGCGACTCCACTTTGCGCCTCGAGCGGAGGACGCCGCGTGACGCGGACTTTCGCCTGCCGGGTGCCGATTCCCAACACGCCCGTGCGAGGCGTCGCCAGAACTTCGATTATGACGTCGTCTTCAGCAGCGCCGAGCTGTTCGAGCGCTTCCTTGATAGCGTCCTGGACGTTTGCTCCGGAAACTTCGATCGAATCAGTAGTGCTCATGATGCGGGTGCGTTTTTGAATTCACGGTTAAGGACGAACTGCTGGATTACTCCGAGCACGTTCGACGAAAAATAGTACAGCGACAGTCCCGCCGGAAAATTCACCAGCATGACCGTGAAAATGATCGGCGTGAGCATCATCATCTTCTGCTGGTTCGGGTCCGGCGAAGTAGGCGACATCCACTGCTGAACGTAGGTGCTGAGTCCCATCAGCAGAACCAGCACTGGAATTCCCTGGCAATGCATGAACGGAAGCTGCGGAATCCACGAGACGGGAAGACAATCAGGCGCGGAGAGATCCTTGATCCAGAAAATGAACCCCGAATGCCGGAGATCCACGGCGTTGAGCAGCGCCTCATAAAGTCCGATAAACACCGGAAGCTGAATCGCGGTGGGCGCGCATCCACCGAGCGGACTCACGTGGTTGCGCTTGTAAAGATCCATCATCTCGCGATTTAACTTGTCGGGATCGTCCTTGAACTGCGCGCGCAGCCGCTCTACCTGCGGCTGAAGCCGCTGCATCTTGAGCATCGAGCGCTGCGCCTTGATCGACATCGGCAGCGTCAGTATCCGGATGAAGATCGTCAGCAGAATAATGTCCCATCCCCAGTTCGGCGCCACGCGATTGAAGAGCTTGAGCGCGCGAAGCAGAGGCAAAGCGATAAATCCGGCCCATCCGAAGTCGATCGCTTTGTTCAGGCTCGGATTCACGCCCTCGAGGATTTTGAGTTCCTTCGGCCCCATATAGACGTCGGTCTTGAGGCTCGAAGCGCCGGAGAAAAGCAGGCGCGCGCTGGCTTCCTGCCCGAAGATTTCCATCTGAAGCGTGCCCGTCGTGGGAGCGACCGGCAAAAACGCGCCGAGGAAATATCGATCGCCGAACCCGGCGTAGGTGATCGTCCCGGACGCTGGCTCGACGCCCTTGCGCAGTGCCTTCTCTGCCGCCGTGATGACCTTGTTCTGAACGTCGGCCTGAAGCTCGGGAATATCGTAATAGCCTTCTCGCTGGCCGAGCGGTTCGGTGTACGAGACTCCGATCGCCTCGAGCGGCTTCGGCGCGGTCGCCGCTGCGATCATCGTGAACGTGTACTTGTCACCGGAGAGGATGAAAGTCTTGGTGATTTCCAGGCCGTCCGACGCGTGCGCTTTGAAGCTAAGCGTAGATTGATCCGAGCCCGAGAGCGTGACTTTTGCCGGCGTGTCAATCGTGTAATCGAGCTCGTGATCGTCGGCCATCATGCTGTCGGTCTTGATTACGAGTCCGAGCGGAAGCCGGCCTTCCTTCGACGGCTGCACCAGCTGATACAAGGGGCTGTTCGCCGCCGATGTCTGCCGATAGTTCTTGAGCGCGAAACCGGCAAGGCGCGCCCCGCGCGTGGTGAACGTCGCTCGAAAGAGATCGCTATCCACTTCGATCAGGCGTTCGGCCGCCACCACTCCTTTGGCGCCTTCGAGAGCGCCTGCTCCGGTGGCTGCGGTCGATGGCGCTGCGGGCGCTGCCGCGGCGAAACTCGGCGCTGATGCCGGCGACGCGCCGATAGCGCCGGGTGTCGGCTGCGCCCCGGCCTGCTGACCCGGCGGCGGATACATCCGCTTCAGCACCAGTTCCTGGTAGGCGAAAACAAGACCGATCGACAGGATCACCGCGATTAGAATTCTGCTGGTATCCAAATGCCGACCTTCCTATGGGTGTGCGTGCGCGCTCGTCTGGCGATCGCGCGCGACGGGATCGTAGCCATGGCCGCCGAGAGGATTACATCGCGCGAGCCTCATAGCGGCTTTCGCGCTGCCACGAACCACACCGAATCTTTCGATCGCTTCGACAGCGTATTCAGAGCACGTCGGGGTGAAGCGGCATCGCGGACCGAGAAGCGCAACTATCATCGGCGAGACGGCGACCCGATAGGCGCGAATCGCGAGCACGAACACTCGCCGCGGAATTTCCGCTATACGATCGGGCTTGCCCTCAGGGTTCATCGTCGTGAATTCAAACGGCGCGATGCGAGTTCGATCGCGGATACGAGTTCGGCGCGCGTCGCGGCGAAGTCTATCTCACCGGCGCCCGTGAGCGCGATCACTACCATCGAAGTTTGCTCGGGCAACATGGCTTTTAGACCGCGCCGGAAGCACTCCCTTATGCGTCGTTTGATCCTGTTGCGCACGACAGCGCCGCCGACTTTGCGCGAGACCGTGACACCGAGCGCCTGTCGCGTCTCGTCCAGCCGTCCGAGGTAGATAACGAAGTGGCCGGATTCAGCTCGCGCGCCCTTGCGTTGCAGCAATCGAAATTGGGCCGGGCGCCGGAGCTTATCACGCGCGGAGAAGCTCTGTGACGTGCGCGACGGCTCTATCCCGGCTGCTTGGGCGGGATGGTTGTGGCGAGGCGATGGCGTCCCTTGGCGCGCCGGCGCTTGAGTACGTTGCGGCCGCCCGGCGTCGCCATCCGAGCCATAAAGCCATGGGTGCGTTTCCGACGTCGATTGTGGGGCTGGTAGGTCCTTTTCATCGTTTTTGACCAAAGATACAGGGTCCCTTGGGGACCCGAAGAAATTCTTATGGATTTATCCGGGCTAACGCCCGAACTCGCGATCGAACCATACTGCGGCCCGGGGAGCAAGTGATTTTTTCGTGATTCGATGGCGCTTATTCGCGCCGAAACGCGTCATCACGGACGGCGGGGAAAAGCAGCTGTTTCTAATCCAGCCTCCCGGATTCTGAACGGAATACGCGCTTTGACCTCGATCGAAGCCCACCCGATAACGCCCGGCCCTCGATGACGTGATAGAATCCGTCCGCGCGAACGTGAACGAGCGAATTATCGTGATTAAGGGGGCGCGCGCGCCCCACGACGAGGCGAACTTCCACATCAAGTACGCCGAATTGCTGAATCCCGCCCAACTGGAGGCGGTGAAGCATCGCGAGGGACCGCTGCTGGTCGTCGCCGGCGCCGGATCGGGCAAGACTCGCACGCTCATTTATCGTCTTGCGCGGCTGATCGAAAGCGGCGTCCCACCCGGAGCGATTCTACTGCTGACGTTCACGCGTCGCGCAGCGCAGGAGATGCTGCATCGCGCGGAGCAACTCGTGGGAGAGCGGACGAGAGCTGTCGCCGGCGGAACGTTTCATTCCTTTGCGAACCTTGCACTTCGCCGATGGGGCGAGCCCATCGGCATAAAACCGAATTTCACGATTCTCGACCGCGCCGATATGGAGGATGTGCTCAACCTCATCCGGGCCCGGATGGGTCTGGGATCGCGCGAGCGTCGTTTTCCGAAGAAAGGCACACTGGCCGAAGCGATCAGCATGGCGCGCAACAAGCGCCGCCCTCTCGCCGACGAAATCGAAGCTGATTTTCCGCATCTGCTCGAGCACGCGGAGGAGATCATCGCGCTTGCGAAAAAGTACGAATCGTACAAGCGCGAGCGCGGACTGCTCGACTACGATGACCTGCTCGATCGCCTCGTCGAACTGTTGAGCAATCACGAGAGCGTGCGCCAGCGGCTTTCGGCGACCTATCGCTACATCATGATCGACGAGTATCAGGATACCAACGCAGTGCAGGCTGAGATTGTGCGATTGCTCGCCTCGGCGCATCGCAACGTGATGGCGGTCGGCGACGATGCGCAGTCGATCTATTCATTTCGCGGCGCGAATTTCCGCAACATCATGGATTTCCCCAAGCTCTTCGAGGGCGCCAAGATCGTCAAGCTCGAAGAGAACTACCGCTCGATACAAGGAATCCTCGATGTGGCCAACGAGGTCATCTCGCGCGCCGCGGACAAGTACACCAAGATTCTCTATACCAAGCGTCGGGGCGAGGTTCGTCCCATCCTGGTGCGCGCGGCAGACGAGCACATGCAGTCGCGATTCGTCGCCCAGCGCATCCTGGAGCTTCGCGAAGACGGCGTCGAACTCGGCGAGATCGCGGTTCTGTTTCGGTCGAGCTTTCACTCGTTCGATCTCGAACTCGAACTGCAGCGCCGCGACATCCCGTTCATCAAACGCGGCGGATTCAAATTTATCGAGACGGCGCACGTCAAGGACGTTCTCGCCCATCTGCGCGTGATCGCGAATCCCGCCGACGCGGTCTCATGGCTGCGCGTGCTGACTCTAATCAAGGGCGTCGGGAATCGCACTGCCGAGCGAATGGTCGAGATGCTAACGAGCGCTGACGAACCGGAAAAAGCGATGTTGGCGTCGGGCGCTCTGGCGATCGCACGCAGCGCATCGCAGGACAGCTTCGCGCATCTGGCGCGAATGATGACGGCGCTGCGCGCCGAGGGCCAGCGTCCGGCAGAGCGGGTCGCGGCGGTAATCGAGTATTACCTACCCACCATGCGAGACGCGTATCCCGACGATTATCCCAAGCGCGAGCGCGACCTAGAGCACTTCCAGAACATAACAGAGCGATTTCGCAGTCTGGAAAGCATGCTCTCCGAGATGGCGTTGGAGCCTCCCAACGATTCCCTCGGCGGCGTCCTCGCGAGCGATACTGAAGATGAATACCTGACGCTGAGTACAATTCACTCCGCCAAAGGCCTGGAGTGGAAGGTCGTGTTTCTGATTTGGGCTGCCGATGGACGATTTCCGGGACCGCAAAGCATCGACCCCGAGGAACTCGAAGAAGAACGCAGACTGATGTATGTCGCCACGACGCGTGCGAAAGACGAGCTATATCTCACGTATCCGATCTATATGTTCGACCGTGCATTCGGTCACACGATGGGACGCGTGTCGCGATTTCTTGAAGACCTGACGCCCGAGATTCTGCCGACCGCGATGCTTGCGGAGGAAGGCGACGCTCCATGAGCCCGCGCGTGATAGTGCGCCCCGCCGTCCCTGACGACGCCGAGCTTATAGTCCACTTTGTGCGCGAGCTTGCGCGCTTCGAAAAAGAGCCGGCCGAGAACGTTCGCATAACGGAGCACGACGTCCTCCGCGACGCTTTCGGAACGAATCCGCGCTTCGACGTCCTGATCGCGGAACTCGATGACGTACCGGTCGGTTTCGCCCTTTTCTTTCACAACTACTCGACGTGGACGGGACGGCCGGGAATTTATGTCGAGGACATTTTCGTCGAAGAGCGTGTGCGCAAGCTTTCGGTCGGGCGGCGGCTGATGGCTGCGATCGCAAGGATCGCGAGGTCGCGCGGATGCGAGCGAATCGATTTGTCGGTGCTGGATTGGAATCCTGCACGCGGATTCTATCGCCGCCTCGGCTTCAGGCACATCGACCAATGGCAACCGTTTCGCCTGCAGGGTGACGCGCTGAACGCGCTGGCCGATGAGTCCGACGAATACGCGATCGAATAGAGTTCGACTCCCTGTAAAAGCTGCATTGTCCCGCGATCACTGATAATTTTTACGCGCGCCTGTAAAAGCTTCAGCAAGGTTTCACGAAGGAAAGTCTCATTGATGGGGGCACAAGACGGCCTGCGAATCGCGTGCGTCTATCGTCGCGAAGAGCCTACGCAGCTTGAGATGGTGAACATGGCGCGGATTCGCTTCCGCCGGATGGCGGAGGCTCTCCCGCGCCGAGGCCATCACGTCGACATTATCACCAATATTAGCCAGGGGCCGAGGTTGCGCGCGCCGCGACTCAGAGAGGTTCCGTTTCGATTCGCGCGATGGGACAGTTACGACGTAATCAAGACTTCCTTCCATAAGGGCTTCGACTCGCTTATGGCCGAGGGCGGCGGCGACCATCCGTTCATCATCAGCAAGCTCGGTTCCGTCGTCGGCCACGAGCAGACGCCCGGAGTGCACTTTTTCGGGCGCGCCAGACAACTGCTGTTCGAGACGCAAAAGGAAATCGCCAGGCGAAGCCGGGTCGTGACCATCCTGACCGAGCCCAGCGCGGAACTGTGGCGTCGCGAGCATGGCGGCGCGATTCCCATTCTGATGGCGCCGACCGGTGTCGATGAGCAAATTCCGGAGCCGGGGCCGAATCCTTATCCAGCTCTGGGCATCAGGTGTCCGGTGGCGCTTTTCGCAGGAAATCTTTACAAGAAAATCGATCAGGAAGAGGTGAATCTCATCTGGCAGGATCGATTGAATCGTATCGGCTTCGCGCTTGAGCGTCGCGGAATTCGATTGGTCGCGATGGGATCCGGCGCGACGGATATGCTCGATCCTCGCGCGGTTATACATCTCGGAGAAATCGACGCGGACGACGTGTGGGATTTTCAGCGCTACGCCTGCGCCGGAATCGTGCTCGCGCAGGCGCCGATACAGGACAACGAGAGCAGCAAGATCTATTACTATCTGCGAACCGGATTGCCCGTCGTGTGCGAGCGCGGCGTTCCCAACACCGGGCTCATCGAAGAAACCGGATGCGGCGCGGTTGTCGATTACGACGACGTCGAAGCGCTTGCCGACGCCGTATCGCGCGTCAAGGACGCGCCGAGAGATGAACGCGTCGCCGAGATGATGGCGCGCGAGCATTCGTGGGATAAGCGCGCGGCGCTTTACGATCCGATTCTCGCCGAAGTTGCGCGACGATACCGATCCGCGAAATGACCCGGCCGAAAATTCTCGCGATTGGCGCGCTGCCGTTTTACAGCGCCGGGAAGCGAACTTTTGAATTTGGTCTCTCGATCTTCAACGAGCAATTGTTTCCGGCGCTCGCGCGCATGGGGCATCGCGTCAGAGTTCTGGCCGAAGCGCCGCCTAAGGATGGGAAGTTCGAGCGAACGGCGATCGAGTGGGATGCGCCGAATCTGACAGTCGAGCCCTTCGCGCTCGAATTTCGCAACGGCCAGCTTCCCTCGTCGGCTTCTTTCCGAGCAGCGCACCAGCGTCGCTGTAGGGAGGTGTTTGATAGAGCCATGCATGAGGAGCGTCCGGACGTTGTCGTGATTGGGCGCGAGAGCCTGGCGCTTCATTTCGGAGACATCATTCGCGGATACGGGTCGCCGTGGATAATTGTCGCTCACGGCGTTCCGACTGCGGGTCTGCTCGAAGAAGGTTTTCCCTCGGATTTTCGTGACGAGTTGATCGCGCAGATGGGAAGCAGCGACCTCGTCGTAACCGTGGCTCATCATCTGGCCGTGATACTTTTGCGTCTCGGAGTCGCGCGCGTACGCACGATTTCGAACGTCGTGGATCCTGTGCGATTCCATCCTCAGCCGAAAGACCGAGGGTTGCTCAACGAACTCCGCATCGCGCCCGATCAGACTGTCGTCGGGCACATTTCGGATTTATCCACGGCGAAGCGACCATTCGACGTAGTCGAGTCGGCGTTACGCGTACTGGAGCAGGAGCCTCGTGCAGTTTACGTGGTGTGCGGCGACGGCCACGAGCGTCCGGCGCTCGAAAAGTTTTGCTCGGACAAGGGTATCGCTTCGAGCTTCCGTTTCGTCGGCGCTGTCGAGCACCGCGATGTCGATCGATACATGAATCTCGCGGATGTCGTTTTGTCATCGTCGGGCCGTGAGGGATGTCCGCTGACGTATCTGGAGGCGCTCGCGTGCGGGCGCGTACTATTGGCAAGCGATATTCCCGCCGCGCACGAAATGATCGCGGACGGCGGCACGGGAATGTTTTACAACATGGGAGATCCGGTCGACCTCGCCGCCAAGACGCTGACACTCATTCGTGAGCCCAATCTCAGAAGCCGTCTCGGCGGTGCGGCCCGCTGCGCTGCGGAAAGGATGAGCGTCGCGCGATGGGCTGAGTCATATTCCGACGCCATCACCGAAGTCGCCGCGACTTGATCCCCTCGCTCTGATGCGGGCCTTCGCGATGGCGATTTCGGGCTGACCTCGAATTTCGCGTAGCCGGCCAACGGCTCGTCGAGCTGCATCGGCAGCGACACTTCCTTCAGCACCGGGACGCGCTCGGTAACGGTTCCGGTCGCAGGCGCATCCTTGGGAACAGTGATTACGCGAGTGCCGACGAATCGCACGATCGTCGGAAGCATCTTGCCGGTGTCGACGTATCGCGTATGCGTCGATTCGAAAACTGCGTCGGTTTTGAACAACTTGGATCCCGCGCGCATCAGGTAATTGTCCGCGCCGAGCGGTCGAACCAGCACCGACTCGCTCATCACATATATGTGGCCCACGGTGGGACGCAGAAAATTCGGGTAAAGCGGGTTCACGCCGAGCCAGAATGGAATCAGGATACGGCGCGCCGGCGCCCAATCCTTCATCCTGACTTCGGCCTGACGATCGTTGCTTCCAAGGACGAAGGACTTTCCGTCGAAATCCTGCATGATCTGGCGACTGAGAGCGTCCTCAGGAGGCGCGGTAACTTCCTTGTCGGAGACGCCGAAGTCCATCGCTTTCTCGGGCGAGCATCCTGCGACGGCCGCGATCATCAGGAACCCGAAAACGAGCCGTACCGCGCGCATCATTCGATCCGATACCGCGCGTATGTCGCCGGCGTGCCTCCGCCCAGCGTCCACTTCGCACGCAGAGATACTTCGCGCAAAACCGGCACCTGAACGTCGGAGCCGTCCTTGGTCTTGAAGGTTCTCGTCCCGACGAACTGTACAATGGTCGGAAGAATCTTGCCGTCGCCGATGTATTTGGTTTTCGTTGTGACAAAAACCGTCTCCCGCTTGATGAGCGAGCTGCCCGCTTCGATCATCCACTCTCCGGGCGTCTCCAGTGGTTTGACGAGCCTCGCTTCGCTGATGACGTAATAATCGCCCTCTTTCGGCATCAGCGCTCCGGGCACCATCACGTTGATGCCGAACCAGAACGGCAGCTTCATCGTTCGATCTTTCGGCCAATCGGGAGGGCGCACCAGCGCAACTGTTGCGTTGTCGCCCAAGATGAACGTTCGCCCGCGGAAATTTTCCTCGACCTGCTCAGCGCTTGCAAACCGCTCAGGCACGTCTGGTTTCGGCGCCGGTCGAGGGCATCCGGCGGCAAGCACAATGGCGATCGCAATCGCGATCACTGCGCGCGTCGGCATCAAAGGCGTCCGAATCGGGAACCTGTCACAGATTTTCAGCTGTGTGATTTTACGGCTTTGAAGTTTGCGCATGCCGACGGGCGATAATAGCATGAGGACCGCCTTGAAAGCGCCGAAACCGAATTCCTCAAACAGCAGCCCCGTTCACGTCACTGTTCTCGGAACCGGCGATGCGTTCTGCAGCGGCGGAAGGCATCAATCCGGCTATCTGATCGACACCGGACGCAAGCGCTTCCTGCTCGAAGCCGGGCCTGCGATTCTCGCGACACTGAAAACGCATCGAATCCATGCCGACAGTCTCGACGCCATCGTAATCAGCCATCTTCACGGCGATCATTTTGCGGGGCTGCCGTTTTTGTTCCTGGAGTTCATGTACGAGCGCCCGCTCAAGCGTCAACTGGTGATAGCCGGACCGCCGCGCCTCGAGCAGCGGACGTGGGCGTTGATGCGCACGATGTATCCAGGATTCGATCTCGCGCAGATCGTAGGCAAATTGAAATTCGTGACGCTTCGACCCGGCGAAACTCAACGCATCGCCGGCGCGCGCGTGAGTGCGATCCGCAGCCCGCATACGAATCCCGATCTTTCGCTCTCCGTCAAAGTCGATCTCGGCGATGCGAAGGTCGTCTTTTCCGGCGACACGGGCTGGAACGAGGACCTCGTCGATTTCAGCGCGGGCGCGGATCTTATGATCTGCGAATGCACCTATTACGAATCGAGTCAGTTCCAGTTTCATATCAATTATCCGGAGCTTCGCCGCAATCGAGAGCGTTTCAAGGTCGGACGCTTGATACTCACGCACGTCGGGCGCGAGGTGATTGAGCGCGCACCGGATATCGACATGGAAATCGCCTTCGACGGCATGAAACTGGACATCTGATTTCGCATTCTCCGTTCGCGACGGACTTCGTCGCGCGATAACCTGAACTCTGGCCGAGGACACACTGACGATGGGAATTGCTGACGGAAAATGCGCGCTGGTGGTCGGCGTCGCCAACGATCGCAGCCTTGCATGGTTCATCACCCAGGCGCTCCGCGCGGAGGGCGCGGAGGTTGCACTGACCTATCAGGGCGAAGTGCTCGAAAAACGCGTGCGGCCGCTCGCAGAGCAGTGCGGCGCGACATTAATCGGGGAGTTGGACGTCGGCGACGACAAACAGATCGAATCGATTTGCTCGAAGCTGCGCGAAAAATGGGGCGGGCTCGACATGCTGGTTCATGCGGTCGCGTTCGCCGAGCGCGAAGACCTGCGCGATCGTTTCCTCAACGTCACGCGCGCCAACTTCGGCAAGGCGCT
>Ga0187771_10002773_pt1 | contig 12135 bp, 12 predicted proteins | sample 0116_SJ02_MP15_1_FD_133139 | JGI IMG/M metagenome (GOLD analysis project Ga0187771, IMG submission 133139) | Tropical peat soil microbial communities from peatlands in Department of Meta, Colombia - 0116_SJ02_MP15_10_MG | ecosystem: Environmental > Terrestrial > Soil > Wetlands > Peat | place... | reverse complement strand
TGATGGCGTATTGGTGTTCGATAGCATCGCACCCGAAGACCATGTGTCTCATGTGTTATTCACTAGTGTATCGCGAGCCATCAACCAAAGCTCATCAGACAAGGAGGTGGAGATAGGGCATTAATATTGCGTGATGGGGGTGCTGTTTTTCTTCACACCACACAAACAAGCAGTCAGACGGAGAGGAGGGTGAATATCATGAAACAGAGAAGAAAGATCTACGCCACATTGATAGTCCTGATCGCGGCCGTGTTATTTTTATCTTCGGCGGCCATAGCAGTTCCGCTACCCTGTAACAATTACATTTGTAAAGAAGTGTACTATTTTGATGGGGTTAAAGAGCCGGTTACAGGGACCTTTCCAGCAGCCATCGTGAACGACACCGCATATTCGATAATATTATACTGGTACACCACTTGCTCAGACCTTGCTGGCGCCATAGATATCGTCCACCTGATTACCGCACCACATGCAACATGGCCCACACCACCCCCTTATGTCGGGTATGACGGCAGTTACTCAGTCGTGTCTCTCGTATTCATCGGCCAAACAAACAAACTATTTGATCTTGAGGCCGCATCCGTCTATGGCACCCCTGACTGGGGCGAAGACGAGTCATTCTCTTGTGTTATTACATCGCCCACACTATAGCCCACATATACCGCTGCTGCGCATACAACCTAAGCAAGGGGGAGCCGAGAGGCGCCCCCCGCTCTTGCTCCTAAAACCAAGAAGTGTGTGCAAGAAACTTCTCTATGGTCTTTTCAACCAAGTGAGAATTTGAAACAGTAAACTGCAACGGTTTCTCTTTTTGATAACTTTTTGTTTGTCGGTGGCTTCCACAAAAAAGGCATGCATCGTACGGAGAAAAGGTGATAGCCCTTGGATCGGGGAAATATCAGAATCATTATCTTCCTGAAGCAAACACCTTTTCAGTCTGATAAAATTGTGCGGAGTTCAACTGATATTCAGCTGCAGAAATCATGGTGGTAAGAACAGTCTAGGTGAATACTAAATTATATCTGGGGGATAGTGGCAAGAAAGTATTGGTATGGATTATCTCATTTATTATAGCCATTTTTTTCTTAGTTTCAGCAGCTGGATGGTTTTTTTTGCAATCCATTTGACGTTAGCTGGTAAACTGCGTCCTAAAGCTACAGAATTTTATCAGAGTCTTAATTTATTACTGTACGAAAGACCAAGAGGGATCTAAGCGAGACTCTGAATATCGCAATACGGGAGAACGTGAAGAACACCTATAAAGAGGTCATGAAGAGTAAGATAGTCAGAGAACTGGTCCGTGAATGAAAACTCAAAGTCATCGGCGCAGAATACTATCTCGGCACCGGCAAGTTCGATCTGATTGATCTGAGTTCAAGTTCTGAGCGACACAAGGAACATCGCTTAAAAGAAGCAGCATAATTGTCTTGTTATGTCCCTTCTTGCCTTTGTATTCGGGCAGAGGGAGCGGGATCATGTTACGTGAATAGCCCTCGAAAGTTGATCGCAATTTTGTTAGCGCAAGAATAACGATTAGGAATTACCATTTATAATCGAAGGAGCGCACTTTCGATGAGCAGTTGAAGGCTGGACAGTTATGTGATAAAGTCAAAATGAAAGGCATAATGTGTGCATAATGCCACAAAATCGCATTATGCAAAATATCATATTAAGTTATATGGAGGGTGAATGATGAGAAAAATGTTGATTTTGTTCGTCATATGCTTTTTGTTATTTAACTCGACTCTAGCGTTCGCAGACAATAAAGATCCGTTCTTCATTCCAGTAGATGTAGCTCTTGCAAGACCCCTTGGGTTAGCTTCCATTGTAATTGGAGGCGCCATATTGATTGTTTGTTTACCCTTTGCTCTGCCGAGCGGCAGCGTCAAGACAACTGCCGATGCACTTGTGGGTGGACCATTCAGGTTCACTTTCAGGAGACCCCTTGGCAGTTTTAGTGATGTCACTTACACGCCAGCTGCTGAACTTGAGAAAAAAACCAAAGAGTGATATCTAGGAAAATTGGCATTACCAAAACCGTTCTCTGCCAGAGTTTTGCAGAGGACAGTTTCGCACTCGCGACTCTAAGAAGTTAAGCACTAAATGAAATCCCGACTGCTGATTGTGTCTAATATGGAAGAGGGAATAATGCCTTCCCTAGCTCAGAAACCATATTCTTAGCAGCAATAATCAGTGTAATCTGTCACGAAAGGGCAAGCGCCCTGTAGTGTGGGGCCTGTGAGCAAGGTAATGACAATCAGCCATTTTATGAAAATACGCACTTGAGGAGAAACAGTTATAACGATTCGGCTTCACTTGCTGCCGTGCCAGTAAGACTGACCCAACCGCAGGCATTGTGGCAGGCAAAGTATGTTTGATAAACGAACCGAGCGGTAGGCAGTCGAGTGGAAACCGTTGTTGGCCGGCATTTATATCTTATTGTCCAGCACATACCAGACGTTCATCTCGCCTTTGCCTTTCACGCTAACCACTCCACGCGGCTCACAGATGAAATCGTCCTTGATAAGCCCGTAAGTTGTTTCCGCGATCTGAATGAATCCTCCTGTTCCATGCGACTCCATTCGACTCGCGGTATTTACGGCATCACCCCACAAGTCATAGCTAAATTTCATGTGTCCAATGACGCCTGCTACTACTGAACCAGAATTAAGGCCGATGCGCAATGCAAGCCGTTTGCCCCGAAACTCATGCTGACTGACATAGTCGCGTATGTCGAGGGCAAAACGAGTGAGGATATGGGCGTGATCGGAGCGTGGGCGCGGTACTCCGGCGGCCACCATATAGCAATCGCCGATAGTCTTAATTTTCTCTAATCCATATTTTTCGACTAAGGTATCGAAACATGAAAAGACTTCGTTGAGTAGTGCTACTAATTCTGTTGGCATCATCTTAGCTGACATGGGTGTGAAGTTCACAATATCGGCGAAAAGAATGCTGACGCCATCAAATTGATCGGCGATTACACGGTTCTCGTGCTTTAGGATGCTTGCAATTTCTTTAGGAAGTATATTCAACAACAGGGCATCTGCCTCCTCTTGCTTATCTCGCAATCCTTTTTCAGCCTGCGAATATATTGTATAAATATAAAATGAAAATCCTACGATAAAGACGATTAATCCCGTATTGAGAACGGTGGCCATAGTCCTCACAAATGCTAAACTGGGCTTAAGAATTCCATTATGATTTAAAAACCAAATTTCTAGTCCGACAAAGCTTCCTAATGCAATTAAAACCATTGTATACATAATGCGTTTTTGACTGTCCGGATAAAGGAAAAAAGCTATCATAATCGGCAAAAGCAAGTAAAGATGCATATTCATTTCTACACCTGCCAATAATGATATAGTTACAAATGTGATGACACAAAACAGATGAGAATATACTCTAGCAATCAGATAATGTTTTAAATAATTTAAGAGTAATATGCTAAGGTTCAAGGGTACTTGTGCGAGGACTATATATAAGATGATCCGAGATTCAGGCAGATATCGAAAAAGAAAAGGCACATAGCCTATGACGATTAAAGAAGTCGTAAAAGCAAGAGTATTGTGCAGCGTGATATGTTTTCTATCTGATAAATCAATGGTCTCGTCAATACCAATATTCTCAATGTTATTCCGGATCTGTTTCAAAGGTGAAAAAATCGTCATTGTTTTTCTTTTAAGTCTCGTGCTCTTCCCAGAAAACTCACTTCACCCTTGATGCACTGTCTTGAAAATTAAGAACAGAAGCGATTGCTCGTGCGGCTGTAATATGGCCATCACCACGGAATTGTGCTTTTAGTCTAGTGGGCTCATTTAATAATTCGAGCAGAGCATTAGCAAGAAGCTCTGCTGTCACCTCCTTAGCGTCGATTTTTCTTACTCCAAATTTTTCGGATACATATCTTGCAGTGTTGGCTTGTTCCCAGTGGTTAGACAGCGGAACGACAACCATCGGCAGTCCTATCATAAGACACTCTATGGTTGAAGTGAGACCACCCTGCACGACAGCAGCGTCACTAGCAGCAATAAACTCTTGAAAATTTCCCACGTAATCATGTACACGAACACCTGGTTTGGCAGTGCGACGAAGTGATCCTGAATCGATTCCCTTACCACAGATGAGTTCCATTCTCAAGCCAGGCACTTTATGAATCAATTGAGCAGCAGCTTCATTTGCAGCCTTAAGCAAATATTCGCCCGCACCTATGCATCCGACTGTTACGGTAACCACCCTCTCATCTTCGGCGAATCCCAATTTCTTACGTGCTTCAGTTCGTGTGGGGGGAGGCGTATATTGAAGCTTTGTAATGGGCTCGACAATTATAATGCCAAGCTTCTGCGCACGAACACGCCAGTCATCACGAGGTATATGATCAATATCGCCCGTAAAGATCCAGCGGTTGGCACGGCGAGCCAACCAATGGGTAAGTATAACGTCAAAGAATCTCTCCATAAGCGAGCGAAGCGGATTGCGGAAGAAGGGATAGTGTGGTAAACCTACAAAATCGCACATAAATACAACTGGAATCCCACGTAAGCGACAATAGTCTGTAAGGAAGAAGTACTCATCAAGGATCACTAAGACGGGGTGATGTTTTTTGATCAACCTTCGGAGATCGAGGATCTGAAGAAATTCTGACCGGAGCATCATAAAGTAAAATTTAAAAAACTGAGCCGTCCCGAGATGGACTGGAAAATCCAATGCGGAGATCTTTTCTACCTCGACCCCTTCCTCCTGAAGCATTTCGTAAGCATTGCCTCCAGATGCAAAAATGAACTCGTAACCAGATGGCATGATTTTCTTTAATTCTTGAGCAATCGCGAGATCACGAAACACGTGACCACCACCAATTACACTGGTCATTATTAGCACTTTAGGCATACAAAATCCTAAAAAAGAATGTATTTGGCTCCTTCTATCAGGAGATTGGCCACATTAGCAACCTGTCTATAAACTCAGTTAATCACGCACCAGAGCCCATGAAGTGTTTAGGTCAAAAGGTAAATTTGTTAACGACCAAACTTCAGATTCAGCTTGCATGCAAAACACCTTGTGGCCTTTCACATCAGTAATCCCGGCAGCACGCCCCTCCTTTCAGGTAACGGTCTCTCTGTATTAGCTCATATTCTTCTCTCCCTTGAGAGCTCTACACTGTTCGTTCAGCGTCACCCACAAGATGATTTGCCAATCGTTTTCCCAGTCCGATAAGAGTAAGTATTGGAGGCAAACCCCATGGTTCAGGAATAACCGAGCAATCACATACATAGAGATTGTCATACTCAGTTTTCAGGTCGGAATCGACAAGGTCGTTGATCTTCACAGTTCCGCCGGGGTGTGCTGCGATATACCAACTTTTAAATATGTGACGGGCACCAGCATTCTTCAAAATATCTTTCGCCCGCTCGTAACCCCTGATCAGATGCTTCTGATCGCTTTCGACCAGACGTTTCCTCACGCCACCGCTGTCAGTGAGACGTCCTCCCAAGCTGTCTTTCGCCTTTATCATAATTTCAAGCGTGTGCGAGTGCGAGAATAGACGGTCAAACCTAAACACTTCAGCAGTAAAAAGCTGATACAACCATTTTGGCCAAGTCATATCGGTCATAATGTATCCCTCGTCTTTCATGTGAATACCTGCAGCCATTGGGAATTCCCTTCCACCGCTGAGATCTGGCACCGTCCCCATCACCGCGATGAGAGGGTCGAAAAAGTAATCATATCCGGCATTCTTCATGCCACTTGCCCTAAGGACCACCGGTGAACCTATCCCTCCTGCTGCGAGAATGATCCTTGGTGCGTAGGACTTATAATTCATTCCATTCATAGAAAATTCAATACCTGTAGCTGTCTTGTTTTCTATGATCACCTTCTTGACTTTTGCCTTGTTGAGAAGAATAGATCCGTTGTTCACCGCTTCGTCGATATACATGCGGGCATTCCACTTTGCTCCATAGGGACACCCCATGGCACACTTATCGCATTCAGGGCGGCACTTTTCCTGGTAGACAAACTTATTCAACTTCTGCCAGTTGTACCCTAATTCCCGAGCGCTCTTCATGATTCTCCTTGCCAGGGGGCCAATCAGTTCATCGGGGAGGGGTGCAATAGGCAACTCCCTTTTTGCTTGGTCTATTTCCTTGCTGATGTCAACCCCATAGGCTCTGAACATTTCCAGTGGTGGGTCGAGGGCGGTCGCATAGGATGTTACCGAACTTCCACCCGTTGTAATCCCCCTCACCATGGCGAGCATTTGGTTTGTGAAGAGCATGCTTTTCCCTGGGATTGCCTCTATGAAGATACTTTGTAATATGGATCCTTTAATTGGCGCATTACTTCCCCGCTCCAGGATCATCACCTTCTTTTTCCGTCGACTCAATTCTCTGGCAACTGTCGCACCCCCTGGCCCTGAACCAACAACTATTGCATCGAACTCCTTCTCTTTCCACTGTTTCATAAGATTATCACCTTCAAAACAAAAAACGTCGTCGCAAAATGCAAGGGCCTTTTATCGGGGCCTGCTCTCCAATCTTCGCCATTTCTCACCGGGCCGTCAAAAAAAACAGATCTCACATCGGATTCATCCCTCGGCAGCTTGGTCATCTTCTAGTAAGACCCGCGGCTTTCCGCTCAGTTCTTACGGACGGTTTGGCTTTGTCGAGATTTTCACTCTTAGTTAGCTTTTACCATGGATAGACGCAATTGTCAAATAATCGAACAATGTTAGGTTAGGTACTAATTTGGAAATTGAGGCAAGAACTCATCATCCTACTGATTTCTGCTTGAAACCTTGAGACAGTTTCACCTATTGAGAACTCCGAGATAGTCGGTGAAACCGACATTCTCACTGATCAATAAATACATTTTAAAAGGACTAGTTTTGCACGCCCTCGTAAGCCCATTCGAGGTGAAACTCCATGACCAAACTCCTAAAGCGTTTACTTCTTTCCCGGCCGAGAATCATAAATACCTCGTATCCGACCAAATATACTTTTCTGAAAGTGCACTCAATTTGCGCGGCCATGTTCTTACCATATCTCTCCATTACCGTATCCAGGCGATCTTTCTTGAGCTTATAAATCTGCCGTATCTGACTCGCAGTAAACGACTTTCTCAATTCGAGGGCTTCGTACTCATACCCCTTGCCAATATACTTGCCTATATAGCCAGCTATATGACTAACCTTATTTTGAACTTGAGGAGCAATTATTTTGACAAAACCCAAGCCCCACGAAGCTGCTATCTCAGCCGATGAAGGAAACACATAGGGTTTACTGTAGGCGCAAAGGATATGAAAATCTACGGCTCCGCGCTCCTGCAACTCTTTCACCACTATTTTATTTAAATCGACCCCGCCGGTTTAAGACACCGACTCGTGGACTGCAATCCTCTGTGGAGATGACCACAGACTATCTCCAGCACGTTCTCAGCCACAGTAAGCGTTAAGTGAGCAATATAATATTGGGCAATGTTATAGCGGATATAGTTGACCAGCTTCCGAACCGAATTTATGAAGTTACCATATCGGCCGGCAGGAACCGAAGAACAACGCTTCCCCGTCTGCATGTTCCTAAACGATGATAGCTTAGGGGCATGAAAGCCTCCTGCTGACGGTTTGATGACGGGTATTATGTAAACTTCGCTGAGGTAAACGATTACTCTGACAGAAATTTTTTGGTGCCGAAGGCGGGATTTGAACCCGCACGGCCTTGCGACCACCAGACCCTGAACCTGGCGCGTCTGCCAGTTCCGCCACTTCGGCATACATGCTAGGGGGGGGTCAAACACATGGCCCCCCCCTAGCAAAACTGTGCTATCTTACTGCTTCAGAGCTGTCAATTCCCTATCTCTCCGATAATGGACTTTGCATCGATCGCCCCTGGGATTACCTTGCCGCTTGGGTAAATCAATGCAGGGGTACCCGAAATACCCAGTTTCTCCGCAAGCTTGATGTTTTCATCAACAACCTTGGTATCACATTTTGGCTTCGGAATATCCTTTTTCTCAAAAGCATCATCGAGAAGAGCAAGCGATTTCTCACACGCAATAGCCTTTGCCTTCTCATATGCCCCCTGATGCATCGGAAGCGGGAACATTTTAATGTAAAACGCGATGTCTTCTCTCTCACCAACAACCTTCTTCATCTCCTGATGAAGTTTAGCACAGTAAGGGCATTCAGGGTCGTCGAACACCACGATCCTGTATTTAGCGTCCTTCTTACCAATCACGATCGCATCATCGAGGGGGATTTGAGATACATCCACCCTGTTGATTTCCGTGACCCTATCCTGAGTAAGGTTCCTTTTTTCCTTTATACCCACAATAGAGCCCATGATGAGGTATTTCTTCGAGAAATCAACATAGGCAGGACCCTTCTTCCCGCCAGCTTCGATATCCACTTCCCATACCCCTTGTACCGGACTCGGCCTGACTTCCAGGATCTTTAAGTTCGGAATCAACTCATTCAAGACAGTGGCAGCTTCTTCCTTCGAAAGGGTATGGCATTTTGAGCAGTCCTCGCCCATGCTACTGAAGCCGAAGGAATTCGACATCGGCAGGAGAAGGAATGCCATGCACAACAGAAAAAGTACCTTACGCATCATTTACACCTCCGCACGTTTCAATGATAGTAACACAAAACCCCCTGGGCCTACAAGACAAAATGCACATCATCGGATATAATAACGCATTCGGCATTGCCGCTCTCACATTGAGTCCTTACAGGAGAAGCCATGAAGTGCTGGAGGAAAATCGTCATACTCCTGTCAATTGCAGGGTCTGGCATTATTACAGCCAGCGTGGATAATGATGCAAGGGGCATTGCTACTGATTCTTTTGCCGCCTCACATTTCAGCAATTCACCGTTATGGACTCCCATCCCCATCAGCATCGCCCGGATCATTGCTCAAAAGATGTCCCCAAGAGATGGTGCGGCTACTAGTTTGTATTTCGCATTTGATCTACGGCGTGCTGTTGCCTTTTGAGCTGATCTTTATGTTACTTTTAATAAACAAAAAAGATGCTGATGGCTTGGTACATGCACTCCCATCCCTTTTACGGGATCGCCTGGGCAGCGGCTGCAATAATGATCGCCCTCACGCTATTGTGCGTCGCAACTATGTTCACGTAGTCTGACAGGAAGGAGAGAAATGGTCAGGACGATAGAATGGAAGCGTGGAAAAGTAATTATGCTTGATCAGAGCAGACTTCCCGGAGAGGTTAAGTTCCTTGAATGCAGTGACTACCTGGCTGTAGCAGAAGGGATCAAGAAACTTCGTATCCGTGGTGCGCCTGCCATAGGCATCGCAGCCGCCATGGGTATCGCCCTTGGAGCTCAGGACATTAAAGCCAGGAGCTTTGAGGAGTTTATCACAAAGCTCGAGCCTATTTTTCATTATATGCTCTCCACAAGGCCCACTGCAGTCAACATCAAATGGGCAGTTGAGCGTCTCAGGCGCTATCTGGATTCTCTGAGGGACAATTCTGTTCCAACGCTCAAGAAAATGCTCGTGCAAGAGGCAAGGAGAATACTGGACGAAGACATCGAAGTGAACAAAGCGATAGGAGAATATGGGGCAAAGCTCATAAAGGACGGCGACGCCATCCTCACCCACTGTAACGCCGGTGCTCTCGCCACAGGGGGATACGGCACTGCCACTGCACCGATGCTCGTCGCCCGAGAGCAGGGCAAAAAGATACGGGTATTCGCGGACGAGACAAGGCCGGTACTGCAAGGGGCGAGGCTAACGGCCTGGGAACTTGCGCAGGAAGGGATTCCTGTAACACTGATTACGGACAATTCGGCGGGAGCGCTGATGAGGAAAGGAGAGATAGACCTCGCGATAGTCGGGACGGACAGAACGGTGAGAAATGGGGACGTGGCAAACAAGATAGGGACGTACACGGTGGCTGTGCTTGCAAAGGAAAACGGCATTCCGTTTTATGTCGCCGCGCCACTGAGCAGCATAGACCTTTCGATCCCCACTGGTGATCTGGTACCTATAGAGGAACGAGATCCCTCTGAGGTGACTTGCATATCCGGCAGACTGACGAGCGGGACCCGGGGCTCGTGGGGCTCTGTGCGCATCGCCCCTGAGGGGGTGACAGTGAGGAATATGGCGTTTGACGTGACACCTCATCGCTATGTTACTGGTATAATTACCGAGAAAGGGATTTTCCGTCCCGGTGACGTAAAAAACATCATGTTCGAAAGTGGCATGGAAAAACACAAGAGGAGCGTCCGCTAGACGATGAAATGAACTTCAACGATATTTTCTGCGCATATAAGGACGACCTCAACCTCGTCGAAGAGAACCTCAAGAACATATTCTCCAGTGATGCCCCTCTCTTACCCTTGATCGGTAAGCATATCACTGGCGGAGGGGGTAAACGGCTTAGACCCCTCTTCCTTCTTATGAGCGCCGACCTCGCACGTTACAGGGGCGAACGCAGGATCATCTTGGCAAGCATCATCGAGGCTATCCATACCGCATCGCTCCTTCACGACGACGTGGTGGACAGCGCCGAAATGAGACGAGGGAACCAGACGGCTCACAAAGTCTGGGGCAACCAGATCGTGATCCTTGTGGGCGACTTTCTCTATGCCAATGCCCTCAGACTGGCTGTGCTCCAGAATAACCAAGGAGTGATGGAGGCCCTGTCAGAGGCAACTACCATGATGACCGAAGGAGAGATACTGCAGCTCAACAGAGTCGCGGACCCAGGCATAAAAAAGGAGGAGTACTTCAGGATAATTACCGCGAAAACAGGGGCGCTGATTTCCGCCGCATGCAGAATCGGAGGGATACTCGGCAAACTTTCCAAGGATAGGGAGGACGCCCTTGCACGCTTCGGGATGAAGACGGGTATTGCGTTCCAGATGGTGGATGACATCCTGGATTACATGGCTGACGAGAAGGGACTTGGGAAGAGACTGGGAAAGGACCTGCACGAAGGAAAAATCACACTGCCCCTCATTCATCTCCTTGACGTGGCTAAAGATGAAGAGAAGAAAGAGATAAGAGAGATAACCAGGAATGGGCTCTCGGACGCCAACGATCTGGAACGGGTGCTCTCCCTTTTCGGGAAATACCACGTCATCGAGGACTCTCTCAGGATCGCCGAGGGCCTTGTGAGAGAGGCAAAGGACGAGCTGAGCGTATTCCCTACTTCTCATGAGAGGGATGCGCTGGCGGAAATATCGGACTACGCTTTGGAGAGGGACAGGTGATGCATCCCGTAGTTCGCCTGGCAAGAAACGCAATTGAGGAATACATCAGGTCTCGCCGGGCCATCCCTGTACCCGAAACGCTGAGTCCTGAGATGGAAGAGAGGGCAGGTGTATTTATCTGCCTGAAAAAGGATGGGCAGCTAAGGGGATGTATCGGCACTTTCATGCCTTCATGCAAGAATGTGGCTGAAGAGATCATTAAGAACGCGATCTGCGCCGCCTCTCAGGACCCCCGTTTTTCTCCTGTGGCAGCAGAGGAACTCGGCTCTCTGGAATATTCAGTAGATATCCTCTCACCCCCTGAAAAGGTGCAGGGCCTGAAGGATCTAGATCCGAAAAGATACGGCGTGATTGTGGCGAAATCAGGCATGAGAGGGCTTCTTCTTCCGGACCTTGAAGGCGTAAACACCCCAGAGGACCAGATCAGGATAGCGAAGATGAAGGCGGGGATAGGTCCAAGGGAAAACGCTGACATCTATCGTTTCGAAGTGAAGAGGTACCACTAAATGAATATACCGCAGCAGGGGTCTCTCAGGGACTGCAGCCTGAGCAGGATTCTTATAGAAATCCACCGGAATAGATTGACGGGGACCCTATCGGTAAAGACGCCTCTTTGCACGAAGAACATCTTTATTCGTGATGGGAACGTCATTTTTGCGTCTTCCACGTTTGAGGACGATAGACTGGGAGAGATGCTCGTGAAGGCGGGCAAAATAAGTATGGAACAATATGACAGGTCCGTCGAAATCCTGAAGAGGACTGGCAAACGTCAAGGAGCAATACTGGTGGACCTTGGTTACATCACGCCGAAAGACCTTTTCTGGGGTGTCAAGTATCAGGTGAAAGAGATCATCTACAGCGTGTTCCGGATGGAAGACGGGACCTACGAATTCAATGAAAAT
>Ga0187771_10002772_pt1 | contig 12138 bp, 11 predicted proteins | sample 0116_SJ02_MP15_1_FD_133139 | JGI IMG/M metagenome (GOLD analysis project Ga0187771, IMG submission 133139) | Tropical peat soil microbial communities from peatlands in Department of Meta, Colombia - 0116_SJ02_MP15_10_MG | ecosystem: Environmental > Terrestrial > Soil > Wetlands > Peat | place... | reverse complement strand
CGCCGTGCGGACCCTGCTCGCAAAGCTGCGGTAGGGCACGCCCGTCGATCGGGCGGGCCCGGCCCCTTTCCGGGAGAGCGGATGGGACTGGCCAGATTTGAACTGGCGTCTCGGAGTCCCGAACCCCGAAGGATGGACCAAGCTACCCCACAGTCCCAGCGGGCGACGGCCACCAGGCCTCGCTATTTGACGGTACGGTCACGGACCCTCGGGCGTTCCAGCACCTCACCGGCGGCGGTTAGATACCGCGAGCCGTATCCGGTTCGTTCGATGCGAACGCCGTCGTTCGCCTCTCCCATCCCCGGCCTGGCTCCGGTCGAGTCGCTCAGCTGGATCGTCCCGGGCCTGCGCGAGGATCCTACGCTCTGCCTGCGCTGCCGGTCGGCCCAGCTGCTGTGTGGCAAGCCGGTCTGCCCGATCCTCCTCAAGTACCGGGCCTTCGAGCGCACGCTGCCCTTGGTCAGCGGTACGACGATGGATGGGAGCTCCCCGCCCGGCGTGTTCGTCGGTCGGTTCGGGTATCCCAACGTTGCGGTCGGCCCCTTGCTCTCCCCGGCCCACGGGTCGACCGAGCTTCTCGACACACCGGAGGAATGGGTCGGCCGTTCGGTGGAGGAGGTCGTCGGCTTCCGCACCGGCCTCGTCCGGGGGACCGCAAGGTTCCCGGTGACCGAGGCGGACCGGCCCGTACCCCTGCTCGAACAGCTCCAGCTGCTCGGGCTCGCGGTGGAATCCGTGGAGAGCGAAGCGGAGTTCCGCCGGCCCCCTCGGGGGCATCTCGCGCTCTCTGAATCCAGTCCGCCTTTCGGGCCCTCAGCGCCCATCGAGAAGGTCCGCCTGGACGTTCGGCGGGTCGACCCCGACCTCGACCGACTGAGCTCCGACGTCCATGCGAGCGCTCGGGTGGCGGTGGAGGAGCTCTACGACCGTGGGGTCCGCGTCAGCCGGATCCAGCGCGCGTTCAGCGTAGGGGCGCTCGGTCGTCAAGGACGACGCCGGCTCGTCCCCACCCGATGGAGCATCACCGCCGTCGACGATCTCGTGTCGAAACGTCTCCTGGAAGAGGTCCGAGGGCTACCGGAGCTCGGGGAGGTCCTCGTCTACTCCCTCACGGCGCTCGACAACCGTTGGCTGATCGCCTTCCTCCCCGGAACGTACCGCTACGAATCGATCGAAACCTGGTACCCCAACACGGTTTGGAACCCGTCCCCGGACCGTGTGGTGATGATGGGGGACCACGAGGGCTACCTGGGGCGCACCACGTACGCCTCGATCGGGGGCTGCTACTACGCGGCTCGTCTCGCTACGGCCGAGGCGCTCGTCCGCCTCCACCGCCAGGCCGGGGTCGTCGTGCTCCGGGAGGTTCACCCGGGGGAGATCCTGCCCCTGGGGGTCTGGAACGTACGGGAGCATGTCCGGGCCGCTCTCGCCCGCCCCCCTGAGCGGTTCGCCGGTCTGGAGGAGCTGTACCCCCGGATCGCCCACGAGTTCGCCATCCCCCTTGACCGATGGCTCAGGGCGAGCGCGGTCCTCCACGAGGCCAGGACGCAGCGACGCCTCGATGCCTGGCTGGACGAGGGCCGCTAGGGCGGGGGTAGTTCGCTCAGCTGTACCGCTGGCCGCACCGCCCGCAGAAGGCGTCGGTCGTCGTGCGGGGGGCTCCGCAGCGGGGGCATGAGGGCGAGGAGTGGGCGGTTCCGCATCCGCGGCAGAAGACGTCCCCGGCGACCGTCGGGTGTCCGCAGACCGGGCATCTCTCCTGGGCCGCAACCCGCTCGGCGGCCTGGAGAGGGTCGCCCGTAGGCTGCGAGGCCCCGCCGCCTTCGCCGCCCGGAGATGGAGGAGGCGGTCCGAGCGACTCGACGTGCCCGCCCACCTGGCGGCGGCCGCGGAGCGCCAGCCGGAACGCTTCCGCGTACTCGGCGCGCGCGAACGCCGCATGGGCCTGGACGTACAGTTCCTTGGCCCCACCGACCCGCGCGCGGTCGCCTCCTCCCTTGGCCGCAGCCGCAATCTCTTGCTCGAAAAGTCGGAGCTGGAACTGTGACTCGGCTCGGTTCTTCGGCATCGGCGAGCTCGGGCCCCCTTCGCGCGGGGTGCCCGAGACCGCACCCCCGGGGACCGACCTCGGGAGAGCGGAGGTCACAGGGGCCGCTCCGGAACCCGAGGGGGAGTGGCCGCGCCCCGGGGTCGCCTCCCGCCTCGCTTTCACGAGCGTCTCATGGGCGGACTGGGCGAGCTGGTAGGCCCGGTCGGAGCTCCCCCCGTCGAGCGACCGGCTCGCCAGATCGATCAGTTGTTGCGCCTGTTCCACATCCCCGCCCTGCGCGGCCAGGACCTCGGCCTCGCGTCGGGCCAGGGCGAGACGGTTGAACGCCCGGTCCCGCGCAGCCTCGGGTCCACCCGCCTCCCCGTGGAGTTCCTGGAGGCGGCGTAGACGGTAGCGTCGCAGAACGTAGAACGTCACCATCGCGACGACGGCGAGGGCCACGACGCCGACGACCAGCAGCTCGTACGGCCCAATCTCCACGTCGATGCGCTGTCCCGCGGCGGGAGCAGCTCTGGGGTCTACGTAGGGCCAGGCGCCCTATTTAGAGCCGTTCCCGGCGCGGCAGTCACGCGAGCGCTCCGAGAAGATACGCGGACCGAGCCCCGTCGATCCGCACCTCGACATCGGCGCCGAGGGGGGGCCGGCGCGAGAGGACGACCGGAAGGTAGTTGTCGAGACGCGCCACCGCCGAACCGCCAGGTCCATACTCCATCACCCGGGCCGGTCGTCGCTCCCCGATCCAGCGCTCGAGCCGCTCCCGGGCGATCCGGTGGCGGAGGATGGCGAGCCGCCGGGACCGTCCCCGGGCGAGCCGAGAGGGTACCGGGGGTAGCCGGGCCGCCCCGGTCCCTGGTCGGGGGGAGAAACGGGTGACGTTGACGGTCTCCGGGCCGACCGCCTCCAGAAGCTCCTCCGTGGCGCGCGCATCGACCTCCGTTTCGCCCGGATAGCCGACGATGACGTCGGTCGCCAGGTGCACGTCGGGGACGCTGGCCCGCAACCGGCGGACCTGGCGGCGGAACTCCTCGACCGAGTAACCGCGATGCATCCCCTCGAGGACCGCGTCCGATCCGCTCTGGACCGGGAGATGGACGAAGCGAAAGACCCCCGGGAGGCCGAGGGCCCTGGCGTATCGCTCGACGATCGGCGCTAGGCTCTGCGGGCTCATCATCCCGACCCGCAGGCGGGCCGGACCGAGCTCGGCGGCGAGGCGACCCACCAGCTCGGGCAGTCGCGGATCGCCGGGCAGGTCGACCCCCCACGCCGCCGTGTCAAGCCCCGTCAGACGGACCTCTCGTGCCCCACGAGCGATCGCCGCCCGCAGAGCCTCCGCCAGCTCGGCCGTGGGGACGCTCCGAAGGCGCCCCCGAGCCAGGCGGCTGAAGCAGTAGGCGCATCCGCTCGTGCACCCCTGGGCGAGGACGACCTCTTCCGCTAGGCAGATCGCCGGGGGGGTCAACGCCGCGGGGGGCCCGACGGTTGATGGCGCCGGGGGTCCCAGAAGGTCAGGGATCTCGGTCTGCCGACGGATCGGGACGAACGTCGTCCGGGCCCGCGCTGGGCCGTCGAAGAGGTCCGTGCGCAGGGGAACCAGGCAGCCGGTGACGACCAGGCGGGGGGCCGCCTCCGCGAGACGACGCCAACGGGCGATCATCCGGGTCTCCGTCGGTCCGATCACCCCGCACGTGACGAGCACGGCGGCATCGGAGCCTGCCGGTTCCGGTACGAGCTCGTGGCCCCGGGCCGCGAGCGAACGACCTATCGACGAGCCCTCGCCCCGGTTCTGGGCACACCCGAACGACTCGAGGTAGACGCGCACGGCCGTCCCTGCCGGCCGGAACGTCCCCTCAGAAGACCGTGAGCTTGTCGGTCAACAGCCGACGGGGGATTGTCTCGATCCCGTCGAACGCCGCTTGGGCGATCGCCTCGGCCTTTCCCTTCACCGCGGCGAGCCGGACGCCGTCGGCCGGAAGCACCTGGATGCTCGCCACCTGGGGCTGGTCGACCGGTTTGCCGATCTGAGAGAGGATCCGCACATGGACCTCCTTGACATCCCCGCCGGTCTCTTGGACGATCTCGTTGGCGATCTCGTTGCCGAGGATGTTGTAGAGCTTGCCGACGTGGTTCACCGGGTTCTTCCCGGCGGACGCTTCGAGGCTCATCGGCCGGCAAGGCGTGATCAGGCCGTTGGCCCGGTTGCCCCGGCCGACCGAGCCGTCGTCCCCGGCCTCCATCGAGCAGCCCGTGACCGTCAGGTAGAACCTCCCCAGCTCGGGGTCGTCGGCGGTGTTGACGTCGATCGTCACCTCCCGGCGGGTCTGCTTGGAGGCTAGGTCGAGGAGCTTCTCCCGGACCTCTTCGCAGACGGCGGCGTACTCCGCCGCATCCTTGACCTCCCGGTCGACGAGCGCGACCGCGACCGTCAGGTGGATCGAACCCCCCTGCCGGTAGCCCATCACCTTGACGTCCTCGCCGATCGCCGAGAGCTTCTTCTTGAGCTTGGTCGTCAGGAACTTCTCGCTCTCGAGCACCAGCCGCTCCGTGTCCGAGAGCGGGGCGAAGCCGACGCCGAACGACGTGTCGTTCGAGAGGACCTCCTTCTGCTCGAAGACGCCCCGGAGATCGACCGAACCCTGTCCGATCCGGCAGTCGAACTCGACCTGACGGTCGACGTCGAGGTGGGTGCAGACCGAGCTAACGTACTTCCGGGCCGCCTGGATCGCCACGTCCCGGTACGGGAGCTTCTCGCCGTTGACCTCGGTCGTGGCGCGGCCCACGAGGAGCATGTAGATCGGGGAGGTCACGCGGCCGCCGCCGAACTTCGGCTCGGAAGCCCCACCGACGACCTGGGTCTCGTCCGTGTTGTGGTGGAGGATCTTGCCGAACTCGTCCAGGTAGAGGCGGCTCAACGCTCGGCTGACCGACTCCGAGACCCCGTCGGCGATGGAATCCGGGTGGCCCAAGCCCTTGCGCTCGACCAGTTCCACCTGCTGGTCCTCGATATGGACCGTCCTGAGCGGCTCGATCTGGATGTTCCGGGCCATGGATGGGCACCTTCGACCGCCCACCAGGGGGCGGGCTTAACGGTTGCGCGACCCGGAGACGCACGGGACGTCGTGCGCGCTTGGCCTCCCGAGCCAGCGTCCGAAGCGAGGCCGCGGGACGGCTTACCGGCCCGCGGTCCGAAGGGGCTTGGCGACGTAGGGGCCTTCCCGGGCGTACCCTCGGGAGAGGTAGTACTCCCGGGTTCCGACGGCGCTCATCACATAGAGGCGGTGGAAGCCGGCCTCGGAGCTGAGCGTCTCCGCCTCCCCCAGGAGGCGGCTTCCGAACCCACGGTGCTGGTACGCCTCCGCCGTCCTCGGGGCGTCGCCGACCGCCAGCTCGCGTCCCACGACCTTGAGCTCGCGGACGACCGGCTCCTCCAGGCCACCGTCCAGCTGGCCCGGGGGGAAGCGGAGGCGCAAGTAGGCGGCACAGCGGTCGGTCGCCCGATGCTCGTAGGACAGGAAGAGCTCCTGACCTCCGGCAGCGGGGTACTCCCGCCTCTCTAGGACGAACTCGTCGGGGGGCGGAGCGGGGCCCCGCCCCGGCTCGCGGCAGCGGAGGCAGCGGCAGGTCCCGCCCGACCGGGCCAGCCGTTCGATCGCCAGCTGGCGGAGGTTGCTCGTCCGGATCCCGGCCGCGAGGAGCCGAGCCGGGATGTCCCTCTGGATTCGGTGGATACGCACCCAGGGAGGGATCTCCCGCTTGACCGCGGCGAGGAGGTCGGCGGCGGTACCGGTGTCGTAGGGAGCGTAGCGTCCGGCGCGCCAGTCGTCGTACAGCCCGGTCCCGGGAAGGACGAGCGTCGGGTAGATCTTGAGGAAATCCGGTCGGTACGCTTCTTCCGACCAGAGCCGCCGGAACCCATCGAGGTCGGCGCGGGGGTCCATCCCGGGGAGGCCGAGCATCATGTGGTAGCCGACCTTCAACCCGCGGCACCGGGCCGACCGGGTCGCTCGAGCGACATCCCGTGCCTGATGGGCCCGGCCTACCCGTTCGAGGACCCCGTCGTCCAGGCATTCTACGCCCACCTCGACGCGGGTGACCCCCGCCTGCAGGAGGAACGGGAGGACGCGCTCGTCGCACCAGTCCGGCCGGGTCTCGACGGTCAACCCGACCAGCCGGTGGGCGCCGACGGCGTTCCGGTCCTGGGCCTCCTCGAGGGTGGGTGCCGGTCCCCCGTTCAGTCCATCGAAGATCCCCTTGAGGACCGCCCGCTGGTAGGTCCTCGGCCGGGCCGGGAACGTCCCCCCCATCACGATCGCTTCCACCTTGGAGGTCGCGTGGCCGGTCTCCTCCAGGGCGGCGATCCGGTGGCGAACAATCGCCTCCGCGTCGTAGCGGAACTGGGCTCCGCGAAGGGCGGCAGGCTCCTCTCCCGTGTAGCTCTGGGGAGAGCGGTGGTCGAGACCCCCGGGGCAGTAGGTGCAGCGCCCGTGGGGGCAGCGGGCAGGGGCGGTCATGACCGCGACCACCGCGACCCCGGAAAGGGAACGCGTCGGCTTCCGTACGATGGCGCCTGCGAACCGCCGTCGCGCGTCCGGGGAGAGCGCAGCGAGGAACTCGACGTTCGACGCACGGGCCAGGCTCGAGGTCGACCCGAGCTTGGCGCGGTGCAGATCCTCAGGGCCCGGGCGCTCGGCTACCGCCGGAGCCACGAGCCGGTCTCCCCGGTAATGACGTACGGCGCCGATCGAAGCTCGTCCAAGTTCTTCGAGCCCGTGAGGAACATCGCGACGCGCAGCTCATGGACGAGCGTCTCCAGCTCCGTCTTGGTCTCCTCGAAACCGGTGGAGGCCGCGCGGAGCACCCCTCCGGCGGTGCCGGCGGCACCTGCGCCGAGCGCGAGGGCGCGCGCGACGTCCAGGCCCGATCGGACCCCCCCGCTCGCGATGACCGGGAGGCCGAGGGGGGCGATCTCGAGGACGGAGACGGGCGAGGGGATTCCCCAATCCCAGAACGTCTTCCCCACCCTCGCCTCCCGGTCGGCGCCCTGGTCGAGCGCTCGGTAGTGCTCAACGGCGGCGAACGACGTGCCTCCCGTCCCGCTCACGTCGAACGCCTTCACGCCGCGGTCGCGGAGGAGCTCGGCGACGGAACGGGAGATGCCGGCCCCGGTCTCCTTCACGAGGACCGGGAACCGGCGGGCCATCTCGGCGATCCTTGCGAGGCACCCTTTCGCCCGGCGTTCTCCCTCGGGCTGGACCACCTCCTGGAGGAAGTTGAGGTGGATGGCGAGGACGTCGGCCCCGATCAGCTCCATCGCTGCCCGGGCCTCGTCGGCCCCGACGACGCGGTCCCCCGGCCTCTGAGGCACGAGCTGAGGTGCCCCGAGGTTCGCGAACTTGAGGGGGACGGCATACCGGGCGACGCAGCTGTAGCTTTCAGGGAACTGCCCCTTCAGGACGGCCGCGCGCTCGCTCCCGACCCCCATGGCGACCCCGACGTCGGCGGCGGCCCGGGCGAGGTTCTCGTTGATCCGCGCGGCGTCCGGGAACCCGCCGGTCATTCCTGTGATGACGATCGGCGCCTTCAGTCGGTGCCCGAGAAGGGTCGTCGAGGTGTCCACGGCGTCGAAGTCGACCTCGGGCAACGCCCGATGGAGGAGCTGGACGTCGTTCCAATACCGGTAGCGACCCTCCACGTCCCGCCCGAGCACGACCTTCACGTGCTCGGCCTTCCGATGGCTGAGGTCGAGCCCCGGCTCTGCCGGGGCTCTACGGGGCTCGCGCGTGGGCCCAGCTCCCGTAGACCGCCTCCCCCCGGATCGCTCTCGAGACCGCTCCATCCGTCAATCCGCTAATAAGGGCTGCGTCAGCGCCGGCCCGGGAGACGGCGAGCATGGCGTTCAGCTTGCCCCGGAGCCCGCCGGTCACATCGACCGTGCCGTCGGCCGGGAGAAGGCGGGCCACCAGCTCCTCGGTGACCTCCGCGGCGACCGTGCGCCGGCCCCCCGGGGGCCCCTCGAGGACGCCGGGCACGTCGGCCGCGAAGATCACTCGCACGGCCGCCAAGCGCCGGGCGAGCTCGATGGCGGCCGTGTCCGCGCTGAGGATCGAGACCCCCCACGTCTCGTCCGGCACGACGTCGCCGAACGACACGGGAAGCATCTCCCGGCGGAGAGCCTCCTCGAACGGAGCGACGTCCAGCGAAGCGAGGGTCCCGGCCCGGTTCCGGGCGACCCCGGCCAGCGGGATCGACCAAGGAGAGAGGCCCGCATGGACCAGCTCTCGAAGGACGGACAGGTGGAGACGACGGACCTCGGCCGCCACGATCGCTCCACCCCGCGCCCGCCCCGAAGAGGGGTGAGCCTGGTCCGGAGGGTTCGCCAAGCCGAACCTGGCCGCCCCCGGATGCCCGAAGGAACCGGCCCCGTGCAGGAGGACCAGCGGGACCTGACGGACCTCGGCCAGTTCTTCCGCGAGGCGGCGTAGCACCTTCGGTCGGAGCTTCTCGACCTCGCGTTTCCGCGTAAGTAGGCTCCCACCTAGCTTCACGATGACCCGCCGGCGAGAGCTGCCCGACGGGGCCATCGGACCGCCTGCCTAGGCGCTCTCCGGGCCGGAGGCCCGTGTGAGCAGGAGGTACGTTCCCATGCCGAGCGGCACGATGCTCGCGAAGTAGAACCAGCGGAGCGTCACGAGCCAGTAGATCACGCCGAACAGTCCGACACCGGCCAGGACAGAGGATCCGACAATCGCGAGCGACGAAAGCGGACCGCCATTCTCGGTCGCCTTCGCGGCCGGAGCCATCACGGCGCCGTCCATCACCCGAGGGAGGCGTTCCGTACTTCAAATCGGTTCGGTCTTGCCGGGGACACCCTGGAGCGCGAACGATACTGTCGATCTCGGCAAAAGATAGATATGGAACGCAACCCTGCACGCCCCGCCCGAGGCCCGGGCAGGCGTGGCGGTGTCACCTGCTCCCAAGGATCCGCCGGCGGCAGCGCCGGCGAGACCCGAGTCGAACGACGTAGCGTCGATGGCGGTCGCATCCGTCGGCGACCGCCGACCGGGCAGCGCGGCAGGGAGTTCCTCAGGGACCTCTGCCCCGGTGCCCGGTGGCGGGGGAGGCGCCGGGGCGTTCTTGGACGCCATCCTCCAGTCGAAGAGCCAGCTGTTCCGCGGGAGCCGAGAGGTCCTCCGCGACTCCTACGTCCCCGCGCGCCTCCCCCATCGCGAAGAAGAGATCCGCAAGGTCGCGGAGATCCTCGGGCCGGCCCTGCGGGGGGACCTTCCCTCGAACCTGCTCATCTACGGCAAGATCGGTACCGGAAAGACCGCCGTCGTCGCCCAGGTGCGACATGACATCGAGCGACGCGCGGGGAGCGGGGCGCGCTTCGGGTTCATCAGCATCAACTGCGCGAACATCGACACCTCCTACAGCCTCCTCCAGACGATCGGGAACGGCTTCGCCCCGAGCGAATCCGAGAGGATCCCGACCGGTTGGTCCCTCGATAGGGTGCAGGCGGCGATGCGCCGGCTGATGGACGGGCGGCGCGAGACGACGATCCTCGTCCTGGACGAGATCGACCGCCTGGTCGCTCGCAGTGGCGACAACGTCCTCTACACGCTCAGCCAGCTCAACACGGAGCTCGAGGTGGCGCGCCTCAGCCTCGTAGGGATCTCCAACGACCTCAAGTTCACGAACCAGTTGGACGCGCGCGTCCGCAGCCGGCTCAACGAGGAGAAGATCGTCTTCCAGCCGTACAACGCCTCGGAGCTTCAGGACATCCTGAGGGACCGGGCGCGCGAGGCGTTCAACGATGACGTGGTCGACCCCGGGGTCGTCGAGAGGTGCGCGGCCTACGCGGCCCTCGAGAACGGGGATGCCCGCCGGGCGCTTGCGCTCCTTCGGCTGTCGGCCGAGATGGCGGAGCGGGACCATGCCAAACGGATCACGCCCGATCACGTGGTCAAGGCGAAGAACCGGCTCGAGCAGGACATCGTGGTGGAGTGCTGCCGGACCCTGCCCCCGCATTGCAAGGTCCTCCTCTACGCGATCCTGCAGTTGTACGAGCGGCGGAGGAACGGGGTCCTGACGGGGGAGGTGTACGATAGCTACCGTCGCCTGGCCGAGCGCCTCGGCCTCCAGCCCCTTCACGCCCGCTCGATCTCGAACTACGTGAGCGAGCTCGAGACCCTCGGGCTCGTGCGCGCAACGATCGTGTCCAGGGGGCGCGGGGGCCGGACGCGGGAGATCCTGGTGGACGTCCCGATCTCGGAGACCGTTCCGGCGCTCGAGGAGGACCCGCTCCTCGCCCCGGTCGCCCGCCCCCACAACCGGGGGCAGCTGCTCCTGACGAACTTCGACAATCCCAACCGCACGGGTCCGGCCTAGTCGGCGGGCCCGCCCCTTGGGGAACTAGGGTCCGGGGCTGGGCCCCCAGCGCTACCCGTCCGTGTTCCGAGGAGATGTCGCCGCCTACGTCGAAACGACTTCCGAGGCCACCTCGCTTCCGGCCCCCACGGTGGCTAGGCGGCGGCGCTTCAGCTCGCGTCGCATCTCTCGGAGGGTCGCCTCGAGATCGCGGAGGTCTGTCGAGGCCCTACGGAGGCGGACCCGCACCAGACCCTCAACCGTGGCGATCTCCCGCTCGAGGTCCTCGTCGGACCCCCGGTAGGGGCTCATGCGGCCGTCTCGGAGTCGATCTGAGCCTTCTGGAGCTTAGCCGAGAAGTCGATGAACACCGACTTGATCTCGGTGAACTCCTCGATAGCGACGCTTCCGGCCTCGCGTCCGCCGTTGCCGGTGTTCTTCACTCCACCGAACGGCAGCTGGACCTCGGCACCGATCGTCGGGGCGTTGATGTACGTGATCCCCGCCTCGAGGTCGTGGATGGCGCGGAAGGCGAGGTTGACGTCCCGCGTATAGATCGACGACGATAGCCCGTAGTCGACGTCGTTGGCGACCCGGACCGCCTCTTCGTACGACCCGACCCGTATCGCCGAGAGAACGGGGCCAAAGATCTCCTCCTTCGAGATTCGCGTCCCGTGTTTCGTCTCGAAGACCGTGGGCCGGACGAAGAAGCCGCGGTCGAACGCACCGCCCCGGAGCTTCTCGCCCCCGTAGCGGAGCTTGGCTTCCTTCTTGCCCGCCTCGATGTACGCGAGGACCTTGCGTTCCTGGTCGGCAGAGGCGACCGGACCCATGCCGGTCTTCGGGTCGAGCGGGTCGCCCACCGTGAACCGCTCGAGCCGGGCGATGAGCATGTCGAGGAACCGGTCGAAGACCTTCTCATGGACGATCAAGCGGCTGGTCGCCGTACATCGCTGGCCCGCCGTCCCGAAGGCACCGAAAAGAACCCCTTCCAGGGCCAACGGGAGGTCGGCGTCCTCCATCACGATCTCCGGGTTCTTGCCGCCGAGCTCCAGATGGACCATCTTGAGCCCACGCGCCCCTCGAACGTAGACCTCACGACCGGTGTCGACCCCGCCCGTGAAGGAGACGGTACGAACGTGCGGATCGTCGACGAGCGCGTTGCCGACGACCCCGCCAGAGCCGGTCACCAGGTTCAGCACGCCGGCCGGCACGCCCGCCTCCTCGTAGAGGCGGGCGATCTCGACGGCGCACCCGGAGGTGGCGCTCGCCGGCTTGAAGACCACCGTGTTGCCGGTGATCAGCGCGGCCGCGATCTTCCAGTTCGGGATCGCGGTCGGGAAGTTCCACGGCGTGACGCACGCGACGACCCCCTTGGGCTGACGCACGGTGAGGCAGAACTTCGAGCGGAGTTCCGAGGGCACCGTCTCGCCGAAAAGGCGGCGGCCCTCCCCCGCCATGTACTCGATGAAATCGATCGACTCCTGGACATCCCCGAGGCCCTCCCCGATGACCTTACCCATCTCGCGAGTGACGTACCGGCCGAGGGCCGGCTTCGCAGCTCGCATCCGTCGCGCCACCTCGAGCAGGATCTCCCCCCGCTTCGGGGCGGGGGTGTCCCTCCATCCTGGGAAGGCTCGCGCGGCCGCCGCCGTTGCGCGATGGATGTCGTCGGCCGTCCCCGAGACGAACGTCCCGACCCGCTCGCGGGTCGCTGGATTGGT
>Ga0187771_10002771_pt1 | contig 12138 bp, 9 predicted proteins | sample 0116_SJ02_MP15_1_FD_133139 | JGI IMG/M metagenome (GOLD analysis project Ga0187771, IMG submission 133139) | Tropical peat soil microbial communities from peatlands in Department of Meta, Colombia - 0116_SJ02_MP15_10_MG | ecosystem: Environmental > Terrestrial > Soil > Wetlands > Peat | place... | reverse complement strand
GTTCTCGAGCCATAGACGTCTACATGGATTATCTCTTTGTTCTTCTTAACTCCCTTAAAAATGTAATGGGCAGAATCGATTTCTCCAGATATCCGCCTCCTTACGTTTTCCCTCACAACGGGCCAATCTTGAGGTGGAACCAGGTCTTCTGGTCCTTTCTGGTCTATTATTTCTTCAACCGCATAGCCAAATATGTGAGCAAGCTTGGGATTTACATACCTGAATAGTTTGTCCTGTATAAGATAAATACCCACTATAGATTGTTCTGCCATGTCTCGGAACTTAGCTTCCGACTCCTGCAGCAATTGCTCGGTCATCTTACGCTCGGTGATGACATCGAAAACTGCCACGAAGAACTCCTTCTTAGAGCTGTATACCGAAATGGAAAACCACATTTTCAACGCCTCAATGAACATTTCGAACTTTTCTGGCTTTCCAGTCATGGCCACTCTGCCATATATTTCGAAAATTTCGGAGTCGGTCTCCTGAATGCCCGGGATGACTTCGGTGACTCTCTTCCCAATGACATTCTTTAAGCCAGTCAATTTCTCGAACGCAGCGTTGACGCCAAGATAGATGAAATCACGAGGTTGCCCGTCTTCAAAAAGCATTTTGCAATAAGCAAGCCCCTCGATCATGTTCTCGAACAACGAGTTGTAACGTTCGTCACTATCCCTAAGTTCCCTTTTCAACCGATAGACTTCTACCGCTTCCTGAAGGTCTTGGTTCTCCTGCCTAAGGCGGCGAACGCCCATGGCACGGGCAATCACCCGATCAAGCATCTTGAACTCCAGCGGCTTCACCAGAAAATCAAAGGCCCCGATCTTCATCGCATCGACGGCGCTCTGAACACTGCCCTGCCCTGTTATAACGATAGAAACAAGTTGCGGATCTCTCTCCTTGGCAGCCAGGAGCAAAGCGATACCGTCCATTTCCGGCATTATCAAATCGGTAAGAAGGAGGTCGAAGTGCCGTTCATTCATGTCCTCCAGAGCCTCTTGACCCGAAAGATGCCCCGCCACCTCATACCCGGCGGCTGAGAGAAATTCGCATAGAGGAGAGAGAAATTCGCCGTCATCATCAACAATCAGTAGCCGCCCCGGGGAAAAGCTCACAAGGGGCTCTGGGAAGAGAGACTCTGACTGTATTTCATTTACCATTTGGCTGATGACTGAAATCCCCGTATCACATTCGGATTTCCTTTAAAATTATAATTTAATGCCTTTACTATGTTATTATGAGTTAATCGCTCTTTATTCATTTGTCACATATTGTCATCGGAAGGATGTTCCTTTGAAATCTTGTCTTTGCATTCTTCGCAAATGCCGAAAGTATCACATTTATCGTCCATTACCACATAGTTGAGCGTCTTGACAGTTTCGCAGATTCCGCACTTGTGAATTGCTGCAACTTGCAGTCTAGCTATAAATGGTGTCTTCACTATTCTAAATCTGCCATTTCGTATTTGTGATTTATCTGCGCTTGGGTCAGTGTTATTGCCCGAAAGCTTCTAAGCCTGTTCAATTTTGCTAAGCAATTCCTGAACCCCTCCGAAACCAGTAATAGGCTTGCATAATCACTTAAAATAATCAATCAGGGATTACCTGCCTTTGGGTTTCGAAATTCCTGAGAGGGCTTCGCATTTCTATGTGCTGCCATAGCGTATTTAAACATCTCGTATGCCCATGGCCCACACCTAACTTTTCTCTACCGCGGCCTAATATCAAGTTTAGCTCATCGCTAATGAAAACGATTAATTGAGTCTCCTACTTAGGTAGGGTAGATTTTCACGGTCCGGCCCTGTTATATTGTTCAGTATAGATTGACTGAACGGAAAAGATTCCGGAGAGGATAGCTGGGAGAAGGAGAAGTGCATCTTCTAGGGAAGTTCAATCTTAACTTTTGTAGATCAACGGCAAGCTTTCAACATTTCTTCCTCTTTGCAACCATCACGTCGATAGGGAATCTAAGTGTGTGCTATCTGTGAGTAAAAATGGTATATAAAGACACAGGATTAAAATCTGGCGAAAAAGATAGGTTAGATTAGAATGTACAGTGGAGAAGCAATAAGGTAAAAAATATCACTTTTTTTCCTGAAGAAAGGGAGGAGTTGAAATGAAGTATCTCAATGCAAAGAGGCATCTATCTATGAAGAGGCTGTCCAGGCTTGCAATAGCTATGCTGATGCTTTGTGGACTTTTAGGCAATGTCTCAGGCGCCGAGAAAACAAAACATGGCACTGCTGCTGAAGCCGAAGCGCTGGTGAAGAAGGCGATAGCGCTCATGAAATCAAGTGGCAAGGAAGCTGCGTTTGCCGAAATCAACAACCCCAAGGGGAGATTTACCGACCGGGATCTCTATATTTTCGTATACGATATGAGCGGTAAATGTGTGGCACATGGTCAGAACCCAAAAATGATCGGTAAGGAACTTATGGAAATGAAAGATGCGGATGGAAAATATTTTGTGAAGGAACGCGTCGACATCGCAAAGACCAAGGGATCTGGATGGCAGGATTACAAATTCACCGACCCACTTACGAAGAGGATAGAACGCAAACGGGCCTATATCGAACGGTACGAAGATCTCATTGTAGGATCCGGCATCTATAAGGAATAAGAGACAAAAACGGAACAAAAAGTGCCGGGCCTTGACTAATCACCCCAAAGGACAGGGAGCGGAGGTGGTGGCATGACTTTAAGAATGAGGTTTCAGAATCTGAGCATGACCCGAAAAGTGCTTATGGCTCCTGTGGTCATCATTGGCTGTTTGCTCGTTTTCGGGGCCTTGTCATATATTGGACTTACCACACAACGAAAAGCCCTTCACGATATTTACGATAACAGGTTTAAAAGTTATCAGATAAGTGCTGCTCTTGTAAAAGACCTGACCAGTATTCATATGAGTGTCTATCGTCTTTTGAGCTGGGAAGTCGCCAAGTTTGATCGCGCTAAGATTGATAAGCTCGGGGAGGAACAACTGACAGTCCTTGACAAGTCGGTAAAGATCGTCAAGGATGGTATCACGTCACCTTCCGTGATGCCGGAAGAAAAGAAAATTTATGAATCCATTCTGGCCCGTCTTCTGGAATATCAAAAGGCCATCCAGTCGGCAATCGATCTTTCTTCATCAGACCTGAATTTCGCAACTATGTTCATGGCGACCGCCGATGAAAAATTTCAAATCCTCGAAAAAGGCTTGAAGGAACTTCTTGATCTCGAGGCCAGGATGAGTGAAGAAAGTTTCGCGCATTCCATGCGGACGTTCAGTTGGGTAATCGTCAGCCTGCCCGGGCTATTGGCCGCGGCGCTAATCCTATCCCTCGTCGTCAGTATATTTACTGCGCGGACTGTTATCGGGGTCTTGGGATCTGAACCACGCGATCTTGCTGACATTGCTAGCAACATAGCAGATGGCAACCTCGCGATCCAGTTCAAATCGAAAGGCGCTGTTCGCGGTATTTATTCCGATATGCAGAAAATGGCTGCCAATCTTGAGCGCACGCTGTCAAAAATACGCTCTGTAACAAACAGTCTCTCAAATGCCACGGAGACCATAGTCTCTTCCTCCCGAAAAGTTTTAACTGTTGCCGATGTCCAGAAAACCTCTATCGAGGAGACGGCTAATGTGATAAAAGAAATGGACAAATCGACGTCCGCCGTTGCGGCTGGCGCGGAGGGTCTTTCTGCATCTGCAGTTAGTACTTCCTCCGCGATCATGGAGATGAAACAGGCCGTGGAGAAGGTGGCAGAAAATTCAAGCGTTTTCGAGTCCTTAACCCACGAAACATCCTCCTCGATTGAGGAGACAATAACCAATATTAAACAGATCTCCGAGAGTCTCGAAAAGCTTTCATCGTCGTCTGAAGAGATTGCCTCTTCCATCTCTGAAGTAAATACGACCGTTAAGGAGATCGACCATCATGCTACCGAATCCGTAGCGCTTTCGGAAAAAGTCGTCGCCGAGGCTTCGGAAAAAGGGATTGCCGCAGCACACTCAGCCATGGAAGGGATGGAGCACATAAGGAGCAGTGTCGGGTCTCTCTCGGAAGTCATAAATGTGCTTGAGAAACGGTCGGAGGACATCGGGAAAATACTCAATGTTATTGCAGAGGTTGCTGACGAGACGACCCTTCTTTCACTGAATGCTGCAATCCTTGCAGCCCAGGCCGGGGAACATGGAAAGGCATTTGCCGTGGTTGCTGATGAGATAAAGAGCCTTGCAGACAAGACTTCGCTTTCCACAAAAGAGATAGCGGCTCTCATAACCTCGGTGCGACGGGAGACGCAATCGAGCGTTACTATGGCGGCAGAGGGCATTCAAGCGGTGGTAAAGGGATTAAAGCTTGTGGGCGATGTAAATGAAGCATTAAAAGGGATAGTCAAGAGATCGAAGGAATCAACAGAGATGTCGAAAGCGATTCAGCGGTCAACATCTGAAGAGTCTCAGGTGATAAGGCAGATCACTGATGCCATCAGGGAAATGTCGAAACAGATTGAAAAAATATCGTTTGCCCTTCAGGAACAAACTAACGGGAGCAAGTTCGTCATCGAGCAGACGGAGAAGATGAAGGATATATCTAGCCAGTTGAATATGGTAATTAGTGAACAACGTGATGGGAGCAGGCAGATAGCTATTGCGATAGAGGATGTTGCTCATCAGTCGGAGCAAATAGCTGAAGCAACGGGGAGGCAGAAGCAAAAAAGTTCCGAGTTGGTTCAATTCATGAATAAGATACAGAGTGCCACAGATACTATGATACATTCCTCGAACGAATTGAACGATACCATCACCGCGCTTAGAGAGGATTCCCGGAATCTCCACGATGAGCTTCAGAAATTCAAGGTCTAGGTGCAAAAGATAACGCAGTTGGATAAATATTAGATTTGTCGCCTCTCTGATATAGAGCATATTGAGCGAGGTTAACGATTGCTAAGTACTGGCTGAAACCTTGCCATAAATACATGATAGATTTTTTGCGTTTCTGCAAAAAAGGGATCCCATCCTTTCTCAGCACTGCAAATGTTTCTTTGGGAATTCTCCGTAATTTCAAGAACTTTCTGTTTGGCATAAAACCTGCTTTTATATCCGTGAAGTCAGAGAAAGGAGGATTAAGAGATGAAAACAAGAGAGACAGCAAAGAAGATGGCTTACATAGGTGCAGGCGCGGGACTAGTTCTTTTTGCGGTAATCGGTCTGCTGCCTGGTTCATTGCTTGGAGGAGCGATAGGCCTGAATGTGGCGGGTAGCCTTTTGGGGTTTCCGGTCAGCTCCACGCTCATACCGAGACTGATCGTGGGTATGTCAATGCTTCTGGGTATTTTCGTATCCGCTACTGTCTTCATTGCAGGCGCCAGCTCCTTGGGTTGGCTCGTTGGTTGTGCTGTGGATTCTATAGGGATTGAACGGGCGGTTGAGGCAGAGGCTAAATATTAACAGGTCCGATATTCAGGGAATCATGCAGAAGGAGGAAAAGGAAATGAAAGCGAGAAAAGAGATGGTGAGGATGGGAACAAAGGTAGGGGCAGTACTTGGAGGTATAGCGTTTCTGGCATTTGGGATAGTGCCGGGCTTCTATTTCGGCAGCTACGGTATACTGGTGCTGATGAATCACTTGTTCGGAGGGCCGCTGGAGGCTACGGTACTGGTGAGGATAGCGGTCGCAGCCGGAATACTGGTCGGCATTACCTGCATAGCATCGGTGACCATTGTGGTAGGAGCAATATTCGGTACCGTCGCAGGTTATGTGGCCGAGGCGCTCACAGGCACTGCACGGGCAAAGACGCCCGCCAAAGAACTCACCGTCAAGACAGAATAAAGGTTCTTCGGCGTCATTGTGCCTGAGCTAGGGAAATTGCCATGTGCCATATGTCTGCTAAGGAATTGGACGCATTGGAAAGACATTCATTAATGCTTTTTGCATTGTTGAATGGATTTCATAAAACTGCCAGATCATATGCCCCCAATCCTTCTTTACCCGCCGAATACCTCACCAGGTTATTCATTTAAGCCGTCTGCGCATTGTATTATTCATATAATTCGCTGGTAAGCAGGATAATGGCCTGCAGATGGGGCTAGAGATGGGGCTGAAGGACGAGGAACTGGAGCACATAGAACTGTCCGGACTTCTTCACGATGCGGGCAAGATCGGCACCTATGACGTGCTCCTCGACAAAGTTGAAAAGTTCACGACTAAGGAATTTGAACCAGTCAAAAAACATCCCGGGGATTCTCCATCATCATGAGCGATATGACGGTAAGGGTTATCCTTCAAGTCTGAAGGGTGAAAATATTCCTCTCAATGCACGAATACTCTGCGCTGCGGATTCTTTTAACGCAATGACCGCAGACAGGCCCTATAGAGCAGCACCAGGAAATGAATATGCGATATCAGATTGAAAAAATTTCCGGGGATACAATTCGACGCCAAGGTTGTAGAAGCTTTCCTGAGGGTCATCGAACGCCTGCACCCGTAAATTCACTTCACCTTGTTAAGGCTTCTCAATCCGGCACTGGCCGATTGTTATACAGTTATGCTACCTTTGTGGTGTCAACTTTACAGTGTAAGATGCGTAAAGGGGATCCTAGCTCTCTGAAAGCAACCATTCTTTCTGTAATCAAAACGTGACGTAAATGGTCAATGAGCTCTGATTCTCTTGAAATTAAATGTGCAAGGGTTACTTGGGAGTGAGATATTCCCCTCCAAGCCTGCAAAATGGCCGAATAGTGGTAACACTATCCGTTGCGGTTGTAGCCAGGGTACCTTTGAACAAAGGCCATCATCCAAGCATTTGTTTAAGGGGAAAATGGTCCAAATGGACAAGATAATAGCCACCCTACTTAGGTAGGATTGCCTTTTTAGTTCATTGGAGCACAATATTGTTATGAAACTCTTAATCTCCAGTTTAATCAAATGTTACTTTTTCTTCCCCTGACGCTGGATTCAGCTGCAATGGCCGCGGCTTTTTTTGTAAAATGATTGTGCCAGAAAGGGAAGCTAAATTGACTGAACGCAGGGAGAATGATAGGACAACATTTATGTCTGAGCTCTCAGAAAAAATGACGCTGCTTAAATCCCATGTGCGTCCTTTCCCACTACTAATGACTGGCATTATAGGTCTTGTTGTCTCTTTTTATCTTTTTTTAGAAGCTTCGCTTAGCGAACAATACCAAATGCATTATGAATTGCAGAACATTGCGAATGAACGGATATACGCCATCACAGACACATTTAATGATTTCCTGCAAGTCCTCACAGAGCTCAAGGCGTTCTATGAATCCACAACCAGCGTTGATCGCAATCAATTTAAGGGGTTCACTCAACCTTTGTTAGCGTATCACTCGGGCTTGCGAGCCTTGGAATGGATACCACTAGTAAAGGATGCGCAGCGGGAAACCTATAGGGAATCAGCACGCAAAGATGGTTTAAACAACTACAGAATCACTGAACGGAATAACGTCGGACAGCTTGTTAGAGCTGAACGTCGTGCTGAATATTTCCCTATCTATTACGTCGAACCCCTCAAAGGCAATGAAGCTGCGGTAGGGTATGACCTTTCATCAGAAACAACTCGCCGTAGCGCGTTAAACATTGCCAGGCGGACAGGACTCGCAACTGCTACCGCTCCAATAACCCTCGTGCAGGAGACTGCAAAAGAATTCGGAACAATTGTATTCGCTCCAGTCTATGAAAGTAACGCGGCGAGAAGATTGCGCGGTTTTGCCATGGTTGTTCTTCGCTTGAAAGACGCAGTCAAGGAAGCCATCAAAAGCCTGACCCCACAGGACGTTGATATATATGTTTTTGATACAACAGACGCCAGCACTAGAAATGTTATTGTCATGATGCCTTCTTCATTGAGGGCTCATGTTCAAGATCATAATCTTGGCGGTGCCACGGTGAACAAACAGAGCGGTATTACAAGAACCATTAATTTTGCCGGTAGGAAATATGAAATAGAGATAAGGCCGACCGCGGAGTTTATCGCATCGCGGAAGACCTGGCTACCATGGTTGGAACTGGTCACTGGGTTGATATTGACGAGTCTCATAACCCTGTATCTCTGGAGAAACATGACAAGAACCGCTGAGATAGAGGCGCAGGTGACACAGAGGACGAAAGAACTTGATAGTCAGACAAGGAGATACAGGCTCCTTATGCAAACATCAAACGATGCAATTCATATTTGGGATATGAAGGGCAACCTGCGGGAGTACAACAATGCTTTTCTCTCTCATCTGGGATACACACCAGATGAGGCACATTCCCTAAGAGTCATGGATTGGAATGTGCAATTGGGACCTGAGCAGCTTCTGAATAAGCTCAGCCCACTTTTTACAAAGGGACACGTATTTGAAACGCAGCATCGCAGGAAAGATGGATCTATAGTCGTCGTTGAGATCAATGCAACAGGGGTTCAGATTGATGGTGAAGACCTTATTTACGCATCGGCGCGCGATATAACCTTGCGCAAGAAAGCTGAGGAGGCAGTCAAAGCTGCTGCACGTGAATGGTCGGCGTCATTTGACGCGATGGCAGATGGCGTGTCCCTGCACTCCGCTAATTATACAATTCTCAACGTGAACCATTCTCTCTGCACAATGTTGGGAAAGGGACGGGAAGAATTGATCGGCAAGAAATGCTATGAGGTCTTTCACGGTGCAAACAGTCCGATAGCTGGGTGTCCTCTCGAACGAGCAACAGAGACATTACGAAAAGAGTATGCCGAGATATTTGAGCCTGCTGTCAATCTATGGCTCGCGGTTACAACAGCACCCATACTGGATGACTCAGGAAGGGTAAGTAAAATTGTGCACACAATCCGCGACATTACGGAACGGAAGCGGGCAGACCAATCACTACTGGAGAGTGAAGAAAAATATAGGTCATTGGTTGAATCTACGGATGATTCTATTTATGTAGTTGACAGGAATTACAAGTATCTTCACATTAATAAGAAACATATGGCAAGGATGGACATTTCGGGAGAGGAATATATTGGCCGTGCATACAGCGAGTTTCATGGGGATGAGGAAACGCGTCTTTTTATTAGAGATGTCGATAAAGTATTTGAAACAGGGGAACCTGTAAGACGCGAATATAAAAGCAATAGGGATAACAAATATTTTGCTCAGACATTGAGTCCCGTAAAAAACTCTACAGGACAATCAGTGGCCGTAACTATCATTTCAAAAGACATCACTAAGCACAAGAATATGGAGGAAAAACTTCGGACGTTGTCTCTTACAGATGAACTAACGGGCCTGTACAACAGGCGTGGATTCTTTACCTTATGTGACCAGATTTTAAAGTTATGCAGACGTCAGAAAAAAGCGGCTTTCTTGCTCTATGCCGATCTGGATCATCTTAAGGAAATTAATGATCGGTTAGGACATCAGGAGGGCGACAAAATTCTGGTTGAAACAGCTGATATTTTTAAAAAGACATTCAGAGATTCTGACATTATTGCCCGCATCGGAGGAGATGAGTTTATAGTTTTTCCTGTGGGAAGTACAAAAGAGGATTCGGCATCGATCACTGCCCGGTTTCTTCGCAAGATAGAAAGTTACAACGAAAAAAAAGCCGGTAAATACGTGCTGTCGATAAGCTTTGGAACTTCCTGTTATGACCCGGAAAACCCTTGTTCAATTGACGAATTGGTAGCGGAGGCTGAGAAACTCATGTATGTGCGAAAAAAAGACAAACAAATCCCTGACAATGAAAAATTATAAAGCAGCGATCATTCTGGAATATTATTCCTAGATCTTACGTAGGTTCTTGAGCAAGCTGAAACGGTGACCTGCTTAAGAGAAGTTACTGACTCTTCCATAAAACTGTCTTCACCACGTCAACCAATTGAGACGCAGGAGTCATTACCTTATTAAGAAACTCATCCGCACCAGCGTCGACAACCTTCCTCATTACATCTTCTGTGCTGGATGTTGAGCAGACTATCACCGGAAGCTCTTTCCATTTCGGGTTCGCTTTCAGAATCGACAGTGCTTTAAATCCATCCATTTTTTTCATATATAAATCGAGAATTATGAGGTCTGGTGTTTGTTCCCTGAGAAATTTCATAGCTTCGATCATGTCTCTTGCCTGAATTACCGAAAACCCTTCTTGAACAAGCCTTGTCTCGTATTGTCGGGATATGTCGTTTTCTTCAACCAGAAGAATCTTGTTTTTCTTTTCTTTCGGTTTAGGAGGCTTTATCGTTAAGCTTTCGATCAACTCTTCAAGTTTTCTCTTCTGCTCCTCATTCAGGTCGATGAATCTGACGCCCATCCCGATTCCAAGTTGAGAATATTGGACTTTAGCTTTCAGAGTGAACGTCTCTTCTTTAAAGGGTATCGTTACATCAATTTCGGCATTTTCAGCAAAGGGCTGCATTGTGCAAACATAGAGACCCCCTCTACTTATGTCAACACTGGTTGATTTCATCACACCGTCCACCGTGATATCTTGCCTGAAAGGAATCCTTTCATGTTCTCTACGCTCTCTCGGGTCTTTATCCATACGTGTCATTATATCATTATTGATTGCATATTAATAATCGGTACTTCCATCGTGCGCTTCACCAAATTTTCAGGGCTTGATTCACGGGAATTGCAACAGAAAGTTTCTTGAATCTGATAATCTGATAATTCTAAGTTCCGACCGACTAAATAGGCTTCAATTACCGAAAATAACCGCCATTTCAGTGCCCAGTCTTTTTATTGCACGACTTTCCCGCTAAAAACCCCCTTAACTATTTCGAGAATCATCGGTTGTATAACTGCGTTCCCTGCAATTATGTTCCCCGTTGAAAGGTAGTCCCCTTTCCCGCCGAAATCAGTGACTATGCCTCCGGCTTCAGTGACAAGTAGGCTTCCTGCGGCCACGTCCCATGTGCTGAGCTTCAGCTCAAAGAATCCTTCTGATCGACCGGCTGCGACGTAAGCAAGGTCCATCGCAGCAGAACCGGCCCGTCGTATGTCGCTCACTTTCATAAAGACAGCCTTAAATGCAGTCAGGTAATCATCGATCATGCCCTTTGCCCGGAATGGAAACCCTGTGGCGATAAGGCTCCTAGCAATAGCTGTAACACGGGAAACATGGATTTGTCTGTGGTTCAAGAAGGCGCCGCCACCCATGATCGCGTAGAAGAGTTCGTCACGAAAGGGGTCCAAAACAACTCCGAGAACAATTTTCCTCTCACACTCCAACGCTATTGATACCGAAAACGCAGGGTAGCCATGAATGTAGTTAGTGGTGCCATCGAGAGGGTCGATGATCCACCTGTAACCGCCGGGGTCTTCCTTCAGGCCTTCCTCCGTGAGAAAGCGATGGTCCGGATAGCGCGCCCTGACCGACTGCATGATAGCCTCCTCTGACCAGCGGTCGACCTTCGTAACGAAATCAAATTCCGCCTTCGTCCTGAGATCAATATTTGCTAATTGGCCCAGGTTTTTCATAATAATGTCAGCGGCAAGCCCGGCTGCTGTTATGGCCGTTTTCAGAAAGTCATTCAAAAGGGCTTCCATCATTCTACATCATATATCATTTGAGGCCCGAGTAGAAATTAGAAACATTTAGCTACGTTTCATTACGGCATGGTAATCTTAATTTCGTAACTGCCAACCCCGACTTTATCAGCAATGCCCTGTTGCCACAGAAGTTCCATCGTCTTCACTTTTGCATTATGTGGAACCATAAGGATCAATTTTAAACCTGTCTGGGCCATCTCCTTCCACTTTTCCGCTTTTTCTGGCGATATACTATTCTCTGTCTCCACTTCCACCACGGCAATGGTGATCCCTTGATCGGCAAGTGTAATGTCCGGATTCCCCTCAATGTTGACCTTAACTTCCTTATACTCCCTCGCAAACTTTCCCCTCAAGCGATTGACGATCAGATCATGCATAAGTTTCTCACTGTCCATAATAGTCTCCTATTACAACTGGGGCTTGAGTTCGATCCGGTTCCCGAAAAAATCTTCGACAAAGAAAACGGTCCTTCCAGCTCTCTCCGCGGATATCACTTTTGCCCCCTTGTTTTTAGCCCTGTCTAAGAGCGCGCCAAGATCGGGTACCCTAAGGCAGAAATGAGGAACTGAAAGAGAAGGCGAACTAAATACCGGTATAAGAAATATTTCAACT
>Ga0187771_10002769_pt1 | contig 12141 bp, 8 predicted proteins | sample 0116_SJ02_MP15_1_FD_133139 | JGI IMG/M metagenome (GOLD analysis project Ga0187771, IMG submission 133139) | Tropical peat soil microbial communities from peatlands in Department of Meta, Colombia - 0116_SJ02_MP15_10_MG | ecosystem: Environmental > Terrestrial > Soil > Wetlands > Peat | place... | reverse complement strand
TCCTCAGCGCCAATTTGCCGCGCGAAGCGCAGCAGGATCGGCTTCCCGATGTGACGGTTGAGATGGAAGAGCCGTTGCCGGTGGCGACGGTTGGCGTGGATCAGGAAGCCAAGACCGAGCAGACTCACGGGAACGGGCACAGCGAAAGCATGGCGCAAGCGGCGGCGACTCAGCCGGCTGGAGCCGGTGCACCCTCTGGACTATCCGTAGAGTCGGACAATCGGCGCGCCCGGGCTCGTTACGCCTGCCGCCTGGGCGCAGAAGTCTACCGCACGGGTACTTCGGTTCCCAACCGTTGTTGCCTAACTGACCTGAGCTGGGGCGGATGCTACCTGGAGGTTTCACTGCCGTTTCCCACGGGCTCGTCCGTCGAGATCCTGGTCCGAACCTACGAAATGAAATTGCGGCTGCGCGGCATCGTGCAGGCTTCTCATCCCGGCTATGGGATGGGAGTAGCGTTTGGGTTGAAGACCAAAGAAGAGCAGGAGAACGTCAAGAAGCTGACCGACTTCGTCGCCGCGACCACGGCCCCCTCCAACTAGATCCGGGCTCATCCACAAGCCATTCCTCGCATTAACCATCATTTTCTCGCCTGCCAAGAGCGGGGCTGCAAGGTGCTGGAAATACAGGCGGTTGCTGCGGGGCCGGGAACCCACATCCCGCCCTGGAAGCCGGCCAGACTGCCACTTTTTGGCGTTGACAAAGGCCTCCAACAATTAGTATTGTTCTTGTCAGACAACTCGGCGAGGCCTCAGCCGGCTTCGCACTCCCCCTACTTTTGAGATGAGACCCTAGCTCGTCAGGTGCATATCTCCTAGGTCGGACCTGGCGAATCTTTTCCGCCCCAACGTCATGTGAGTCAGAGGGCGAAGCTATGTCTGACTCCCCCCTCCTATGAGGTCTGAATGAGCAAGCAAAGCTGGAACGTCCTTCCAGACAATGTGTCTTCCGGCACGACACCGGGAGGAGAGAAGTCGTCGACGACACCAGGCAGAACTCTGCCTTTCAGCTTGCGTCAGAGCCGGGCTGAAGCCGAAGTGATTGCGATCAGCCAGGCCTTGGAACAGACAAACTGGAATCGGCGGCAGGCCGCCCAGTTGTTGGGAATCAGCTATCGCAGCTTGTTCAACAAGATCCGTCAACACCAGCTCGATTGTGGCAAGACAGCACAGTTTGCCTCTGTGCCGGACCGGACGGTTCGCTGACGGATCACGGCAGCGGCCAGTGATTGCAGCAAGTGATGTTGATTGACTCAAAACTTCTTGTTCTCGGACATTCCGAGAAGGAGCCAGGGCCCATGAAGATCTACGTCCGAGCAGTTGCCGTGCTTAGCATGTGTGTGTTGATGAGCGGGTTAGTTTTTGCGCAGGCCTCTCCCACCCTGTATGCACCTGTTTACGGATACAAAATAATCGCCGCCTATCCCCATGATCCCACCGCCTACACCGAGGGCCTTATATACCTTAACGGATACCTTTACGAGAGCACGGGATTGTTCGGTCAATCCACGCTGCGCAAGGTGGACTTAACAACCGGGACGGTCCTGCAGGAATACACCCTGCCTTCCAATCTGTGGGGCGAAGGGCTCGCGAACTGGGGAAACGACCTGGTGCAAATTACCCAGGAAGTTACATCGGGGCTCGCCTCCGGTTACGTTTATGACGAATCCACGTTTGACGTCCTGAACAGTTTTACCTACACGGGAAACGGCTGGGGGCTGACACAGGATGGAACGCACCTGATTCTCAGCGATGGGACCTGCCATCTTCGCTTCCTGGATCCGACGACCTTCAAGCAGCTTTCCCGAGTGTGCGTTACCGATGGCCCCAACACAGTGACGATGCTGAATGAACTGGAGTGGGTGTACGGCCGCGTCTATGCCAATGTCGACCTAACGAACCTGATCGCGACCATTCAGCCTTCGACCGGCAATGTACTGGCGTGGATTGATCTGACGGGTTTGAACCCGGCTCACTGGCCGAACGGAATTGCCTACGACCCGCAACTGGGACGCATCTTCGTGACCGGTAAGTATTGGCCCTACCTGTACTGGATCCAGTACGTGCACAAGTAAGAAAGCCTTGATCCCCCAAGTTGTTGACGCTAGCCGCCGAAAAGGCGAGCAAAAAAAACTACGGAGATCTCCAGAGAATGACACGTTCCAGCGTTCTGCGGACCCTAGCCGTTCTGACCTTAACCCTTTTCACCTCCAGCCTCGGCATCTCTCAACAGACGATCACGCTGCAGGGCCACCCCCTGGTAGCTCCGGTGTACGGGTACCAGATTGTGAAGACCTACCCGCACGATCCCAATGCTTTCACTGAAGGGCTGTTCTACTTGAACGGCTACCTATATGAAAGCACCGGGCTGACCAGCGAGTCATCGCTGCGCAAAGTGGATTTAGACACCGGCAAGTGGATCCTGTTCCACAAAGTGCCCAACCAGTATTTCGCCGAAGGCACGACTTGGTGGGGCAACAGCATTTTGCAACTGACCTACATGGGTCAGATCGGATTCGTCTACGACCTCGGCACGTTCAACGAAACCGGCACCTTCCCCTATATCGGACAAGGCTGGGGTCTGACGCAGGACGGCGTGCACCTGATCATGAGCAACGGAACCTGTAACCTGATTTTCCTGGATCCGAGTTCCTATGCCCAGACTGGTCAGGTGTGCGTGCACGACGGGAAGAATCAGATCGTGAATGTGAACGAACTCGAATACATCAAGGGCCGGGTTTGGGCCAACATCTACGGCTCAGAACTGATCGCGGTCATCCGGCCGACTGATGGTCTGGTGCTGGCCTGGATTGATACCACGGGTCTCAGGCCTCCCGGGTCGAAAGTCAACGTCACCAACGGGATTGCCTACGACCCGGTACTTGGCCGGATCTTCATCACCGGAAAATGGTGGCCGAACCTGTACTGGATCCGCTACGTGCACAAGTAGTTGCCAAGAAAGCCGGGAGAACAAGCATGAGTATGGACGTAAGAACCTGGGTTCATTACCGTCGCTGGCTGATTCTGGCCTCTCACATTGTTCTTGTGGTTCTGGCCTACTACGCCAGCTTCCTGCTGCGATTCGATTTCTCGATCGACGCCCCTTTTCGGGCCATTCTGTGGCAGAGTCTGCCGATCGTGCTCGCGGTGAAGTTGTGCGTGTTCTACTACTTCGGCTTGTACCAGGGTTGGTGGCGCTATGTGGGCGTCAACGACCTGCTGGACATTCTGAAGTCGTCAACGGTGAGCGGCCTGCTCGTGTATGTTCTGATGCTGGCGGCATTCAGGAATCCGTCATACCCGCGATCCATACTGGTGATCGACTTCGCCCTGACGATTCTGATCATTGGTGGATCGCGGTTCGGCGTTCGGCTCTACACCGAGAGCGCCCGTAACTATCTGGGTATGAAGCGGACCCTGGTGGTGGGTGCGGGGGATGCCGGCAGCGCCATCGTCCGCGAAATGAGATCCAACCGGGAGCTGGATCTGAATCCGATTGGCTTCGTGGACGATGATCCCAGAAAGAGGCACGTCAAGCTGCATGGTCTGAAAGTGATGGGGAGCACAGAAGATCTGCCGGCGCTCATCGCCAAAGAACAGGTTGAGTGCGTCCTGATCGCGATGCCGTCGGCTCCCAGCGCCGCGGTTCAACGCATCATCCAGAAGTGTCAGGAATCGAAGGTAGCGTTGAAGATGCTGCCTCCGATGGCCGAGCAGATCGAGGGTGACGGGCCTGGCGAGGAACATCCCCTGCAGGTGCGGAGCGTGAACGTGGAAGATCTGCTGGGGCGTCCTTCCGTAACCCTCGATGTCCAGCATATTCGGGAGCGCTTTCAGGATCGGGTGGTGATGGTGACCGGTGCCGGCGGGTCGATCGGCTCAGAACTGGTTCGCCAACTCACGAAGTTCAATCCCAAGACGCTGGTGTTGTTTGAGCGGTCAGAGAACGATCTTCATAAGATCAGTATTGAGCTCTCCGTCAAACATCCTGATATCCATTACGTTCCGGTGGTGGGCGACATTCTCGATGTCCGCCTGCTGCGCGACGTCATGGCCGAGCATCGTCCGCGCTCGATCTTCCACGCGGCCGCCTACAAACACGTACCCATGATGGAAAGCAACTGCTTCCAGGCGGTGCGCAACAATATTTTCGGCACCTACAACGTGGCCCTGGTGGCGAAGCAGTATGACGTGCAGGACGTCGTCCTTATCTCGTCGGACAAAGCGGTGAATCCGACCAACGTGATGGGAGTCACCAAACGGGTCGCCGAGTTGGTGTTGCTGGCCCTGCAGCGACAGCGGACGCGCTTCATCTCTGTGCGATTCGGCAATGTGCTAGGCAGCAATGGAAGTGTAGTGCCGCTGTTTGAGCAGCAGATCGCGCAGGGCGGGCCAGTAACCGTCACGCACCCGGACGCCTGCCGCTATTTCATGACCATCCCGGAGGCGGCACAGCTGGTGCTTCAGGCTGGGGTGATGGGAAAAGGCGGCGAGATTTTCGTACTGGATATGGGCAAGCCGATCAAGATCGTCGACTTGGCGCACAGCCTCATCCGCCTGTCGGGTCGTGAACCGGAAAAGGACGTCAAGATCGTCTTTACCGGCCTGCGGCCGGGCGAGAAGCTGTTCGAAGAACTGCAGCTTGAAGGAGAAGGAACCAAACCCACGCCGCACGACAAGATTCGCGTCCTGGATGGCGGGCATTGCGATTTCCGTGAGATGCTGCACCATCTCGAAGATCTCTCCGCTCTAGTGGACGCGAGAAACGTGCACGGTCTGGTGCAGAAGCTGAAGACCGTCGTTCCCGAATACCAGCCCAGCGCCGATATGCTGATGCTGTGCGAGTATGATCGTCACGACGTGATCTCGGACTTCCGGATGGCGCGCAAAGAGCTCTGGGTCGCGGCCAGAGATGTAGCATAGGTAAGGAGTATCCCGGTGCCTCGCTTGATCCTGAAACATCTGAGTTTTTACTTGCTCGGGCTGGCCGTACTCGCCGGCTTGGGCGCGGCGCAAACGCCCGCTGAATCGCCGGCAGCGGGCGACTCTACGCCGACGCTCAAACCAAGGCCCCCGAAAGCTCGGCTCACCGTTAACATCGGCGATCTACTGGATATTTCTGTCTACGATCAGCCCGATATGGCCCAGAAGCTGCGGGTGAATGAGAACGGCGAGATATCACTGCCGCTTCTGGGAATGGTACCTGTGGCTGGCCTTTCGTCCGACGAAGTTGAGGCCAAGATCGAAAAGGGCTTGAGCGACGGAAAGTACGTGAAGGACCCCCACGTCTCGGTTCTGGTAGTGGAGTATGCCACTCAGGGCCTCTCGATTGGGGGCGAGGTGCGAAAGCCCGGCGTGTATCCCATTCATGGGCCGCGCCGTTTGCAAGACATGATTGATGAGGCAGGCGGGTTGACCGAGAAGGCAGGTGACAAGGTCACCATTACCAGGCGCGCGGAACCGGACAAACCGCTGGTCATTTCGTTGTCGAAGGATCCGTCCAAAGTACTGGAGAACAACGTCGAGATCTATCCCGGAGACACCATCGTCGTGTCCACCGCAGGCCTAGTGTACGTGGTAGGAGATGTGGGCCGGCCGGGCGGTTTCCCCATGGAGCGCAACGAGCAGGTCACGGTGCTGCAGGCCATGGCACTAGCGGAAGGAGCGAAGCCGACTGCGGCTCTCGGTAAAGCCAAGATCGTGCGCAGAGAGAACGGCGACTTGAAGGAAATCCCGGTGAATCTGAAGGCCATGCTGTCTGGGAAGATACCGGACCGGGTGCTCGAAGACAAAGATGTGTTGTTTATTCCGAACAGCCTGGCGAAATCCGCCGCCAGACGCAGCCTGGAAGCAGTTGTGCAGGCTGCGGTCGGCGTTACCATCTACCACCCCCCGTACTGAGTTCCACAGGTCGAGGGACGTCGGACACAATCCCGAGAAAGGGCCAGTTTCAGGAACGATATGTCGAAATTCTCTCTGATGTTTTCGGACGCACGTCTTGGAAAGTATGGGGATGCGCCGGTACCGGTGCCGCAGCAAGCCGAGAAGCCCGTGGTGTTGTCGCGCGCTGTGGTTACTGTGCCTGCCACCTTCAATATGTCGGTGCTGGCAGGGATGGCGAAACGAAACTGGCGTCTGGCCTTGGGTTTCATGTTCGTGTTTCTGGGCGCTGTGACAGTAACGGCATTCCTGCTGAAAAACCGCTATGAGTCGGTTGCCCACCTCGAAATTGACCCGCGCCAGTCCAGCGGCGTCATCATGCCCGGCACGTCCATGGAGCAAAGCAGCCAGGACTATCTGCAAACGCAGATCGAGATTCTGCGCAGCGATGAGCTGGCGGCGGACGTGATTGAACAGTTGCATTTGGATCAGAACGCTGCGTTCATTGACAAGGCAGTGTGGGAGCGTGAAGTGACTGCCCGCGAGGCGGCTCTGCGTGCCTTGCGCAGCGGTTTGTCGATAGAGCAGGTGCGGAACAGCCGTTTAGTCGAGGTCTCCTTCACCAGCCCCGATCCGGTTTTGGCAGCGAACGTGGCCAACATGGTGGTTCACCGGTTCATCGAGCGTAACGCCAAGACGCTCTATGACTCGGCGATGCAAGCTTCCACGTGGCTTTCCCAGGAACTGGGTGACCTCCGCGACAAAGTGCAGGCCTCGAACCAGGCCTTGGTGGACTACAGCAAAGCGAATGGGATCACCGTGGATGCCGAAGGCAAGGAGGATCCCATCACGCAAAAGGCCGTCGATCTCAGCAAAGAGCTGACGCTGGCGCAGGCGGACCGCCTGCGAGCGGAAGCGGCGGTGCAGACGGCGGCCACGGGCGATCCGGCGGCGCTGACTCCCACGAAGGACAACAGCGTGGTCGACACCCTGGTGCAGCACTACGCCGAGGCCCAGGTTCAGCTCGCCGACGCGATGGCGACGATGGGCGAGAATCACCCCAAGGTGAAGAAGCTGCAAAGCCAGGTGTCGGAGCTGAGCGCCCAGATTGAGCAGGAGCGCAAGCGTACGGTGGCGAGACTGAACAGCGCCTATGAGGCCTCGCGCACGCACGAACAGCTTCTGGCGAAGTCGCTCGACCAGACCAACAGCACGTTGCAGGCTGTCAATCAAAAGATGATCCGGTATCGGGTCTTGAAGGCCGAAGCCAAGGCCAACGAAGAGCTTTACAACGCCCTGGTCACCCGGGGGAAGGAGTCGGTGATCTCTGCCGGGCTGGAATCCACCACTATCCGCATCGTGGACAACGCGCGCGTGCCCGACCGTCCGAGCAAGCCGCACCGGGGACAAATCATCATTTTTGGCGGCCTCCTGGCATTTATCGGTGCGATCGTGCTGTGCTTTGTGAAGGAAAGTATGGACGATACCATCCGTACGCCCCAGGACGTCCAGGGCAACGTTCCCTTGGCGGCGGTTGGCTTTGTCCCGGAGCTATCGGGCAAACTACGCAAGCAACATCTGCTGGAAGCCGGGTCTGCGATCCCGTTTGCGCTGGTGAATCCGGGTTCGCCGGCGTCGGAAGCGATGCGGAACCTGCTGGCCTCGATTCGTCTCTCGCGGACGGGCCGGAGCGCCAAGACTATCCTGGTGGCTTCTCCGGGATCGAAAGAAGGCAAGACGACGCTGGCTGTCAACCTGGCGTTGACGCTGGCGCGCAGCGAGTCGGTCTGCCTGGTAGACGCGGATTTGAGGAAGCATACCAATTTGTTCGGACTGGAGCCTGCCATGGGGCTTGCCGAGGTTCTGCGCGGCGCCCCGCTCGGCAGTGCTGTGACGAAAGTGCCGGGAGCAAGTAACTTGTCTCTGCTGACCAGCGGTAGTTTGCTCGAGTCTCCGGCGGAACTGGTTGGATCGCCGGCGATGGGATCGGCGATTGCGGATTTGGCGCAGCGGTTTGACGCGGTGATCATAGATTCTCCGCCGCTGATTCCTTACGCTGACGCAAAATTGCTGGCGTCTCAGGTCGACGCCGTGATTCTGGTGGGACGTTACGGGGAAACCACCCGCGACGCCTTGGCTCTTAGCGCGGAAGCACTCCAGGCCAGTAACGCCAACGTGCTGGGAGTCGTCCTAAACGGGGTTGACCCGACCGCGTCCTATTACCAGTACTATCGTGAAGCGTATGCCGGCCCGGCTGCGCCTGGGAAGGCAGCCTCCTCCTAAAGTTCTACGATCTCCTCCGAATTCCCCTGCATGACGGCGGCCTCTTTGCAAGGCGGCCCGTGCCCCGGAAACCTCAGCCGGTCCTAGGCAGGCCTTGGGGAAGGGTACGCCCGGCAGTACTTCGTTGATCTTCCCATCTTTTTTAATCAAGAACTAAAAACCAAACCTAATCTCTGGAGTAATCAGAATGACTTCTGTCGTGATGGAAAACCCGAAATCCACAGTCCCCGAAGCCAAAGCGCAGTTTACTTATTTGGACCTCAAAGCCCAGTACTCGACCATTCGTGAAGAGGTCATGGAAGCCATCACGCGCGTGATGGAATCGCAGCACTTCATCATGGGCAAGGAAGTGGAAGCCTTCGAGAAGGAGCTGATGCAGTACTGCGAAACGCCCAACGCGGTGACCTGCGCGTCGGGCTCCGATGCGCTGTTGCTGGCGTTGTTGGCGCTGGGCATCGGTCCCGGCGATGAAGTTGTTACCACCCCCTTTACCTTTGTGGCCACGGTTGGTGCTATTTCGCGAGTAGGCGCGACGCCAGTCTTCGTGGACATTCGTCCGGAAACCTTCAACTTGGATCCGTCTCAGCTGGAAGCTGCGATTTCGTCCAAAACGCGCGGCATCATTGCCGTGCACTTGTTCGGCCTGATGAGCGATATGGACGAACTGATGCGGATTGCCCAGGCGCACCACATCCCGGTCATCGAAGACGCCGCTCAGGCGATTGGCGCCCGCTACCGTGACGTGCAGGCCGGGAATATGGGAGCGTGCGGCTGCTTCAGCTTCTTCCCTTCGAAAAACCTGGGAGGAGCCGGCGATGGCGGCTTAGTGAGCACGCGCGACGCGCAGCTGGCCGATCGCGTTCGTTCGCTGCGGGTTCACGGCAGCCGCAAAAAGTACTTCTGCGAAATCGTGGGCACGAACAGCCGTCTGGATGCTTTGCAGGCTGCCATCCTGCGAGTCAAGCTCAAATATCTTGCCGATTGGACGGCGGTTCGGCAGCAGAAAGCGGCTGCGTATAGCAAATTGTTCGCCGAGTATCGCCTCGAGGAACACATCGTCGCCCCCACGATTCCCGAGGAGTGTTTCCATGTCTTCAATCAGTTCACCATCCGGACCAAGCGGCGCGACGAACTAAAGGAGTTCCTGCGGGTGAACGGGATCCCTACGGAGATCTACTATCCCCACCCGCTCCATCTGCAGCCGGCATTTACATCACTCGGATACCTTGAAGGAGCCTTGCCGAAGGCAGAAGCGGCGAGCCGAGAGGCGCTGTCGCTGCCCAATTATCCCGAACTGCGGCATGAAGATCAGGTCAGAGTCGTGAAGACCATGGCCGCATTCTTCCAAACCAAGTAAACGCAAAAGAGAGGACACTCTACATGACAAGGACACCTGGAATTGGTGTAATCGGCTGCGGCTACTGGGGAAAGAACCTGGTTCGCAACTTTGCCGAACTGCACAGCCTGAAGGCGGTTTGCGATGTGGATGTCGCGGCCGCGCAGTCGCTGGGCGAGAAATTTGGCGTGCCCGCAACCAAGAGCGTTGAAGAACTGCTGGCCATGCCGGAAATTGACGCGGTGGCGATTGCCGCTCCCGCCGCCCAGCACTACGAAATTGCCAAGAAGGCTGTGCTGGCCGGCAAAGATGCCTTTGTCGAGAAGCCGCTGGCCCTGCAGGTCAAGGAGGGCGAGGATCTGGTGGAACTGGCGCGCAAGCACAACCGCATTCTGATGGTCGGGCACCTGCTGCAGTACCACCCCGCTATCCTCGAACTGCGCCGCCTGATTCAGCAAGGAGAGTTAGGGCGAATTAATTACATCTACTCTTCGCGCCTCAACTTCGGTAAATTGCGCACGGAAGAGAACATCATGTGGAGTTTCGCGCCCCACGATCTCTCCGCCATCCTGTACTTGCTGGGGGAGTCTCCGATCTCGGTCAGCGCCGAGGGGTCGAGTTATCTCAACCAGGAAATCTCCGACGTGACCATGACCCATCTGGCCTTTGCCAGCGGCGTGAAGGCGCACATTTTTGTCAGCTGGCTGCATCCGTTCAAGGAGCAGAAACTGGTAATCGTGGGCGACGCCAAGATGGCGGTCTTCGACGACACCCTGGCCGAGGGAAAGCTCACCGTTTATCCCCACCAGGTGGCGTGGCTGAACCGTGTTCCCGTGGCCCGCAAGGCCAACGGAAACGTGGTGCCGATCAGCACCGACGAGCCTCTTCGGCTGGAGTGCCAGCATTTCCTCGACAGCGTGCGCGATCACACCCAGCCGCGGACGGATGGCGAGAACGGCTTGAACGTGCTGCGCCTCCTGCATGCGTGCGAGGATTCGGTGCGGAATCGCGGCGCACAGACCGTCCTCAACTCGCGGCCGGCAGCGCCCAAGCCTTACTTCGTACATTCTTCGGCAATTGTGGATGAGCCCAGCGAAGTGGGCGCGGGCACCAAGATCTGGCACTTCTCGCACATCATGCCAGGAAGCAAGATCGGGAAAAACTGCAATTTCGGTCAGAACGTCCACGTCGCTTCTGGAGTTAAGATTGGCGACAACGTGAAGATTCAGAACAACGTTTCCGTGTACACCGGCGTGGAACTTGGCGACGACGTGTTCTGCGGACCGTCTATGGTCTTTACGAATGTGATCACGCCGCGGAGCCACGTGAATCGCAGGAATGAATACATGCCCACCAAAGTCGGTCGCGGGGCGACGTTCGGGGCGAACTGCACGGTCGTCTGCGGCGTGAACGTTGGGCAATATGCGTTCATTGCCGCCGGCGCTGTGGTCACACGCGACGTGCCGGAGTACGCGCTCATGATGGGCGTACCTGCCCGTCAGATGGGATCAGTCTGCCGCTGCGGCGTGCGTCTACAAACCAACGGCGACGGCGGGGGGACTTGTAGCGCCTGCGGAGAACAGTACTGCGTCGAGGCAGGACAATTGCGTCCAGTACCGGCCCGGGCCGCCTAAGAAGCTACCCAACCTCACTCATGGCTGATGCCGTCATTGCGCCTCCCAGTGTAGGCCGTCCCAGGGTCCAAAGACTGTTTTGGGACCTCAGCCTCACTGGGATCACCCAAGTAGCGATGCTGCTGGGGAATGTGCTCGTCATTTCCCTGGTCGGCCGCTTCATGGGGGCTTTGGCCCTCGCCGAGTACCTGGTGCTGCGCCGTGTCGTCGCGTGGATGCAGACGGCCTTCCCCCTTGGACTCGGCGTGGCGCAGGCGCGCTATGTTGCGCATGCCCACGGAAGAAAAGACGGCCAGCAAGGGAGCTACTTCGCCGCCACCTTGCTGATCCTCGCCACGGTTGCGGTTACGCTTGGCATCACTCTCAACCTCGGGCGCGACACATTTGCTCGCTGGCTGTTCGGCACCGATCAGCAGATGCCGCACCTGATCTTTCCCCTCACAGTGTTGATCGCCGGCATTGCGGTTCACATCGCCGTGTACGGGTACTATCGCGGGTGCCTGCAGATGCAAATGGCGAATACCCTGCAGACCATCAATTACGGCGTATTGCCTATCGCTGCCATCCTGGCTCTGGCGAGGACGCGTTCGGTCGCGGTGATCGTCACCGTAACCGGGGCAGGGATGGCCATCTTCGCTTTTGGGTTTAGCCTGCCAATCTTGCGGGAAGTATTTTCGCGTGCGCGGCAGTGGCCCTTCCGGCAGGGCGCTGAGTTGCTGCGGTACGGGCTGGCGCGGGTTCCGGGAGATTTCGGCGGAGGCGCTCTTTTTGCCCTGGGTCCCATGATCGCCCTGCATTATCTGCCGCTGACCCAGGTCTCTTATTTATTGCTGGGATTGAGCCTGTTGACGGGAGTTAGTGTAAGCGTGGCTCCCCTCGGTCTGGTGTTGTTATCCAAGGTCAGCATGATGCTGGCGTCGAACCGCCTGGAGGAGGTCCAAACCTCGCTGCGCTACCTGCTGACCAGCATTCTGGAAACGTCGGTTTTCGTGGGGATCCAGATCGTAAT
>Ga0187771_10002768_pt1 | contig 12141 bp, 13 predicted proteins | sample 0116_SJ02_MP15_1_FD_133139 | JGI IMG/M metagenome (GOLD analysis project Ga0187771, IMG submission 133139) | Tropical peat soil microbial communities from peatlands in Department of Meta, Colombia - 0116_SJ02_MP15_10_MG | ecosystem: Environmental > Terrestrial > Soil > Wetlands > Peat | place... | reverse complement strand
TCCATCATAAGCAGCGGCGCGTACCGTAACCATCCGGCCCTCGGAATCCAGGGAGTCGACATGAACTACGAACTCTCACAAGTTACTGGAGCAAACGTGACCTACGGCGTATTGATTGAAAAGACCGTTTCGGGAGGACCCGCAGACCGAGCAGGGCTACGAAGCGGCCAGCAAAATACAACAATCGATGGCCAGCAGTACATTATCGGAGGAGACATCATAGTTTCCGTAAACGGAAATAGAATAGTGAATTATGATTCACTATCAACCTACTTGGAGAGGTACATCCTCCCTGGGCAGACAATTCGATTGGGCATAATCAGATCGGGAAGCTACCAAGAAGTAGAGGTCACAGTCGGTGCAGCGACCGACCCATAGAGGAGGACACGGTTTGACGAGGAATACAACTGAAATCAACGTCGAAACTGGTCTCGTCACCGGGACCTCCAATGGAATCGGCCTGGAACTCACGAAGTTATTCGCCCAAGACGGCTACAGCCTCGTTCTCGCGTCAAGAGATCATGACGTGCTTAGAAGACTTGGCGAAAACTACGCGAATCGGTCCTAAAAGTTGCTTCGAGACTTGGTTACGCTTGCTGTTGAGCAAGTTGGAGTGCGAAGTATGTCAGGAGGCCAAGGTAGAGCGCAAGCTCCAGTGTATCAGGTAACAAGTAACTGAACGACCTCGCGTTAGTAGCTACCCACTCCACTATAATCCCAAACTTAAGGTGGCTGCGGGTCACTGAACTACACTTCGTAGTTGATATTGTCTTCGAAGGAATATATAACAAGTCTGGATGAATCATCCACAGATTCCATCAAAGAGATGAGTCGGGGTCTTGAGTCAGAAGCGGGGCGTGTCGGCGCTTGCCTACGTGTTGACCGCAGTAGGAATGTTGGGGATCATTATTTCGCTTGTTACAGAACAATCCGATTACGACACCGTTGCTTTTGGAATCGCCACTATTTCGATTCTGATAGCGATAGTAGGCCTCGCCCTTGCATTCAAAGTTCCAGCTGGCACTGACCAGCCAAAAGAAGGCTCTCTCTAAGGAAACTCAACAATCGCTCTGCCCTCGTCCCTTTCATTAAACAAGTCAAGTCAAAGCCATTCCGGACACCCTCAACCAGAGTCCACCCCGTTATCGTGAACATTTGAGGTTGTGAAGAGTTTTTCTTTGAGAAGATTAGTTTGGCGTAGGTTCGTGTCGAGACCGTGCAGTATCGATGGGTCGTCCTTTCAGTAACGACAGTCGGCATCTTCATGGCCGGTCTTGATACGCGAATAGTACTGATCGGTCTTCCCACGATAGCTGAATCGCTCCGAACAGATCTTGAGACGTTGCTCTGGGTGACTCAGGGATACCAGATCGCAATAACTATTGGCCTGCTTTTTCTCGGTCGATTCACTGACATCTTTGGGCGGGTGAAGGTTTACAATCTGGGTTTTGCAATTTTCACTGTCGGTTCGGGGTTTTGCGTTTTTGCCCAAACGGGGGAGCAGCTCATAATTTTCCGGGTCATCCAAGGCGTTGGCGCGGCTATGCTGATCACTAACAGCTCCGCTCTCATCACCGATGCCTCGCCAGCGGCGGAGCTTGGGTTTTTCCTTGGAGTTAACCAAATAGCGTTCACGCTTGGCGCTGTCCTTGGGTTGACGGTGGGCGGCGTCTTGATAGACACTGTAGGCTGGAGAAGCATATTCACACTAAACGTTCCCATCGGAATCTTCGCTACTGTTTGGGCTCACCTCCGTCTGAAGGAAATTGCCCAGACCGAAAAGCATGCGGGTTTTGACTATTCGGGCCTTTTCCTATTCACGACCTCCTTGACATTGCTTCTGCTAGTCATCAGCTTACAAACTATGGCCGCAATAGACAACATCGAAGCCGCGGTCCTTTACCTCATCAGCATAGTTACCTTTGCACTCTTTCTCTACGTCGAACCGCGCATGGCTGAACCGATTCTGGATATGCGGCTATTCAAGATTCGGCTCTTCTCAGCAGGGAACGTTAGTCAATTCTTGTATTCTCTCGGTTTCGGCTCTCTAAGCCTTATCATAATTCTGTACTTTGAATTGATCCGCGGATTCGATGCACTCACAGCCGGGCTGCTCTTCCTGCCATTAGATGTAGCTTTCGTCACCATCGCCCCAATAAGCGGAAAACTTTCCGATCGGTACGGAACACGCGGACTAGCCACTCTAGGTATGGCCGTTGGAACCGTTGGTTACGTTGCCCTCACATTTCTTCTCAACACTACCACGCCCCTAGTACAGATAGAGCTCATTCTCATTTTGGTCGGCCTTGGTTTGGGGCTCTTCTCGTCTCCAAACATTAGCGCAGTGATGGGCTCTGTTCCCCCTCAACGGCGTGGGGTTGCTTCAGGAATTAGAGCAACTGTCTTCAACACGGGTAGTGTGGTAAGTCTTGGCCTCGTAGCGTACATAATAACGACGGCTATACCGTACCAAGTTGTTTCAGGCATAATCACCGGCGGCTACACGACCCTTACGCCAGGAGAGGCATCAGGATTTGTAACTGGCATTGGACGTGCGTTCCTTGTAGCCGCCGTAATCACCATCGCAGGAATGTTCGCATCCAGCCTACGCGGACCTCAAACAAAAACGCACACAGACCACAACACAAAATGAATTGAAGCACTAAACCGGGACTTCCCTAGTTCTCGCTTATGTCAGCAATCTTTGGGCTTAGAATGGAAACTATGTCTCTGGTCCTGACCTCGAGTAGCTTGTGAACGTCTCCCCCACCAACTATTGCGGTTTCCTTCTCGAGAACCTGAGGGTCCAACAGAATACGACTGATATTGCTGAAGGGTGGCACACCTCCGGCAGGGTACCCCGAGTACCTTAGCACTTCTTGAGGAGTGGCGAGCCGCACATCCCTGACAGCGAGGATGCTCTTGAGTTTCTTGTGGCTGACTTTGCGCTTAGCCGGCACAATTGCAAGTAATGAACCGCCTGCTGAGTCAACCATCACAATGGACTTGACTATTTTCTCCACCTGAACCTTTCTCCCGGCCTGTTCAACCGTCTTCACGGGCTCGCTAAACTCGATGAAACAGTGCCACACGTTCCTCGAGGTCAGGACGAGTTCAAGTTTCTCAGAGTAACTCAATGCTCTCGACTTCTCTGCATTAAGAGCCATCAGAGGAACATGCTCCCCGAATCTCAGCGATTAAAGTAAACGTATTGTCTAAGCAAATTGGGGCAGCTCGAAAAGCTGTATAGCTAAGCGCGCGACCCTTCTAAAGTGAGTTAAATGCCGCCTCGCAAAGGGTTAACGGCTGCAGACATTATGACTGAACGTGTTGTGACCGGTGGGCCGCACGACGGCCTCTGGAGAATCGCTAATGCGATGCAACGTCACAATATTGGGTCGGTCGTGATCGCGGAGAAGGGAAAGATACTCGGCATCTTGACAGAGAGGGATTTTGTTCGAATAGTCGAACAAGTAGGGGCTTTGCTTGAGAAAAATTTAGCCATACACCACATGTCCAAGCCCGTTCTTACTGTTCGATCGGACACATCGGTGGCGGACGTCATCAAGCTGATGCGTGAGAAGCACTTTAGGCATCTGATTGTGCTAAACAAAGCAGGTGAAGTTGCAGGCATCATAAGCTCTCGGGACCTGATGAAGGTCACAGCGGACCTTATGTCATTATAACAAAAATTCCTCGTTGATGCCCGGCCGATCGCTCTTTCAAGGGCGTGAAGATGTTTTGTGTTTATTCTGGATATTTCGAAGCGTATTCATTGTTGATTCCAAATTGAAGCACATCGCTCACGTAAATTCGGCTAAGGTTGGGTTGACTAGCCTGGTGAGGGTTTGGGTACTAATCTTCACGCTCTTCGTGTGCGAGCCGGGGTTGAAGTACACATATTCCAGGCGCAAGATCGCACTGTCAAATAACGTTTCGAGGTTAATGATATTTCCCAGCGGGTAGACGCAGCCCACTGAGCATTGCGCAATCTCTTCCGCTTCCTTCTTCGGGGCCAAGATTACCGGTGCTGCTTTAGTGACCACGCCTAACCTGTGGAAGTTAATCTTCCTGTTCCCCGGGAGAACGGCGAGCATGTAAGTCCCGTCGCTCTTCTTCACTATCATGGACTTGGCTATGTGGGCTTCATCGGTCTTCAGGAAATTTGCCATCTGGGGGCACGTGTATACTGGCTCGTGTTCGAAGACCTCGTATTCTATCCCTTGCGCCTTGAGTGCGGATAGGATTTTTTCTTCGACCTCAGTCATGTTGGCCTATTTCACGACCCACCTTGATTGTTCGTGCATGAATTGCTGCACGTAGTACGGGCCCAATCCGCTTTTGCCAGTAGACCCGCTGCCTTTCCATCCCCCAAAAGAGTTGACCCCAGGCCATGCACCAGTCGTCGCGCCTGCGCGCCTATTCGCGTAAGTTACTCCAGCCTGAATCCGGTCGAAGAACGTTTGCAGTTCCTTCTTGTCTTTCGTGTAGATTCCGGCGCAAAGTCCGAACTCGGTCTCGTTCGCAAGTTTCAGGGCTTCATCGAATGATTCTACGCCTGCGACCGCAACGAACGGTACGAACAATTCTTCCTTGAAAAGGCGGTGAGTTGTCGGTAGGCCATCAACGATCGCCGGTTCTACGAAGTAACCGTTTCCGTATTCGGCACCCTGTGGGGTGCTACCTCCATTGATGAATTTCGCGCCATCTCGCTTCGCCTCCTCTGCAGCCCGCTGGTACGTTTCAACGGCAGCTTTGTTGATAATTGGTCCCAGGAACGTCTCTTTGCGCGTGGGGTCTCCTACCTTCACGTATTTCTGGGTGTAGTCTCTCAGAAGTTCCAAGAACTTGCTCTTGACACGTTGGTCGACATATACGCGGGAGCATGCGCTGCATTTCTGACCTCCGAAACCGAAGGCTGCACGCATCACCCCTTCCGCAGCCTTGTCTAGATCTGCGTTAGCGGTAACTATGGTCGGGTTCTTGCCCCCCATCTCCGCGATGACGGGCTTAGGGTAGTCCTTTGCGAAGTGGTGGTACACTTGCATTCCAACATCTTTCGAGCCCGTGAAGACGAGGCCATCAACTCCTGGGTTGTTCTGCAACTCGGCCCCCACGGTCGCACCCGGTCCAGTTACAAAATTGTATACGCCCCGTGAGACGCCAGCGTCAATGAAAGCTCTGCAGAGCTCATACCCTAGAAGTGGCGAGTCACTTGAGGGTTTGAAAACAGCTGTGTTACCTGCGGCGAGAACACCCGCAGACATGCCGGTGGTTAATGCAAGTGGAAAGTTCCACGGGCCAATAACAGCCCAGACTCCAAACGGTCGAAGTATGCTCTCCGTCTCCTGTCCTGGTCCCGGTGACTCAAGTGGACGCAAGAAGCCTTTGTTAATTTCCATTTGCTCGCAGTAGTATCGCACCAGTTCCGCGGCTTCGTTAACCTCCGCTAACGATTCGGCGCGGTTCTTTCCGACTTCGAAGGCCATCCAAGCTGAGAGTTCAAATCGCCTCTTAATAATCAGGTCAGCGGCTTTGCGTAGGATCGCAATTCGGTCCTTGTACGGGGTCGCGGCCCATTTCGGATACGCTTCTCTAGCTGCTGCAATTGCAGCCTTTACATCCTCGCTGGTTCCCTTCGGAAAATAGCTCACGATGATGCCCGTATCAATGGGGCAAACATGGGCCATCTCTTCACCAGTCGCTGCCCGTTTCTCCCCGTTGATCAACATCGGGTAGTGGTTGCCAAGTTTGCCTCTTACTTGTTCAACCGCCTCGTCGTACGCCTTGTCGTCGTCAGGTGTGACCTTAAGCGTTGCGTAGGTAATTCGCGGTACCTTCGGCGACGCCCTAGTTTTCGTCTTACTCTTCGTTTTCTTACGTGCCATTTGTTATCCCTTCACAATTAATTGAGTTCTGTTCTGATTATTTTAATTTAACCAGGCCTGCTATGCGGGCGAGTATTTACTTAATATGCTTCGACCTCATGAGCCAGCTTGTTTAAACCGCGTTCTCTTGTTTTTTCGCGTTAGTTAGATTACGAACTCTTCCTTGCCAACGGCTCTGTTCTCAAGTCCGATTCTTGAGACGTTTATTTTCTTGTTACCAAAGAGTGCAGCCTCGTCTCTATGCTGGTACAGTGCATCGACAACACGCCCCACCGCATCGGATTTCATGATTCCGCTCCCACTCATTCCGGTGGCAATAATGCAGTTGCTAATACGTTCGATGATTGGAGTTGAGTCGAGGGAGTTGATGTCGTAGAGTCCCGCCCAAGAGTTCATGGGTCGCAGGTTTGTAAAGCATGGCAGGTATTCGCTTAAGATTGGATGTACGTTATAGGTGTAGTAGTTCTCTTCCGCGGCGGGCTCCTCTTCGTATGAGAACGGCCTCCCGATGTCGTCAGCCGCGGCCACCCAGAAACTTCTTTCACGCTTGAGTGGTCTCAGGTAAACGCCGCCTCTTGGCAGTATCGTGAAAGGAAGTACGTTCTGCTCGTTAAGTCCTTTCGTCTCCAGCAGTCTGTTCAATGATTCACTACGTAGCTGGAAGACTTGGCGTTTTTTGGGTCTAACGAGACCGTCGATTCCAAGTCGGTCGAGCAGGAATGGTGCCCTGGCTCCCGATGCGAGAACGACTGTATCGGCAGCGATGAACCCTTTGCCCGTTTCGATTCCGCCGAATACCTTTTCCTGCCACACAAAAGGTTCTCCTGGTAGGCCAAGTTGATCCTTTGCTACTACGCGAATCGACGTGACTTCTGTTCCTAGTAGGAACTCACCACCCATTCTTCTGTACTCGTCCTCATAGAATTTCGAGACGAGCTCAGGAGCCACTGTTCCGCAATCCAACCCTTGCACAGCCTTGTGAACTCCTGTGAGGCCCATGATCTTGCTCTCTTCAGACGCAGGGTCAAGCACTAGATCAGGAATATGCTCGGCCAACTCTGTTCGGTCGAGCACACGGAATCGTATTCCGTGTTCACGCATTCCATTCTCAATTCCTTCAAAGGTTTTGAACTGGTGAGCGTCGAGAAGCCACAAGTAACTAATCAGGTCAAGGTTGATATTGAAACCGAGATCGGTCTGAACGTGTTTATAGAAGTCTATGGTGCTCCCAGCAAACAGGCGGTTAACTTCTGACGTGAAAGTGTCTCTAACCGCAGCGACGCTTTTCGCTGTATCGCCCTGAACCGGAGCCGCCTTTCTCTCAACAACCAGAACTGAAGTGCCTGGATTATTTTCCTTGATATGATAGGCCGCTGAGAGCCCTATTATTCCTGCTCCTACAATAATCACATCATAACGATTAGTTTCCATAGAATCCGCCAGGAGGAACTTGCAGGCCGAGGTAAACTATCCTTGCGTTCATGCTATAGTTATTCTAATTACCCGTGTGTGCGCTGCACTGAATCTAGGGACGAAGACACCAAATTGGCGAAAAAATGCTACTGTCGCTCATCAAACGTGGTTTGCGTCGAGAATTATGTCACCATTTCTTAGTTTCTTCATGTTCGATCAGAATTCTCTTCTGAGATTCAATTTTCTTTAACCGATTGTATGCCCTTTCAAACAGCCCCTCGTTTAGGTTTCCCACAGTGAATCCCATGGCGTTTTCTAGGAATTTTCGGATTTCAAAAGGGCTCTTCAATTCATGCGTTCGACCAACCTCTATGTCTCCGGCTTTCACAACTCCAACGGTCACATTCTTTCCTTGAAATTTCACTCCCAGTGTTTTCCTTCCCCAAATCGCCCATGCCACAACCGAATCATCGTGCGTTCTTGCGTAGGTAGCTAGAAGTCTCAAACAACTCAAATAATTTTCTTGGATCGATACTCTTTGAGAATCAACGTTGAATTGGGTATTGTTGTCCGCGGTGTTCTTGGCCATCCAGTAAAGGTCTACGGTGCGCTTGTACGCTTCCGACATTGACTGGCGATTCTCCTGAAGCCTAGGTTAGGCAAGCCACATCCACTCGGCCGCAGGTCACAAAAATAAACACTCCTAAACATGAGTGTAGAGCGTTGGCTCAGAAGCTAACGATAAAAGGTTACGAATGCTACGAATAGCGTGACCGTCCAATGCCCAAACCTATGGCAATACTCTCTTGGTCTTCTGGCAAGGACAGCGCAATGGCGTTATACCGAGCTCGCGTCTCAAAACAATTCGAAGTGGTCTGCCTGCTAACCACGCTTACTGACCAGTTTCGCCGGGTTTCTATGCATGGGGTCAGGGAGGAACTTCTCGATCGGCAGGCGGAGGCCCTAGGGATAACCCTGGAGAAGGTGCTGATTCCATACCCCTGCCCGAACGCAGTCTACGAAGAAAAAATGCGGAACACCCTATCTCGGTGGAAGGAGAAGGGAGTTACACATGTCATATTTGGCGACTTGTTCCTTGAGGACATTCGGAAGTACCGGGAGGCGAACCTGTCGCAGCTCGATTTGACACCAGTCTTTCCTGTCTGGGGAACGGACACATCGAGCCTCGCGCGTGAAATGTTGAAGGTTGGATTCCGAGCGATCCTAACTTGCGTTGACCCTAAGAAGATCGATGGCAAATTTGCTGGTCGACAATTCGACAATTCCCTACTGGAAGACCTGCCACCGACGGTCGACCCTTGCGGTGAGAACGGTGAATTTCACACATTCGTTTATGATGGGCCAATCTTCCGGGAATCGATCCCCGTAGAAATCGGTCGATCTGTTATGCGAGATGGGTTCCAGTTTGCGGATGTGTTGTTGAAGCACTAGTTTGTTTTGCCACCTGTCCGTTTGCGCAAGTAGTAGACGGGAATGAGAATTACGAGGGCCAATTGCAAGGCTGACCCGGCTAGAAATGTCAAGGATGCAAGTGACAGGCCCGCCATCACGAATGATTGGTGCTCTGGCTGAGGAAGCGAGACCGCGAGCGTGAGAATTGAGAGAACGAAAGCGAGCGGGTGCGCTATCCTACGCCCACTCGCGGCAAGGACGGCCACAATGACGTAAGCTAACCATCCGCCCAATACCGAGTAGAAAAGCCAAGTCGGTACGAGGCCATATAGTTGTGGAAGTAGAAGAACACCCAGCGCGACTGAGAGAAAAATCAGGAGATTTATCGAACGCGTAATGGAGGGCATGGAGGCACGGCCGTTTCTGCGATGAACTTGGACAGATGATCGTTCAATATGAAGTTGAAGAAAAATAGAGAGGAAGGAAGGCGAGAATGCTTCTAATGCTTCAGTTCATCGATTCTTTCAGTTACGCCCTTCAGCTCACTCTCTAAGTTGCTCTTGTATTCTTCAAGCCATTCTAGCTTCTCTTCCTTCGTAAAGAACCTGCGTTCACCACACATTACCTTAGCACCTCCTTGATACGTCAACTCTAAAGACTGGTGCAGGGCAGATTTAGCGACTAAGCTCAGCAGTTGTCGGTCATACATGGCCGGCTGCTCGGAACACATTTCGGCGCGTACTTGAAAATCGATAATCGGTGAAACGTGGCTATCGTGCGATTATGCCGGATTCCTTCAGAACGTCTCCGTGTCCACGCGTGAAGTCTTCACTGCTGAGCTTCTTGGGGTTTACGAATCTTAGGTCAGAGAACCAGTCTGGTTGCTCCACCTTATCCTTTAACGTTCCCTCGTATACGAAGCAAATGTCCCAGTGGGCGGCTTCGGGATCTTTCGGATCCTTAGAAAGATGGGACTGGACTTCCCGAAACGTGAGCTTACCGTGGCCGACTCCAACTTCCTGCGTAAGGACGCGCGTGGCGGCGTCATCAGGTTTTTCTCCGTACTCCAAGTGTGACGCAGGTAGGACCCACTTGTTAGAGGAGGCATATTTTGGCGCGAACATTTCGCCGACGTAGAACTTTTCGACCCACACCTCGGGTTTAGCCATCTTCCCAACGAGGATACCCCCCTTCCCTTTCAGAACGAGGAAGACAGAAATGCATGCACCCCCCTTCGGCACATGCCCCTCCATGAACAGCGCTTTCTTGATCATTACTATCAACTGCGTAAGGCTACGACCCGCTCACAATATAAGAATTGAACGCAAACCAAGACTGGAGCCTTGACCTCCGCAGTCCCGCAAGTCGTGGAAGCAAAACCCCACACCCCAGTTTACACCATGCACAAATATTTTGCCCGAAGGCCTTGGAACGTCTTCAACGAACTCATTACACACTATTCCACGGCGGAGGATATTGTTCTAGACCCGTTTTGTGGTGGCGGAGTAACGGTCGTTGAGTCCCTTAAGCTTGGCAGGAAGACCGTTGGAGTTGACGCTAACCCGCTGGCAACGTACGTAACAGAAATGGAGTGTAAACCCCTAAACCTGCATTTCTTCCAACAAACGCTCCTCGACCTAGGACAAAAGATCGAATGGGAAATCTCGCAGCTTTACCGAACCAGATGTGCTCGATGCGGGTCTGAAGCGGTTGCCGATTGGATTGAATGGGATGAGGCAACGGGGCGAATGCTTCAGGTGAAGTACGATTGCCGAAAATGTGGGACAAGCCGGATGGGAATACCTAAACCGCATGATCTCAAGCTTGCAAAGCAAATCAACGAAAACTTTGCCAAAAACGTTAGACAGAGGAAGTTGTGGTACCCTAAGACTCGAATACCGATCGGTGACAAAACTAACTCTCTTCTGAGTAAGAACGTCAATTTCTTCTACGAGCTCTTCACGAAGAGAAATCTGCTTGGGCTCTCCATTCTCTTAGGCGAAATCAATCTGGTGGAGGACAGAGAGTGCAGGGATTTTCTGAAGTTTGCGTTCAGTAGTTCATTGAAGTGGGCAAGCAAGCAATCCCACTTGAGAGGGGAGATAGTTGAGGGCTGGGCTATGCACGCATACTGGGTATATCCGAAAAGCCTCGAAATCAACGTCTGGAACACTTTTCGAAGACGAACACAGGCGATCCTTCGTGGGAAGAGGTATAGTAACGAACAAATAGGAAAATTCTTCACACCTGCAGAAAACTTCAACGAATTGGTCATCGGAAATGCTTCTTGCCTCATCCTCAATCAGAACTCAACTAAACTTCCATTCCCTGAGAACTCCGTCGATACTATCATCACAGATCCACCTTACGGCGGTAACGTGAACTATGCCGAACTCTCGGATTACTGGCATATCTGGCTTAACGAAGGAAAAATCATTGACAAGAAGAGCGAGGTAATAATCAACAAAACTCAGGAGAAGGGTCTCGAAGAGTATGAGTCGCTTCTTTCCGCCGTGTTGAAAGAGTGCTATAGGGTTCTCAAACCAGGCCGCTGCCTCGTCTCCACATTCAACAGTAGAGACATACGCGTTGTGGCAAGCTTCATAACCGGAGCCGCGAACGCTGGTTTCACGCTCCACCCTGAAGGCCTACTTTACCAGGACCCCATTCGATCTTACACCACAACTTTTCACGCCATGCAAATCGGTGCCTTCGTCGGGGATTTCGTCTTCACGTTCGTTAAAGAAAACGCTCGTCACGTTTCCTATTCAAGGCAGAGCCTTGTTGAGTTGAAAGAAACTTTGGTTGCATCGGTAGCGGGAGCGGTGGCTGGTGAAATAACTGAGCCGCAGCTAAGGGAACAAGCCTACAGGTCGCTTATCCCATTTCTCGCTAACAAAGCCCGCGTTGACCGTGTCGCGTGTAAAGAAGCTGTAGATTTCTTTGAGGCCAAAATGAAAGAACGTGAACAACACTTTGGCCAACTCAGAAAGAGAATCGTCGCGAAAAGAAAGCGAAAGTTTAGCCGGAGAGGATAGTTGTGGAGTGTTACGTGGGCGTTGCCATTGACTCGCCCTTTACCTGCCGTGACCAATCATCACTTCCGTAATCCCAAGATAGCACACGGTCGGGTTTCAACATCATAACGACCCGGTCAGGTTCCTTAACGACTTCGGCCACCCATTCTTTTGAGTTCTCTTCGCCGTACCGGAAGGAGATTTTCTTCAACCAGTCGTCTCGGTTCTCTTTTACGACCTCAGACCTTCCAAACGCGCACACTGCCACGTACGGCTGTTCCTCCGTGGCGATGCTCAGGGCCATGAACGGGTTCCGTTTGTGGTATTGGCCCTTCAGACGGTGCAGTCTTGTGGTGAAGTAGAATACGCCACTTTCGTACTTGAACCAAATTGGGGTAACCCGCGGCCTC
>Ga0187771_10002767_pt1 | contig 12146 bp, 10 predicted proteins | sample 0116_SJ02_MP15_1_FD_133139 | JGI IMG/M metagenome (GOLD analysis project Ga0187771, IMG submission 133139) | Tropical peat soil microbial communities from peatlands in Department of Meta, Colombia - 0116_SJ02_MP15_10_MG | ecosystem: Environmental > Terrestrial > Soil > Wetlands > Peat | place... | reverse complement strand
TCGGAGAGGCCGTACCCTTCGACCAGGTTCCCGCCCGTGAGCTCCATGAACTTCCTCCGCACCGCAGGGGGAAGGGCCGACCCGCCCGACATGCAGGCCCGGACAGAGCCGAGCTTGAATTCCTTGGCGTTGGGCTTGCTGTTGATCGCGATGTACATTGCAGGGGCGCCGGAGAAGAGGGTCACCTTCTTCTTCTCGATGGTCTTCGCCACTTCCTCCACGTGGAAGTTGGCCAGCAGCACGATGCACGCCCCGGAGGCGATTGGGCCGTTCATGGTGACGGTCAGGCCGTAGATGTGGAACAGAGGGAGGGCGCACAGGGAGATGTCCTTCTCGGTCACGGGGAAGATGTAGGCCCCGTACACAGCGTTCGAGACGAGATTGTAGTGCGTAAGCATGGCTCCCTTCGATATGCCTGTCGTCCCGCCAGTGTACTGGAGAACGGCCACGTCGTTGATAGGGTCAACCGAAGCGTAGGAGGAGACTGCCCGGTTCGAGTTCACAAGGGCGGCGAAGTCGAGAGTGTCCTTCCGGGGGACATTCTTGATGCCTACGAGGCCCACGAAGGGTTTCTTGAGGGGAGGAATGTAATCGGTCAGGCCTGTGGCTATGACATGGCGGAGCGAGAGCCTCGGCCTGCACGCCTCCAGGCTTGAGAAGAGGTCGAGTCCCTTGACGACGCTCCTGGAGGCGACGATGATCTCGGCGCCCGAGTCTCTCAGTTGGTGCTCGAGCTCCCTCTCCTTGTAGATGGGGTTGCACATGACGACTATTCCCCCGGCCTTCAGGATACCGAAATAGGCGAAGACGAGCTGGGGGACGTTGGGGAGGAAGATTGCAACCCTGTCCCCCTTCTTCAACCCCAGGGACAGGAGGGCGGACGCGAATCGCGAAGAGATCTCGTCCACCTGCGCGTAGGTGAAGGTCCTCCCCTGGAAGTGCACGCAGGGACTGTCGGGATGAAGCTTGGCGGAGTCGGTCAGGAGGGAATAGAGGGGCCTCGCCTCAGGGCGGGGGACTGTGTACCTGCCGTCCATTTCCACCTTCAGCCAGGGGCGGTCTGCCTGCGCTTGCAAGCGTCAGATGCAAGACCGGAAGTCGCCTTAAGGGTATCCCTGACGGCCTCCTTCGGCCTGCGTTCTGGGCGTAAGTATTTACGGCAAGGGTTTGGAATCGAATGGGATGTCCGGATCCGGTGAGAAGTATCTCGTCCTGTGCGTCGACAGGGACGACGACCTAGGGAACAAGGCCAAGGTGGAGTCGCCGGTGGTAGGAAGAGACCAGGCCCTGGCCGCAGCGACGAAGCTCGTCCTTACCGATCCCGAGGAGGCAGACGCCAATGCGATTTTTGCGGCTGTGAAGAAGTACGACGAGCTGAGCCGGGGGAACATCCCCTGCGAGGTGGCGGTTGTGTGCGGCGAAGTGAACCGGGGCTTCGAGGCAGACAGGAGGATAGGGAAGCAGGTCGCAGGGGTCTTGGCCAAGTCAGGGTGCACAGGGGTGGTTCTGATTTCGGACGGCGCGGAGGACGAGCAGGTCATTCCGATAATCCAGAGCATGAAACCCATCGTCTCGGTGGAGAGGATAGCGGTGAAGCACAGCCAGAGCGTGGAGGAGACCTACCAGATACTGGGGAGGTATCTGCGGATGCTGGTCTACGACCCTCACTACTCGAAGTATGCGCTCGGGGTCCCGGGGCTTATACTGGTGATGGTGGGGATCCTCATCGCGGCGGGCAGGGGGTTCGAGGCTGCGCTGGCGACCCTCCTGATCCTGGGGGGCGCCTTCCTGATCCGAGGCTTCGGGGTCGACAGGACGGTGGCAGGACTCCTCCAGAGGGGACCGACAGGATACATACGCCTCTTCTCCATGATCTGCGCCGCCATCGTCGTGATCGCCGGAATCGACGCCGGCTACGTCGCCATGCTGGGGGACACCGCTGCCGTAAACGCAGTGTCAGCCAACGCGTCGGAGATATTCGTCTACGGGGGGACCCTGGTCGGTTACATGCTGGGAGGAGCCCTGAATCTCGTCTGGGTCGGGGTGGCCATCTACGCCGTGGGCGCCCTCCTCTCACACGTGGCCAGGGACAGCGTTAGGTGGCGCCGAGACAGCTACGTGCTCGTCATGCTGGCTATCCTCTACTTCCCGGTCCGCACCTTTTCCTCGTTCCTAGTCAACGGTTCAGAGCAGGCCACCTTCTTCCTAGTGTCATACATACTCCTCGGGCTGGCAGCCATCTTCGTCCTGACCATCACCATTTATCCGCGCGTCCGGACCAGGGCGCCGGCCGAAACCGAGTAGCATATGCAGGAATCCGTTCTAAGGTACCTGGGCGTCTACAGGCTCTACGAGAACAGGCTGAAAGCCCAGGTCGAGGCCGAGGAGATACCGAGCCACATAGGGATAATCCTCGACGGGAACAGGAGGTGGGCCCAGAACCAGGGGGTCTTCCGGGGAGTCGGCCATCAGGAGGGGGCCAACAGGGCGGAGGAGCTCCTCGACTGGTGCAACGTGCTTGGGGTGAAGACTGTTACCCTCTACGTCCTTTCCACCGAGAACCTGGACAGGACCCCGGACGAGCTGAAGGAGCTTTTCGGCCTCATCGAGGCCCGGCTGACCAGGCTGCTCAGCGACGAGAGGATAGTGAAGTACAAGGTGAACGTCCGCGCAATCGGGCACCTGGACGTCCTCCCGAGGTCCATAGTGGACCTCCTCGGGGCGATCGAGAAGAAGACCTCAGACTACACCGACCACTACCTCAACATCGCCGTGGCCTACGGGGGGAGGGCCGAGATCACGGACGTCGTGCGTTCCGTGGCCCAGGACGTGAAGAGCGGGAAGTTGAGCCCCGACTCGATCAGCGAGGAGACAGTCTCCAACCGGCTCTACACCGCCTACCTGCCAAACCAGGAGCCTGACCTGATCATTAGGACCTCCGGCGAGGAGAGGATGAGCGGCTTCCTCCTGTGGCAGGGGGCGTACTCGGAGCTGGTCTTCGTGGACGTGTTCTGGCCAGCCTTCAGGTTCATCGACCTGCTGAGGGCCATCAGAACCTACCAGAAGCGCAGGCGAAGGCACGGCAGGTAGAACAAGAGATATAACCGAACGCGGGGAAGGGGCGTTCGGAATGAAGGTCGTACTTGGGACCCTGAAGGACAAGGGGGAGCTGCTCGCGACGTTTCTCGAGCCCAGGGTAGGGGCCAAGCCCTCGGTTTCAGGCGACGCCATTGAGATCGACGACGAAAGCGTCAGAGAGGGAGTGAAGCCTAGGCAGGTGAAGACCTACATCAAGAGGTTCCTCTTCATGAACGGGGTCAGGAAGAACTACAGGGTCTTCGTGGCCGGCAAGGAGCTTACGATACAGGAGATAGAGCTGGAAGAAGAAGAGGAAGAGGAGAAGAAGCCAGCGAAGGCAGAGGCGAAGCCGGCGGAAGAGGAGAAGCCGAAGGAAGCGGAGGAGGAGAAGCCGGCAGAGGCCGAGCCCGAGAAGGAGCCGAAGGCGGAGAAGCCGAAGAAGGCGGCAGCCAAGAAGCCGCGGGCAAAGAAGAAGAAGGCAGACGACAAGGAAGACTAGGCCGACCGGGCCTTCCGCGCCCTTGCGAGGCGCTTCTCGCGCAGCAGCGCCCTGAGATAGTTTCTGGACTCCCTAAGGTTCCTGAGCGCCTGGACGAAGTCCCCCACGGCGAAGTCCGCCGTCCCCTTCTTCAGGTTCTTCAGGGCGAACTGGAGGGCCTGCCGCTCATCGGGGACCGAATAGGCCTTGAGCTTGATGAACCTCCCGGGGTTCTCCTCGTCCAGGTCGAACTTGATGAAAGCGACACTCTTCTCGACAAGCAGGTACGCCATCCATACCGACCTGAGCTGCTCCCCCGACGGCTCCCCCGCCAGGCCCTGCAGCGCCGACTCTATCCTCTTGGCCGCGTCGGCAAGGTCCGAAGCGGTCTCCGCCCTCCACTCGCTCACGCCCTGGCCCCGACCTCCGCCCTTTTAGGCGGCGAGACCCCAGGCGGGCGTTCAGATTAATAACCCTCCTCGAGACGGCCGCGAGCAGTTGCCGAGAAAGGACGAGCAGAGAATCGGAGGCGCGTGCTATGTCGGCCTCGACTCCCTTGTGGACCTCGGGAGGCTCTCCTGCGCCCTGGAGAGGGCCCCGTTTCCCCTCTTTGCGTTCAGGCAGGGGAAGGCGATCAGGATAGCGGCCCAGGCAGACCTGTTCATGGGGACCCCAATCTTCTACTTCTTCGACAGCGAATCCGTTGACGAGTTCCTGGCATACAGGATAACCGGGGAAGGGGAGGAGGTCCAGATGGTAAACACTGCGAGCAACCCTTCCTATCTTTACGCCCCAGTGATCAGGGTGCAGAAGATGCCGACGCACCTGGACGAGAAGGACTCGTTCCAGGACAGGTTCATGGCCATCGAGGTGGAGAACATCCCCAGCCTGGTGAAGGTCGGCGCCTACAAGACGCTCTTCGAGGAGCCCCCGCTCCCGCTCTTCGCGTTCAGGGAATCGGGGGAGTGGGTGGTGGGGACGTTCGCCCGCATCGACGACTATGAGGAGGCGTCGATATTCTTCTACACCAGGGCGAAGGAGGAGCCTTCAGGGTTCCTCCGCTACTCCTACGACAAGATAACGGAGACCACCTACGTGAAGCGGACCGATGAGCCAGGGTACCACTACATCAAGGTGGTGAAGCTCACGAAGCCGCACCCCCTGGTCGAGTTCTAGGCCGATTTCCTGATGAACTTCTCGGCTTCGCCGAGCGTTATCTTCGAGTTGTCGTAGGAAGCCCGCTCCAGGGCCTCCTGGTAGGGGAACCAGCCGTACCCCTGATGCTCGAAGGAGATCTTCACTGCTTCATTGTCGGTCGAGGCCAACAGGTACACCACCTGCTTGTGGATGTTCTTCCCCTGGCGCCTGTAGAAGTACTCGATGACCTTCCTGAAACCGGGGATCATCCTCAGGTCCTTGATCCCGGTCTCCTCCTCGACCTCTCTCCTCACTGTCTGAAGCTCGTTCTCCCCCGGTTCGACGCCCCCCTTCGGGAAGTCCCAGCGCCCGGAGTTCTGGAGGAGCAGGTACCTTCGCCCAGCTACTGTGTCGCGATACACGACCGCCCCGGCGGACTTCTCCTCCATGCCCGCGTCGGTTCGAGAACCGGATATTAGGATTCCGCGATGCGCGGCCAAACCGTTTTAACGGCGGCTCGTTTGGCCGTGAGAATCTAGCTTGGCGAAGATCAGGGTAGCCATAGCCGGGGTGGGAAACTGCGCATCGGCCCTTGTCCAGGGACTTCAGTACTACTCGAAGAAGGGCCCGAGCGAGGGGCTGACCTACTGGGACGTCGGAGGGTACACCCCCAAGGACATCGAGTTCGTCGCTGCTTTCGATGTCAATTCGAAGAAGGTCGGAAAAGACCTCTCACAGGCGATCTTCCAGGCTCCAAACAACACCGTGAAGGTGGCTGACGTGCCGAAACTCGACGTCCGGGTGAAGAAGGGGCCAGTCATGGACGGCATCGGCAAGTACGTCAAGGAGGTGGTCGCGGTGTCCGGGGAGCCGGACGAGGACGTGGTAAGGGAGCTAAAGGATTCTGGTGCCCAGGTGCTCGTGAACTACCTCCCAGTGGGGAGCACCAGGGCGTCGGGGGCATACGCGGAAGCGGCACTGAAGGCCGGGGTCGGGTTCATCAACGCCATCCCGGTGTTCATCGCATCCGACAGGGCCTGGTCGGAGCGCTTCGCCGATGCCGGCCTCCCGGTGGCCGGGGACGACGTGATGAGCCAGATGGGGGCGACCGTCCTTCACAAGACCCTGGTGAAGATGGCGGTCGACCGCGGGGTCAGGGTGGACGAGACCTACCAGCTGAACATAGGAGGGGACATGGACTTCCTCAACATGCTGGAGGAGAGCAGGCTGAAGGACAAGAGGGAGAGCAAGACCAGTGCCGTGAGGGCGATGTCACCCTATGAAGTCCCAACCAGGATCGGCCCGAGCGACTACGTCCCCTTCCTGGACAACGACAAGGTCTGTTACATCTGGCTGAAGGGGAGATACTTCGGAGGGACCGTCGTGAAGCTGGACGTGAAGCTCCACGTGGTGGACGCCTACGACAGCGGCGGGGTCATGGTCGACGCGATCAGGGGGACCAAGCTGGCTCTGGACAGGGAGGTTTCGGGGGAGCTGGAGAGCCTTTCTGCCTTTTGCTTCAAGCATCCCCCGGTGCAGATGCCCTATCCCGCGGCCAAGACAGCCTTCGAAGAGTTCACTGCGGGGAAGCGGAAACGCTAGGGGCGGCCATCTTCCTGACGTAGAAGGCCGTGGCGAGGAGCGCCAGGATGACAATTGCCGTGGGTATCAGGTAGCGGGTAGTCACGTCCTCGGCTATGGCGATGCCCGACTTGGAGGGGAGGACGCCGCTGATCGTGTGCCCTGCGTAGCTGAAGGTGAGCTTCGCGTTGTTGAAGGGGATCGTGATTCCCGATCCGGCGACCCCCGATGCCGTGGCCGTGGCGGTTCCGTGGGCGCCGAGGGCAGACACTGTGACCGTGAAGAGCCCGGCCGAGACCTGGGCGTTCTGGAGATTCGACAGCCCCAGTCCCGAGGGCACCGGCAGGGTGAACAGCACGTTGGACACCCCGACCCCCGACGGGTTCGTGATGGTGACCGTGACGTTGAAGGTCTTCCCCTCCTCCGGGGTCGTCGGATGCGTGGAGATGGACACGGTCAGCGGCTGGTAGATCTCCACCTTGGGCCCGGCGCCTGATATCGTGTAAGACGTGCCGCCGAAGAAGAAGGTCGCTGTCGCGGCAGTTCCCGTCAGGTTTCCGGACACGAGGGAGGTCGTGACCCCGTAGTTGAAGGTCGAGTTGCCGCCGGAGGCTATGGAATTCGAGGTCTTCTGGAGGCTGGACTCCCCTGAAAGGGCGTCGAACGAGTCCAGCGACGTGGAAACTGTGGCGTTGTAGATCTGGAGCGGGCCGGAGTTGCTTGCGAATACGGTCACGGTGGAGCCCATCCCGCTGAAGAGCTGCGAGGGAGAGAACGCCTTGGACAGGACGACCCCGCTCGGGATGGCCACAGAGTTGGATTCGCCGGCGAAGGCGCTCCCGGCTGTCTGGGCGGTGAAGGATATCGGCGGAATGAAGTAGTTCAGGGGGCTGGTCAGGTTGTACTTCATGTACCCCACCAGCGACGAGGAACTGTTCACAACTGGGTAGCTTATCACAAGCTTGTCCCCGGTGCAGCTGATCCCCTTGCCGCCGATGGTCGTCGATTTGATCTTGCCGCAGCCGAGGCTCGGCGGAAGCGTGGCCAGCGCCTGGAAGGAGGTAACGTTGACCGGGCCTGTGTTGGAGGTCATGAACGAAAGCGTGAGGTTCGTCTCATGGTTGCTCAGGGTGCTGAGGAGCGAGGTCACGGTAAGGGCCGGATAGCCCAGCTGCATTGAAGAGTGAGAGAAGACCACCGGAATCACGTTGGTGGTCGCGTTCAGGGAGTTCCCTGCGGGGTCCTGGTATGTCGTGGAGAACGAACCCGTCTGGTTGACGCCAAGCAGGCCGAGCGCCGACTTCGAAACTGTGACTGTCGCGGTCCCTCCGGGCGAGCTACCGGACTTGGCCGCGAGCCCGGCTATGGACTGGCCAGCGACGAACACTGACGAGGCCGGCAGGGTGCCGACGTTGGTCACTGTGATGTTCAGCTTCTGCTGGGTCCCTACCGCGCGGCCGAGGGTCGTCGAAGGTGCCACTGTGGCGTAGATGACCGCGTCGTCCTGGCCCAGAGAAAGGCGAACCGGGTTAAGGACCGCCGTGGCGTTGAAGACCTGGCTCCCGACTAGGTAGGTGTACCGAACGACAGAAGCCGGAATCGTAATGCTCCCTACGGAAGTGCCGGTGTACTGAAGCCTGTAGACCGGGGTCACGCTATCCCCGGCACCGATGCCGGTGCTTGGGACCGTGTAGTTGCTCCCCTTCAGGACGGTGAAGACCCCCGTGCTGTTCCACCAGGTGTCAGAGAAGGAAACCTTGGTTATGGTGTCCGACGGCGAGAGGTCCCTCAGGGTGAGGGTGACGGCCAAGATGTCGTTGGTCCTCAGGACACCGGTGTCCACAGACCTGGTCGCCAGGAGCGGCGCGGGCTGTTCCACAACTGTGGCGTTCACCTTCGAGACGTGCTTGCCTGCCGCTAGTGTGAGAGTATACGAGCCGGTGAATAGTGCGTTGTTGCTGGTGACGGTCGCCTTGTCGTTGGACTTCACTATGCCGTCGAGGAACCTCATCTGCACCACTGACGAGGAGCTCTTGTTCGACGCCTTGAGAGACGTGATGGTGCTCCCGAAGTAGACCAGCAGGTTCGGCTCGTCGGTCGAGTCGAGGGCCGATGCGGTGATCGACCCTATGACAAGGGAGTGGCTGAACCCGGGGGAAGAGGCCTTCCCTTCGAGGGTGATGAATGGAACCGGCAGCGACTTGAAGGCGGAGCTGCTCAGGGCACTGGCGAACCCGCCTTCAGCGCTGGGAACGAACTTGTAGAGGGTTACCGGTATCAGGTTCCCGAAGTCCACCGGGCTGTAGAAGGAGTAGGTGCCTGTGCCGTTGCTGAGCGAGACGAACGAGGTCAGGAGGTAAGAGCCAAGGGCAGAGGCGGCGGCCGCGGCGTCTGAGTAGGAGTCAGAGCCGAGCGTAAGGAACATCCCCTCTGATGGGAGGAAGGGGACGGGGAGGAGGTTGTACCCCTTAGGCCCGAACTGCTGGAAGTCTAACGGCATGCCCGAAGTCTGAATGGCGGTGACATTGTACCAGCTCAGCCCCGGCGTGGCCTCGAACGCAGACAGCTTGGAAGAGCCGTTAATCCCTGCGAAGGTGAAGTACCAGAGGGCGTCCGCGCCCGACACGTAGACGTTGAGCTTCTCGGTGTAGGGCGTCGCGGCCACCGCCTGCTGCACGGGGATGGCGGAAAGCACCATGAGGGCAACGACGGAGACCGCTAGTAACTGAGAACGCTTCAAGCGAGACGCCGATGGGCGCTCGATTCTCACTATAAAACCGTTTGAGCGGAGGCTACCTCTTCTTCGTCGTTTCTTCTGAAGGGTCGTCGATGCCCCGCTCGTTGAGCATGAACACCGCGTCTCTCTCAGGGTGGTAGGGGCTGTCGACCATCCTCGCAATGCGGTTCTTCGCCGCCTTTCTGAGGTAGATCCTGTAGGTGCTGGTGTGGGCGACGACATGCCCTCCCGTTGGCCGGGTCGGGTCACCGAAGAATGAGTCGGGGGCGGCCTGGACCTGGTTTGTCACTACCACGGCTATGTTGTAGATCTCTGCGGTCCTCAGGAGCTGGTGCATGAACTTGTTCAGCCTCTGCTGCCTCTCGGAGAGGGTCCCCCTGCCGAGGAACTCCGCCCTGTAGTGGGCGACGGCGCTGTCGAGTATGACGAGTTTGATCTTGTTCGGCTCGATTATCCGACCCAGGTCCTTCACTATGAGCTCCTGGTGGGCCGAGTTGTACGCTCTCGCTACCGTGATCCGAGAGAGTATCTTCTCAGAGTCCATCTCTCTGGCCTCGGCGATCTCAGCTATCCTCTCGGGCCTGAAGGTGCCTTCGGTGTCGATGTAGACCGCCCCGGCGTCCAGCCCGCCCTCCCCCCTGGGCGCCTGAACCATCACGCAGAGGGTGTGGCAGATCTGGCTCTTCCCGGAGCCGAACTCCCCGTAGAACTCTGTCATGGCCCAGGTCTCGATTCCCCCTCCGAGCAGGTCGTCGAGGTTCTTCGAGCCCGTCGATATCCTGTCTATGGCCTTCCGTTTGGCGAGCAGGTCTGCCGCGTTGATGAAGTCAGGCTCCAGGCGGTTGAGCTCCACGAGCTTCTTGCGCGCCTTGTTGTTCAGGTCGATCGCCTTCGTAACCTCGATGTCTACCGCCTCGGCGATGTCCATCGGCCCCGCAGTAGCGAGATCGAGTATGGTCTCGATGCCCGCGTCCTTCAGCTTCTGCTTCGTAGCGGGTCCTACGCCCGGCAGAGTGTCTAGCTCAAGTTCCTCTTCAGTTTCGGGCATCTTGCCTCACGGCCGTCTCGTACTACATAAGCATGCCTTAGGGAGAGATTCGTGAAACTGTCCTCGGAAACAAGCTCGCGGACCGGATGTGCTTCAGTCCCGCAATCCATCTCGTCGATCTCTCGACCCCTATGCCGAAGCCCGAATGTGGGGGCATCCCGTACTTCCTGAGCTCCAGGTACCAGGAGAACGATTCGGTGGGCATGTCCTGGGCGGCTATCCTGCTCATCAGCTCCGCGTAGTCGTGTATCCTCTGGCCACCGGTCGCCAGCTCCCCGACCCCCTCAGGGGCTATGAGGTCGGCGGACATCGTGACCTTGGGCCTGTCAGGGTAGGTCATGTGGTAGAAGGCGCGGGCGCTGAGAGGGTAGTCGGTGATGAAGAAAGGCGAGCTCTGGGTGGCGCTAATCACCCTCTCGGCCTCGGCGGGGAGGTCGTCCCCCCACTGGAACCCGAGCCCCTTCTTCTCGGCTATCACGCGCGCCTCGTCGTAAGACATCCTCGGGAACGGCAGGTCAGGCTGCTTGAGTGTCCTGCCCAGGGTCTTGAGGTCGGCCTGCCTCCGCTCTAGGACCCTCTCGACCATCTTGGAGAGGAGCTCCTCCTGGACCCGCATGTTCTCCTGCTGGTCGGCGAATGCCTGCTCGGCTTCGATCATCCAGAACTCGGTCAGGTGCTTGGGGGTCTTGGACTTCTCCGCCCTGAAGGCCGGTTGGAAGATCCAGACCTTCTGGAGGGCCGGGAGGGCGGCCTCCTCGTAGAACTGGGCGCTCTGGCTGAGGTTTGCCTTCTTGCCGAAGTAATCGACAGAGAAGAGGGTCGAGCCCCCTTCTACGGCCGCCTGGACGAAGGTGGGGGCGCTTATGAGCTGGAAGCCGTTCTCCCTGAAGTAGTCGAACGCCGCGCCTATGACCTCGGTCCGTATCCTCATGGCGGCTATGGCCTTCGGGCCGCGGATGCTGAGGTGCCTCTTGTCGAAGAGGTAGCCCGGCGACCGAGCCGCAGTCCGTGTTATGGGCCAACTTTCGGCTGGGGAGACGACCCTGAACTCGGAGGCGGAGACCTCCTTCCCTCCGGGAGCACGCTTGTCGTCCCTGACGCTCCCCTTCACCACCACCGCCGACTCCTTCGTAGAGTTCTTGGCGGACTCGTACGCGGTGGCCCCGCCTTTCCGGGCAGAGACCTGAACGTATCCGGACCCGTCCCTCAGGATGACGAAGACCAGCCCCCCGACCGTGTGCTTCCGCGACACCCAACCGCGCAGCTCGACGTCGGGCCCTGTCCCGCCCGCCAAGACCTCGGAGGCGGTCGAGACTGTGTACTTCGCGTCCTTCACGGTTTGAGGCTCGTTCCCGTCGTGCTAAAAGTGTGATGCGCCCCAACGGTTAAAGGAGCGGGGAGGCCGTGCGGCGCAGCCCTTCATGCAGTTGAAGCAGACGACAGTAATCAGATGGACCGGGAGAGGAAGGTTCGCAGACCTCCGCTCCTCCGTGGCTTTCGTGCTGGCGGAGAACCACATTAGGGCAAGGGTGACGGAGATCGGAGACTCGCTCGTGGTTACAGGCCCGGAGCCCATAGGGGTGGCGACGGTGATCGGGTGGATGCCCGGCGTGTCCTGGGTGGCGGCTGGGATGGCTGCGAGCTCCCTGAAAGAGCTGGCGGAAGCCGCCGGAGTCCTTGGAAGGAGGTATCTCAGGAGGGGGGACAGGTTCTCCGTATGGGCCGAAGGGACCAGGGGGACGATTTCAGGGGACATCGCGGGGGCCGTGACTTCGAGAATACTGGAATCAGTGAAGGGAGCGAGGGTGTCGGAGTCACCGAAGGTGCGGTTCAGGTCTGCTTTCGACGGGAAGGGAGGGGTGGTCGGCGTTGAGGTGAGGCCAGGGGTGGGAGGGGTCCCGACTGGCACGAAGTGGGTGGCCTGCCTCGCCTCCGGAGGGGTGCACAGCTCTGTGCTTGCCTGGATGGCGCTGCTGCAGGGGTTCAGGATCCGGCTCGTCCACGCTGAAGTTGGCGAGGAAGGCCTCAGGGCTGTTGCCAAGCTGTACTCGGAGCTGTCACACCGGGGGGACCCGCGATGGATGGAG
>Ga0187771_10002765_pt1 | contig 12148 bp, 9 predicted proteins | sample 0116_SJ02_MP15_1_FD_133139 | JGI IMG/M metagenome (GOLD analysis project Ga0187771, IMG submission 133139) | Tropical peat soil microbial communities from peatlands in Department of Meta, Colombia - 0116_SJ02_MP15_10_MG | ecosystem: Environmental > Terrestrial > Soil > Wetlands > Peat | place... | reverse complement strand
TGCGTGCAGCCCCAGCGGCCAGCCGAGCATCGCGCTGCTCGCCATGTAGACGGCCTGGGTGAAGAAGAAGACCCCGCCTGCATAGAACATGGCTTCAACCAACGACGAAATCAACGGCCGTTCGCCGATCTCTATTAGCTTCGAGACAAGGAAGGCGATGCCAAATGTCACCAGAAGGAAGGACAGCACTCCGACCGTCGCTGCAGTCCCCAGGAAGCTGGTCAGGCCCACTTTCATGCCGATGGAGTTTGGACGGACCACCCTCTGGACGTCCGCCCTGAACTGGGGGCTTCCGAGGTCGCTCGGCGAGTTCACGTGAATCGGTGGATTCCCTGAGTTCAGCGATGTCCCGTTGTAGAGGCGGTCAGTGTAGTTGGCAAGGACCGTGTTGGTGCTCCCGACCACCACTATGAGTGGGACCAGGTCTAGACTGTTGATTATGTATTTCTCCACCGAAGGTGTATCGAGTTTGTTGTAATCGGACACTACGACTATCTGGACCGTTCCAAGGGTAGCCATCGTGTTGAACTCGGATTGGGTATCGGACGGCGTAAGGATCTGCACGTTCCCCAGACTCTGTTGGAGGGCCGTCTGAATCTGACCAGTAGTCTGGTCCGATGCGATGACGAAGACCTTGACTCTAGGGTCCGGACCGGCCATGAACGAGAGGGAAAGCATAAGCATCGAGATGATCACGTAGACCGTAAGGAACTTGTGCGAATCGGTGCGCTTGAGTACGGCCCAGGCTCGCCTTGGCGGGCCGAGGATCTTCGACGAGAAACCGCGCCCTTTGGGGAGCCTCTCCCTGAACCTACGGCTGGGGAGCAATAAGAGGAAGACAACCGCCAGCCCCAGCAGCACCCAAGCTGCCGTGTCCCACAGGCTTGGCTGATAGAGAAGCACGAGGAACCCGTTGTAGTACGTGTGGGATACCAGCGACACGGTCCCGCCGCTAACTCTAGTGTTGTAGGTGAAGCCGGGTGCAAAGACCCTCTCAATGTCCGTCGAGCCGAGGTGGGAGATGATGAGCGAAACCTGGGGGTTAATCTGCTGGTTGAGGTAGAGCCCCGACACGGGAACAGGAGCGACTTGGGTTTGGTCCTTCCAGAAGATCGACGATCCTGTGTACGATCCCTTGATTACCAGAAGGGCGTTTGCCGTGTTAATAGGGATAGTGTACTGGAACTTCCAGGGCTCCACTACTCTCGCAGGGGCAAAGGAAGCGGGGACGAGGGTCTGAAACGGCGCGGTTGCGGAGCTGACCGTTGCGTTCCCGACGGCGGTCTTCGGGCTGATGAACGTCTCCACCGTGACCTGCATGGCCTGGGTGCTGGGGGAGGAGAACGTGATGTTGACGGTTATCGTAACGGGCTCGCCGACTGCAAGGTCGAAGATCGAGTACCTTGGAGTCAGGGAGACTCGCTCCTGCACCTGAACCAAAGGCAAGGCTCCCGCTCCTGTCACTGGTTGAACCGTCGGCAAGAGCACGAGAATGAGGAGCAGGCCGAGAGAGACGTAACGAGTGTTCAATGTCGATCTAGGTGATTGTCAGGCGCCAAAGGTAGGCGAGTCGGCCGTCGACGAGGACGGGCTCCTGTCTTAGAAGGCCCATCTTCTCTAGTTGAGTCATTCTTCTGAAGAAGGACGGCGCGGTGGCGGAAGCTTGGACTCTCGACCTGTATGCCGAAAGCAGCTCCCTCCCGCTCCTGGGCGTCGAACGCATGCCTAGCCCCATCGCCGTCGCCAGGATGCTCTTGTCCTTCAAGTCCAACCCGTCCACCGAATCGAGCAGCATCTGTTCACCCTTTTCTGCCTTGAGCACGACCCCCATGACGCCAACTATGAGGGCTGCGTCTCCGCCAAGGAAAGCGAAGGGAGTCGCGACAGACACTGTCGAAAGCGACAGAGCTATGTCGTTGGTCCAAGAGCTTGCCTGGACGAGTTGGGGCTCGGGAGACACGAAGTTGTTAATCATCGCGGACTTGATGTCCTCGTACGCCTGATGCGTCAGGTTGAAGGATGGGTATGCGAGGGCGCTCACCCCAACGTACATGTCCACGTACCTGCCTTGTCGTAGCACCGTCGCCGGAACCTCGTACGAGAGGGCGACCACCGATCCGTTGCCGGAGCGGAGAATTGTCGAGTAGACCGGGCTCGAGCCGTTTCTCTCTATGATCTCCGTCGTTCTGTTGTACCCTCCTAGGTACTCCCAGTGTTTCACTAGGTAAGCGTGGGAGAAGGACACCTCAAGGAACACCGTGTAGGAGAAATTCTCAGGCCGAACCGAAGGGAAGAAGTGCTTCACCACGACGACCTGGTCACCATAGAGCCTTTCGAGCGTGCGAGAGGGGAGGCTGGAATTCTGGAGGAAGCCCTCAGGAACCGTGATGTAGGGCGCGCCGGTAATCTGGGTCACCCCATACGTGCCGAGGTTGACATCGTTGGAGGTCACGGTGACCACTGGGAGGGCGGCGGTCCATGCGACCAAGGTCACCAAGGCAACGGTGGCGAGCACCCCAGCTTCGGTCCTGGCGTGGGGGCTGCTGCTTCCGGTGAGGAACCGCCCGCAATTCAGACACCCGTTTCTCCCCTTGTTGATAGGCGACGAGTCCAGGTTGCAGGATGACGGAGTCTTCCCCCTGTCCCTTCTCAGAAGCAGTAGCGAGCCGGATCCAAGGACTGCCGAGGCCGCCAGCGCCCCGAGGGGGACATATGCTGGCAGCAGTAGAATCAATGGTCCGAAGACGAACGGGGCGACAAGAATGGGCTTCGCCCACGAAGCCGAGGAATGAGAGAATATGACAGTCACCAGGCTCCATATACAGAAGATCGCGATGCATAGCGACTCCAACGGGAAAGCAGGTGAGGGGAATTCTGGCGCTACAAGCAGCAGGAGGGAAAGGGAAGGCACGGTTAGGTCCCATATTCGTATGCCCAAGAGCAGGACCGCCACTCCTTCAATCAGCAGCCACAGGGAAATCCAGTGAAGGACATCTGGAAAGTTCGAGTAGGTCCCGAGAAGGTAGAGAAGGATGCCTCCGGAAAACGGAAACCATCCGGCCCATCCTTTGATCCCCGTCATGGGTCCCAAATCCCCCCGTCTCACCAAGACGATTAACGCGCTTGCTGCAATCGCGACCCCCGCAACCACAGTGAGGGCAAGCATCTTGGGGGAGAACAACCCTGAAGGGTCGAAGGGCGGCCTGGAGAGGTAGAGAACGTACACCAGGGCCGACGTGCAAGCCACTGCCGCTGCAGTCCTTATGGTGCTCAATCCTTGCTCCTCATCAGAAGGAGTTTGACGGCCGCCGTCCTGTCCCGCGGATTGACCTTTGCGTCAAGCCATCCTACCATCGTGTCGGTGCAGTACGAGATCCACTCGGCAATCGAGTTCGTCACTGGGCAGCCTGCTCTAGCGTAGACCTCTCCGGCCAAATCGGGGAAGTTGCCGATCTCGGCGAAGGTGGCGTTCTTTATGTGTATGTCAACTGCCTGGCCATTGACATCGAACTTGATGTCTTCCACCAGTTCGAGCCCGGATGTCATGATTGTCCTGAGTTGGTCAAGCGTGTGGTGCAGGTCGTGGTGAGTCCTGCCTCCGGCTTCTCGGAGATAGGTGCTGAACAGGTCGTGGCCCAACGGGGTATAGGAGTGCCCCTGGATTCCCTCGATCGTAGCTGCGCCATCCGGGAGGTCCTCGGCCGGGATGAACATGTCGACAGCCCTAACGTCTCCCTTTCGAGGGACGAACACGGCGTGCCCTTGGTCGGAGTTAACCCGAAGAGTCTCCTGAAGTACCCTCATGGAGGAGATCACGGACTGCCCGGCGAGGGAGGACTTCACATAAGGCTCGTTCCCCGAGAGCGTGAAGAATGCTCCCAGGGGGATCATGATAGCCGAAAGAACCTCCAAGCCGAAGTACCTTGTGAAATAACCAGCGGCTAGCGCCACCACGCCTACCGCCAGGTAGAATCTCCCCATCATCCTCACCCGTCTTCGTCGGCCCCGCCAAACTTTGAGCCTCAAGGCCTCCAGGTCGGTTGCCTCGGCGTCGACCGACTCTCCGGCGGACTGACTGGATGCTGTCGGTTTCTTGGGTGCCCTAAGCCTCATCGAAACTCATCGTAGACCGATTTCACTCTCTGCGCCACGGCTTCCCATGTGAAGACACGTTCGACCTTTGCTCTCCCCATCGCCCCCATCTTCTTGGAAAGGCGGTCGTCCCTGAGAAGGGTCGATAGCGCCGAGGCCAGAGCCCCGGCCGAGCCGTAGGGGACCAGAATCCCGGTTGTCCCATCTTCGACAACCTCCGGAATCCCCCCGGTGTTCGTGGCGATCACCGGGACACCGCAAGCCATGGCCTCCATCGTCACCTTGGAAATAGTCTCATAGTAGGAAGGCAGTGCGAAGACTTTAGCTGCTTGGTAGTATGCAGGCAGGTCAACGTTCCTTACCTTGTCCAAGAGGGTCACGCAGTCCCCCACTCCGTTGCTCTCGATTTCCCCTTGGAGGAGCCCCCAGTAGTCCTTTCCTCCAAGCCATTCCGGCACCCCGCCAATACAGACAAGGTGGCTGTCCGGCACCTCGGTCCTCAGGGCCTTCATGGCCCGTATCAGGAAGAAGATCCCCTTCCTCAGGCCGAAGTGACCGACATAGAGGACGATCTTCTTGCCTTCAAGTCCACGAAGGAGAGGCGGAAGCTCGGAGCCATTGCCGGGCCTGAACAGCTGGGTGTCGGCACCGTTGTAGACGACGCGGAGCCTGTCCTCGGAGACTCCGTATGAATCGTGGATGTCGTTCATGAGCGTCTTGCTGACTGTCAGCACCCTGTCGGCTGTTCGCCACAAGGATTTCTCCCGAAGCGTGTCGTATGTGATTCCGACTGTGGAATAGTCGACCTCCAGGCCGCCGCTCTTGAACCTGATTGGGACATGGTGAGAGCGTGAGGTTCCATGGGAATGCGAGACCAGCCGAATCCTGTGAAGCATCTTCATGGGCACGGTAAAAATCCCACACGTTGCATGCGTGTGGACAACCCAGTCGCTATCGTCGCCCACGAGCCCGTTGACCGTTCTCAGGGCGTTGAGGTTGAACGGGACTGAGACGCGGTGCACTCGGACGCCGTTGCAAGTCTCCTCACTGGGCTGAGATCCCTTTCTCGATGCGACAACGTGGACTTCGTACCCCTGCTTGACCTGCTGCTCGGAGAGGTTGACAAACACGGGTTGAAGGCCGTAGGTGGAAAGCCCCCGGACCGGATATTCCCAGGCGAGCCGGCAGACCTTGGAAATCATGGTGACTCTTGTTCTACCTCGGGTCTAACTGGCTCGGACACTAGGCGGAGGGTCTCTCTTGACCGGGCGCTTGTATCTTCGTCTTCGAGAACCAGTCCAAGAACTGATCGAGCCCGGTGGTGAAACTCACCTTTGGGGACCATCCCAGCTGGTGGCGGGCCTTCTGGTTGTCGCAGAGAGTCCGGGCGAAGTCCCCGCCGTAGGCAGGTTTGTGAACCGGGTCCTGCCGGTTCCTGAAGTATTCGTTTATCCTTTCGGCGGCCTCGGATATGGAGAATTCGGCCCCGTACCCCAGGTTGAAGACCTGGCCGACGCTGTCGTCTCTTAGAGCTGCCAGAATCGTCCCGGATATGATGTCGGAGACGAAGGTGAAGTCCCTTGACTGCTTCCCGTCGCCGTACACTACCGGCGCATTCCCGGCCGCCGCTCTCTGGGCCATCGAGTAGAGGACCTGGTCGGGCCTCCCCCGGGGCCCGTACACTGAGAAGTACCTCAGACAGGTGACGGGAAGGCCGTATGTCAGGTAGTACGCCTGGCAGTATTTCTCGGCCGCCAGTTTGGTCGCGCCGTAGATGCTGGTGGGGTTGAGAGGCGACGCTTCGGGGATTGGAACCCTGGTCACGTTCCCATAGATGGAGGATGAGGAGGCGTAGACTAGTTTCTCGACGCCGAGATTCTTGGAAGCGAGAAGGACGTTGAGTGTCCCGCTGACGTTTACGTCATTGGCCTTTGTGGGATTCGTCAGGCAGTATCTGATGCCTGGCTGGGCGGCCAGATGGAAGACAAGCTCGACCCCCTGCATCGACTTGGAGAGGGCTTCGTAATCAAGGATGGTGCCTTTCACGAGATGGAACCTCGGATGCCCGAGGTTGGCTTCGATGTTCTGCTCTTTGCCTCCGTAGAAGTCGTCGAAGTTGTCGAAGACGGTGACATCCCCCCCGAGACGGAGCAAGGAATCGACGAGGTGCGAGCCGATGAACCCCGCCCCTCCTGTGACGAAGACCGCTTTGCCACTAATTTCCAACCTTGTTAATCTCCTCGTAGACTGATAGAAGGCCCTGAACGAGTCTTGAGTACCTGAAGTCTTCCGCTTTGGCCCTTCCCTGCCGCGCCATTTCCTGTATCTCCTCCCCCCCTCTAAGTACACGTGCTATCCTGTCGGAAAGCAGTTGGGCGTCGCCGTACTCGACCAAGTAGCCTTGCTTCCCGTCGTCGATCTGATACGGCACGCCTCCGACGCGCGAAGCCACGATGGGCCTCCCCTGAGACATCGCCTCGAAGATCGCCTGACTGGTTCCCTCGTAACTCGTCGGGAGGACGAACACGTCACAGGCAGAATACGCCTGCATCTTTTCTTCGAAGTCCGATATCATACCTGTGAATCGGATGCGCGAGGCAACGCCGAGCTCCGATGCCCTCCTTTCGAGGACCGACTTGTAGCCCCCCTGGTCGGGGCCCACAAACGCGAAGACCGCCTCGGGAAACTCCTTCACCAACGCGGGGGCCGCTTCGAGCAGTATCTGTGGTCCCTTCAGGGGGTTGAGCCTCCCCATAAAGAGAACCAAGGGAGAATCCCCGACGGAGTACTTCTGTCTGAATTTCCCTCCATCGAACTTCCCGAATGACTCGTCCCTGGCTCCCGATGGCGACACTCTCACCTTTGACTGGAATCCATTCAGTTCAGGAAGCCCTTCGACCAGGTTCGGGGCTCGGACCAGAATCCTGGTTGCGAGGGGGAATGTCCTTCGGGCGAAGTAATAGTCGAGATACTTCATGGGAACCCTCTTGTACCACACCCTGGGGATAGCGGAGTGCACGTCGAACACGGTGAGGGCGGAGCCGACGTCCTTCCTCGACGCTGCCTGGAGGGCGTCGACGCTGTGCTGCTGCGCGTAGTCGTAGGTGTGGATTATGTCGAAATCCCCGTCAGCCAGAGCCTCCTTCAGCCCCTCCCACATCTTCAGCCTGTAGGTCAGGTCGAGCCTCAATGGGAATCTGCGAACCGTTACCCCCTCGAAGACCTCCTCTGTCGCCGCCTTCTCATCCCCGTGGGTGCTGGCCGTGAAGACTGTCACGTTGTTGCCGGCCTTGCTAAGCTCCCGGGAAATGTTGCGGACATACCACTCCGCCCCGCCTATCATGAAGGGGTAGTAGTAGGAATTGACTTGCGCTATCTTCAACTTGGTGTACTCTGGTTCGGATGCTCGAACGACTGCTGTGGGGGCGCTGCGACTGCGTCTCTCAGGTCAAGCATTCCTGCTATCTGGCCAAGGGTCTGCGTGGCGAGAACCCCCTGTTCCCGTTTTTTCGCCATGTACTCGAACACGCTTTCTAGCGTCTTCTGCATCGGCTCGGACTTCCCGTCTGCCACTATGCTCCACGGGTGAGTCCAAAGATGGAAAACCGCGGAGCGTCTGACGCATAGGTCGATGTAGCTATGGATGAGTGGGCCGGCGGCGCGCGATTTTTGGTCCACATAGTAGACGGGTCTGACGTTCCAGAGGCCGCCCTTCTTCACGGGCATTCCGATCGCTCTTTGCTTTCCCCTGAATGTCCTGAAGCCCAGTTCCCTCAAAACGTCGAAGTGCGCCTCCCGGTTCCAGGGAAAAACGAAGGTCTTCGGGCGATCTAGGCCGAGCGACTGTGTACATCTTAGGATGTCTGCCTTGAACTCGCGGTCAGAGCATCGAGTCGCATCGATGTGGGAGTAGGTGTGCACGCCCAGCTCATGGCGGGTCGAGGAATCGAGTATTGCGGAGAAGGAGACCATGTCGTCCTCGGCGGACTTGCCGCAGATCGCCCATGTGATCGGAATGTCGTAGCGGTCTGCCAACTCGAGCAGGACCGAGGTCCCCTTGCGGTTGTCCAGGAAGCGGGTGGAGTTGGTCACGTCGAAATCCACCGAAATGCACGATGCAGACCCCTGGGCATGGGCAGCGGGCAGCCTGTTGTCGAAGGGACCGTATTCGAACTTGAGCATCCTCAGGACCTCCTTGGAGACCAGGGAGGAGGAGCCGATTTGAGACGACACCGACTTCACTGCGAGTCGCTTCGCCCCCCGCTTCAGGTTCATGACGGGACCCGGGCCCCTACCGTTGCCCTGCGAGAGGATTTCGCAACCACATGGATGATTTTCAGATTCATCAGGCTTTTATTCTATGTAGCAGATTGAGAGACTTGGGTGTGTGGGGGGTGCCAAATCCCGAGCGCCCTCTTGAGCGAGGGTGGCTCGACCGCACGCCCACCTTTGGCTTCTAGAACTGGGCTCCCGATTATCCAGGGAAGAGCCTGGTCTTTACGGACCGGTAGTCGTCGAGCAGCCGGAGTCCGTCTTCCGTTGACTGATAGTACTTCCCACTGAACGTGTTCTCTGTCCTTAGGAGACCTCTCATTTCCAGGTTTTCGATTATCCCCCTCAGTTCGTTGTAGGATATGTTTGCCTCCTTCATGATCTGCGTCGGGCGCAGCGGCTGAAGAGACGCGGCCTGGATTATGTCCAAATAAATTTCGAGCCTTGACCTGCGTTTGAAGGACGACTCCTGGGGCCGGGGCTCATTCATCTTCCTGATGTCGTCAATCATGAGCTGAGCGGGATTGTCCATGTTCTTTACTATCAGCGAGACTTTCTCGCTGAACGCCTTCTGGGTGTCCGAGTCGAGGTACCCGTGCACGTACTCCGCGATCTTCATCGGATCTGTTGAGTGCGGGATGTACCTGTGAAGCTCCACCACCGGCCTCGATGCTTCCCAGTAGATGGCGCTGACGGCAGGCTTGCCGAGGACGAAGGCTTCCATCAGCATGGTCTCGGCGGCTCCCAGGGCTACGTCGGCGTGGGCGACGGGAGACTCCATCATGGAAGACTCCAGCATCGTGACGCCCATGGCCGAGTACCTCTTCCTCTGGGTCTCCGTCCTTGGGAGCACCGCGACGGACGCTCGATCTTCCTTGACGATTTGCTTGACCGCCTTCTCGAGAATGGGCTCTCGGCCAGGAAAGAACGAAGCGAATTCGGGCTCTGGTCTCACGAAGACCAAGGGTGACTCGATGCCCAGCCTTTTGTAGGGATTGTCGTCACTCGGAGGGTTGTCCTTCAGGTAACCGGTGTGGAACCCGTTGAACCAAGCCACCTTGTCTGGGTCGGTCACTCCGTTCGTGGCGAGCTGTTGGAAGGGGTAGAACCGCGGTACGTAGACTCTGCTTGCGAGCGGGAACACCATCTGGTTGACATGAGTCTCCCTTTCGTCGTAGAAGATTGTCCAAGAGGGTATGTTCAGGCCGAACGCTACTCTTACCGCCTCTGGCCACCTCTCAGTCAGAAGGAGGTCCGGTTTCCTTCTTTCGATGATTGGGACCATCGTCTTGATGCCCTCGGCGTAGGCCTCCAGCTTGTTTGACAGGTCTCTCCCACCGTGCTTTCCGACCTGTATGTAGTCGATGCCTTTCGCCGCGAGGATTCGCGTGATGTTGTCGTGCTCGCGGGCCGTGACGATGAATTCGTAGTCCCTCTTGAGCTCGTTGATCAGGGGCGCGAAGAAGTTGGCCTGGAAGGGGGTGCTCATCGCCACCCATATCTTCCTGATCTTGCCCCCCTTTTCAGACGCTGTTGGAGCCATCATTCAATCACAAGAAGTTGAGCGTCACGACGATTGCGACCAAGGCGAAAAGGGCCTGCATGGCAAGTATGGAAAGGACCAGGCCCCTCTCCTTGATGGGCGAGACCTTCATGAATGCGTGGACCAGAGTGGGGTATTCTGCTGGTTTGAGGGTGCCGTCGGGCTCCACGACCGCGTCGCCATGAAGCTTCCTCCCACTGAACGGCCTCCTCCGCAGGGCCTTGAGGGTGAAGTCCATCGCAGCGGGTATGCTGAGTATCACGGCCACGAATTCAAGCCTGGAGAGAAGAGCAATCACTACCACGGCAGCCCCAGCAGTCAGGGTTCCAGTGTCTCCCGGGAAGATGCGGGCGGGATACCAATTCAGTGTCAGGAAACCAAGGTATGCGACAGCAAGTATGGCGCTCAGCATTGCGACGGTCGGATAGCCGGTGACCGCCGACAGGAATGAGAGAGTTCCCAAGGAAATGACGGCCATGCCTGCCTCCAATCCGTTGAAACCGGCGAGCATGTTTGTGAAGTTCGCTGAGGTGGTCACGGCGAGGGGCACCACGACGAGCGGATACAGGATCTCCACGTCGATGTTGCCGATCACGGGTATGTAGACCGACTCTCGGCTCAGCAGGAAGAACATCAAGGGTATGGTCGCAGCCACTATCATGAACGGCTTGTACCGTTGTTTGATGTCGAAGAGGTCGTCGGCGATTCCCACCACCCCCACGAGGCCCACCGTCGAAGCGCCCGCGGCGAAAGCCAGAAGGGTCCCATCGCCAGGGAAGGCAGCGAACAAGAAGACTGTGGAGCCGACAGCAAGGCCGAAGAGTACTGCGAGGCCGCCCATCTCCGCGGTGACCGGCCGGTCGGGCTTGTGAACATCCAGTCCACTTATCCCCAGCGTTGTGAACTTCCCGCTCTGATACCTGGCCAGGGAGTATGAGGAGAATGCCGCCAGTGTGGCTGCGGCCACCCCGACGACCGGGTCGATGGCGGCTACCAAGGCGTCATGACCCCCACTGCTTCCCAGAACGCCCGGGTCATGGCGGCGAAGGTCGCAATCCATAGGACCACGACGACGACGAGGCGCGACGCGGGGGAAAGAACCTGGAGCGCCCCCCATGTGGTGAGCGCGACCGCGGTCGATACCCCGAAGGGGAGGAGCGACAGGAGAATCAGCAGGACGTGCTTGTACAACGATCTATCGGCCTCGGCGCTAGGTCCCGCTCGCAAGCACTTGGTCGTTGACGCGTTCGAAGTCGGCCATCGAACCGACGTCCGCCCAGCTGGCTTCTTCGAAGTACGAGTTGACTCTCTCTCCCTTGGAGAGCAGAATTGGAAAGACCTCCGTCTCCAGACTCGCCTGTCTTCCGCCCGGGATGTAGTCCAAGAGCCTGGGCTCCATGGCGTAGACGCCCGCGTTGGCGAGATAGGAGATGGTTGGCTTCTCGGCGAAGGCCACTATCCGCGACTCCTCGTCCACCGTTATGTGGCCGTATGGTATCTTGACCCCGTACTTCTTGACTGCCAGCGTCGCAATGCCTTTGCTCCTGCGGTGGCTCGTGAGAAGGTGGCCGATGTTAAGGTCGGTTACTATGTCCCCGTTCATGGCGAGAAACGTGTCGTCCAGGTAGGGTTGCGCCGTCTTGAGCTGCCCCGCGGTTCCGAGGGGATGTTCAGACTCAGCGTAGACCACGTCGACCCCCAGCTCTTTCCCGTCCCCAATCGCGTCGATGACCTGTTTCTTCAGGTAAGCAACACACAACACGAATTCCTTGAACCCATACCCTTCCAGGTAGCGAATCGTCCTCTGGACAAGAGGCTTCCCTCCTACTGGGAGCAGGCACTTCGGGATGACGTAGGTGAGGGGCCTCATCCTTGTCCCAGCTCCACCGACCAGAAGTACGGCCTTCAACTATCGATCCTCAGATGGACCCCGATATCGCAATCTGCGTCACAAGGGGGGCAATCAGCCGTGAGAGAGTCCTCCCGTAGTCCTCGGAAAGACCCGGCCGAGGTAGTCCGCGTATGCCCTGTCATGCCTCCATTCCTTTGCGGAGGCATTTCCCCATGCAACTGCAGCTTCCGAGAAGGCCCAAGCTAGCTTGATGCCTCTCTGGATTCGTGAGTAGAGGGTGTCCCCGTGCTCCTCAAGCTTCTTGAGGACCGATGTTATGGCACGGAGCAGATCTATGCTCGAGAATTTGACTTCGAGCCGTATCGCCAACGACAGAATCCCTCTTTCTT